>Ga0210242_100312_pt1 | contig 42373 bp, 32 predicted proteins | sample ChrtobMeP5a_16mM_FD_155445 | JGI IMG/M metagenome (GOLD analysis project Ga0210242, IMG submission 155445) | Chrysochromulina tobin associated microbial communities from unialgal haptophyte culture, Seattle, Washington, United States - P5a_16mM | ecosystem: Host-associated > Algae > Haptophytes >... | reverse complement strand
TGTATCTGACATGTATCGTGCATGTATCTTGTGTGTCATGTATCTGAGGGTTAAGATACATTGTATTCTAAATGTATCCTTACTGTATCCTAAATGTATCGTAAAGAAGGATACTTATCCGTAGGTAAGATACATTTCCTATGATAGCCAAAGTGACAGATACAAATGTATCTTGTTGTATCTCGTTGTATCTCGATGTATCTTGACGGGACACATCAAGATACATGCACGATACATGCACGATACATGTTAGATACATGGGATACGTATCCTGTTCCTGATAACAAACCCCCCCAAATTCGATAACAAACCCCCCGTCACCCCCATCATCCGACCAATAATAAGACACACTCACTCACTCACTCACTCTCATAAAACTGCAATCGGGTGCTCCTGCACGAGCTGCGTCACCCGCAACTGCCGCTCAGCCTCCTCCATGCTCGCGGGCAGGGTCGTGCGCAGCATCCCGCCATTCGCGCTCTTAGCGAGGTCGGCCCTGTCGACGGCGAACGTGAAGGTGAACGTGTTGGATATGGCCGACGAGCGCTCCTCGGGCCGCGCTACCACCGCCTCGACGTCCACAGTGACGAGCGGCTGTGGGGCTTCTGGCTGGACGAGGATGACGATCGCATTCAAGCGCAGCAGCGCGCCGATGGCCACGGGCGCCGTGAATGAGACGTGCTCTACCTGACGGAAGCGCGGGCGTGCACCCGCATGCAGGTAGGCTGACGCAAACGCGAGCTCGAATGCCCGACGCATCAGGAAGCCTCCAAAGATGCGTCCAGCCGTGTTGCGCTGCTGTGGTTGGCACAGGAGCGCATTGCTCGTACCGGTATCCCTAATGAGCATCGACGTGGCGGGCGATAGCGACGGCATCAGAATGTGCGGCTGCGCCTGCTTCAGAAGCGCCGTCGCACGCTCACGGTCGGAAGCGGCCGCGACCATTGCCGCCTCGGCCGAGATGGGCTTCCGGCCCGCCTTTCGTGCTTGCTCCGCGGCCTCGGCGGCGGCGAAGAGCGCCTGCTCCGCCTCAGTCTTGGGCACGAAGGGGTTGAGCGGCGTCGATTTGCCCGTGGCACGATCGCGCGCAACGTAGGTGAAGATGCTCTCGAGCATCGGCTTCGTGTCGTCCTCCTCCACGTGCAGGATGACGCGGATCTGCATCGAGGAGCGACCAACCCAGACGACGGCGGCCGAGAGGAGCAGGTCGTCGTCGAGCGGCACGGTTCGCAGCAAAGATATTTGGTCGACGGACGCCGTCACCAGCAGCGGTGGCCTCGTCAGAGGGTTTCCATCGTCCGTATGCTTAAACGCAACATTGCCAGCGATTGCATCCATATCTTCCATAAGGATCCCAAATCGCGGCCCGCCAAACGGGTTGATGTATGCATCCTTGAGTGATGTATCGCTGCCAAAGGCGTATCTGACGCTCACGGCCGAATCGGCCGCACACTTGGGTACCATCACCTGCTGTGCTTCGGTGCCGGTTGCATCTTTGGCGAGTGCCGCACGCTGCTTCCATAGCTCACTTGTGATCTTGGACTTGTGTGCGCCAGCAGACGGCCCAGAAGACAGCGAGCGCAGATGGCCGAGAGGGAGCCGTTCGAGGGCACGCAGGCCGTTATGGGAGATGGAATTGAGCCGAAGCAGGGAACGACAGCTGCTCGCTGAGCCCATTACGCATTGCTTCCGGCGTAGCATCAAAAAAACTTATCAACATGCACGAAAGGACACTCTAAAAAAGTTCGCAAACAAATACATGAAGTCTCTACAGTGTTGAACACTTCCGACTTCCGACTTCCGACTCGACTGATTGACTTTCAGACCGTTTACACTTTCGCGCCAAATGCGCGGACGCTCGCCGGTCGGTCTGACATGAAGCGCGCCTCGAACGAGCTCGAAGCGCTCCTGAAGAAGGCAGCCAAGCGCAAGGAGACTCTCCACGCTGCCGATGCCGCAATCGCCAAGGAGAAGGCGGCTCTGGAGGCGCCACCTGCACCAGCACCCGCACCCGAACCAGCTGCCGCCCCCGATGAGGCTGATACGACGACGAAGCCTGTGGAAGTGGCCGAACCGACAATGGTCCCAGCCATCTTCATCTTTGCGGCGGCCCCGAGTTCAATCGAACCACTGTCGGTCGCCGGGAAAGTCGTCGGAGATGAGGATACGCTTGTCGCCATGCTTGCCGGCCTTGACGCGGAGCAGCCAGCAGCAGCGCAGCTGCTCCAAGGTGGCTGGATCCGAGCGCACTACCACACGCGGCGGCCCTGCCCGCCGGAAGTGCTGCGCTGGCTCTTTGCTGTCACATGCCACCATCGGCGCCCGCACGTTTCCGCGGCGGCGGCGCAAACGCTCGGATCGCTGCTTTCCGCTGCGCCAGCCATGCCAGCATGGGTGCCTTCCCCGACCGACTTTCTGAAGGCGCTGCACCAGCACGGCGCGTCGCTCACCGAGCTCGACGAGCCTGCGGACGCGTCGAGTGTGCCCGCGCTGGCCGAGGAGTCAGCCCTTCTCGACCCGCGGCACAACCTGCTGGCGCTGCTCGAGGTGCTGTCGCCCAGCGCTCGTTGGTGGGGCTCGCTCATCGACAAGTCCGAGCGCCTGGACGCGGCGCGCTGGATGATGCGCCTCATGCTCGAGCCGCACGCCGCGCCCGCCTTTGTGCACCTGCAGGATGCCGTGGCTGCTCTGCTGGACACAGCGCCCGTGTCTGAGTGGGACTCTGCATGGCTCCCGGGGCTCGTCGAGCGGCTCGAGCGGCTAGGCGAACGACTGCCACACTCTGCGCTCGTGCGGCTGTGCGGCTTCCTTCCACCCACGCTCCGCGCGCAGGCGGTGCAGCACCGCGTCGCCATCGGTGCCGTGCGCCTGCTCACGCGCCGTCGCCGTGAGCAGAAGCTGCACAAGGAGAGACTCAAGGCGGCTGAGCGGCGGAAGGAGCGCGCGAAGGCCAAAGAGGCACGGGCTGCACGGGCGGCACGGGCGGCACGGGCGGCACGGGCCGACGCCGACGACGACGACGACGGCGACGACGACGAGGAGGAGGAGGAGGACGACGACGACGACGAAGAGGAGGAGGAGGAGGAGGAGGAGGAGGCGGAGGGCGACGAGAATGAGGAGAGTGCGGGAGCCCAGGCGCTGGTCACGTGCGTGCAGAAGCTCGACGTATCGCACTGGAGGGGCCAGCTGGAGGGAGTGCACTCGGTGCTCCTGCTCATCGACCTCGCGCTTTCGGCCGAGCCGCAGGCACTACGCCCGCAGCGCTCCGAGATGCAGGAGCTCAAGCGGCTCCTCAACATGACGAAGTCCAAGATCGTCAAAAACCGCGGGGTACTCGATTACCATGGGCTTGAGGCCGAGAGTCTCGCCGCATTCCTCGTCAACAAGATCGATCACTGCTTCATCGAGCATGACTGAACGGCCCAGCGTTGGACGCGCACGTGCTGACGTGCGGCTGGGCACGCAGCTGAGGGTTCGATCGAGAACCATTACCAGCGGGACTAGCTGTCAGTGAGCGCATGTGAGCGGAGCTGAGCATGGTTGCTTGGGCGCCGGTTCGCCGGGTCGCGAGCCCGGCGGACAGGGTAAGTGCAGGCGTCATTACCGCACGGGCCTACAGTATCTTGTATCTGTGCAATCAGTTTGCGGCTCATAACGCCGAACCTGTCGTCTGACCAAGGCGAGCGCGGCACACGCCTCGCAGTCGCACCCGGGGGTCACCGGACACCGCGCGCCTCTCTCGCTTCTACCGCCGTACCGGCCGCGGGCTTGACCCTTGACCCAAAGGGGTAGGGGAGGGTATTCTTTCTGGATTCACACACTATCCCCACCACCTGATTTTGAACTCAGTGGTTGACCCAAAGGGGTAGGGGAGGGTATTCTTTCTGGATTCACACACTATCCCCACCACCTGATTTTGAACTCAGTGGTTGACCCAAAGGGGTAGGGGAGGGTATTCTTTCTGGATTCACACACTAAGACACTATCCCCACCACCTGATTTTGAACTCAGTGCGGCGACCCCCCTGCCGCGACAGGTGCGCGGCCAACGGAGGCGACAGGGGCTGGCGGCCGCCCGAGAGTCACCTTTGAGACCGTCTTGAATCCAGGGCTGAGGATGGTCCTTCGGGGATATACATGGCGCGCACTCCAAGTGGTGAGTGTAGTAGGCTTTTCGGTAGGCTGCAGCACCCAGGGTGTCGGTCGTGAATGGCCGGGCGCATCGACGGGCGCATTGAAGGCTCACTGTGGTATTCGCACACCGCACGAGCGCAGACCGCTTCCTACACGAGCACGGACCAAGCACATCCTCCGTCGATCCTGGCCGCGCCGAACTAATCGGCCCCGCGCGCGGCCCGACGACGCGCGGTCGGCGCGGCCCGCGACCGCGCGATCGCGTGTCGGCGCGCCCGCGACGCGCGATCGCGACCGGACCCCGTTTGCCAATGCCGTGTGAACCGCTTCTTTGGCCTTTCCGCACATTGTGTTATACTCGTCCAAACACACATAGCTTGAAGGGCACACTGTACGGGAGCTCACGGCTTATTGGCTCACACGGGTATGCATCACACCCGGCCTCGGGAATTGTGGGCTGCGTGCCCCCCCCGGCTCCCCCTTGGAACCAAGGCCCTTGTCCCCTTGTCCCACGTTTTCGATCGCACCTGTGAGGGGCGCACGGCGCTAGGCCCGCCCATCAGCGAGCGCGCATCGATGCCTGGAAGGTCTCAAACTTTTTGACATCCGCGGCAGTGACCGACTTGCGAGCTTTGCTGAAGGCCTCCTCGAAGTGGGCCGAGGTGATGATGGTGCAGCGCTGGTCCTCGGGCGCGCCTGCGCTGGCGTCGGCAATGTGCTGCCGGATGGCTAGCTTGCATGCGCGCTGGCACAGCTCGGTGATGTCGGCGCCCGAGTAGCCCTCTGTGCGTGCGGCGAAGTCGTCCAGCGAGATGTCGGCGGCGAGCGGTGACTTGCGAGTGGCGGCGCCGAAGATGGCGCGACGGCACTCGAGGTCGGGAAGCGGCAGGTACACGAGCTGGTCGAGCCGGCCGGGGCGCATGACCGCCGAGTCGAGCATATCGGGTCGATTGGTCGCCGCGATGATGAACACCTGCCGAGCGGGCGACGAAGGGCGCGGTCATGAGGGGGTCGGCGGGCGCGAGAGGGGCGAACGCCAAGGCAAGAGAGGAGGGCCTCGGCCTCGGAGCGGCCTCGCGGCAGTTTCGGAAGCCTCGGCTCCTCTGCCTGAGGGTTAGGGTTAGGGCCTGCGTGGGACGCCTCGGCATTTGATGGTACAATAGCGGTCCTCACAGACGCGCTCGGTGTTGGACATGGATTGGGTTGCTCGTCCTCGACATCCCCGCGGCAGCTAGCGGCCAGGCCGGGCCGGCAGCGTGGGTGGGCGCGAGGCATGCAGGGCGTCTGGCGAGGCGTGCACGCGCGCACCGATCCCTTGGAGCCAACGCCGTCGATCTCCGTGAGGATCTGGTTGACGATGCGGTCACCCGAATCGGAGCCGCCGGCGCCGCCAGAGCCACGCGGCTTGGCGATCGAGTCGATCTCGTCGAAGAAGAGGATGCACGGCGCCGCGCCGCGCGCCTTGTCGAAGAGCTCGCGCACGTTTGATTCCGACTCGCCGAACCACATCGAGAGCAGCTCCGGCCCCTTGACGCTGATGAAGTTGGATTGCACCTCGTTGGCAATGGCCTTGGCCACGAGCGTCTTGCCGCAGCCCGAGGGGCCGTAGAGCAACACCCCCTTGGAGGGCTGCATCCCGAAGCGCTTGTACTTGGGCCCGTACTTGAGCGGGTACATGAGCGTCTCCGTCATCTCGCGCTTGACGTCAAGCAACCCACCCACATCCTCCCACGAGCAATCGGGGATCTCGACGGCCTTGTCGCGCAGTGACGAGGGCGCCGTCTTGTCCATGGCGAACTTGATGTGGTCTGGCGTGATCATGAGTGCGTTGAGCACCTCCGGGTCCACATCTTCCGCGTCCACGTCGATGTCGCCCGCGCGCTCGCGCACGCACTGCATCGCCGCCTCGGTGACGAGCTGCGAGAGGTCGGCGCCTGCGTAGCCGTGCGTGTCGTCGGCAATGTGGACGAGGTCGACCTCGGCCGAGAAGCGCATCCCCTTCGCTTTCTTCGTCAGGATCTGCAGCCGACCGGCCGCATCCGGGATGCCCAGGTCGATCTCACGGTCGAAGCGGCCAAAGCGGCGCAGCGCCGAGTCGAGGATGGAGGGGCGGTTGGTTGCTCCGATCACGATGACGTGGCTGGTGGGCTTGATTCCGTCCATGAGGGTGAGCAGCTGCGAGACGATGCGCCGCTCCATTTCGCCCTGCGCCTTCTCGCGCTTGGGGGCGATCGCATCGATCTCGTCAATGAAGATGATGGCGGGCGAGTTCGCCTCGGCGTCCGCGAAGATCTTGCGTAGTCCCGCCTCGCTCTCGCCGCTGCGCTTCGACATGACCTCGGGGCCGTTGACGGTCTGGAAGTGCACGCCCGTCTCGGACTTGACCGCCCGCGCCACCATCGTCTTGCCGCTCCCCGGCGGCCCTACGAGCAGCACACCGCGGGGAGGGCGCACGCCGATCTCGTCGAAGACGACCGGATGGAGCAGCGGCAGGTCGACGAGCTCGCGCAACATCGAGAGCTGTTTGTCGAGGCCGCCGATGTCGTCGTACCCGATGATGTCGTCATCGCCGGACAGGTCGTCCTTCTCCTCGAGCGGCTCGCCCTCGGCAAAGACCAGCGTCTCTGCACCCACCGTGCCCCTCGCCGCCTCGATCGGGTTCGTCGCAGGAGGCTCGAGCTCGAGCACCTTCCAGCGCACAATCGCGCCAGAGTCGGGCAGGGGCGTCTCGATGATGTCGCCGACTGTGAGCGGCCTGTCCTGGCCCTTGAGGTAAGGTGCGAGGCCAAGCTCGAAGGCCTTCTCGCTGTCCACATCCGCCGCCGTCAGCGACGCCTTGAAGGGCAGCAGCAGCACACGCTCCGCCTCGGCGAGATTGGGCTCTGGTGCGACGATGACGTCCTGCCCGTCGGCGAGCCGGACTGCGTTCAGAGACGTCTGCGAGAGGCGGGCCTCGCCGGCCTTGAGCTCGTCCGACACCAGCACGACGCATGTCGTCCGCCGCTGCTTGCGCCCGCGCAGCGTCACGTGCGCGCCCTCCTCAAGCGCCATCGCCTTAGCGTCCGCCTTGCTGATCTCGACGACAGAGGGATCGTTGGCGCGACCCGTCGCCACGACCAGGCGCATGCGTCCGATCGGCGCGTCGTCCTCGGGCCTCGCCCGAGCCCGTGTCGTAGCCGTCTCCGTGTTGCCACCTCGCAAGGCGCGTAGCCTCCTCAAAGCGAGCGGCGTGGCAGCGGCGGTTGACCCATCCGGGATGGCGCAAGCAGATGTGATGCTCACGGCGGGCCTCGAGTGTGCAGCAGCGGCTCCTTTGGCAGCCGTGCGGCCCACGTGCGCCAATAGCAGCAGCAGCAGGCTCAAGCGAGCCATGCTTGCGTCGTCGGTTCAGCACACGCCGCGACGCGGCGATGAGAGCGAGCGAGCTCAGCCGCGAGCCGCAACCTCATCAGTTCTCGCTTCGAACTCTACAGATAAACGGGGCAATCCTGAGCACCTCGATGTCACTCTTGCCTATTTTTGCTATTCTCAGGACCTGTTTGGCTATGAACTTCATGCTTGACCATGAATTTCCGAATCATTCCCATCGCCACCGCCGCCGCCATGTCTCCTGTGGTGGTAAGGAGCACGCAGAGCCAGCTGCAGATCACCTTCTGGCCCAGGGGAGCCAGCGCACCACGCACGCTTCTTCGGCCGCTGACGGAAAATCTCGATCGGAGCCTCAATAGGCTGAGTGCGGCAACGGTCAGCAAAAAGGCTGCCAAGGCGGCCAAGCAAGACCCTGCCGGCGAGATCACGGCAACGGTCAGCAAAAAGGCTGCCAAGGCGGCCAAGCAAGACCCTGCCGGCGAGACCACGGCTGATTGCTCGCTCTCGAATGCCGAAGGCGAACTCATTCTATCAAGCACGCCCGTGCAACAGGCATGGGCAAGCGCTGCATGGTTAGATATTGGCGCCGAACGCCGACCGGTGCATTTCGACCCACCGGAAATTGAGGCGCTTTCCCTGACGGCCGCGCCGCTGATCGGCATCCCGTTGCTGCCATTTGTTGCTACCCTGAACTGCGATGCCGATCAGTGCACCTTCGTGTGGACGCGACACGACGACGCCGGGGAATCAGTGGTGGTCTGCACTGCACGATCATACATGCCAACCGACGCAGACGTGGGCGCCGTGCTGCGCGTGCGTGCCGAGCCACCCGCTCCGAAGTTCATCCCCAAGCTGAGCCCCCAAGAGTCCGAGGCGATGGCCGCCAGCGCGGCCGCCGTGCTCGGTAGGGTGGCGGAGGCGGTCGGCCGAGTGGAGAGGCCGCCTGTGCGCCGACTGCTCCGTGAGCGCGTGGCGGCACTGGATGCGGCGCGTGCCGGCAGAGCTTCGAGCGCGCGGGAGGGCTTCCGACTGCTGAGCTACAATTTGATGGCCGCCACGTACTCGCGCCACTGGGATGAGCCCGGCTCGGTTCATTCCTATTGCAGCCCTTCTCTCACCCGAGGCGCGCATCGGATGCCGAGGCTCATCGATGAAGTGCGCCACTTTGACGCTGACGTCGTGTGCTTGCAGGAGGTGGACAAGGACTGGTTCGAGACGCTCTGGCAGCCGCACATGGGCGCGGCGGGCTTTGCAGGCCACTTTGCGCTCAAGCGCGGCGAGAGCTCTAGCGAAGGCGTCGCTCTGTTTGTGCGTGAGAGCGCCTTTGACGTGCTAGAGTCGCGCGTTGTCGCCCTCGACTGCGCGACGAACGCGCCGCCGGAGCTCGGCGCGCTGCTCAGGGCGCAGCCGCTCACAGCGGAGGGCATGCGCTCACTGCCCACGGTGGGTCAGCTCGTGCTGCTCAAGTCACGAGCTAACGGCCGACGGCTCCTCGTCGCCAACACGCACCTGTACTTTGCCAACCCCGCGGTTCACGTGCGGGTCATGCAGACGGCTCACCTGCTGTGGCACGCCCGCGAGTGGCTCGCTGTGCAGGCCTCCACGCCCACGGCGGGCGATGGCAGCAGCAGCAGCAGCAGCAGCAGCAGCACAGCAGCAGCGGCGCCCCCGACGGCGCTCATCGTAGCTGGCGACCTCAACAGCGACGCGACTGATGCGGTGCTGCGCCTGCTCACGGCAGGATGCGTGGGTCCCGACGATCCAGATTGGTTGCACGGCGCTCTCATGTGGTCCTCCTCCCTAGGCCTGGAGTACGACGCGAAGCGTGCGGCCCTCGGCCGCTTGAACGAGCCGACGATCCGACGAGCCGCGGATGGCCCAGCCGACGCACCGAGGCCGACGGCAGCCGCGTCGCCGGTGCCACCGTCCACAAGGACGCCTCCCTCGCCATCGAGCTTCGTCACACCTCCCTCGCCCTCGAGCTTCGTCACAACTCCCTCGCCCTCGAGCTTCGTCGTTGCCGCAGAGCGTCGAGCTGTCGATGCTGTCGGGCGGCGACCGGCTGCCCTCAGCCTGCCCACGCCAGCACTCGAGCTTAGCGGCGCTGCCGAGCAGCCACCGCCGCCAGTGGGGCCGGCTCAGGTGTCCCTCCAAGGTGCCAAGGAGCTGGCCTTGCGCTTTCAGAGGCTGCGTCGAGCCATCAAGTGCGTGCGACTGTCACGCGATGTGCCGAGGGAAGTCAGCCTGCACGTAGACGGGCCGGGGGCTGCGGCGGCGGAGACCGCGTGGGCCGCCCGCCTAGCCGCCGAAGTGGAGGCTGGGCGCACGCTGCTCGACTCTCCCGTGCTCGCCGCCGAAGAGATCAGCTTGCAGCTCGGGCTGCCACGCGGCGCCTTGGAGCGCGATCGCGATGCGGTGGTCAAGGCGGCGGCGGTGCAGCTCGGCGAGCTGGGCGTGCAGCTCGAGGAAGCGGCGGCGTCTCTGCGGGAGCAGGTCGCTCGACTGAGCGACGAGTTCGCGCGCGAGCACACGCAAGGCGCGCCACCGTCCGAGAAGGCGAAGGAGGAGTTGCAAGCGAGGCTGGCCCAGGCGAGCGCGGGAGCGCAGCTCAGCCAGCCGTGGAGGCTACGGAGCGCCTACGGGCTCCACACTCAGCCGACTCACGCCACGCGAGCGTACCTGAATGCGTTGGATTGGATTTGTGCGGACGCAGCCCAGCTGGATGTCCTGGGCACGGCGCCGATCCCGCCGTCGGAGGAACTGATCCGCGATGTGGCGATTCCATCCGCCGAGTTCCCCAGCGACCACGTCTCTTTATGCTGTGACCTCGCCTGGCGAACGGTGGACGAGCCTCTCCCTGACGATTCCAGCAGCGCCCAGTCGCCCGCGGCTGCGGCAGAGCGCTCGTTTGCTCAAATCTCGACGCGGCAGCGGCCGAGCGTGCCGTCGGTGGTAAATCTCGACGTGGCAGCGGCCGAGCGAAGAGCGCGTGCTGTCTCGGTGGTACGCATGGATGAGCTTGATGAGTGTTGAGTCAGACTGCGTGTCAGACTAAGAGACATAAAGACTGCTACGCGCGACCGCGCGGTGGTTTACAGCGAGGGGGGTACCCAGGGGCGCGCGGCACACGGGGGGCGGTTCATACACCGCGCCGCGACGATCATACTAAGATCATTCACACCCCAGACCCCACTCCCCAGCACGCAGGTCCAGGACGGCGGGGACGCGTACACGTACCGTAACGTTATTAATATTTAAGACTCCGGGGGCGGGTGCATGTGTTCGCGCCACTGCGACCTCGCGACGTGAGAACCGGTAATCCAAATTTTCCTGCCGTGCGTTAACCGAACTCCCGAACTGAGTTCCAGAGTTGAACTCGACACTGGAAAGTGGAATCCAGTGCGCAGTGGACAAGAGGGGACACGAAATAATTTTGTGTACTTTAATCATATAATCATTACAATTCTTTTTAAAGCCATGGGCCGACATGCGGGACACTCGACGCTACGCCGACCCTTTACTCAATGCGATACCCCATCAATTCTTCGAATCAATCTCGTCTCAGCGACTCAGAAACCCTCTTGGAATTGATCTGATTGACCCACAAGAGAACTGATCTCCACACAGTAGAACAGGAAGGACGGCTCGTCAGGCGCCGGGTTGAGGCGTCATCATCTCATCGTACTACGCAGATACAACTGCGCCATCTTGCCTTGCTCTTGTGCGGAGATCTTGCTTGACTCTTGCTCTTAGGCCCCTTGGCCGCATCTTACCACCCTGCTGCCAATGCCTGTGCCCAGCTTCACCCGCTTAGGCAATGTACTTGCGTTGGGCGAGGACAGCATCACGGAAGGTGTTGGTGAGCCCAGTCGCCTCGAGCAGGGGCAGCCCGTAGGTGGCAAGGCGCACGATCTCCATGGAGTCAAAGGACGTCACCACGCCGTTCACGATCGGCATCGCGCCGTGCGTAAGCACCGGCGAGTGCAGGCCTGACTTGGTCACCGAGCCAATCTTCTTGACCTGCGTGGCATGCACGGCAGCGCTCACAACTGCCTCATAGACAGTCTCGCCGATAACGATGTCCTTGGCCTCCTTGAGGTTGGCGCAGCACGTGGCGCCGACCGGCACGTGGTGCGTGGGCGTCAGCGTGAGTTCGCGGCCAGACTCCGTCGTGAGGACCACAAAGCTTGTGCCCTTCACATCCGCGTCGGCGAGGGAGAGAGGAGAGACGATGTCATTGGTGAGGGCGCCGTCGGCACGGGCGGCGACGATGGTGTCACCCGCGCGGAGCGCGTCGAGGCGGCGCGACGTGCCGTCCACCATCGTGACGAGCGCATCGCTGGGGAAGCATGGGTCGGCGGCCTTCGCCGCCGGCGGCGGGGGCGGCGGACTGGGAGGAAGGACAGTGCAGGTATCCCGGAGAGTGGTGTACTGAGCAATCTCCGCGGTAGTAGTCATGAACAAGGGGAGAGTAACGGTCAGGATGTTCTTGTAGTCAGCCTGGCTGCAGTCGTTGGTGCAACCCTCGAATCCCGCCCTGATCGTGTCGCACGTCAGTGGCCCAAGGGAGGGGCAAGTGTACGCATCAAAGATGGATTTTGGCGGCGTCAAAGTTAGTTTGTAGGCGTTGCACAAGGCGCACATCTGCTGCTTGCCAGGTCCCAGGCAATCCGCGCATAAGGAAGTGGCGCAACCCGTGTTGATGGCGCCACCTCCGGTTGCGCACAGAAGTTGCAGCCAAATGCTTTCTCCAAGATGGTCGCTCCACAATCATTAAAACAGCTTGGAAAGCCGAATGCGGTCAGGTTAATCTGCGGTGCATCAATGCACCAAGCGCCCACGCAAATTTGCGGTGGCGGCGGCGGCGACTGGCGCGGCGAGAAGAATCGCGATGAGCACTTTCATCATGGGTACTTTACTGCGAAAGCAGGAACTGAAAAGACCAAGCTGAAAATCATTCCGTTAGATTCTTTTGAAACGTAAAAATTCTTAAACGGATTCCTGAACACGCACTCCGACCGCTTGGCTCGGCGAGGACCGCCTCCTTGCCCCCTCTCGTGCCCTCCTCTCCTGGGCGCGGCGGCTACCCAATCGAGCGAGAGGTGCGCGCGGCTAGTGCGCGGCCGAGAGCGCCACGTCGCCTGTCGAGCTCTCACAGAGCACCGGCGCCCGGCCCGACCGTTTTGCCCTTCTGAATCCCCGTGCGTGGGTTGCCAATCGACTGCTCGGATGCCTCGCCCTTGCCACCTCGCTGCTCGTCGTGCTCGCGGCCCTCGGCGCGCGCAGCTGGTACAGGCGCATTGTATCATCGTCGGGGGCTGGTGAAGCGCGTGCACCCTCATTCTTGTCACGGCTCCACATTACGCATTCGCGACTGAGTGTGTGCGCTCCCTCCCCTCGATGCGCAGGAACGCGCGGATGGCTTCGTTGGCTCTAGTGCACTCCTCGGCAGCCTGAGCGGCAGCCTCAGTGGCGCGCTAAGCGGCGGCCTGAGCGGTCGCCTGAGCGGCGGCCTGAGCGGTGGGCTCGGCGGCGGACTCGGCGGCGGGATAGGAACGCGGCGCCTACCCGAGCGGTCTCCTCACGGGAGAGTTGTCGGGAGGACTTTCGGGGAGCCTCGCCACCAACCTTCCGGCTGGCAGCGGGCTCGGCGGCCGGCTCGGGCGGTGCTCTTGGTGGCGCCCCCCGCGGCAGCGGCAGCCTCGCGGCGAATCTCTCAAGCAGCCTCAATGCGTCCGAGTGCGTTGAGTGCGGGGGTCTTTCGGGAGGGCTGGGCGGCAGCCTGTCTGGCGGCTTGAGCACCGGCGCTCTGGCGAGCGCTCTGGGTTGCAGAGCCTCGGCGGCGGCGGGCCGCCTCGTCCATCTTCAGACAAGCGACTCTTCGTCAGTCAGATCACTTCACAATATGCTCAGCAGCTGCTGGCCGGGTCCGGCGGTGCGGACGGCAATGGAGGCGTGGGCCACGGCGGCAACGGTGGCGACGGTGGCAGCAGTGGCGGCGGCGACGGCGACAACGGTGGCGGCAAGGGTGGCGGTCTCGGTGGCTTTGGCGGCCTGGGCGGCGGCCTGGACGGCGGCCCGGGCGGCGACCTGGGCGGCGACATCGCGCTCATGCGTTCGCGCAGCGTGCCTACGAACGCCGGTCTCGGTGGCTTCGGCGGCCTCGTCGGAGGCCCGGGTGGCGGCCCCGGCTTCGGTGGCGGCGGCGGCGGCGGTGGGGCCATGGCTGGAAAGTTCGGCAGCGGCCTCGGCGGCGGCCTCGGCGGCGGCCCGGGCGGCGGCCTGGGTGGCGGCCTGGGTGGCCTATGAGATGCCCCGCCCGGCCCGCAGCAAAAGCAGCGATTCGTCTACTTTGTCTGGTCACCCGACCTCCACCTTCGCTTCGAGGCCGCCGTGGCCGAGCTTGGGCTCGTGGCGATCGCCCAGATCATGGACGATCATGGACCTGCACGGCGAGAACGCCCCCACTCGCCTGAGCATCAAGTCGCACCTCCAAAAGTACAGGCTTTGCTTATGCAGAAGCGCGTCGACACAGAGTGCAAGACGGCCGATCAAAGTCGACACCAAGAGCAAGGCTCCGCCGCCGCCCAAACAAGGTGCCGTGCGGGGGAGCAGCTGATGGAAATGCTGCACGCGTCATCGCCCGCGAGCACACCAACGGGAGTACCACATCAAGGGGGGGAGTACCACAGCAAGGTGCCGGCGGCGGAGGAAGCGGAGCAGGCGGCGGCGGAGGTGGCGGCGGAGGTGGCAACGGTTGCACTGCCTCCGCGCGCCTTCCAACCTCGCGTGGCGGCGCGCGCAGGCACGTCGGCGTTGTCGCGGCTGCTCGGCGGCGCCGGGCTGGGCGGTTGGGATGGGCTCTCATCCCTGGAGCACCTCTCGCAACTAGAGAGTCTCGCGCATGCCAGACTGAACTGCATGGGGATGGGCGGTGCAGGCCTCGGCGCCGGCCTCGGCGCCTCCAACCTCGCCGCCCTGAGCGCCGCCCTGAGCGCGCGTGGGCTGTCGGCGCAGCTGTCGGCGCAGCTGTCGGCGCAGCTGTCGGTCGGCTTCGGCGGGGCAGGTTTCCGCGGCGGCCTTCTCGGCCGCGGCCTGAGCGGCGGCAACGGGCGGCGGCGGCCACGAGTTGCTCGGCAGTGGCTACCTCGGCGGTAACGGCGGCGGCGGCGGCGGCGGCGGCGGCGGCGGCGGAAGCGGAGGCGGCGGCGGTGGCGTAGGCGGCGGCTTCTTCGGCCAGCGGTGTGGCACTCTTCAAGGACTGCGCATGAGCGGCATCCCCATGAAGGAGAACGTCTCAAAAGACGGAATGCCGTCCATCTCGTAGTCCAATCTCGAGCTCGAGATGCAGCAGCTTGCAGACCTCTCGGTGCGGAGGACTTTTTGCAGCTCCACGGAAGGCGTTGGCACGAGCGACTGGTTCAACTCCACCATACCGATGCCGGCACCTTCTCGACGGCGCCACGCCCGCTGCCCCGTACGTGCCCAACGCGGCGCCGGCTGCAGCGCACGCGCTCCATAGCCAGCGGCCACAGCGCGTTGCCCTGCGAACACCAGGGCGACTTATCCGCGGACGGCGACCTCACCATCGCAACGATGCCAGCCATGCTCGACGCGCTTCTCAGGCCGTCGCCCTTCCCGCCGTCAGCCGAGTCACCGGGACGGTGCAGCCCAAGCGCCATGCCCGGCGCCACGACCGAAGCGCGAAGCCAACCTCCCCAAGGCGGCCCCTGTGGGCCCACCAGCGTGCGTCGATCTCACGGTTGCGAGCTCTGAGCCGAGCTAGTGCAGGCGAGCTCAGCTGTGCAGGTTCTTAGCAGGCGTAGTTCATTGAAGCACATGAGAGCTGAATTGTTTCGTTTGTACGCCGCACTGTGGTATCATATCACAAGACACAACGCAACCCATTTCCGCAAAAGCGACCGGACACACACTCACACACCATCATATCGCATATCGGCATATGAATTTATGATGCACACACCGCTACGTCGAGAGAGTGACCCCGTCCTCCGAGCGTGCGAGAAGCACACGCGGATCACAATCACTGTGCTCCACGACGCCGCAGCTGCGCCTGCGAGCTTCCTGCGAGCTGGCGGTGCAGCGATAGTGCTCCAGCGGGAGGCGCGCCAGGGACGCGTACTACAGTGTAGCCGCGTACCGCGTTACGCCGTTTCAGCTGCCGCAGTATAGCCAGTGGCCCAGTGCACACATCCTCACGCTCAATCGGCTCCACCGAGTGCTCGCGGCTTGACTCGTGCGAGCTCAGGGTGAACTATCGTCGATGCCGACGTGCAACGAGTCCATTTCGATTCCATTTCGATGTCGTGTGACCGAGAGCCGAATGCCTTCCTCGGCCACACCCTCTCTGCACTAGGGCCGCATCGCCCGCGCAACCGGCGGCAGCGGCGGCGGATCTGAAGGCTGCGGATCTGACGCCGCCGCTACCGCCGGGTGTGCGCCGCCCCTGGTCGCTACCGGATCCGCGTCCACATGTAAGTCCACACAGTCGGAACGCACTGTCGCAAAAGAGTCAGAGGCGCAGGCATCGGGCCGCTGCTGGCACCGCTGCGCGTTGTCGGGCGCAACAGAGTGCTGCCTCTTCCGCCGTCGAGAAGAAGCCCAGATTCATGACCTTCTTGCTGACCATCATCTCGGCTTTGAAGGGCTTGCGCATGCCGCGGATGTGAACCACATTCTTATAGCCCGTCGCTGAGCGATCTGAAGGTAAGAGCACTAGACCGGCCTCGTCGGCCTCTTGGACTGCTGCGGCCGCGGAAGGAGAAATCTGCACGTCGTTTGTCGCAGGGTGCAACAGTCTGGTACCCTCGTGTTCGGCGAATGCCGCCGTCTTGGACCTCAGTCGCTCACCCGAAGGTGCCACGTAGGTGTACCGGATGGTCCCACGGGCACATCCCTCAGCGTCAGCCCTCGGAACAATGCGCCAGCCATCGTCATGAGCGCCATCCCACAGCCGATCGTCAACCTCGTTGTCGCACAGCATCATCTCTTTCTCCCACTCTCGTAGGCCGTTCTGCCGCTGCTTCGGCATCACTCCCGCACAGTTCCAGTTCGAGCCCCGAAGCACAGAACCTGAAAAAAGGTTGCAGGCCGACGCGACGTAATTCCAATCAAGTTCACAAATTTGGAAACGACGAAACGGCCTAACGGGAGGATCTTTTGTGTTTGACTGCTTGTACATAAATTTTTTTAAATTTAATGGTGTACGGCTACGTGTTCAGAAAGTGTTCGCGGTGCGACGTACGCACGTACCGTATAAACCGTACACGGCTGTGGCCTGTGCCAGCGTCGAATAGTGCCAAGCCAGCCGGTCGCTCCGGCAGCGACTCTTGTGCGGTCCACCTCTTGAGTTATAGCGGTGACTGTCGCCCGCCTACGTTTATCGACGCCGTACGTATAGTACGGCTCACGACAGCCACATCTCGAATCTTCAAGCCTGTGCGGTCAGCCTAGGACGGCCACAGGCTCCGTGTCGGCCTAGGAATCCTAGCGTTCAGCGCGCCGGCACCTCGGTTGAACACAAGGACGACGAGGCCGCGCTTTGAATCGTGCGCAGGGTCGCCTCGAGCACGGCCGAGCGGCGCTCTGCACGTTCGCGGGCGGCTTCGGTCGAGCGCAAAAGATCGGCTTGCTCGTCGAGAACCTTTTGCATCGCGGCCTTGTCACGCGTCAGCTGCTGCAGCGCCTTGTTGTGTTTGATGGACTCGGAGAGGAGGCGCTTCGAGCGAGCATCGTCGTCGGCCGCTCCGCCGGCGCTGTTCGGGGCTCGCTCTCGTGTCGGCGAGCCGCTCTCGCGTTCACAATTGGCCGCGTGCGGGGAGGCGCGGGTCTGGCGCGGGTTGGGGGGGGTCGGCGCCACCGCGGCTGGCAGTCGGAGGGTAGGTGAAGGCTCAGAGGAGCCGTCGGCAGCCTCGGCAGAGGGAGAGTCGACCAAGGTCGAGAGCCACCTTCCGTGCCGAGGGTCCGTTGGTTCCGCCTCGGCTGTGCCCGCGACGCCCTGAGCGCCGATGCCCTGAGCGCCGATGCCCTGAGCGCCGATGCCCTGAGCGCCGCCCGCGGATGGCCAGTCATCAAGGCGGCTCGCGTGCGACACAGCGCGTCGGTGGGCGCGGCCGAGTGCTCGGGACGGCGCCGCGGCGGCTGGGGCATCCGACAGGGTAGGGTGAGGGGGAGGGGACGGACCGCTCCACGTGGCCAGTCGAGGCACACCCCCGGACCCGACCGATGCGGATACCATGGCCACAGCCTCGGCCTCGGCTCTCTGCCTCGCCTCCCGCGTCTCGCGCCCGAGGGGCAGCGAGAGCGAGCGGCGCAGCAGCGGTGCCGGCGCCGTGCCCGAGCGCAGCTGCCCCGCCGATGGGGTCCGGGGGTCGGAGGGCGGCAGGATGCCCAGAGCCTCGAGCTTGCGTCGCTCAGCATGAAGGGTGGCGAGCCCAGCCTCGAGGGCCTGCTCGAGTGACAGGAGATGCCTAATGTGCGAGAGCCTCAGGAAGGTTGCGCGCTGCCCCTCGGCGATGTAGCGCGTCATCATGGCGCGCGAAGGATTCTGGACCATTTTGATGATCGCGTAGGGCCCACCCACCCGCGGTACGATGGTCACGTCGCCCGTGTATCGCTGCTCCATCGCTGCGGTGATGTCCTGGCCGTACATGGCAGGCAGCAGCCGCAGCCGTGCGAGGTATTTGAGCCGATGGAGCACGTCTCCGAGGAAGTGCTGCTGCACGCGATGGAGCGGCGAGTAGGCAGCCGATGCGCCCGGTTGGCGCGAGTGCAGCATCGCAACCACGTGCGGGTTCACCTGTGACACAATGTCCTGCGTCACGTGGAACAGTTCGCTCAGCCTACGGCGTGGGATGTCTGCTGTGAAGGATCCGTCGATGAACTCGAGGGACTCCTTCTCGAACTGCTCTATCTGGCCGTTGGCACCCTTCATGAGCAGCTTGGTCGGGTGCATCACCGTGGGCAGCGCGCACGACGCATGCACGGCCGACCGTATGAGCACATGCGGCGCCGTCAGGTGGTTGAGCAGCAACGCCTTTTTGCCCACGCCGCCCTGGCGCGCGCCCACCGAGATGTTGATGTTTGCAATGCGCCCCGTGCGAGCAAACGCCTCTTCGAAGGTCACGTCGCCGTAATAGCGACGGCAGCAATTGGCGAACTCGTCGTGCTCGACGAGGCAGCCGTTGCGCACGTAGTTGAACAGCTGCTGCTCCATGGGCGGGAACCAGCGCTCTGGGTAGCGCACCGCAATGTCCGGCTGGATGACCTTTTCGAGCATCTCCTCGTCCGAGGAGATGGCGAGCATACCCGCGATGATGGCGCCTCCGCTGGTGCCCGTCACGATGCTCGGCATGCACTCGTTCTCGATGAGGGTCTTGATGACGCCCATGTCTGCGGCCGGCAGGCACGAGATGCAAGCGAGTTATGAGCTGAGATCTTGAGAAATTGGGGTGCGCCACACGTGAGGATCGGCGGCGGCGGATCTCAGGAACTCAAGATCGCAATCTCGCCTCGCGTGAGGATCGGCGGCGGTGCGCGCGCTGCGACTGCGGCAGTGCTTACGATACATGGCGAGGCTGCCACCGCCGGAGAGGCAAAGGGCCGTGTGCCCCAGGCATACGATGCTGCGCTCGAAGAAGTCGATGGCCGCTGGCACTGAGGAGGCGTCGGCCTTGGCGTCGAGCCTGGCAGCCTGTGCGAGCCACCGAAGCGCGGCCACCTGCTCTGTGACGAGCTGCTCGATGGACCGCTTGGTGCCCACACGGCACTCGGTGTGCAGCGCCGGTCGGTCGATTTGAAGGTGGTTACGAACCATCATGGTGCTCATCAGCTGCATCAGCTGCTCGCGCTTCCCAGCCTCTCGAGCCTCTCGAAGCTGGCGAGCGGCGGTCGTCACACCCGACGCTCCGTAGCCTGCGGGTGAGTCGCGCCATGGATCGCGCCCATCGAGCTCATCGAGCTCCAAACCCGCCGCCGAGTACTCGCGCCACGTGACTGCACGCATCAGCCGGCGGCGCAGCCGCCACCGCCTGCGGATGCTTCCTCCCATCACCCAGCGGTATGATGACTCGCACAACCAGAACACAACGCCGACGTTGCGCACCCAAGTGTCTGACACGGGGCAGGGCGCGTGGCAGTGAGCTTCGATCAAGGAGGAGCAGGCAGGAGCAAACAAGCCGAGCTTCGGAGGCGGAAGCAGCAGCTCAGCGGCGGAAGCGCACATAAGACGACGTTGAAGAAGATCATGCACGTTTGCCAACCTACGTAGAGCGCTTGCACCGAAAGAATACCTATCGAGAGTAAGATCCACACCATCCAGCGACCGTGGTGGTAGAGCAGCGACGCGCTGATGAGGCTGCCTGCTGCTAGCTGCCACCATTCTGCTGCGCGGCTAGCCTCTGCTGCCAGCACCACAGTCTCGACGACTGCGGCATGCTGGCGCTCGAGGGTGCCGACGAGCACGCCGGCGCAAGTGCGAGCCAGCTGCCACGAGAGCTCACGGCAGGTGCAATTCTGGTGCGCAAGCAACCTCCTTCCTGCATCGAGAGCCACCACGTCTGCGGCCGGCGATAAAGGGAAGAACATCGTGTTAACGAAACTTCACAAGGTTTCGTCAATGATTTACACGTAACTAGGGCGTTTGTGCAGGACATTGTATGGCTCGGAACCGACGACTACCACTGGTACATGTATGAGACTGCTTTGCAGCTGACATCTGAGGTATGTGGCCTTGATCGCGGGACACGCCGATGAGAGCCCTCATGACACATGAGCCATGAGGGCGCGGTATTGTATGGCACACACGACCGGCTCCTTCGCTCCTTGTCATTGTATGAGCTCATTGCTCCTCGCAGCGCTACATTTGCTGCATAACCTCCCCCCGTGGCGTTTCCGACCCCTTGGCCTTCGCCTTCAAACCGAGCATTTCGCTGAGGCGTCCGCGCGCACTGCCCAAGGCTCCTCCTTTACGAGGGGTGTGGTTCGAAAAGGACCCAGCGGGGGAGCCGATCATGAGCGCCGGCATCGAGATCTGGCGCGACGGACCCGCGGGCGGCGAGGCGATCGCGCTCACGGCGCCTTCGCTGTGGCGGCGGACCCCGCCGCCGCCACCGCCAACACCATTTCGGACGGCGCGGCCGCCCCCGCCGCCCACCGCTTCCTCGTCGTCGGCCGCGTCATCATCGCGTGCCGCCGACGGCACCGGCGGCGGCGGCGGCGGCGCCACCGCCATGGCAGGGCGCGGCGGCGGCGGCGTCGCGAGCAGCAGCGCGGCTGACTCGGAGCGCGAGACTGCGAGACGGCTCTGAAGATCCGCCGCAAGGGACCGGTTGGCCGTTCGCACCTCGGCGAGCCTCTCGACGAGCTGCATCTGCTCCGAGATCAACATGGGCATCATCCTGGACGTCTCTACCGAGGGTCGCGCCTCGGGCCCACTAAAGGGCCGGAACGGCTTCGGCGCCTTCGGTGCGCCGAGCACGACGTCACCGTCCAACGTGAGGCCGATGCGCACCTCCTTGTACTCCGATTTGACTTCCGTGGACGACGCTGGCGCCAGCTGGATGCGCAGCGGGGGCACGCGCACCATCGCAAGGGGCACGAGCGGCGCCAGAGGCTCGGCGTCCACGGGAGGCTCTGCCAGGATGTGGAGCGACAGGCCGTGGCGGATGGTGGCGGTGATGTCGAGGGGCATGAGCGCGGGCATCGCGCCAGACAGCCCCTCGGCGGTCGCGGGGAGGGCGGAGAGGATGGCCCACCACGGCTTTGTGAGCATCCCCTCTGTGAAGAGACGCAACTCGGCCAACTTGTCGCGCGCGAGCGCCGGGCCGGGCATCAAGTCGAGGGCGCGGTCGAGGGGGGTGAAGTACGCAAGGAAGAGCTCATGCAGCTGGTGGGGCGCGAGGCGCAGGTCGCCGCGATCAATTACAATGGAAGCCTTCAACGAGCCATCTAGAGGCATCTCTCCGGGTGGCTGCTCGGGGGGCAGCGTGACGACTGCGTGGACCGCCGGCGGCGACGCGACGGGCGCGCCAGCTGGCCCACCCCCCTCCGAAGCTGGAGAAGGGGGCGGCGGCGTCTTCTTCCTTCCGCCGCCAAAGAAGCCAAAGAGAGCCGGTCGCGGCTCTTCTGTCTCCGGCATGGGCGGCCCGAGGAGCGGTGACGTGTCGGGGATGTCCGTCTCCCCTGGGAAGCAGACGAGTGGCTGCATCCGGTGCCCGCCGCGTGCAGTCGAGTGCTCAATCACGAGCTCCCCGATGGCCGCGTGCGCGCGGATCCCCTCCTTCGGCGCCACCCACGCGCGTGCGACGATCGGTCCGATGCGCACGCCGAGGGCCGTCGAGATCGGCGCGTCGCGCACCGGCGGTTCGAACGTCGTCACACTTGTGGTCGTCGTGACAGACCCGTCAAGGTTGACCGTCGTGGTCGTGGTGGTCACCGTCTTCGCGGCGAGCGCGCTCGAGGCGCCCGTCTTGGCGCCCGCCTCGAGCGTGAGGGACCCATGATTGGCCGAGTCATCAATGACGAGCTTCAATGAGATCTCGAGCACCCTCAAGTTGGCACACACGAGGTTAAAGTGCCGCGGGGCACCCGCCAGGGGGTCCTCGCCCTGCTCTTCTCCGGGGTCTCCGATCTGTGTGACGGCATCGCTCGCCGCCATCAGCTCGTCGCTGTTCACCACACTCTTCTTAGCGGAGCTCAATCCAGAGAGCAGGGATGCGGCACGGCCGCCCTTTTTGCCCTGCAGCTTCTCCTGCTCGGCAGCTTCCTTGGCCTGCGACCACGCGACGATCCGCCACATGGCGATCTGCATCGGCGTCGACAATGCATCCATCTCCAGCAACGCATCCTGTGGCCGAGCGGAGTCCACTAGGGTCATAGGCACACTCGCCAGCGGCAACTTGTCGGTCGAGGTGACGTGCTTGATGTCCTCGAGCTGCGGGGTGGCGCTTCCGTCACGCTTGCGCAGCTCGAGCAAGGCGTGCACGAGGACTTTCTGGTACTTGGATCGGTCACGGATCGCGTTGCGCAGCCGTGTCGACGGTGAGACGGTGATGAGGGCCATGCGCACCGCGTTCATCGCGGCGCGGAGCACGGCACGCGGATTCCACACAGCCGGCCGGAGCATCACGAACAGGTAGCGCGCGGGCATGACTGCCAGGGCCGCCCCGGCTGCCACCAGGCTCGTAGCTTGCGCCTCCGAGACGGCCAGTCGGATGGGCGAGACGGTCAGGTTGGCCACGGCAAGGTGGTTCCAGTCCCAGCGAGTCGGGGCCTTGATGAAGACTCCAACGTTGACGTGTACCTTTCCACTCACGCGGATCGGCCTCAAGAGCCACTGCTGCGGCCCATGGGGCCCATCGTCGCCGCCGCGCATCAACTCGCCAAACAGCGCCCCCATGGCCCCCACTGTCCGGTCGTCCGCTCCGCCACCAGACGCCGCAAGCCGACGCGCCTCGCCGGCGCTCAGCTTCTTCGCGTTGCTCGCGCTGCCAGCCGCCTCCGCGGCCGCTTGAGCAGCTGGGCCGCCGCCGATGACTGACTGCACGCCCATCGAGGCGGTGTGCATGTACAGCCCGACGCCGTCGAGGTTGAGCTCGAGCGAGGTCACGTCCTTGACGGGTTGCATCTCGGGGTCCTCGATCATCTCGGAGTAGGGCGAGTCGGGATGCTGTATGAAGAGGCGCTGTATGGTGAGCCCCAAGGCCATCGGCGAGCTCGTGTCCGACAGGAGATCCTCGTAGCGGATGTGCACGTTCGTCAGACGCACGATCGGCCGGAACGACTGGAGGACCTGGCGGACGATGCCACGCACGAAGCGACCGAAAGGGCCGCCTCCGCCGGTGTCTGGCTCGTCCGTTGCAGGTTTGGACGCCTTTGCATCCTGCTTGGTCTTGGGCTTCTTCTTCGATTTCGAGTCTTTCGTCATGGCCGTCAGTGTCGAGATGAGCTGCTCCATCAGCCCGGCGACGCACGCCTCCCTGCGGGCACGCAGCATCTCACTCGTCGCCTCCTCCAGCGGTCGGCGGTAGCAGTTTATGCTGAGGCCATCCAGCTCGACGTCGATGAATCCCTTGGAGAAGTTGCCCCACGGGATCGTGATTGCGAGTTTTCGCACATGCATCGTGCCCAGGCGCAGCGGCGGCAGCATCGGGTCTGTCGGCGGAAAGATGATGTCCTCGAACGCGGCCTCGTCAAAGTGGCAGTCCTCGATGACAACGTTGCCGCCTTTGACGCTGACTTTAGCGTCGCCAGCTGTGCCTATCAGTTTGTCGAGCTCTCGTCGGATGAACCCATCGAAGGCGAACATCTAGTGCGGTGCCTACTCCAAAGAGAAGCCGCGCCGGTGGCGGTGCGCGCGCGGACGGACCAAAAACGCGACGCGTTTTCGAAATCGCTCAACACGACGTTTTTTGAAGCCCCTCTCGCCCGCCTCGAGCGACACACAGTCGACACACCGACAGCCCAGACATGACCACGACGACTTCGACAAGCACGTGCTGCTGCGGGAACACCCTCAATGCTATCTGCACAGCCCTGCTTTTCCTGTGTCCGGGCCCGCTCGCCGCTGCAGGGCGCCGCTGCGTACGCGCTCTCAGTGGAGAACCAACCCCACACCGGGCCGCTCACGCGCTCACATTACAACTGGAGAAGTGGAGATGCGGCGGTGTGACGCCCGTCCAGCTGCGGCGCCCTCCCCTCACATGTCAGACATCTTCTGGTAGGGCACCATAGGAGGAGCCACCACCACCCCAGTGACCACCTCGGGAGTCACCTCGCGCAGCTGGTACCCAGACTGGGAGTTGGCAGTCTGCGCACGATTTGCTTGGCGGCGTTTCCACACCAGCCCGAGGAAGGCCAGGAGAAGGAGACTGGCCCCGGCGCCGCCTGCAATGGGGCCGATGTCCATGCCCTTGTTGGCAGAGACCGATGGCGCACTCTCCGGCGGCGGCACGACTGGAATACCTTCGTCGGGAAGGGGCGAGGGCGGCGGCGGTGGCGGCTCTTGCCACGGCGAGATCTCGACGGTGAGCTGTACGGAGCTCACATATGTGAAGTGAGCGTCGAGGCTCGCGGCCGAGCCGGCCGGCGCGACGCAGAGCTTGTAGATCATCGGGCCGCCGAGGCGCACGGTGAGCGAGCCGCCCGAGAGCACGCCGCCGGTCGGAAAGAGCCGGCCGGCCGCGGCACCCGCGCACGTGTCGTCGCCAGAGGGAAGAAAGGCGCACGTCGCGCCGTCAGTCAGCGCAGTGCCGACAAAGGCGATGGCCGTGGGGACCATGCGGGAGGCGGTTGCGGGGACGAGGGTGAGGTCGGGTGGCGAGGGTGGAGGTGATGGCGGCGGTGGCGAGGGTGAGGGCGGCGGTGGCGAGGGTGGCGGCGGCGGCGGCGGCGAGGGTGGCGGCGGCGGCGGCCGCGATGGTGGTGGTGGTGGTGGAGGACCTGGGCAAAATGTCGCCCAGCACCCGTAGTGCGGCGGTCCACAATCACTGGAGGAACAATGGCATTCTCCCCCGTTTGTGGTGGTGCACACGCAGTATGCCGCGTACCACGGTACGAGGCCACCTGGGTCAGGTGTACAAATATACCCAAATCCGCCGCAATTGGAGCACGTGTTGAATGGCGGCGGCGACGGTGGTGGTGGTGGTCGTGGCGGCGGCCTCTTTGGCGGCGGCGGGTGCGAAGGTGGAGGCGGCGAGGGTGGCGGTGGCGAGGGCGAGGGCGGCGGTGGCGATGGCGAGGGCGGCCGAGGTGGCGGCGGCGAGGGCGAAGGTGGAGGTCGCGGAGGGGGAAGTGGCGGTGGAGAAGGTGGAGGTGGCGGTCCTGGGCAAAAGACCCAACCCTCGCCTTGGGTATTAAATGGACACCCAATGAACAGCTCAGGGACATAACATTTGGATCGCTCAAAACATCCACCATCACGAAGCAAAGGGAGGCCACAACAACATTGTCCCGGTGCACACGTTTGGCCAAAGCAGCTGGAGCAAGTAAGTGGTGGCGGTGGCGGTGGACCAGGCCACATGCCAACAACGCTTGGTATCCTGCTGAAGCTGATAAGAACGATGAGCCAAAAATTCACCCGACCTCCCGGCTGAGATAGTCGTCGACTCCCACGTGCTCGTTGCGTCCCCTTTCGCATGGTGCGCCATTGCAGTGCTCCAAAGAGCCCCGCCACCAACAGTACGACGAGGTCAGCCGTCATCACAAAGAAAAGGAGGAAAGCGTATCCACCCATTTCACTTCGCTGAGCGGTGGCCTCCTGCACACGGGGCGACGCGAGGGGCTCGTCTTCGAGTGAGGTTACGCTCTCGGAGCGCGCGCCCAGGGCGGAGGCGACAAGAAAATCTCCCCAATGCCCAGCCTTGCTCCACATCTCCGGACGGGGGGCCTCCAAACGAGTCGCCCCTTCTCTCCGCAGCACGGAGGCTGCACGGAAGCACGGTTTGTGTTATGGGGGTCCGCTCTCCGCGCGGAGGCTCCGAAACTTTTACCCTTTTGGGAATCCAAGTTGTAGGAGCTACTTTTCAGATCTTGCTTCACGTGGCTTCACGCGTTCGAATCTCTCTTGGTTAAGTCTCTGTTCTCAAAAGGAGGGCGGCGGGGGCACGAACGCGGCGGCCCACGCCCAGCAGGCGATGGCGTTGGCGACGACCTCGGTGAGCTCGCTACTGAGTTCGCTCGTCTCGGTCAGCGGGCGCGTCGAGCACGCGCGCAGCCGCAGCTCTGTCCCACTCGAGCGCACCTCGCAGTGCACGAGATGGTCACTGCACCAGATACTCCCGCCGTGCACGCCGCCGACAGACGCGAGGGCCCCGCCGTGCACGCCGCCAGTGCTGGCCGTGGCCGCGGCACCGGCGCCCGCGCCAGCGGCGCCCGCGTGCACCGAGGCCGGGGCGCTGGCGGGAGCGGGGTCGCGCTGCAGCAGGATGAGGTGCTCGCGCTTCCCGTCGTGCCAGCGGCAGGAGCGCAGCGGCAGCCTCGCGAGGCTGAGGAGTAGGGCGCTCCACGGCAGCGGCAGCGAACGTAGCGAGCGCAGCGATGGGTAGATGGTGTCGAGCTCCACGGCAACCGGCAGCGCCTTGAGGAAGGCCATCAGCTCGCTCACCGGCGGCGCGTCGCCCCTCTGGAGCTGCGTCCACACGAGATAGCTTCGATAGGCGGCCCAGCGCTCGCTCAACGCGCGTTCCAGCAGTCGGCCGGCCTCGTCGCGTGCGCGCGCCGCCGCACCGGCCGCCGCCCCACCGGCCGCCGCACCGGCCGCTCGGGGGGCTCCGACGAGGAAAAAGGAGAAGCGCGAGCCTGGGGTAGGCTCGGGCGGGGCGACGGGCGACGCGCGCCCCTCCCCGGCCTCCTCCTCCGCCGGCACAGCGCTACCGCCCTGCGCGCCCGCGCCCGGCACAGCGCTACCCGAGGGCGCCGAAGGATGGGCCGCACTGCCGAAGCAGCCTGCTGGCGGCGCCGGCTCGGCCGCCCCACCGCCCCCTGACGACCCGTCCGGCAGCCATGCGACGCATTCGAAGCCCTCATGAGGCTCTGGGAGCCGGAACCCGATCGAGCCGCGTGAGCCGCAAGGTAGGATGCGCACTTGGCTGCCACTCCGGCCGGCGCTACCAACGCCCCCGCTGCCCCCGCCGCTGCTGCCCCCACCGCTGCTGCCCATCGCACCGGCAGCGGCGCCGGCGTGTCGCTTGAGGTAGCTGAGGTAGCCAAGCAGCTGTGCAGGCGAGGCGAGTGGCCCGTTGGCCTCGCCCTCGAGGACGATGCAGCGTGCGCTCAGCGGCGGGCTCGAAAAGGAAGCGAACAAGGCGCGCAGCGAAGTGACCGAGTCGACGCTCGCTCCCCCGAGGGTGGCCCGGTTAGCAGCGCCGCCCTCGCCGCCCTCGTCGACCAACACGGCGCTCTCGTCGGCCGCGCTCGGCAGGCAAAGGGCCACGTGTGCGTCGTAATACAGTGCCTCGAGCGCCGTCCTCACCTCCGGAGCCGCGTCCTCGGCGGTGTCCTCGTCCTCGTCCTCGTCCTCGTCCTCGTCCTCGTCCTCGTGGGCATCGCCCTCCGCACCTGCCGCGGCCGCTCGGCTCTCATGCGTGGTTGCATCCACGATCACTTGTCGGTTCGGCTCGGACGTCCCGTCGCCACCCCCTTCGGGCGCTGCTGCTGCTGCACCCTCGGCAGCGAGGGCATTCGCGTCGTGTTGGGCATTCACGCTCACCGTCTCGTCGTCTCGTCTCGCGTCGCGTTGGGCATTCACGCTCACCGTCTCGTCGTCTCGTCTCGCGTCGAGCCCCCCGCTCGGCACGACGCTCGACGGACCCGCAGCACGCGCACGCACGCGCGGCTCGAGCGGCGGACTGCCGAGCAGATGCACGGCGCAGCGCACGCCGCCCCCCGATGTGGACAGTCGCAGCAGGCTGATGCACCGGCGACGGCGCGCAAGCACAAATTGCACCCCCCCCGCCGCCGCCGTGTCCGCTCTGGGCCCCTCGAACACGCCCTCCTCGACGCCCTCCGCAGCCTCATCGCCCAGCTCGGCGCCCTCGGGCTGCATGGCACCCGCGCCCGTAGCGGGCGGCGGGCAGTGATGGGCCGCGTACGGGCCAGCTTGGCTCAGCCGCTCGGCAAGGCGCTCCGCCACCATGAGCACCAGCTTGGACGAGAGCTCCGAGTATGCCTGGCGGAGCGCCGCACGCTCAAACGCCGCAGAGACCGCGGCCACAGTGGGGCTGTTGTTCATTCCGCGTTCAGCGTGGACGGCGGCGCTTGCAGCCGTCGCGAGCGAGACGCCATGCACGGTCGGCGCGGTGCCGGTCGGCGCGGTGCCAAGTCCAAACGGGGGGCTGCCTAGGATGAGGCCTTCGACGGGCGAGTGCGCGAGCCCGGCGGGCGGCGATCGCGCCGGTGGGGGCGAGACGCTCAATGAGGAGACGATCGAAGACATGGCGCCGTCCTCGCTGCCGAGATGCATCGGAGATCGCGATCGAGAACACCCAAAGAGGCCTGCCTCGGGCGTGTCGGCCTCCGCCTCGGTGTCAGTGGCGGCGCCGGCGCTGACGCCGGCGCCGCTGCCGTTGCCTCTGAGCACGAGGAGAAGCGGGCGCCTCCACGTGTGCAGCCTCGGTGCAATGCGCAGCACGCTTTCGGCCGCCTCGTGCAGCTTGCCCGCATGCAAGAGCGCCGACGAGGCCGAAGCGAGCTTGTTCGACTGGGAGGGCATTACATCGCGATGCACATCGCCCTTCGAGCCGGTGCGGCTCATGTTCGGGTCGTACCCGGAGCCAGCAGCGAGGCTCACCGTGCGTCTCAGCTCTGATCTCAAATCCGAGCCCGTTCGGCTCAGGTTCGGCGAGGTGCGCGGCATTCCCTTTGCCATCGACTCGCCCACCATGGCGCCCGATACGGCGCCTGTACCGACGCCCTGCCCAGCGCCCTGCCCAGCGCCCGGCAAGGCGCCCGGTACGGCGCCCGGCACGGCGCGGCTCGACTCGCGGCTTCCTTTCGAGCCCTCGGCTACGGCACTGGTGGCCGCGGGGGCTCCTGCGCCGCCGCTGCTGCCGCCGCTGCTGCTGCTAGGCTCCCGCGCCAAAGGCGTCGTAGCGGGCGCCGAGATCGGGGGCGAGCTGCACGTCGTTGGGAGCGTTGGCTTACCGGTGCCGACGAGCCCATCGCGCTCGGCACGGCGCGGGAGGAGCGTCATCGCATGACGCGTGAGCTGCCCTTGCATGTCCAGCATGGCCATCAAGGGAAGCACCTCTGGCGGCAGCTGCGGCGCCGCCGGCGAAGGAGTTCCCACAGCCGAGGGCAGCGCGCCCGCCCCTGCGCCGTCGCTACGGGAGAAGCCAATCGCCGAAGAGTAAATACGATGAGTGTCGTGCACCGCGCGAGCTTGGGTGGAGATGTTCTCGCTGGTGCCGTCCAGGGCACTCCCGAGGTGGAGCAGCACGAGGCGGCTGGACCTCTCGTCTTGCTTCGTGCTCGGGCTGATGGGGCTCGAGAGGGGCAGGGCAAGCAGCAGCACGCAGCTCGCCACGCGCACGCCCGAGAGCTGGTCAGCTGTGAACGGCGAGTCGCTGTGAACGCCTTTGAGCTGGTCAGCTGGTGCCGAGGCCCCGTATGATGACGTGGCGCCGATGGACCCGATGGGCGCCGAGATGGGCGGCACACGTATCGGCGGAGGCACGAGCCCGACTGCGCCAGAGGCGCTCGGCACAGCGCCAGAGGCGCTCGGCACTGCGCCAGAGGCGCTCGGCACAGCGCTGTGCTCGTCGGGCGCGGCGCTCGACTGTTCCCCACAGGGCTCCACTTCTTGCCCTCGGTGGACGGAAGACTCATTGGACGTAGAGGGGGGGGTCCTTTGCCACTGCTCATCTAAGAAGTCGTCCCCCGCGGCGGTCGCGCACACGAGGTACGGTGCGAGTGCGTGGGGCATCAGCTCTGCAATGCTTCGGCAAACGAGGTGCGCGACGCGGCGTAATGCCCAGCGCGGCATGAGGAGAGGGCGAGCCATGCGGCTCGTGGCGCTCGAGCCGGCGGCACTGGCGGCGCAGAGGGCAAAGGCGACACGGCGCACCAGTGGGGGCAGCGGGTCGGAGAGGGGGGGCGTCAGCCGAGGGAGGGAGGGAAGCCCTGTGAGGAAGCCGAACGCGGAAGAGGGGCGAATGAAATTGGGCTGCTGGCTGAGCACGGGCGAGGGTGGACGCTGGGCCACGGGGGAGATTGTGATCCCGGCAGCGCTCGTGCGCGGGAGAGCTGCCAGGACGAAATCGAGCGCCTCGATCACCTCCGCCTCGATCAGACGTGATGCGAACGCCGAGCAAAGCGCCTCGACGAGCTGGGCTGCGGGGCCATCGGAGCGCTGGGGGTCAGGTCCGCTGGGGCTACCCACCACCACGGCGCCCTCGACGACCCCAGGCCCACGCCCCCACGCCCTCAGGCGCAGCGACCAATCCGACGCCTCTGCGTGTCCAAGCACGCGCACCCGCTGCTCCCAAACCAGCTCGGAAGAGCGCCACGGCTCCTCCCCAGCGTCTCCACGCGCGTTACCGCCGCCGCCGCCGCCGCCGCCGCCGCCGACGCCGCCGACGCCGCCGTCGCTGCCTCCGCCTCCGCTCACGTCGACCTGCGAGGCCGCCTCAAGCGACGCGAAGACGCAGATCAAGTCCTTGTGCGCGTGGCGCGAGTTGTGCGAGCGCGGCGGCACGTGCAGCAACGTGAGTACCTCTGCCTCAGCGAGCGGTGCGTGGGTGAGCGGGCACCAGCCACCCGCACGAAGCCATCCCCCGCACGCTCGCAGCCAGTCCATCCATTCGGCCCGCGTGCGCGACGGCTCGGTGCGCGGCAGCGGCAGGAGCGCGGTGGCGAGCGGCGGTGCGCCTACGGGCCGTAAGAAGCGCAGGTCCGCGGTCGAGACTCGCGTGTGTGCGATGCGTGGCAGGAGGATCCCCAAGCGCGCCGTGGTGAGCTCCTCGAGCTTCTCGCGCACGTGATTGACGAGACCGTGCGAGATCTCATCAGAGGGCTCGTCCACGCCACACACGCTGAGCAGCAGCCTCACCTCCGTTCGAGCCTGGATGCCAGCGCCCGCTGCGGGCTGCTCGACTGCGGGCGCGCCCGCCGGCGCGCCGGCCGTCGTGCTGCCAGGGACGCTCGCCGAGACGCCGCACGCGACGACGCCGTCCAAGACGGTGCCCAAGACGGCGCTCCCTTCGAGCGCGACGAACGAGGCGGAGGAGGCGATGCCGCTGCCCTCGATGGGGATCTCATCCAGAGAGAGGCGCAGCACAAAGATGTGCCGCTGCGAGCTGCCCGCCGCCGCCGCCGCCGTACGGTACACGAAGACGTTGGGGTGGCCACCCCCCGGGTCCACTGCAAAGGGCTGCAGAGCGTCGCACGCGGCGGCGAGCGCTGCAGACTTGTCGGTCTGCAGGCGCTCATGCAGCTCCAGAGGATGCGTGACGAGCAACGGCAGCTCCTGCTCGCCCCCGGGCAACAAGCGCACGTCGAGGACACGTGTCTCGTGGAGCCGGCTGAGCAACGACCGTTTCGTCGAACGAGCGGCGGCTGCATGCGCCTCGCGCTCGAGCTTCTCGAGCACCTCGCGGCATGGCTCGGGCAGCATCCCGCCCACGACGACGTGCACCTCGAGCCGACGCGAGGCGCCGTCGTGGGCGCCACCGCCCCGCGCCCCGCCGTCCGCCGTCTCCTGCCGGACGGCGCGCGCCGACGGCGGCATGTTCGAAGAGGCAGGCGGGGCCGTGGGGGCGGCAGCGGCAGGTGCCGACGCAGAGGCGACAGGCGGCGGCGGCGACACGGCGGTGGAGGCGTCGCTGCTACCTATCGGGACGGCGCCCGATGTGACCCGCGCCGTCGTGGGCGCGACCAGCCGAGCGAGCAGCCAGAAGCCGGGGTGGCCGCGGTGCGCGACGAGAGAGCGCAAGGGCGTCGAGCGCACCCGACGGGCGACAAGCGCATCCTTCGCCGTCGTGGGCGTCGCAAGCGCCGCCGTGGGCGTCTGCAGCGCCGTGATGGGCGTCTGCAGCGCCGTGATGGGCGTCTGGAGCGGCGAGATGATGTGAATGTCGGTGGGCTCGGAGGCAGAGCGCACGAGCGCCGAGGTGGAGCGTACGAGAGCCCCGCGACACGCAACCAGTGTGTCGCCCACGAGCTCGAGCTGCAGCCCCGCGCGGACGATGCGCAGCTGCCCCATCTCCATGCGGAGCAGAGGCAGCGCCTCGGGCGTGCCCACCTCAAGGGAGATGACCATCTCGATCACACTCGCCGGCGGCAGCAACTCGAGCTGACTGCGCACCATGGCGATCGTCGACGGCACGAGGGCGTAGTGCTGCCCGAGGGCCCGGAGCGATGCTGCAGCCACGAGCTCCCCAAGCCGAGCCGCGAGGGCTTCCACAGCAATCTCGCCCGAGCTGCGGCTGCTCGCAATCTCGCCCGAGCTGCGGCTGCTCAAAAGCGCCGTCGCAAGCGCGGGGCCGCCGGCCGTTGTCGGACGATACGCCATCACCTGCAGCCGCGATGAGGAGGGCGGCGCCGCCGCCGTCGTGGGTCGGAGCCCCGAAGGAGAAGATGAGGTAGGCGAGACCCCTGGCGTGGCGACCGCGCCGCCCTCGCGGAGCTCATCGACGGCATCCTCCGCCGTGCTCGCCGCCATGGCGAGGCGTCGCACCTTCTCAAATGCGCTCACGAGCGGCCTAAGCGCCGTGCTGAGCGGCGCATCGTCTCTCGCGTCCTCGGTGCGCTCAGCACGGCGCTCCTCGGTCCGCTCAGCACGGCGCTCCTCGGTGCGCTCAGCACGGCGCTCCTCGGCGCGCTCAGCATGGCGCTCCACGGCGCGCTCAGCATGGCGCTCGGCATCCTGGCCGTCCGGTGCCGCGTAGGCGACGCCCACGCGCAGGAAGAGGGGCTCGGAGCGCTCTTCAAAATAAAAGGTGTACCAGCCGTCAGGATCGCTGCGACAGATGGCCGTCTTAGTGTCGGACGGGAGGGCAGCGGCTGGGGCGGCGGCAGGGGGGGCGGCCGGGGCGGTGGCCGGGGCGGCGGCTGGGGCTGTGGCTGGGGCGGCGGCCGGGGCGGTGGCCGGGGCGGCGGCCGGGGCGGCCGGGGCGGCAGCTGAAGCTGCCGTCGCCGCCCCAAAGACAGCTCGGAAGCGCGCGCCTACGGCCTCGGCCACGCCCGCAGCAAGGATCGCAGGCGCTTCGGCGGCGTCGACGAGCGCCGCCTCGATCGGCAAGCTCACCACCTCGACGGACTCGCAGCGCGCCAGGCAATACGCGAGGTCGGATGCGCTCGGTGTGCCGCCGTCGTGCAGGCCTGCAAAGACAGCACCGACGGCCGCCGGCGCCACGCACGCGCTCAGCTTGGCATCGAAGCGCAAGCGGAGCCGCTCAGCCGGGCTGGACAGGTTAGGGACCGCGTCGGTGGGGCCGACCGTCAAGGGCGCGGCGGAGCCAGCGGTAGCGGATGGGCCGAGGCTGCCATCGGAGGCGAAGGTGGAGTGGCGCAGGTAGCTCGTGTTGCGCGTGATGGCGGGACTTCCAGCGAGCGCCACCCGCTGTGACGGCGAGCGGTTGCCCTCGGGGACGGATCCCAACGATGGGCCACGCGACGCCGGCGGCGGGCTTTGCGCGGCTGCATGCGCGGCTGCATGCGCGGCAACGGCCCCCGGCTTGGGCTGGGTGGGTGCGACGTGCGCGCCCGTCACGGCACGCTGAAGGAAGGTGAGCAGCACCGGGTCGGAAAGCTCTGGCGGCGCCAGGTCATCTAGCGAGCAGATGCACAGGTGTGCCGAGGCGCCCACGGCGCTCGGATCGGCGCTCATCGCACTGGCGGTCGCGTCGGCGGCAAGCCAGCCGAGGCCGACGAGGGTGGACGAGTCGGCGCGGCTCTGAGCCGTGTCGCCGCGCAGCACGACGCAGGTCTCGGTGGGAGGGCGCGGCAGCCCGTGCGGCGGCGAAGAGGAGCGGAGGGTCGAGCGCGGTGCGAGCTCGGATGGAGCGATGGGCACACACGCGGCCATCCAAAGGCAGCGCTGCTCGCTGAACGAGACGGAGGCGTCGCACACACTCTGCAGCAGCCCATCGAGCTTCTGCAGCAGGAGATCATTCCGCATCGGAAGCTCAAGGGTGCGCAGCGGCCAGCTGTAGTAACGACCGTGAGGCAGCATGTGCTGCACAGGGAGGGATAGGTCGGTTGGCAGCGCGCCAAGCACGCTCGCACGCCGAGCGCCCGCCGCGCGCGCGACGGAGTTCCCACTGCTCGATTCACTCTTGAGTAGTGTGAACATAGCCGAAGCGGCGCCTGTCAGGTGGCCGTCACACTCCGCGAGCCACCGCGCGAGACGCGCAAAGAGCGCGGCTGAGTCGTACGCCGTGGCTTGCGCCGTGTCGTGCGCCGTGCTGGCGGCGCCGGCGCGTGGGCCGCGAAGCGCCCCGACGGCGGCGCCACGCGCCTCGGCGACGGCGAGCGTGCCGTGCTGCGGCTCCTGCCAGAGCGTGACGAGCAAGTCGCGCCCTACGACGCACACGCCGTACTGCAGCAGCGCCGCACGCGACGCCGCCGCGCCGTTGGCCAGCTGCAGTGGCAGGGCGTGGCAGAGCAAGGCGCATCGGTTTGTGGAAGTGGGAGGCAGCGCACACCACCATCCCTCGGCACGGCGAGCGTCGATGAGCTTGGGCAGCATCACTTCCGCCGCGCGGGCCGACGGCAGCTGCCACGTCCAGCGTTGCGACCAGAGGCATGCGGCCACCGAGAGCTCGGCGTGCACCTTGGCCGCACGGACCTTTGAGTCTTCAATGTCGCCCACGTCCTCGCCCTCCTCATCGTGCTTGCCCTCGACCTCGTCGAGGGGCGCGAGCCATGCGAGGGGTGCCGCCAATGCGAAGGTCGCCTTGCTGCTGCTGCGCCCGCCCGCCGATTCAATGGTCTTAGGGGTCGTGTCCGACGGCACCAGCGACGCCGCGCCCGAAACCCCTCCATCGGCGCAGCTCGCCACGTCGGGCTTGACGAAGGCGGCGTCGGCGGGGGGTGGGTCCGGTCGCACATCCGATTGGCCCAGGAGAAGGCTCAGGGACTCGCCCACGAGCTGCTCTTCAGGGCGAGGCACGTGCCACACGTCACTTGCACGCGCGATGGCGGTGGAGCGCGCGACGACGCGCCGCCAGAGCGCGAGCGCCGCCTCACGCGCCTCAGGACGATGATCCGTACGAAAGCCGCGCGCGTTCAGCGTCACCAGGCCGTTCTGCGCGACTTTGAGACGCACCACGAGTGCATGCGAGAGCTGCACTGCGAGGAGCGCTTGGGAGACCATCGCCTCTTCGCCGTCGGCCGCCGCATCGGCCGCCGTTCCCTCATCGACCCCACCACGAAGCGTCTCACCCTTTGGATCCCCGCCCTTCGGCCCATCCGGGTGCCACACGCGTACGAAGATGTCTGAGGTCTGGTCAGCGCGCATCGGGAGCGGCGTCCTCTCATCCAGCCACGACGTCTTACGCTGCGGTGGGATCAACTCGTGAATGGCAGGGTGCAGGATGTGTCGTGCCGCCCAGCGCGCCGCCGCACATCCGTCCTCGGTGCGCAACTGAACGCGCACGCTCGCAGCCGCTTTGGTCGGCCCGTCAGAGCGAGCAATGTTGGCAGGCCCACGCACGCTGAGTGTGACGAGCGCACGTGCAGCCGGCTTCGCACGCGGGAGTAACGTGAGCTCCGGGGCGACGCCCGAGAGCAATACAGTGTCAGCGAGCACGCCCGACTCGAGAGCAGCGTTCCAAGCGTTGTCATTGTTGCGATCCACGTGCGCTCCGGCCACTGCCGCCGCCATACGCGCCAGCCGCCGGTCGCGGTGGCGCACACGTTCGACAAACGTCTGAAGCACCGCCGCGTCCGTGCGTACATTCAACTTGCCCTGCCGCCGATGCAGCCGCGCGCGCTCGAACCGAAGCCAAAAGGTGAGCGGCGCGAGCACGGTCAGGTACACCCGCAGCATGCCACTCGATCCAATCCCGGAGAGGTTCCCAGGAAGGCTCTTGGCCGCCGCCGCTGCCGCCGCCGTCGCCGCCGCCGCCGCCGCCGCCGTCGCAGTCACGGACGCCGCGGACGCCGTCGATGGAGGAGCAGGAGATCCAACGGTTGTGGTGCAGACGGTGTACTCAATGATGATCGCACCGTCGCCCGCGCCGCCCCACTCGCATGCGAGTCGAAGCACCGCCCGAAGGTCGACTTCCTTGGGCACGCCTACTCCCTTTGATGTGCCTCCCGGTGACGGAGGCGCCCCTCCGCCGCCTGAGGCTCCGGCAGCGGCTCCGGCAGCGGCGCCGCCAGCGGCTCCGCCAGCGGCTCCGTCATCACCGACCGTGGCAGTGCCGGTCGCCGCGCTGCTCTCCACCGCCGCGGCAGCCGCGGCCGCCGTCGCCGCGGGCGCAGACGTGGCGGCAGCGGTGCCCACACACTTGGCGCCAGTGGCGGCGATGCCCGCGGCCTCATGGAGGCCAAAGACCCGGAAGCCCTCCCGCACGCGGGCGAGGAGGAGATCAAAGAGGGTGATGGTCGAGGGCACGTCGTACATGTGCAGCCGCTCCCGGTGGCGCCCACCCGCCGCCGGCGCGCGCGGCGGCAGCCCTGAGGTCACCTCGGGCAGTCGCCATTCTCGTGGCGCTCCGTCAGCTAGCCACGCTGCGTGGGCGTTAGCCGCTCGTCCGCCCGACCGAGGGCGCATCATGAGCGCATTCGCGATGCATGCATGCGGCGCGAGCCGGCCGGCGCTCGGACCCTCGCCTGTCGGCGTCGGAAGCAGCAGCAGCCCCGCGGCCAGCTGCACCGCTCGTTGATGCGACGACGGGTCGGGGATCAATCCGAGAGGTGCTATCAGTCGCCTGCCGTAGCCGCCCACGCTGCCGCGGCCGCCGGCACGCCCGTGGCCTCCCACGCCGCCGCACTCCATGCAAAGCACGATCAGCAGCGCCACATCAAGCTGCCGGAGCGCGATCAGCGGTGCGTCGAGCAGCGCACCCACGGCATCCGTGATGACGGCGAGTGCGGGCGCGGCTATCGCTGGCAGGAGGGAGAGGCAGAAGAGGCCATCGCGCACGCAGCCGTGCAAGCCTCGGTTGCTGGCAGCAGGATCGGGCGTCACGGCCGGCTCCGCGAGGGCCAGGGCCAGCTGCTCGTGCACTAGCCTACAAAGCGAATCCACGGGAACGCCGCATCGAAGCCTGTAGCCCTGGATGAGCACGCGGAGGGGCCAGCCTTCGCGGGCGCTGAGTGCGACGGTGACATGCACAGCTAACGAGGGTCGCTGCTCGCCCAGAAGCTGCAGGTCCCCGGCAGGCCCAGCGCCGAGCGAGGCCAACACACAGTCGAGAACCTCGATGGCACGGCGTGACCACACTAAATCGTCGCGGCGCAGGTCGAGGAGGACCACGACGCGCGTCTCGCTGTAAACCCAGCGTGCTGGGAGTGGCGGCCGCTCTGCAGCGATGCCGTGCTCCCAACGGGTGCGCGCGACGAGACCGTGCGTGACGTGGTCGGTCAAGAGTGTGTGGATCATGCGCTAGTGCTTACTGTACGTTCCACACAACTCATGAGAGTGCCCACTCACTCTTTCGATGAAGTTCGCGAAAAAGGTCAGTTCAGAACGACACCTTCACATGCTTATAAAGTCCTACTGACTTATCGGACCGAATGTGCCGTTCTTTAGTGATTTTTTCGCATGTTTCCACAAACCGTTCTCATCCAGGGCGTACGGACGACTTTTGTCCGCCTCCGCTCTCCTCGCCGGAGGTACCGCCCACGGCGGTCCGGCGACTTTTGTGCGCCTCCTGGACCTTCCTGGCTGCCGGCGGACGGACGCTTGTGAAGCGTACCAGTACAGGGCCGTACACACCTCGCTCAACAATGATGGACTCGTTCCGGAACGAGATTGTTTCCGGAAGCAAGCCGATCGTTGGTGCCTGCAGCTTCACAAATGGAGGGCGGTCGGGCTGTTTCACGCAAGATAAAGGCAGCCTTCCTGTCGGCCAGAACGGCATCAACAGCCTCGAGGATTGCGCCAGCTGGTGCAACGACTGCCCTCGTTGCGGGTACATATCGTTCAGCGCGGCTTTGCGAGACTGTTCCTGGTTTGTCGAATGCCGGATGCATACACTACTTACAATCAGCGGGGGCGAGAAGTTTGTCACACTTCGCATCCGCCGAGGGGAGGTGGCCACACTATCACCACCTCCGCCGCCACCTCCGTGGCGTGCACTCAAAGTAGAGGCGGCGGCGGCAGTTCTGCTGAGCGGGCATCTCGGCCCATATTGCGCTCTTGAGGCTCTTGAGAAGCAAGTGAACGCTTGCCGCCGACGGTTTGCAAGCTGCGATGTGTACGTGCACACGTGGAGCACGCTCGGACCGAGGACCCCTCACTGGAGCACAGCGGCTCGAAACATTAGGAACAATGAGTCCAGCGCCTCCTGCGTGCGTGAGCTACGCGCTCGTATCGGGCCCGGGCTGAGCGTGCGTGTCGAGACGCAAGAGCCGCCACCGCCACCGCACACTCTCGATCCACTTGGGCAGCGCTACAGCGTGGAGCGGCAGGGCTGGGGTGCAGCGCGCTACTTTGGATGGCAGCAGCTCGTGGTCTCGATGCTGGGAGCGGCTGCGCTCCAGAAGGAATCTGGGAGCTCCTATGCAGTCGCCATCCGCCTACGGCCCGACACGGAGATGCTGCGAGATGCCGAACTGGACACGCTCTGGCAATGCATTGCCTTGGCGGCCCTTGGGCGTTTGAGAGGCTTCGCACGCAGTCTCGTCAACTGCCATCCCGATGGCCACTTCCAAGACGGCTTGGCAGTCGATCAGTGCTTCTTTGGCCTGCCGGCCACGATAGATTCTGTCCTTGGGCAGCTTCGAGCGAACGCAACGGAGGTTTACCGCAGATGGCAGGTGCGTTGGCCCATCGAAAGTGTTCAGACCATTGGCCCAGAACGTCAGCTCATAGTCGCAGCAGCAATGGAGCACGTGCATATTGTCCACCCATGCCACGCCGACAGAGTGCGAGGATTTACCGACAGTATCGACCATGGCGGCACAAGTACGGTGCTCTCTGACCGATCTGCGTTCAAAGTGTGAAAGCTCGGTTCAGGGTTTGAACGGCAGCGTTTGATCATTGATGAGAGAGTCAAGAGGAGAGTACCCGGTACCATGCACGTGAATTGGCGCTTTGAACGCCAAAGCGCTAACTCACGTGCACTGAAAACACTCGTTCTCCTTGGTACTGAGGGGCCGCACGGCCCGAAAAAGCGCTTTTCGTTCACGAAAAAAGAGTCAGCGCTTTCACATTCACGAGAAAAATAAGCAGGGTGCGTGTCCATGTTAGGCGCTCCGGCAGCGACAATCAAGTTCAAAGCGCAGCCGTTCTGCATTGATGTGCACCCAACACAGCCACTGCTCGCTACCGGTCTTATAACGGGCCAGCTCAAGCTGTTCTCATGGGCGCCGCACTTCGGCCAGGAAGATGGCACGACGAGGCTTTGCGCAACGCAGAGCTGGTCGGCACGGCCACATAAGGAGGCGTGCCGCGCGGCGCTCTTTTCCGCGGACGGCGCGAGCATCTTTAGCACCGGCGGCGACAGCACCCTTCAGCAGCGCGATGTCGAGTCCAACAAGCCAATCTGGAGGCGGCGTGCAGTGCACGCGGCGCCGGTGAATGCCATGGCGCGCTTAGGCGACATCGGGCTCGCAACGGGCGACGATGACGGTGTGGTGCAGTGCTGGGACCTACGCGCCAAGGCCGCCGCGCTCACATTCCACGAGAATTCGGAATACGTCGCCGACATGCTCTACGACGAACGCGGTGCCAACAAGCACACACTCGCGGTCGCGGGTGGCGATGGCCGGCTGTCGGTCTTCGACCTGCGCAAGGGTCAGCTGTGGGCGCGCTCGGACGAGCAGGACGACGAGCTCACCAGCCTTGCGCTCGTGAAGCATGGCAAGAAGCTACTGTGCGGCATGCAGACGGGCGTGGTTGGCATCTTCTCTTGGGGTTCTTTTGGGGACGTGTCCGATCGAGTTTTGGGTCATCCGGAGTCTGTCGACTGCTTGCTCGCGCATGGGGAGGATGCCGTCATCACCGGCTCGGGCGACGGGCTGATTCGCCTCGTGGGAGTGCACCCGAACCAGGTGGTTGGGGTAATCGGCGAGCACGCGAATGAGTCAGGCATTGAGGCAATGGCTCTCGATACCAAAGGAGCACTGCTCGCGTCGTGCGCACACGACCAGACGATTCGGCTCTGGGACCTCGCCTATCTCGACGCGGCGGACGATGCTGAGGAGGAGGACGAGGAAGAGGGAAGCGCGCCGCAGAGCGCTGCTGCTAAACCTGCTGGCAAGGTGGATGACGACGACGACAGCGATGACGACGACGACGACAGCGACGACAGCGACGCGGCAGGCAAGCCGCGCCCTGCCAAGAAGCGGAAGGTGGTGCCAAAGCAGGTGGTCAAAAAAGGCGCGGCCATACAGATGGGGAGCGACTTTTTTGCGGGCATGTCCTGAGCAGAGACCGGACAGGGAGTCTGTTATCATAATGCGATACGCATGATCCCGAGAGGCACCGCGCATCGAGAAGGCGGACGCAGGACGGGCTCCCCGCAACAACGCAACGGCCAACGGACGGGGACGTGCACCGCAGCCCGGCGCGCAGCCCGGTCCCACAGACTCCACTGCGCAGCGCTTGACGACTGTGCCATACGAGGAGTACGATCGTACACGCTCTGGTCGGAAGTATACCGTCCCCCCCTCGCCACGACACATCCCGGACACGCCGCCCCGCGGGCCGGGCCGGCGCGCCGCGCGCGGCCGGCACGCACACTGTCGGATTCTGCTGCTGTTTTGTCGCCAAGCCACTTTTTTTCCATGCACTCGCGTGTCGGCCTTTTGCGCTGCAAGTCGCCCCATTTTTCACGTCAGCCGTCGCGTCTGGCGCGAAACTGAGCCGACCGAGGCACCATGCCCTGGGAGGCACGTCCCTTGCCCCATCGCCAGTGGATTCCTTCGAGCTCGCGAATTTGCAGGATGATCCTAAACGCCCACCCTTGCCTGTGTGTTTCATTGTGAGCGCCGATGAAGCTGTGCCTTCCTAAGGACCTCAAGGTCGGCGACCGCGTGCAGGCGCAAGGCCACGCAGCCTGCGGTCTGGATCCGTGCATCAACCAGGTTGGCGTATGCATGCGGTGCTTGTGGAAGGTGAAGGAGGCTTGCGACGACGCTGCCGTTCGCCGCACCGCGGTGCTGAACTCGCTCCTCAGCCACGTCGACCCAGGTCCGCGCGTCAAGGGCTTCGAGGGCATCGCGCCGCTCATGCGCCCGTGCTGCGTCGAGGACGTGACGGGCACAGCCCTCGCAGGGAACGTACATACCTCGCAGCTGCTGCCAGCACTGTGCCTCATGATGCGGACGGTCTGTGTCTAATGTGGGCTGCGTCCCCTCCGCTGCGCGCACGCCTTTTCCCGTGGTCAGGTCGTGTGTCAAATGAGTGAATCTAATTTTAACACTCCGAGACGCCATCAACTCGCTGCTCAGCTCCTATCATACGCTCAGACCTATCATCGGCGATACCCATCTCGGCAAAGCATCAGTCGCCGAGCCGCTTCTTGCGGTGGCTGTACGGCGGTTACCCTTCTCGAGGATCGGGTCGTCGTTGCGGTCGCCCGGGCCGCTGTCTTCGTCTCCTCTGCCGCCTTGGTCGCCGCCGCCTCCGCGCCGTCGCCGCCTCCGGCGCCGCTGCGAGTGCTGCTGCAGATGGCTGGTCGACGGTGGAGTCGACGGCGGCATCGAACCTGTGCACCGACGCGCCCGATGGCGCGCGCCCCTCGGGGAACGCAAAGATGCGCTCAACACCGTCGCTTGACGACGGTGTCGAGCACAGATTAGCTTCCGTCGCCGCCGCCGCCGCCGCCACCGCATTGCCGTGCGCGGTAAAGACCTGCAACCTGGTGGAAGGCAAGGGCAGGCCGGTTTGAGTTGACGGGACACAGGGCATGAGACGAATGGGCGTGGCTTCAGGTTCTATCAGCACATGCTGAAGGTGCGTCATGAATTGAAGGTGAGGTCCATCGCACCTGTGATTCGACGCCTCTACTGCATCCATTGTTCCGATCACGCATCCCTGAGCTCAGTTTTGGTCGTCCACGAGTGGCCATCCATGAGGATCTGGATGCGGTGCACTCGGGATATCCTATGTTCGCAGCCGGAGCATCTGATCAGCCGCCAAATTCGTGCCAGGACGGTCCGGGACGAGCCAGCATGGGCCGGGACAGGCGCCATTCGGATTTTTGGTTAGTGTCGCTAACCCCACTTTCTCTCTGACA
>Ga0210242_100309_pt1 | contig 42634 bp, 24 predicted proteins | sample ChrtobMeP5a_16mM_FD_155445 | JGI IMG/M metagenome (GOLD analysis project Ga0210242, IMG submission 155445) | Chrysochromulina tobin associated microbial communities from unialgal haptophyte culture, Seattle, Washington, United States - P5a_16mM | ecosystem: Host-associated > Algae > Haptophytes >... | reverse complement strand
AATATCTGGATTTGCACCCCTTCCTCATACCCTGATTACAAACTGAGTGATTTACCCAAGGGGGTAGGGGAGGGATTAATATCTGGATTTGCACCCCTTCCTCATACCCTGATTACAAACTGAGTGAGGTGGCTTATATAAGGCACTTCCTTCGTTAATTTCCTTCTAGAGTTCATGCCTATTCACAGCACCGGAAGAATGTCCAAACGACCAATTCACAGCCAATGTTTAGAATTCGACACCCAAGACACCGGACCGGCGTACATACGGATGCGGTTAACACTAATTCACACTTAGAAGTCCGCGAACGCCCGGTCGATCGAGCGAAAGCACTCCTTTCATGCGTCTAACTTTACTCGTTGGCTACTTGTCGGCCGCGGCGCTGAATCAGCCTTTGGCCCGGATGGTCGCTGGTGCTGAAGGCGACCTGTCAATGTTGACGGTCGTACAGCTCAAGGACAAATTGCGCACAGCTGGCTTGCCCGTGTCGGGCCGCAAAGCGGAGCTTATCGAGCGGCTCTCTGCCACCGCCTGCCCCGCCGATGCTGCTAGTGTTTCAGAAGGTAGGGCATTCCCTCTCATTGGGATCGAAGCGTGCACGCAATGATCGGCCTTCAAGACGCGGGCGAAAAAGATCGCAAGCGGTCTGGAAAGTATGCTCGGTGGTGGAGGTGGAGACGTGCAGGTTGCTATCAATGCGGACAAGCCACGAAAAGGTGTGTTTGAGGTGCGCGTGGGCAGCGTGGTGGTTGTGACGACTGGCCCAGAGGCGCGCCCGTTCCCTGCGCTCAAGGCGCTCGACATTGATGACGTCATCCTCAAAGCAGCCAAAACTGCCCAGGGCACATAAGAGAATCGTAGGAGGGAGAAAGACATGGCTTGCGGAGGTGCTTGCTCCACACTGCGTGCTCAGTTTTGCATGAAGGTTCGACCGCGCAAACGCAAGGAGAGATGCGAAGTGGCCTTGCCTGAGTAAAAGTCGAGCAGGCTGTGGAAGGCTGGAAGCTAGTGGAGTGCTTCAATACTGTAGTTTGAAGACCGGATCGGTCTGTCAAGTCAAATCAAGTCAAGTCTGTTCCAATGGCGGAGCGCCCGATGGAGGTCGACGCTGTCGCTGCTCGCTGGCAAGGGCCGTCGGCGGCCAGAGCAGCCCCGCGGGAAATAAACATGAGGAACGCTCGAAATCGCACAGGCGTAAGGCGCAAAGTTAAGTCCCTCATCAAGGCGAGCGCCTCATGTCTGCGCCTCCGACACGGTGTGTCTCCACGGGACCGGCGGGTGTGTGCGTCTTGCCGAGATGACAAAATATCGTGAACGTAGTGGAGCGCCTCCTGGGGCCGCAGCTCGCGGCAGGGCCCCCGCTCTTCTGTGGGGACTGAACTGAAATGAACTGAACTGAACTGAACTGAACTTCTGTGGGGAAACGAGAAAGGTTTGGAAAACGCCGGGAAGCAGAATCGATATCGCGGTCAACTCCTCGGCGACAGGGATGGTAGATGATAAGGCTCACCAACCTCTGATCAACTCGGGGATTGGAGGCTGCTACCTCTACACGCTCACGGCAGTTTCGTGTATAGGTGGCTTCTTGTTCGGCTACGACACCGGTGTCGTGAGCGGCGCGATGGTGCTCATCAGGGAGGAGTGGGAGCTGGATGACGTGGCGCACGAAATGATCGTGTCGTCGACAACGGGCTTGGCGGCCGTCGGCGCGTTCGCCAGCGGCAGCGCCAACCGCATCTTCGGGCGCAAGCCCGTGCTCGTCGCTTCGGCGATCATCTTCACTGCGGGCGCGCTCGTGATGGCCTTTGCGGTGAACTTCAACTGGTTGCTGGTCGGTAGGATGACGGTAGGCGTGGCGGTGGGCCTTGCGTCCTCGACGGTGCCACTCTTTCTCGCCGAGCTCGCACCTCCGCGCCTCCGCGGCTTCCTCGTCGCTCTCAACAACAGCTGCGTCGTCATAGGGCAGGTGCGCCGCCGCCGCCGCCCACGCTGCCGCTGCCCAAGACCACCACCCGCGCTCACGTCCCCTGACATGGACGTGCGTGCGCGCAGGTGGGTGCGGCGATCGTGGCCGGACTACTGAGCGGCGACAAGGTCCACGGCTGGCGACTGATGCTCGGTCTCGGCGGCGTGCCGTCTGCCATCCAGCTCGTCGGCTTATACTTCTTACCAGAGTCGCCGCGATGGCTGCTCTCCCGTGGGCGTGAACAGGAAGCTCGTCAGGTGCTGCGACGGCTGAGGGCGGACTCGCACGACGTTGACGATGCCGTCGAGGCGGAGGTGGCGGAGGTGATTGCAGCGCTCGAGGCGGAGGGAATCCAGCCGCGCCGTCGGCCGCCGCCGCCGCTGCTGCCCGCCTCTTCCACCCGCACTGCGATGGGCAGCGTGCCGCCACCCACTGGCCTGAACGGTGCCGGTGCCGGGTACGAAATCGCTGGCGGCGGCGAGGGCAGCAGCGAGGGCAGCGGCCCAGTAAGCTGGTCCGAGTTATGGACTGTACGCCGTCAGCTTCGACTGGGCGTTGGGCTCCTGATGCTCCAGCAACTCGTCGGCATCAACACCGTCATGTACTATTCCGTCACCATCCTGATGGAGGCCCACGTGGCGAGTGGCTCGGCCGTCATCTGGCTCGCCGTGCCAGTGGCAACGTCCCAGCTCGTCGGTTGCCTCATCGGTGGCAGCCTCATCGACTGTGTCGGCCGACGCCCTCTAGTGCTCACGTCCCTCCTCTGTGTCGCCCTTGCTCTGGCTCTCGAAGGATACGCCTTCGTGCTGAGCGACGAGCATTGCCCGGTGGCCTCGCCGCCGCCGCCGCCCGACGCGCCGCCATCGCCGTTCACGCCGCCGCTGCCGCCCTGGGCTCCGCCGCCGCCGCCGCCCTCGAAGCTCTGTGAGCTCAAGAGCGCGCTGACGCTCGGCGGCCTGGTCCTGTACCTACTCGCCTTTGGCATTGGCATGTCGCCGATCCCGTGGGCCCTGAACGCCGAGCTCTATCCGATGCGCGTGCGTGCCACGTGCGTCGCCCTCGGGACCACGGCCAACTGGGTCACGAACTTTATCGTGGCGGCCACCTTCCTCTCGCTCCAAACGGCGGTCGGCTCACCGGCCGCCTTTTGGCTTTATGGCAGCGTGGCACTGCTCGGCGCCGTGTGGCTGTACATTACGATGCCGGAGACCGCCGGCCGCTCCCTCGAGCAGATCGAGCGACTCTTCCACGGCTATGGTACCTTCCCCGCCGACGCCGCAGCGCCATCGGTGCAGAGGACCTGATACACCCGCACAGGCTCGCCGTCCTGGGACGTATAATAGCGACGTAGCTGGCCAGCTCTTTATTTGTGTGTTGATGAGAAAGTTTGGAAAAAGGAGGCATGCTCGGTTCTCGAACGCTTCGAGGAATACCCACACGTGAACGTATCTCAGATAGTTTTCCCATGCACATTACTCGTGTCCGCGCGTCTTAGATCCGAGAGCATCGAGTCAATGACGTTCGTGTCCAGCTGCGTCAGCGTCAGCGCGCAGAGCGGCTCTTCAGCAGAACCTAGGCCCTCCAAGTAGCGGCCCAACTCTGCACTCGTTGCCCAACCTTCACGCAGCGGCAGCGCTGCTTTGGCAACGAGTTTGTCGAACGGCTTGTAGATGGCGGAGGCGAAGGCGTCGAAGAGCGCCTCGTCCTTCATGAGCAGGCGGCGGATGGCGAGAGGAATCTCGAGTTGCACGGCGGTGATGCCCAGGAGCGCAGCCTGGTGTGATATGGTCATCACGGTGCCACGCCCCCAATAGCCATTCAAGATCGGGTCAGCCTCGATTGTTATCGGGAAGGGCTTCTTCACCTTTGAGGAGACGGCAATGCGTCCTTTGAAGGCTCTCCTGAGCTCCGTCACCAGTATTGTGCGCAGCGTTTGGACAGCTTCCTCCGTCAGACATCCTTCCTCCTCAAGCGCCTGCAGCCCAACGTCGATGTCCATGTCGGACTTCCGGTCGTTCTTTCCGTGAATGTCGACATGGAAGAGGCGTGGGCACGCCTCCGAGGAGCCGAAACCATGGAGCGATTTCCAGGCGTGGAGGCAAGAATGCCAAGGCGAATGGCAGAGCGAGCGTCGATCTAAAAAGTTCGGGTCGGCGTGCGTGGGGTCGTCAATCGGAGCCGTCTTGTAATTCCAGACCATCAACGAGGCGATGGACGGCGAGGCATTCGATTGCGGCGACGACACGCCGGCGCGTCCCTTACCAAAGCATGCAGCGAGCTTCAGCACTAACTCCGTCGTGTATCTCTCGCGCGCGTGGTTGCGGGCGCTCTGCCGCGGCCCTATGCCTCTCTTGAGCTTGAGACCGTGGGGTGCAGTGAAGAGCACGGGGGCGCTCAGCGAGCACACATACGGCTCGGTCGGGGTCGAGTACCCGTCGCTGACCGTCGAGGCTGGCGCAGGTGCACGCTGCTTCGAGAGCGGTACTGCGCCTGTTGGCTGACGCTCCGATGAGGCAGCAGAAGCGGCGAGGCTGCCATCACGCCTGGATGATGGCCGTGATGAGGCCCTGGATTGTGATGAGGCGGCAGGTTGCGCAAGCTCGACGATGCACACCGGGGCATACGGGTTGGCGCCGAGGCCAGTGCTGGGGCTGGCGGGTACATCACTCGTGGGTGGCGAGACCGGCACGAAGACAGCCGTCGAGGCGGCGTCTGCAGGCTCATCCTCGGTGGCATCCTCAGAGGCTGGCCGACAAAGTGCGAGAAAGACGTCTCCATCTTCGTCGTCAGACTCATCAGCCTCGCCACTGCTGTCCTTGCTGTCATTGCTGTCACCGAGCTCGTCATCGTCGTCGTCATCACCGCACGTACACTGCCGCGGAAGCCAGCTCGGCTGCCGGCTTACGCTCGCGGTTGTTGGAACTGCACTTTCGTGGGCGTCAACCACTGCCTGCATAGAGGCCAAAAGGGAATGGCCTGGGCGCGGACCTTTTCGTCTGAGAGGAGGATGTCATCTGAATAGCCGACCTCGAGCACATCGGAGTTTCTCTCAATGCCTCGTGAATAGCGGGCGTCCTTATACAGTCGCAAACACGACCGCTTCTGCCCCCTGAGGGTCCCGCGGGCGATCGAGTGCCGCACATGCACACCGTCCTGTGCGGCCTAGACCGACGGCCCTCCGTCGAGGCCCTCGAGGGAGAGGTCAGCGCGCTTAGGCAGCAGATCATGGAGCTCAATCGACGTGAGGTTGAAAACCTCCAGGAGCTCCGGCAGCAACTTCAGCGGCAGCTTCAGCAGTCGCCGCAGATCGACTGGCACGACGAAAGCTTGGAACCGACGCGGCTGTTTGGCACCGATCCTCTCAATCCGGCCGAGAAGGTAGTGGACGAGCACATACGCACCACGTGCCTGGCGGTCATCGCGACAGCCGTCATCTTCGCCGCGCTCTACTACCTGCGCTCGATCTTGGTGCCGCTTTTCCTCGCGATCGCGATCGCGCACCTGCTGCTCCCCATGATTGATTGGCTCAATCGGAAGCGGTACATCCTGTGCGTGCCGTACAAGATACCGCGAGGGATCGCGGTGCTGATCACCGTGCTCTTTGCCCTCTTCATCGTCTTCAACATCGGGCTCCTGATCGCCGAATCCGTCGCCGTCTTCGCAAAGAACGCGGAGCAATACAACAAGCGCGTGTCGCAGATCCTCGATCTCGCCTTCGAGCTCTCGGACGAGGCCCAGATGGAGCTCGAACGTCGCACGGCCGAAGCGAAGGCGAGCGTCGCTGGCACCTACAATGCGGCGGCTGAGGCCGTCAGCTCTGTCACCGAGGACGCGACAGATTTGCTGACTTGGGCCACAGGCAGCGATGGCGAGCTCCCCGTCAATGACACGGCGGCCGCCAACGGCATCTTCACGCCACCGAGCGCGCCGCCGGCGTTGGCAGCTTTGAGCTTCACACCGAGCTTCACACCGAGCTTCCCACCGCCGGCGTTGGCAGCTTGGGGCTTCGGGCACCATGTCGGGCGCGCGCTGCGTGACACGACGACGAGCCTCCTCAATGACACCTTCATCGCGACCGCCGGCGTCGCAACCAATGGCACGGCCGGCTACGCCACCGACCACGACCAGCAAATCTACCAGGCGTTCAAGGAGGCGTTCAACGAGATCAACCTGTCGTCGCTCATCAGCGATTTGCTAGGGAGCGCCGTCCACGTCATAAAGGACCTCGTGTACATTGTCCTCTTCCTCATGTTCATGCTGCTCGGCTCCCACGGCGTCCCCGACGAGGAGGAGAAGCATGCAAGTGCCCATCACGGCGCCGACCGGCGCGGCCCCGACGACGAGGAGAAGCGCACGCAGCGCGAGCGCCGCGCGGTCAGGAGCGTGGACACCGTGCGCGCGGATAGGAGCTTGTACCGAGAGGCCTCCGGAATGGATGGCGTGGCCCTGATGCACAGCGCCGCACAGGCGCAGGTGTCCAAATACATCCAAGGCAAGGTGATCATCGCCCTTGTGGTAGCGGGCGTTCACGCGGCTGTTCTCTTCTACGTCGGTCTCGAGCTCTTCCTTGTCTTCGGGCTGCTCTCATTTGCTCTCAACTTCGTGCCGGCGATCGGCATGTACATCTCGATCCTCCTGCCCATGCCGCTCGTGGTGCTCGATGATGCTTTCACGCCGATGGAGGCTCTCCTTGCCTTTGTGCTGCCCCTCTTGATAGGCCTCGCTGCGAAGGACGTGATGGAGCCTCTTTTGATCGGAAGTGCCACGCGGCTGCAGCCCGTCGCGATGCTTCTGGCCACCCTCCTCTGGGGCGGCATCTGGGGCATCACCGGCATGGTGCGCGGACCACGTTGCGCTCAGAACTGCGCTGCGTGACGCGGAGTGATACAGAGCGCCCTGGGCGACGAGTTGGCTCTCGCTTGTGCCGGCTGCTCGTGACCTCGATCGTATCTCGATCGTGCCTCTCCCCCCTCTCTCGCCCAAGCTCAACAGCTCCCTGACTCGTGCTGAGCGCGTGTCCATCGACTCGCGCCCGCGCACAGGTGATCGCTGTACCGGTAACCGCCGTGTGTCGCGTGTACTTGCAGAACATCCAGCACCCGCTCACGCGCTACGTGGCTTCGAAACTCTCGGGCGATGACGCCCATTCCCTCGGCGTACGGCTGCGAGTGCCCTCGTCCCCCGTCCACCGCCACTCCTCTCACCACTCGTCACCCATGCATCGCCACTCGCACGCGTTCGATTCGAACGAGCTGCTCTGAGCATCGACACACTTGTATACGACTTGTCAGCCGCGAGCGACGGGGCTCACCTCAGGCTCCCCTTGGAGCTGCGGTGCGTGATCGTGAGGCGTGGCACTCTCTCTATTGGGGCGGGCGCCGCCTGGCTCACAGCGTGTCGAGTCTGGTGCCCTGCCCACATCGTTCAGCGTCGAGTGACGGAACACCTCAGCAAGACTCTTCCCAATAGACCGAAGACGGCAAACTATCGGTTCGTGTATCGTACTTTTATCTTTTCATTCGAATGTATGCAACGCTTGTACAATGTCGTGACACACTAACAAGCCGGAGCTGAGGCCCAACCTTCTTCTCCCCCTTGCTGCCTCTTCAAGTGCAGACACACTGTGTCTGTGGACTGTGCGCCTGTGACTCTGCTGTGACTCGTCACAGTAAGTCGAAAAAGTAGTCCAAGCCGGTGCCGAGTTCCCAAAGCGCGACGCCCACGCCGAGATTGCGGAGCATGCCGAGGCGTTCGGCGACGCCCTTGAGCGAGGGGTAGTAGACCGCGTGTCGCGTCCCGTTGAGCTCGTACGTGAACGAATGCTCAGCCGCCTCGTGCAGCCACTCGAAGCGCGCCGGGCGGTGAGCCTCGAGCAATGCAAGATACGAAGCGGCGTCGAGTGCGCGTGGCGAGCCGCGGGGCAGAGGGAAGTCCCAGCCAAGCATGGGCAGGGTGGCAAGCAGCTTGGGTGTCGTCGCCTGGTCGGGTTGCAGCGCGCCCAGCGCCTCCCTCATCCAGCCGAGGGGCGACGACGGCCCAGGGTCCCCCTTGATGGCGGAGTAATTCGTGGTTGAGACGATGATGCCGCCAAGCGGCACGGCGAGCTGTGCGAACTGCTCAGGACTGAAGAGGGCAGGGTGCGGCGGCACAAGCAGCAGAAGCTCCGCCGCATTCTCGAGCTCTGAAAGCTTCGCCGCCAGCAGCTGCACGAACAGATGAAGAGCGCGCGCGCAACGGCCTCGCACCTGAGCACTCTGGACGGATGCGAGATGCGTGTGTGCATCGAGGACGTAGCCGTCGAGCGAGTGCGTGGCGGCGGCATGGAGGAGTGCGACGAGCAGCCGCCCTGCGTGCTCTGCGCCCGCGTGCTCCTCCGCCTCGTCCGCGCCGAAGAGCAGACTCAAGTCCGCACCAGCCAGCGTGATGAGCGGAACAAGCCGCGCGGGAGGTGGACACGCGGGGCAGCTCAGCCCTTGTCGCAGCGTGGCGAGCCACGCTTCGTCCTCGAACGCAGTGAGCCGGCCGCTCGCGTCGACGCCGTACAGCATCGGGCTCAGGTGCGTGAACTTGCTCGCGAAGCGCCAAGAGAGCTCCTCGCCTCGCTGGCTCCACGGCGACACAAACCCGAGGACGAGACCGCTGGACAATCGTCGCGTGACGTTAAAAAAGAAGGCACCGTGCTCGCGGAGTACAGAGTTTGCGCCCGTGTTGCGCACGACTAGGCCGCGCTCATAGACGGTCTGAGAGACTGCGCCGACAAGCGGGCGTGCCGCTTCCGAAGCTAGACGTTCGGCCTGTGCGGCGGCACGCCGTTGCTCCCAAGCGTACGCTGCTCCAGCGACGAGCAGTGCGGCAATTGAGGCAAATGCTCCACGCCGCAGCCAGTAATAAGGAGCAGGCGGCCGTCGTCGGGGAGGGCGGGCAGGCTTGGCCATGCGCGGAGACTCGTCGGCGCATGAACCCGGACACACAGAGGTTAGAATAGTCCCTAGGGGTCCCCGCCGAGCTAGTTGTAACCGCACACGTATGTACGCCGGTCCGGTGTTTTGGGTGTCGAGTTATACACATTGACTGTGAATCGCCATTGAATCGGCCGGGGTTACGGTGGACACTCGGAACCTAACGCAGGAGGGGCGTGGGCCTCCAGGAAAGTAGCATACTGTGTATCTCGAGCTGCACCAAATAATCAAACCGTCGTCCACCACATCGCACATGTACGGACAACGCGCCGGGTCGGACGCGCATGCGCCGCAGCGCCCGCGGTGTCTCTCTCTACGTAATCCTTTCCTATGTGACATGTAACATGTAGAGCATCACCCATACGGTATCGGTCATCGCCATCGGGGGTCACATCGCGCCCGGGTCGGACCGCATACGCCGCGCAGCCGGCGCCACAGCCCGCCGGTTGGTCAATTGTGGTTGGTCTCTCTCACGCTACGTCGCACACAGCTTCATTCACCGCAATACACACTGATGGCGGGTAACTGACTGACTGCTGACTGTCTCGGACACCCCTGATGCCTTACTATCTTGAGCGAGGTTATGGCCTTTGCGCGGCCGCCTTACCTCTCAGAACCCTGTCTTCCATAGAGATGCGTGGCTAAAGGCATTTTTCATTCTCGTCAGGCGAGATCATCCGGGGCACGTATGTTCTTCTCATGAGTTTTCTTTTCCTTCCCAGAGCCAGCCTTGCCGAGCTCCAGCGTGTAGAGCTTCGACTTCTCCTCATATGATTTCACAACGGCGGCGTCTTCCGATCCGTTGCTGCGTTTGACGAGCACGCTGCTGCCGACAGGGAATTTGATCTTAGGCGCGAATGGGCGGAAGGTGTCCGGCGCGGTTTTCGCCGGCGCGTCTCGTTCAGTCATAATGTCGGGGGCCTCCGCTGCAGCTGAGGCCAACAGCGTCGTCAGGTCAATCTCCTTGGCGCTTGGGGCTCGCTTGGGCTCCGGAGGCATTGGTTTGAGGCCGAAGGTGTCCACGACCTTGGGCTGCAGAGCCATCTTCTGTGCCGCCCGTGCCTTCGTATCTGACGCCTTCGCCTTCGCCCGAGTCAGCTTCGCCTTCGCCGCCGCCACCCTCGCCTCCGCCTCCTCGACCTCGAGCTCCGCCTGCGCCGCCTCCTGCTCCGCCGCCGCCACCGCATCCGATGTGTCAGATGGCGGGGCGGCAGATGATGGCGGGCCGTCCTCCTCGTCGGACTTCTTGCCGCCTTTGGGCGATGCAGCCTTCTTGCCCTTCTTGGGCTCCGATGTGGGGAGGAGGATCGAGGTCATCGGCGTCTTGAGCGCAAAAGCACGCCCGGACACCTCGAGCTCCTTCACCTTCGCCTTGAGCTTCTCATTCGCCGCGATGAGATCGCGCTTCTCGTGCTGCTCGAGCATGCCGATGAGGTAAGCCCTGCGCATCTTCGAGTCGCCCGCGTACACCATGTCCATCGCCATCTGGAACGGCGTCTTGTTCGCCGGTGGCAGCCCCTTGTCAATCTCCGCGCCATACTGGATGCACAGCTTGACGCACTCCTTGTGCTTCTTGCGCATCGCAGTCTGCAGGCCGGTGCTGCCGTCGACACGCGGCTTATTCACGTCTGCGCCGGCCTCGCAGAGCATGCGCAAGCACTCAACATTATTCTTCGAGCACGCAATGTAGAGGGGAGTGCCACCATCCTGCGAGTTCGGTGTGTCCAAGTTGGCGCCGCGAGCGATGAGCAGCTTTAGGCAGCTCGGGTGGTTCTCCTGGCACGCGAAGAAGACCGGCGTGATGCCATGCTTGCCCGGGACGTTCGGATCGGCGTTGGCCTTTAGCAGCACGTCCACACAACTGGTGTGCCCGTAGCAGCAGGCCATCAGCAGCGGCGTCGCGCCATCCTCGTCGGTGACGTTCACGTGCATGCCGTTTTCGAGGCAGGCCTTGAGCTCATCGAGACGGCCATGCCTCGCTGCTGCACGGAGTGCCTGCGCGTCGTCCGCCATGGCGCAGCACCCGGGTTCCGACGGGGCACAAGTTCCAAAACACGAATCCGCGGACTTACCGCAATTGGTAATCAGAAACGTCAAACGCGCCGTTTTGAGTCTTATGTGTATTGCAACTACGCCGCGCGTGCGTCGTGGCAAGCGAGTGTGAGGGTTTAAAAGATTTGATGCCGCAGAAGTTTGAGGGCGAATTTGGAAGTCTTGTAACTTGCAAAATGGAGCACGCCTGGAGCGACGATGGCGGACGACGCGCAGGCACTCCGTGCAGCTGCGAGGCATGGCCGTCTCGATGAGCTCAAGGCCTGCCTCGAAAACGGCATGCACGTGAACGTCACCGACGAGGATGGCGCGACGCCGCTGCTGATGGCCTGCTGCTACGGGCACACCAGCTGTGTGGACGTGCTGCTCAAGGCCAACGCCGATCCGAACGTCGCGGGTAAGCACGGCATCACGCCGGTCTTCTTCGCGTGCCAGGAGAACCACCCGAGCTGCCTAAAGCTGCTCATCGCTCGCGGCGCCAACTTGGACACACCGAACTCGCAGGATGGTGGCACTCCCCTCTACATCGCATGCTCGAAGAATAATGTTGAGTGCTTGCGCATGCTCTGCGAAGCCGGCGCAGACGTGAACAAGCCGCGTCTCGACGGCAGCACCGGCCTGCAGACCGCGATGCGCAAGAAGCACAAGGAGTGCGTCAAGCTGTGCATCCAGTATGGCGCGGAGATCGACAAGTCGCTGCCACCCGCGAACAAGACGCCGTGGCAGATGGCGATGGACATGGTGTACGCAGGAGACATGAATATGAAAAAGTCGTACCTCATTGGCATCTTCGAGCAGCAAGAGCGGCTCGATCTCCAGGCAGAACACACCAAGCTGAAGGCGAGGCTGGCTGAGATCGACGCTGCCTCGCCGATCGTTCCGCATCTCAAGAAGCCCTCCCCCGTCAACGTTGAGGATGCTGATGGCATCACGACTGAGCGAACAAAGAGCAAGAAGGGCAAGGGCAAGAAGGGTGCTTCGCCCTCTGAGAAGAAGGGCAAGAAGGCCGAGGACGAGCCTAATGAAGAGCTGGCCGCTGAGGATGATTGGGAAGCCGCGGAACGCGGGGTGGCGCAGGCTGAGGCGGAGCTAGCCCAGGCTGAGGCGCAGCTGACAGAGGCGAAGGCAAAGGCGGCAAAGGCTCGGGAGAAGGTGGCCGCAGCAAAGGCGGCCGGCGGTTAAGGCTCGGGAGAAGGCGGCCGCGGCAGACCGGCCGCCTGAGGGCATCGACATCGAGGCCGACTTGGCCACCGAGGTGTGGCCTCAGCTTCCCACAGTGTTTCCATTCTGTGAGCCTCTGTCAGACTCATCATCGTCACACGCAAGTGTGTGTGGGGGGGGGGGGGGGGGGCACTGTCGTCTGACCGGGGCAAGAAGTCATGCCGTGCCGTGCATCTCGTTGTTGTGTGTGTGGTGTCTCTCAGGGTTCCGCAATGACCAATGTCGCGCAGCGTGTGTGCGCGGCGCGCGCGACCGAGTCATCGTCCCAAAATATGCAAATAAGTGGAGCAATCTCGTGAAATCATCTCCCTCGCATTTCAATCATATTTTTACGTTGGAGGGTGACAAATCGTGAGGGTAAAAGTTCAAGTCGAGTCTCTCAGTTCATAGTCGAGCCCGGTCCTACGGAGAGCTACAGCACGAACATGCGTGCGAAAATCGTGAGCGCCAGCATCAAGTCTCAGGTGAGGGTATCCTGGCTCATCGTGTGGTGACTTTGATGGAGCTCTGCACGAGAGCGAGAAAAGAGTGAAAGTCCTCGGCAGCGGCCAGGAACTCGGTGCATGGCCACGGCTGCCCGCGCTCACCGGCCGCCTTGGCCAACTCGAACACCTCATCCACGGACGATCCGCTTTCGGCAAGCAGGATCTCCAGGGTTTCCTCCAATAGCTCGATGTACTTTGGGTACAGTTCCTCGCGGAGCAATTTGTATTGTTCGTGCGAGAACTGAGTGCTAGCATCCACACCTGCATGAGCTCCGGGGCGAGTGGCTCTATGAGCTCTCGCACGACCTGCTCGAGCGACGGCAGTTTATTCTCGAGTACGCGCTGGAGCTGCACCTCGCGTGTCTCTTCCACACTGAGCCGCGATATCTTTGGCACGCCTCCGGCTCCCAGCGGAGGCGGTAGCGGGGAGCAGTCCATGGAAAAAAATCGTTCACAGTCTCACAAAAAGAAATCGGAAATAGCGGTCACACAGGCAAGAGTCTCACGAAGCGCAACCGACCACGGCGCGAAGCGAAACCTACGCGCCTACGCTCGCAATCAATCAACTTACAGTACCGGTACGCGAACCCTGCATTGTCCGCGTTCCCACGCGGCAGGTCTCATCAGGAAGATGGCGATGATGGCCTGCTCCCTCATCTTGCTCGGCGCAACGACGGGCTTCCACATGCCGGCGGTGCGCCCGTATTCCTTGCCCGGCCAGCGACTAGCGCTGTCCGCGCAGATGATGGCCGGGATGCCGCTGCCGGCCGGCTCGCTCGTTGCCCTCGTCACGCCAATGAAGGATGACGGCACCGTAGACATCCCGTGCCTGCGTAAGCTCTTGCAGTGGCACGTGAGCGAAGGCACGAACGGCATCGTCATCCTCGGCACAACGGGTGAGGCATCCACCCTCTCCGATGACGAGCGCGCAGAGGTGTTGGCGGCGACGCGCGACGAGATTGGCGGCAAGCTGCCGATCATTGTCGGCACCGGCACGATCAGCACGACGGACACGATCGCGATGACGAAGCAGGCCAAGCTGTTTGGCGCGGACGCCGCACTCATCGTCACGCCTTACTACGTCAAGCCCACGCAGGCCGGGCTTATCAAGCACTTTACGACGATCGCCGACGCGAGCGACCTGCCGATCGTGCTCTACAACGTGCCGGGCCGGACTGGCGTCGACCTCTCGGTGGAGACGACGATCGTGCTGTCACGCCACCCAATGATCCGCGGCCTCAAGGATGCGACTGGTGACAATACGCGCGTCGCGCCCATGCGCGCCGTGTGTGATGACGAATTCAAGTTGTACTCAGGTGCGAGATTGTCGCCGAGATTGTCGCATGGAGGCACCGGCACCGCACCGCGCGATTGCACCTGCACCGCACAGCGCCGAAAGGCCACTGGAGCGGCTCCGACGGCAGCTCCCTTGTCGGTGGGCCGCACCCTAGCTGCGTCCTTGCCGCCACGTCCTGAGCTTGTGCGCTGTGTTTGACAGGCGAGGATGCGATGGCGAGGGACTACGTGCTACAGGGAGGCGATGGGGTCATCTCTGTGACGGCGAACGTGGCTCCCAAGAGCGTCGCGAAGGTGCCTGATTGCATGCTGATTGCATGCTGATGCCGCGGGACTTAGGCCGCGGGACTTAGGGGACATAGGCCGCGGGACTTAGGGGACATAGGCCGCGGGACTTAGGGGACATAGGCCGCGGGACTTAGGGGACATAGGCCGCGGGACATAGGCACGCCCCACCCTTCGTGAGCCTCTCGCACACTCGACTCGCGCTCGGCAGGTGATGTCCGCGGCCAAGGCCGGGAAGCGAGACGTGGCGGAGTTGGAGGACAAGCCGCTGGCGGCGCTGCATCGCGATCTCTTCAGCGAAGCCAATCCTATCCCAGTCAAGTGGTGCCTCCATCAGATGGGTCGGTGAGAGCTGTTTTGGAGCGAGATTGTCGCCGAGATTGTCGCCGAGTCTGTGGCAGATGGACCTCTCGAGTCCATCTGGCGGCCCGCCTGCCGGCCCATCTGGCGGCCCACCTGCCGGGCCATCTGCCGGCCCACCTGCCGGGCCGCTGTTGGAATGCCTTGTTCGGCGCTTGGGAGGACTCGATCGAGGCTGGGTGCCTGAGGCCCTGATTGCATGCAGGTTGGGGCTTGGATGCCTTCGGTCCGATCCCAGCCCCCAGCCATTGCCGTGCTCACGCTCGCGCGCGCGCCGATTGCATGCAGGGTACCCGGCGGGATCCGTTCGCCTCTCGTCCCCCTCGGCCAGAAGTTCCACGAACGCCTTCGGGGTGCCCTCACGCAGGCGAGTCGCTGTCGGATCCTGTGGGGAGTCGACCTCGCACGCAACCCTGTGGGGAGTCGACCTCGCATGCAGGTGCTCACCGCAGCGTCGCCGCCCCCACGCAGGCGCACTGCCTTGGCGACGAGGCAGCCGCAACGCAATCCAAGTCGGGCCCGAGCAGCACGGGCTGGCCCTCTCGTCAGCTGCTGCTCCAAGGTCATCTCTTCGACTCCGGGCTCATCAACCAGGCGCTCGAGATCATCGAGAAGCGCGGCGGTGACTTCGAGATCACAGCCTTCTCGGTGCAGCCCAACGACCAGCGCGGCGAGTTCTCCTTCAACTTCAAGCGCACGTCCTCCGTCGCGCTCACGGTGATGGCCGTGAACACCGAGGGTCTCGACGACATCACGTCGCGCCTCCAGCAGCTTGTCAATGTGATCGAGAGCGCCGAGGGGAGCTTGACCGTCCTGCAGACGAAGACGGAATGAGCGACTTGTGATTGCAGCGTTGAGCTTATTTCGTGGCGAGCGCGCGCGTTGCCCGTGTGTGCATGTCTCGTGACGCCATGGAGCGGCCGCGGGGCGCCCGCCATGGGGCGCTGCGCTGCCGCTCGCATGTGTGGGTGCCGGGCACATGGCCGGTGGGTTCGGTCGTTTCGGCGCGTCGTATCGGGCGCTATAAGTAGCAAATTAATGCACAATGCCCGAGCTCTCGCGACTCGAGCGTTCTCCGCCCTGCAAAATCGCCGTGGCTCTAGCATATCTTCTGCTCAACACGTCCCTCAACATGCTCAACCGATGGGCGCTTGGCCAGTACCATTTCCGATTTCCTATTCTGCTCACTGCGTCGCACATGATTTTTGGCTCAGTCGCGTTACTCCCGCTCATGCTTCTGAAAGAGGGCTACAAGGGCACGCACTTGGACAATTGGCGCAGGGACTGGCGGGCGCTGCTCATTATTGGCGCCGTCAACGGGCCGCAGATTGCGCTCAACAATGCGTCGCTCGTGTCGATTGAGCTCTCACTTAACCAGGCCATCCGAGCCGCCATCCCAGTGTGCGTGGCGTGCTTCGCGTTCTGCCTCGAGCGGCGGGTCCCGACGCCGGTAGGCGCGGCATACCTGCTGCTCGTGACCGTATCGCTGATGTGCGTCGTCTTCACCGGCTCCGAATACGGCGAGGCGTGGGGCGTGAGCATGTGCGCGGCCTCGGTGCTCATGTCGTCTGCCCAGATGTCTCTCTCGGGCAGGCTCATGTCCTCAAAGCACGACTCGTTCCAACTGACGTTCTACACGGGCCCGGTGGCCTTTGCCGTGCTCATGGCGATGGAGGCGGTCGCCCAGCAGGAGATGGAGGGCTTGCAACGCTTTGCGCTGCACAAGCCCCAGGCCACGGCGGTCATCGTGCTGGGTGGTTGCATACTCGCTGTCATGTATAACGTGGTGCTGATGCAGGCGGTACGTACATTCTCGTCGGTGGGCACAGCCGTGCTGGGCAACTTCCGCATCGTCCTCCTCATCCTGCTCTCCGCCATCTTGCTCGGCGAGCTGCAGACATGGGGGCCGACGCGCTATCTCGGCTGCCTCACCATGTTCGTCGGCGCCGCGGCCTACGCGTTGCATCCCATGCTGCTCGGGACGCCGGTGAGCCGTGAGCTGCCGCGCACGCTTCAAGCCGAGCTCGACGACGTGCGCACCGACCCGGCCCTCGCGCGCCAGGGTGCTGCCGAGGAGCGCTACGGCCTCGCCACCCCGAAGGAATCCGCCGTGTCGGAGGGCGAGGGGTTTGACGAGTTCGAGGACGACGGGTATTTGGAGCAAGCGCGGGGCAAGGAAAGGCTTTCACCACTGGAAAACGGCGCTGAGAGAGAGAGACAGTGTTGAGTGAAATAGAATCTGACGAACAATATGTTTCCAGCGTGAATCCGCCGCGCCTGCTTCCGTAAATGGTGCTGTACAGATACCATAGACGGCGAAGACGCCGACGGGCGGCTTCGGAGAGGGATCTCTCAGTGAGTGTCGTCGCAGCTTTGCAGCGACACGATCTGCGATTCGCTTTGTCGCTGCACACCCACAGATCCTCGAGTTTCGGCTGATCATGGCCGCTTACAGAGACTCCATCGCGAACGGCTCATACATCAGCGAAGCTACCTCCGAGGAAGCCAAGATTACTAAGCGCATCACGCGAGCCTTCTCCTTTGAGAGCAAGAAACCATCAAGAGCGGTGTCTGGTGCATCCAGCACTGATATAGTACCACCCCCATCTGCGCCTGCATCGCCGGTGACCCTCTTCGCCCGTAGTCTTTCGTTTGGCAAGAAGGGTCGATCCTCCGACAACGCCGCTGCTCCATCCGAAAACGCGGTCAACGGGGATACAGGTAGCACTGACTGCACCCCCGGGATGAGGATCCTCTCGTTTGGGAGAGCCAAGGGCCCGCAGACGCTCGAGGTGGACGTCTTCAAGGCGACGCCGACCACTCGCCTCGGTCTCACGCTGCAGCCGCCCGAAGACGAGACGGTCGCGGGCGTAGTCATCGCGCACATCGACGCGAACGCGCCGCTGCGCGAGGCGAAAAAGCTCCTGCCGGGCGACATTGTGACGAGCGTGAACTGCGTGCCAGTAGCCTCGCTCAGCGCCGTGTCGGCGCAGATCCAGCAGGCGAGTGGCGTGCTACGTTTTGAAGTCCTGCGCCGGCCGCTGCCGGCAGGCTGGCGCACCAAGTACGTGGTCGTTGAGGGCGAGATACGAATTCGCTATCGGAACAAGAAGCTGGGCCTCTGGATGCTCTCGCATCCGCACGCACGCCACACGCATACCAAGGAGACGATGGAGGGGGCGGTGGCGGACTCGGACTCAGAGGACGAGGCGCATGGCGCCGAGCCACCGACGCCACGATCCATAGGCTCGGCAAGACCGATGCCGCATGGTGGGGAAGGCGCGGCGTGCGCCAGTCCCACCGATGTCGCGTCCTGTGCCGCTGCAGGCGTCGCCTTTCGTACCGAATCCATCTGAGCATGGATTCCCCACAGCTCCCTCTGTGCATACTACGTACGAAACTCGAGCATAGATCAGAGTGCTTCGGGCACTGCGCGCTTCATTCTCGATTCCCTCAAAGCAACACGATACGGGTCGGTTGCGGGGGTCGCTGCAGTGTCGTGACACTGGAGTGACACGTCTGTCGATACGCCCAACCCCACGCTACTTTGTTCTTTTTTTTATATTCAATTAAATATTCGCTCCGAAAACCAAGAGATTAAAGTATTCGTTGTTCAATGTGCTCAATTGAATGTGCTATGATCAATCAGACTTAGTCTGAGCTGGCCCGCTCCTCCCGTGCGCGTGGCACGGTCGCGTCGTGGTCATGCACATCAACATCCTTATCGGTCAAGCCTTCGTGATGATGGGGCCTCCATCAACCCCTTTGGACCTTCCTAACAGCAACGCCCAGCTCGACGAGACTCTTGGCCATCTCGAGCGCAGCCTCCATCGGCGGTTGCAGAGGCCGACCCAACAGTGTCTCGGTCGGCTTGCAATCGTAGTACGTCTCCTTGCGCCAGCTTCCAAGCACCATGGCCGCTTGTTTGTCAACGAAGGAGTAGAGCCACAGGCCCACATACGGGATGGCCATCGTCTTGATCGGCCAGCCATCGGCTCCGTACGCCTCCTTGATTGCCACGGCGAGCTCCGTCATCAGCAGGTTGCCGGCCGCGACAACGAGCCGCTCGCCCGCCGTGTCGTGGGCGAGGAGCGCCTTGACATGGGCCTCGGCCACATCGACCACGCCGACGACATTCATACCAATGGCGGGCACGGCGGGCATCGTGCCCTCGAGAATGCGCTTCGCCATCGCCGTACTGGTCGGCGCACGCGGCAGCAGCATCGGACCTTGGACAAACGAAGGATGGATCGTCGTCATCTTGAGCCCGAGCTCTGCGGCAAGCGCCCACGCACCCTTCTCCGCCTGCGTCTTGCTCACAGCATAGCTCGATTGCATCGAGTCGGGTGACCAGTCGGCGCTCGTGTACGGATTGGCCGCCGTGCCCTTGCTCTTGTCCGGGCTGCCGCCGATGGCTGCAACGCTCGACGTGAGCACCACACGCATCACGCCGGCCTTCTTGGCCGCGCGCAGTACCTTGGAGGTGCCCTCGATGGCAGTTTTCATCTCAGAATCGCTCACGTCGGAACCCGGAAAGGGTGACGCCACGTGAGCGAGGAACGTGCACCCGGACATTGCGTCCACAAGCTCCTGCTCGCTGCTGTCGAGGAGATCGACATTGACCAACTCAATGCCCGGCACGGCCTGCTCGATGCCATAGTGAGCGGTGCCGCGCACAGTGCCGCGCACAGCCAGTCCGGAGAGCTGGGCCACGCGCGCAACGTGGCTACCAATGAATCCGGTCACTCCGGTGACGAGGACTCGCTGAAGGGGCTCGGCCATGATCGCCTAGTGCCGGGAACAACACGAGCACAATTTTCCGATTCCCCTGACGAACCTTCCGGCCATGAAAGCCGAGCGGCTAGCGTTCATGTTTCTGGAAAGGGTGTCCCAGCCTGTCCGGCCTCGGAATTCAATTCCTCAAATCGCGTCGTTCTGAGCGTTCGGCCTTCATGAGGTGCCGAGCCTTCGTGACTCGAACTCTGTTCACCATGATGGCCGAAAGCGGCAATCGCCCGCACGAGCGCCACGCGGTCACGACTGGCTTCTACTCGGCCGCTGCACGCGCCGCCGGCCAGCTCACTCCGGATGACGCGGTGGTTCATGCTGTCGACGCTACCAGATTGCCACAGTTCCAGAACACGCTTCATCCCACGCTTGATTTCGGCTGCTTCGATCTGTGGCCATCTTTGACAGGCGCGCTGCAGGAGCTGGCCCGCGAGATTGAGCTACGGGGCGTGCCTGAAGAGCACGAGCCGCCACGGCCGTGGGCACAGGCTTGCGAACGCGGGGCACTGCTCTTCTTGCGATCAGTGCTCCTTTCGAAGCGCTCGACACTCGGGCTGCCACTGTTCGAATGGCCTGTTGGCATGACGCCACAAACGTGCCAGCGATTCGGCGAGGCATTTGCCGCATTCGCCCACACAGACCTGCGCGTCGCCGAGCGACCCATGTATAATCTATGGGTGCCTGTGGCGAATGTGGATTCGGAGCCGCTGTTGCTCTTCGCCGCAGGTCCAAAAGTGGACGAGTTGGTCGATTGGAGAGCGGCCCGAGACCGCGCACACCACCTCCCCATAGAGGGCGCAGGTGAGGGCGATTGGTACCATTGGCCACGGTTGCCTGTGGGCCGGGCGATCATCTTCCCCGGCGACGGCGGCGGCCACTGCCCTGGCGCCCAGGGGATCTTCCATTGCTCTGCATGGGCGAGCCTCGGCACGCGCCTGTCGTTCGACGTGCGAGAGCTCGTGGTGCCACACAGGCCGGGCGAGAGCTCGAGCATCGAGCAGGCCGTTCAGGAGGCGCGCGAAAGGCTGGAACGCCATGTCACTGAATGGGAGTCGGGGCTGCAGAAGCTCGAGAAAGCAGCACCCTGACTTTGCCCCGCGTACACGCACCACAGTGCGGGCGTGTGATAATGGTACCGATAGCGCCAAAATCCTGTCCACATGAGCGGTTTTGCTTGTGCATTCAAAGGGTTTTGCGACACTCTAAATTAAGACTCAAATTTGAAACGCTCTAAATTTAGAATCCGCAATTGCGCAATCCCGGCGTGCCTTATGCGCAGCCCGAGTCTTCCAGTTGAAGATGCTAAGCTGACGCTCAGCCTCGGCCTCGGGCCACTGACGCTTCAAATCATCGCGCTCAGCAAAATTCGTCGCTTTTGTGATATAATGCCTCGAGAGATAAAGATCCTCTCGTTTGGGAGAGCCAAGGGCCCGCAGACGCTCGAGGTGGACGTCTTCAAGGCGACGCCGACCACTCGCCTCGGTCTCACGCTGCAGCCGCCCGAAGACGAGACGGTCGCGGGCGTAGTCATCGCGCACATCGACGCGAACGCGCCGCTGCGCGAGGCGAAAAAGCTCCTGCCGGGCGACATTGTGACGAGCGTGAACTGCGTGCCAGTAGCCTCGCTCAGCGCCGTGTCGGCGCAGATCCAGCAGGCGAGTGGCGTGCTACGTTTTGAAGTCCTGCGCCGGCCGCTGCCGGCAGGCTGGCGCACCAAGTACGTGGTCGTTGAGGGCGAGATACGAATTCGCTATCGGAACAAGAAGCTGGGCTTCTGGACGCTCTCGCATCCGCACGCACGCCACACGCATACCAAGGAGACGATGGAGGCGTCGGTGGCGGACTCGGACTCAGAGGACGAGGCGCATGTCGCCGAGCCGCCGATGCCATGATCCATAGGCTCGGCAAGACCGATGCTGCATGGGGAAGGCGCGGCGTGCGCCAGTCCCGCCGATGTCGTGCTGATGAAATATGATGTGTAATGTGGATCGGTTAAGCTATCCGTCGGCGCTTCGCCCGGGCCCGCGTATACCGTATTTGCATCTTGTGTGTGATTCTCGCGTTTGCTCTGTCACGAGTGTGCGCGGTCGCTCGGGTCTTTGGTCGTCTGGGGTTCAAGCTACCATCGGCCCCAATTGCACAATAAGTCTCTTCGGTCTTCGCGGGAGGGCGGGACCCAGGGAGCGTCCCTCGGTCGCGGACACAGGGTTATCCCGATCTCAATAACGGTTCACATGGGGCGATTTCACGGCTGTAAGAGCAGCGCGATTGCCAGAGATGCCAGTTCCACACACTGATCACTGTGCGCTCTCACGTCGACCTCTTAGCTCTTTCACTCGTGAGGTCGTGCGCACCTCTCCGGGACTCCAATCGCGGCTTGATCACAGTGGCCCACGCCTGGGGGGCAGGCGGGCAAAAGGCGGGCAGCCACGGCGGGGGACGTCTCCCGGACTCCGGACCGCGCTCTGCCGGGACCGGACGCCGATCGCTGAGATGGTGTTACAACGGAAGAGCGATACACTCGGTCGCCCGGCATACACTCGAAAACAAAACTGTGCGCGTGCGTGGATCCATCTGTGGAGCGGTGCCGTTCGGTTCGGTTAAATTTTTTACATGCGCACGTTTTAGAGACTTCAGACTACGATCTACGTTTATCTCACGACTCAGCGGGGACAGCGCCATACAACGCACAAGCGCCACCGACACATTCGAACGTGACTGTGCCCACGTGACGCATGTTCCCGACAACATGGCAGTCACGGCTTTTACGCCGCCGACCAGCAACTCGTCGCAGTCCATGTCCACATGATGTCCAAACGTGTCCGCATGCGTTGGAACGGTGCAGCTACGGTGCAGCATTCAGTACTTCACGCCACGGCCGCCGGCGCGGCTTTGTCCAGGCGGCGCCCCTCCACACATCACCACACAGTCCACTCAGCAGTCCTCTCACTCGGCATTGCGGGCGGCGCAGCGGCGATCAGCCACTGCCGCGCATAGCCACGCGTGGCCGCCAAGACATTGCATGTGCATAGCCAAACGTGATGCCACGGCATTGCATGCATGCGCATAGCCACACGTGGCCGCGTGCCGTGCCGCCACTGCCTGTCGAGGGCACACGGCATGCAGCAAGGCGTCCTGGATGCCACGGCATTGCATGCTGATCCCCTGCACTCTCGCGCTCCTTGTCGTCCCCTGATGAGGGAGGCAATCAGAGGCGCAATCAGAGGCGCCCCTGTCGTCCCCGCACAGTACCCGCGAGGGCGTACCAGTAGCGTACCGGCTCACGCTGGCACGGGCCACAGACGGAGCGGCTCTAGTGCTCGATCCAAGCTCGTGCATTTGACGAAGCGCTGACCTGCCCGGCGACGGATCGCGTGTATGATCGCGTGCCGCTGAGATCTCTTGACGGCGTCGCCACCGTTCTCGCTCTCGGGATCTGACGCGATGGCGATGCGATCGAGGAGATAATGAAGCGCCGGCAGCCCAGGCGGTAGGCGCAGCCTCACACGGATGGCCTCGAAGAGACCAAGGTCGGGCGCCGTAACGGTCGCCGTGCCCGCGAGTGGCACGGCCACCGCCATCTCCTTCGTGTAGCTCGCCGAGAGGGGCGGCTCAGGAGGAGCGAGGCCATTGCGTCGCGCCCAGTGATCTGCCACTTCGCAGAGCAAGCCGATGAAGGCACCCACGCCCGAGGAGATCACGCCCGCAGAGGCCACGCCCGCAGAGACGGCCGACGGTCCCGATGGTGCCGACGCGTTCGATCCGTCAGAAGAGCAGTAGCGGGTGCCTGGCTCGGCCCGGGCGGCAGCGTGTGCGCAGCGTCGCTCGAAGCGCTCGTGGAGGCTGAGGAGGAGCGTCATCGGAAGGAGCATCCCAAACGACGAGGGCTGGCGCAGGAAGTGCATGCAAAAGTGACGCCATTCCGACGTGCTCAGCGCGGCGCCTGTAGTGCTGGGGGCTCCATGCCTGCTTTCGACGAGGAGCATGTAGAGGTGCTGGATGGCGCCGAGATGAGCAGGCGTGAGGCGACTGATCGCCTCGATCGCCACCTCGACACGGTCGCAGCCGCTGCGCGCCGCCTCGCGAGCTCGGTCGAGATAGTGCAGCTGCGTGCGCCCAAATGTAACGGGCGGCACGAATGGCACGAGCGGTCGCCAGTGCCGACGCGCCGCCTCGAGGGTCGCGGCGCAGCGTAGGTCGGAGGGAGTTGTGACGTGGGGACTGCAGCACGCCTCGACGACGGCAGAGCGGCTCGGGGGCGGCGGCGGCCGCGTGGTGGGCGGTGAGGAGGGCAAGAGCCTGCCGGGCAGAGGCACGAAACCCCCGGGATACTCGACCTGCCCTGAGGTCTGATGCCCTGAGGTCTGATGCGTCGAGGTCTGATGCCCTGAGGTCTGATGCCCTGGGGTCTGATGCCCTGAGGTCTGATGCCCTGAGGTCTGATGCCGGCTGTCCGAGCTCGAGCGCATCTGCTCCACAGCGTCACGCGCGCGGGCCGAGCTCGCATGGTGTGCTCGGAGGAGCTCAGGCGCCAGGATGGCACGGAACTTGTCGAGGGTGATGGTGGAGGCGACGAGGGCGGCGGCATCTCGCCGAACTTTCTTGGAATCTTCCTCGATACGTCCGAAGAGACGCTCGAAGGCATCGCGCGTGCCGTCCTCGAGCTGGATTTGCTCCGACAGGCCGAGCAGCGCACGCATACCGTCGTCGAGGCGGCACGCTCGGACAAGCTCAGTACGGGAGATCTGTCCGTCGCCGTTGGTGTCGGTGCGTGCAAAGGCGGCGTCCACGTCGGCCCTCCAATGCGTCCACGTGGCGCGGACGTACGCTGCGGGCGCCATGGCGGGCGCCTCGCGGCCCTCGTCGACGCTCTTGCCAAGTAAATGGGACGCGGGGTGGACTGTGTGGAGGCCATCGCGAGGCTCGGCGACTCGAACTTGAGGCTCGGACTTGAGGCTCGGACCCTTATCGTCACGAAAGCCCCCGAGGCCGAGGCGCGTGGCGATCTTGTGCGGGATGCGCCGGGGCTGCTCGGGTGACAAGCCCCACGGCGTCGTCGGCGTCTCCTCGCCCAGGCCAAAGTGGGTACCAAAGCCAGGGGTGCGGTAAGGCGTCAGCTGGGGCCACGCCCCGTTGGACGGCTCGACATTCTGGCCATCGAGATCGCCATCGAGATCGTCGGAGGTCTCGTCCTCGTCGACCACGGCCGCGTCCGACGAGAAATCCGCCATCGCCGACACGGGCGACTTTGGCAAGGAGGCCTCTGCTAGGTCCTCCCACGCCTCGAGGGGCACGTGGAGCGATCGGTACAGGCTGACGACCTGCTTGGGCTGGGCCATGGTCGCGAGAGTCAGAGGTGGAGTCAGAGGCTCGTCCGTCTTGACGGGGCGAGCGGGGAGTTCCTTGTTCCGCCAATGATGCGGCGCGCTCTTGCGTTCTTTGAGCGTCACGTGCTCCGCAACCGTGCCCCGAAGTGGCGAGCCACGCCGCCCTTGCGACGAGTAGCTGCTCGCGCACTCATCGACGAACGTCGTGGATGTTATGGAGAGCTGCGACTCGAAGCTGTGCGCGGAACCACCAAGGCTGCGAGTGGGCGACGTGGCCAATGGCACCCTCGCCCTTTGCGCAGCCATGTGCAGGGTGCGGAACACCGCAGAAGAACTAAAAGTCGCTCAAAATTGGAAACGTTGCATGCATGCGAAGCGGTTTTTTTTGCTGACGTCCTCTTCAGTCGCAGGCGCTCATTCAGTCTGGGAGAGAGTTGGAGGCGGTTCGCAGGACAGCTGGCTCGAGAACGAGTGCGTCCGTTTGCGACATGAATACGGTGTGGCTAAGCGATGATGCACCGGTCCTCGGGCGACACGAGCTGCTGCCGACGCCCTCCTCTCGCGCCTCGACTCCCTCGACCAACGGCGGGCGCAGCCTCGTACAGAGGCGACCGACGAGTAGCAGCAGCTTACTCACCTCGATGAACTCGCCGTTTGACTTCTACCCCGACCAGCACAGCTCGCTCTCCCGATCGCGTCCCGACACGGCGCCGCTCACGTATCTCAACGTCGAGGCCATGTCGCCCATTTTCGAGCACGGGGTCGAGATGGGGTTGACGGAGTCGAACACATCGAGCATTGGGCACCTGAAACGGGTGTCATCGTTCCCGTCGCGGCATCCACAACCACCGGGCGTTGCCGGGCTGCCGTTGCTGCACGAGCGGAGCGTGAGGCCGCCAGTTGCCGCATCGAAGCTTGGGCTGCCATATCTGGAGGAGCAGGGCAAGCTGCTCAAGCGCAACCACGCGCTCGAGAGGGCGCTTCGCCGGATGAACGAGGAGCTCACGCGACTGCGAGGGATCGAGCAGGCGGGCACCGCCGATGCTGAGCGCGCCCAGCAAGAGCTGTGCGCACGGTATGAGGCTGCTCTCGCCGCAAAGGAGCTCGAGGCCGAAAGGCATCGGCTCGAGGCCGAGGCGGAGTGCGAGCGGCAGCGCGAGGCGATGAGCTCGCAGATGGCGGAGGAGGTGCGACTGGCGCTCGACCGACAGCTCCTCGAGCTCAGCGGGTCGGCGGAGGAGCGAGCGGCGGCGCGAGAGAAGCAGGCTAAAGAGCACGGTCTCCAGCGGCTCCAGAGACAGGTGGCTCGTCGGATCCTCCACCAAGGGCTCGCCAACGGCTGGGCGGCGTGGCATGCGTTCTGGCTGGCCAAGTGGTTGGCGCTGGAGAAACTGCGCCAGGCAGGGCGCCGTCTGCGCAGCGGGGTTGTCGTGGACACGTTTGAGAAGTGGGCGGCGGCGGTGGCCGAGGCGCGGCACGACGCGAAGCACGCGGCGGATCTAGAGGGTCGAGAGCTGCAGCTGCGCGAGCAGGCGATGCAGATGGAGGCTGAGCTAGCCGAGATGCGTCAGGCGTGCCGGCTGCAGCTGCACGCGGCCGAGGAAGCCAAGCGCCTCGCTCTTGAGCGTCAGCGCATCGAGCTTCTCGGCACCGCACAGGAGCAGGCGGCGATGCGGGAGGAGCAGGCGAGGGAGGCGCGCATCGATTGGCTGCGGCGGCAGGTGGCTCGTCGGATCCTCCACCAAGGGCTCGCCAACGGCTGGGCGGCGTGGCATGACATGTGGCGCGCGCGACGGTACGCCCATGAGCGGTTGCGTACCACCGCGAACCGGCTGCGAACGCCCCAGTTGGCGGCAGCGCTCGATCACTGGGTAGCCGACGCTGTGGCGGCGCGCGAGGCACGCCGGCAGTCCGAGGAGGACTCTAAATGGGGCGGAGTTCTCGCGGAGCTCGCGAGGCTCACGGAGGAGCTGCACGAGGTCAAGGCCGAAAGCGATCGCCGCCTCCTCGAGACCGCTGCATTCCACGAGGTCGAACTCCGTCGAGTCACCACCGAGCTGAGCGGCAGTGCAGAGCAGAAGGCCGCCTTGGCAATGGAGCAGGCGCATAGGGAACGTGTGGAGCTGCTGTGCCGGCGGGCCGGTCGACGGATGCTGCGCCGTGACGTGAGCGCTGCCTGGAGCTCATGGACAGCCCTATGCGAGCGACGCTCCCGTGCGCGCCAGGCCAAGCTCATCGAGGCGCAGCAGGAGCGTCTAGGGTCAATCGACTCGGCGGCGAGCTCGCTGCAGTCCGAGCTGCGCGAGGTCGTTCTCGAGTACGATCTCAGCAGCTCTCCCTCGTTGCATGCGGATTGCCAATCCTCGTTGCATGCTGATTGCCCCCCTCATCGTGCACATGCCAGGTACGAGAAGAAGCTCGCGGCGGCGGAGCGGATCAAAGAGACGGCCCTCGAGCGGCTGCGGTCGGAGCTGACCGGCTCAGCAGCAGAGCTCATGGCGATGCGGGAGGAGCAGGCGAGGGAGGCGCGCGTCGAATTGCTGCGGCGGCAGGTGGGCCGTCGGATTCTCCACCAAGGGCTCGCCAACGGCTGGGCGGCGTGGCACGACATGTGGCGCGCGCGCGTGTTTGCGATGGAGAGGCTACGACGGGTGAGCAACCGGCTGCGCACCCCCGCCCTTGAAAGGGCATTTGGCTATTGGGGCGCGCGCAGTGCCGACGCCAAGCAGCGTCTCACGCTCTCCGCGCAGCAGGCGCGCGAGGCCACTCTGGAGCTCGAGAGGCAGCGGCTCGTCGGCGAGCTCTGCCTCGTCAAGGCGGAAGCGGACCGACGGTTGGCGGCGATGCAGGCGGAGCGGCTCGCGCTCTTGGAGCGTGTCGCGCAGCTTACGGGCGGGCACGCAGAGGCGCAGAGCCTGCTGGAGGCGCAGGAGGCGGCCAGGAGAGAGGAGCGCATCGAGTTGCTCCGTCGACAGAGCGCGAGGCGCATGTTGCATCGAGGTCTCGTTTGGGGATGGAGCGCATGGTGTGAGGCATACGAGGCGCGCCGCTACGCCCTCGGCCGGTTGCGTGCGGCGAGCCATCGCCTTCAGTCGCCAGAGCTTTCGAGCGCATTCGAGCATTGGCGACTCGACGCGGCCATCGCCAAACGGCTCGCGACGATGACGACGCACCAAACGACGGAGCGGGCGCTTCGTGCGGAGCTGGCGACGCTCCAGTCGAGTCTTGAGCGACAACTCGCCGCCGCGGAAGAGTCGAAGCGCCTCGCCCTCGAGCGTCAGCACGTCGAGCTCACCGGCACGGCGGCGGAGAGGGCAGCGCTGGCGCAGCAGAAGGACAGGGAGGCGAGGGTGGCGGCCCTGACACGTTCCATTGGGAGGCGCATGCTGAACCAAGGCCTCGTCGACGGTTGGACGGCATGGGTCGCGCTGTGGGAGGCGCGGCGCTCGAGCCTTCTGCAGCTGCTCGTGGCGGGTAACCGTCTACGTGCGCCCGCACTCTCGGATGCCTTCAGCTACTGGGCGCGGGACGCGAGTGACACGAGGCGGGCCGAGGAGCTAGCTCGGATGGAGAAGGAGAGTCGATCGATGGAGATGCAGCTGCGCCGAGCGCGCTTCGAGGCAGGGCAGCTCGAGATGGTGCGAGATTGCACCGCTGATGACACCGCTGATTGCCTCCCTCATCAGGTGCGCCTAGCCCACGAGGACGAGCTCGAGTGCATCGCTGATTGCACCGCTGATTGCCTCCCTCATCAGGTGCGCCTAGCCCACGAGGACGAGCTCGAGTGCATCGCTGATTGCACCGCTGATTGCCTCCCTCATCAGGTGCGCCTAGCCCACGAGGACGAGCTCGCCGCCCTGCGTGCCCGTCACGACGCGTTGCTCGACGAGGTGCAGGACGTGAAGGCAGCGCTCGCGGCGAGCCAGTCGGCCGGGAAGGTGGTCGATGAGCTCAGGACGGCGCTCGAGGCGGCCCATCTCGCGACGGAGATTGCGGAGAGGTTGCGGCAGGAGGCCGAGGAAGACGTCGCGCAGCAGCGCAAGGCCAACCAGCAGCTCCTCGAGAAGCTCCTCGCCGCTCAGCGCACCTCGTTTGAGGAGGAGCGCCGCAGGCTGCGCGAGCAGCACGGGCGTGGTTCGGAGCAGTCCAGGGCCCATGAGGAAGCGCGGCAGGCGGAGCTCGCCGAGGCGCGCGAGGAGGCGAGGGGGTTGCGGGAGGCGTTGAGCGTCGCGGCGCAGGAAGGCGCGCGAGGAAAGCGCGAGGCCGGCCACGCGAAGGAGAGGGCGGCGCGTGCCGAGGCTGAGCTCGGTACGGCGCTCGAGGACAGAGCCGCGCTCGCGAAAGAGCTCAACAGGGCGCTCGAGGAGGCGCTCGATCTCGAGAGCGAGCTGCAGACGGTGCGGATGGGCCTTCCGAAGGCGAGCACCCCCCCCATTGCCACTCCCACGCCGGCGAGGTCTCCTTCGCCCAAGAAGAAGACGAAGACGTCCGTCCTGGGCAACCTCGACCTCGATGAATCCCAAGGGGCCCTGCCGGTCAGCGAGCAGATCAGCAAGGCTCTCCAAGCGAATGCGGTGCGCGTCCTCGACCTGTTTCGCGAGTGGGACACCGACGGCGACGGCGACGTCTCTCGGAAGGAGTTCCACAAGGCCATGCCCGCCCTCGGGCTCGACGTACCCAAGGAGGCCGTCGATGCTCTCTTTGACCAGTGGGACTCCGATGGCGGCGGCTCGATCTCGTACGACGAGCTCAGGAAACTCCTGCGACCGAGCGGCGGCGGCGGCGGCGGGGGCGGCGGCGCGACCCCAACCGCTCCCGCGGTTGCCAAGGGGCTCAAGGCCGCCGCCGCCGCATCGAAGTTCAAAGCGCTGGTCATAAAGAGCCCAGGCCAAAAATGAGGCGGCAGACGGGGTAGGGGATGAGATGAGAGAGGGACGACGGGACATGTAAACGCACAGTCGAGCGCACTGGTTCCGATAAAGCGGGGGGTACCAGTCTATGGAAAAATTAGATGTGAACAGAAAAATGTCGGCGACGGCGTGGCGGTTCGTGACGACATACACGTGGACGATCGTGCCCATTATCGGTCGACGGTCGAAGGCGATTAGTGAGCCCGCGACATCTGTCTCTGTGCCGCTATACACACTCTGTCTCACGCCCGAGCTCGAGCAGCGCTCCGGCTCACTCGAGGCTAGGCGCGCTACCAGCTGCACTGTTGGCGTGCGGCGCGAGCCGCTGGCCCTTGTCCTTCAGATTCCGCCACTTGTCCTTCAGGTCGACCCCGAGCCGATAGGTCAAGTCGCTGCCGAGGCGCGTGTCGAGCCGGATAGCCTCCCAGCGCCCCTCTCCATAGCGGAGCACACCCACTCGGAGCGCCTCCACCTCCGCCACGGTCCACGGTCGACGCACACGCGCCTTTTTGGGCTCGGCGGGCGCCATTTGACCAGAGCCAGCATTGCGGAGTGACTGGGCCTCAGCGCGAGCCAGCGCACTCAAGGCGCTGCCGCCCGCCGCCGAAGCAGGCGCGGGGGGAGCGGTGGGTGTGGCAGACGCGGACACTACAAAATCGTCCACGTCGTCGTCGTCGACGTCGTTGTAGGCGGTCGAGGCGGCGGCGGCAGAGGGCGCCGCGGCGGAGGCGACAGCAGCGGCAGCGGTGACAGACGCAGCGGCGGGGGTGGGGGCGGCGGGGGCGGCGGGGGCGGTAGAGCTGCCCTTGAAACACGACGAAAGCGCCTCAGCCACCGCCACCGCCTCGACACCGACTCGAGCCGAGACGCCGAAGGCGAGCGCCGCAGCCTCTGAGAACGGCTCTGGCGCTGCACCGAGCGCGACGGCGGGTGGCTGGCCTGTGCGCACTGCAAGCCGGGAGCCTCGCGCCTCACTTTCACAGCTCGAGAGTGCACTTGGTGGCGGATCGGTCGCGAGCGCCGTGTCGAGCGGTGCGAGGGCGGCCTTGAGAGGGTCTCGAGGGCTATGTTTGGCGGCGAAGGCACTCGAGGCGTGCTCGAGGGCCGCTGCTGCTCGTGAGCTCTCGAAACCCTCCATCTCCTCCTCCACCTCCTCCACCTCCTCGTCCTCCTGCCCCTCCTCGTCGTCGAGCTCCACCACAGGCGCACGCGCAGGCGCGGGCGCGGGCGCAGGCGCGAGCGCGGGCGCCAGCGCAAACCCAGACTGAGGAGCAGCTTTCGTCCTCCAACTGGCCAATGACGTTCGCCGTGCCAGCGGTGCTTGGCCGCTCACCGCTCCGGGCTGCCGAGACCTCTGCCGAGGCTGATCTCGTGCCATCTCCGAGGTTGCCATCTCCGAGGTTGCCATCTCCGAGGTTGCCATCTCCGAGGTTGCCATCTCCGAGGTTGCCATCTCCGAGGTTGCCATCTCCGAGGTTGCCATCTCCGAGGTTGCCATCTCCGGCACGAGAGGTTGCACGGCCACTGGCGGCGCATACGGCGGCATGGCAACAGCGAGCTTCATGCCTGGCCGCATCCCCACAGGGACGATGATGCGCACGCGACTGCACGTGCCCGGACCATCGGGCACGATCAAGTCGAGAGGCATGCCCGGGACGGCGCCCTCCGGGATCGTGATCTCCGTCCGACCTCCCAATGACGAGCCCACGCCCGCTGCGCCAAAGGGGTAGAGGTGGAGAAGTTGAGTCAAAGGCTGCGCCAGCGCCAGCGGCAGCGGTAGCGGCGCCGCCACCGCAAGCGCCGGCGCCGCCGTCGCGGAGTTCGTAGCAGCGGTGGGCGAGAAGAGGACGTCGTCGCAGCGGTGGTCGGCGCTCTGGCTGGCACTCTGGTCGGTCTGGTTGGCACTCTGGTTGGTCTGGTTGGCACTCTGGTCGGTCTGGTTGGCACTCTGCTTGGCACTCTGGTTGGCGTGGCGGCGCGGTGAGATGAGAGGTATTTCATCCTCTTCTGACGAGTTACCGGCGAGAGGTGCCGAGCTCTCCGAAGCCCTCGCAGCCTTGCCTGAGCATGTGGCGGGTCGCGCGGGCGGCGGTGCGGCGGGCGGCTGCGCGGCGGGATCGCTCGCCTTCCCATCGCTCGCCTTCCCCGGGCCGGCACTCGCAACGCGCACTCGCTTCGCGCTCGACACAACGCTCGACGAGGGCGCGTCCGCGCTCGACACAACGCTCGACGAGGGCGCGTCCGCGCTCGACACAACGCTCGACGAGGGCGCGTCCGATGCTCGACACAACGCGTCCGCGGCTTCCTTGCGCTTCGCCGCCGCTGGCGGCGCCTTGGCAGCGGCGGCGGCGGAGGCGGTCGGCGCAGCGGCGGCGGCGGCGGTTGTCGGCGCAGCGGCCGCTGCTGGCTGAGGCTGCAGTGGCGCTGCTGCTGATACTGCTGCTGCTGCAACGGCAGGTGAGGCTGGCGGTGGCACGGTCGACGACGGCCCGGCCGCTGGTGCATCACCGGTGGTCCTCGCTGGCAGCGCCATCTTCGGGAGGTCCACCCTGTAGTAGCCCGCGCCACACAGGCCTTCGAGGCGATACAGGAAGGTGTTGTTGGTTGCTGCGTCTATGTACGGCCCGATGTCGCCGACCTCGGACTCGCGGAAGGCGCCTGAGGCGCGCAGACGCGCCGCCGCCCCGCGGCGGGTTATCGGCTCGCCGCCTGCCTTCATGTGGGCGATGGAGGGCCCACGCGATTGCACGTTGAAGCCGGCAGCCTTGAGCACGCTGAACCACGACTCGCCGGATGGCAGCTCGGCCAGCAAGCTGGGAAGCGCCTCGAGCGGGATGCCGGCCTTCTTTGCCGTCTCGAGCGCGAGCGCGGTGCGCACCTGGGCCTTTGTCGGCTTCGTCGGCGGCATCGGTGCGCGATGTGGCGAGGGGAAGCCGACAGCGGGCGGGCCACAAAGAACGCGTCTAACTTGTCAATCGCACACAATAAGTTGCCCCTGACCGTGCTGGGAGCTCACCAGCAACATTTAGGTCTGCGCCCCCCACGATGTGTCTCCACGGGACCTGTGGGTGTGCGTCTTGCCGAGATGGCAATTTTACGTGAACGAGTCGTGAACGTGAAACAGAAACAAGGTCATCACAATTCCGCAATCAACTCGGTGACGACTCGGCACCCGTTCATATGCCTCCGCCCCCTCCACCGCCATGGCCGGCCGTGGCTGATCCATGGCTCACCGCCAAAGATGAGGCCACCGGCGACACATACTATTACAAGCAGTACAGTCAGGAGGTGCAGTGGGAACGGCCGGCAGACTTTCCCACCCCCGCCAGCCTGCCACGGCAGGCTCTCCGCAACGAGAGTGTCCGCGCCATGGGATCAGCCATGGCTTCGAGAGAGACAGCCACGGTCGTCCAGGTCGCGCCCCAGCCATTGTGTTTCAACGAAGCAGCCGATTCGCGCGTCAATACTCCGCGCGACAGTGCCGAGGACCTCGCCGACTGGTGGGTGACCAAGGAGCTCGAGTGGCCGGGCGATGTTGCGGTCGAGTGGGGCCGGATCGAGTTCCCTGGCAGCAAGCGTGTGCCGGCCAAGTGGGCCAGGGTGCCCGACGTCAGCGTGGACGATGAGGACGAACTCAAGAATCTCATCAATTTCTGCATGCAGCACTGGCGGCTCCGGCAACCGTCGGTCATCATCTCGGTCACGGGCGGCACTAACCCCGGTGCCGGGCTGACGGAAAAGCAGAAGGTGCTCTTCAAGCGCGGGCTCACCGAGGCCGTCACGCGCGCGTGCCTCTGCGACGAGGCCGACGAGGACGACGACGGCGCGGTGCCATGGATCATCACGGGTGGCACCCGCGCCGGTGTGATGGAGCTGATCGGAATGGTGATGAGCCAGGACGAGCTGGCGTCCCTGCCGATCCCGTGCATCGGCATCGCGCCGTACGGGATCATCAATCAGCGCGATGAGTTCATGGGCCGCCAATTCCGCGACAGTGCCGCCGCAGCTGCCCCATCGACTCTTCCTCACCTGCGCAAAGGCAGCATCAGCAAGGGCTCGAGCTCGTCCATCGACGAGCAGCAGCGTAAAGGCCCTCGGTATGTGTACGAGGCGCCGGCCAAGAAGCTGCCGGACGGGGAAGTCCTCCTCGACTGGGGGCATACGCACTTCCTGCTCGTCGACTCGCGTGATCCGCAAACGGGCGAGACGCTCACTGGCAAGCGCGCCTTCGGAACGGAGCGACAGTTCCGCGTTCAATTCGAGAGACAAACGTGTGACACGGTCTACGGGAGCGACAAGGACGGCGACAAACTGCCCCGGCCAGCGCTCGTGCTCATTGCCCTCGGCGGCGGCCCGGGCACCTTCGAGGTCATCCACAGGACGCTGGCAGCACGCCGGCCGGTCATGTGCTTCGTGGGTGATGAGAACGGCGGGGCGTCCAAGGCGGTGTATGAGTATGTCTTCAAGGCGGGCGCCGAGGAAGGGCTGTCGCTCGAGCAGCGCATGCAATTCGTCGAGCTGCCCGTCGGCAACACCGCCTTTTGCGACGCAGCGCGCACCTATCTGGAGGGCATCCGCAAGCTCGGCCTCGAAAAGCACGGTGTGAACGAGGAGAAGCATCTCACCTGTCCGAGAGTGCCACCTGAGTGCCACCTGAGTGCCACTTACAAGGTCCCCGATGAGATTGCATGCAGGTGCCAACATGGAGAAGCAGCTCACATTCTTCGTGACCGAACCCATGGACGAGAATGGAATCGTGCCGGTCCATAACGACTTTGGCAATCTGGTGCTGCAAGCGATCCTCTCATGATTGCCTGTGATGACCTCATGATTGCCTGTGATGACCTCATGATTGCCTCCCTCATCAGGTGCTGCAAGCGATCCTCTCATGATTGCCTGTGATGACCTCATGATTGCCTGTGATGACCTCATGATTGCCTCCCTCATCAGGTGCTGCAAGCGATCCTCTCGGATTGCGAGACGACGACCGATGCGATCAACCTGGCGGTGCGCTGGAAGGATCCCGTCATCCTTCGCACGCAGCTCGAGGAGAGCGATGCCGTCGACCCACGCGGCCTCGCGCGCGCGCTCACGAACGCCCTGCTGGGCAACGAGCCCGAGGTGGTGCGCGCGCTCATTCAGTACAATGTGACGCCGCAGCACGTGCTGCTCCGCACTCTCATGAGGCATGGCAAGGGCGTGCAGTCCGCGTCGCTCGAGCACGCGTGGGGGGAGCTCTATGAATGGACTCCCAAATCTTACGACGACCTGTCTGCCCAGTTCGGTCGAGGCTCCTTCTACCGCCGATTAGGCCAATTGATGGCGCCGAAGTCGATGATGCCCCTGCTTCGCAAGGATCGCAACGCGAAGGCGGCGGCCAAAGCCCGTGCCACCGAGGGAGAGGACGGCGGAGAGGGCGAGGGCATGTTGATGTTTACAGAGAAGCTGCCCGGGTTCCTGCAGGACTATTACAAGATCTGGAACAAGGCGCGCAAGCGATGGAGCGAGGGCGAGCTGAAGATACAGGAGGAGAACTCGGTCAATCGCGAGATGGTGCATTGGGTGCATAAGCGTGCGGAGAAGTACCCGAAGGAGGGGTGGAAGGCCGAGGCTTCGGATTCGTTCGCTGAGATCCAGGAGAAGAACGGGCCTCTGAGAAATAAGCTCGAGAAGGAATCTCGCGAGTGCAAGCTGAAGATACAGGAGCAGCTGCCCAGACCGAACGCAGTCAAGACCACGTGGGCTGACATTACGTTATGGGCCGTGCTCTCTGGCGCTGAGTACATCGAGCTCGCCCAGTGCGCGTGGGCAAAGACTGAGGTGAGCCTGAGCGCCACCCTCACCACCACCCCTCACCCCCAACCCTCACCCCCACCCCCAACCCCCTTCACCCAACCGCAGGAGCCCCTGCGTATCGCCATTTGGGCGGCGCACCTGGCGCACTCGCAATCGCTCGACAAGGACCTGAATCCTTCGAAGAGAGACGAATGGAGGGAATCAGCCTTCATATTTGAACGTTGGGCGTATGGCGTGCTCGACCAGTGTGATGACGGCAATCTCGCGATGCGCCAGCTCATCTTTGCCACCGCGCGGCACGGCCACCAATCGGTACTCGATCATGCTACCGAAGTGGACGATGAGTCGCATAGGTGCCGCCTCTTCGTGAGCCACCCCTTTTGCGAGACGCTCGCGCAACGGTACTTTTACGGCGACTTTCCCGGAAGCCAGATGTGCATCATCGACCCGTGCTGGTGGCGCACGCTGCTGCATATGCTGTTCCTCGGGCAGCTGCCCTGGTGCCACGTGCGCTCCCTGCAGCGCAACCAGAGCCAGATTCAGCGGGACCTGTTCAAGAGTGATCGCCGGAACGAGGATGGAGGCGAAGATGACGATGAGTGCATGAGCATTGCCAGCGAGGCGAAGCCCAGGATCGGGAAGCCGATCAGTGCCGTCGCGAACTTCCTCACGATCCCGTATGTCAAGTTCATCATGCACAACACGATCGCGCTCGTGTACACCTTCTGGCTTGCCCTCAACCTGTGCGGCTGGCCGTGGCAGGCGGCCAGCTGGATGTTCCGCGCGGGCTCGATGGGCGCCGACGAGATCCAGGTCTGGGAGATTGTCAATTGGGTATGGACGGGCTTCAAGATCGCCGAGGAGCTCGAGCAGCTCCTCGCAGTGCCTGGCGGGCTCGAAGACTACTTCAGCAATGTGTACAACTGGATCGACGTCCTCACGTACTCATCGATCATGTTCGTGATTGCCATCAAGTTGGCGCTGAAATACTCACTGCCTTACTACATGGCCGCCACCACCTTTGCCTCGTGGAGACTTCTTGTGAGTGGCGACCCCCCTGCTGGCGACCTCGTCTACTGGACTGCCTTTCTCGTCAACTGCATCCAGCTTCTCTATGCGCTCGCCGTGCTGCTGCTCACGGTGCGCTTTATCAACGCGATGAAGATGGACCGTAGCGTGGGCTGCCTCATCATCATCGTGGGGCAGATGGTGCCCTCGATCATCTCCTGGATCGGCTTGATGATGTGCTGGACGCTCGGCTTCAGCGCCTTCTTCGCGATCGTCATGCCGGGGTACGTGATCTACGGCGACTTGATCACGCTGCCCGGCTACCAGCCGTTTTGGGGGCTGCTCGGAGAGTTCGATCTCGAGGCGATCTCGACGTACGTCCCCACAGGAGGCGCGGACCCGAATTCGACTCTCGTACCCGTCGCCATGTATGTCTACATCTTCGTCGCCACCATCGTGCTCATCAACCTTCTCATCGCGCAGATGGGCGACGTGTACGGTGAGGTGAAGGAGAAGGCGCGCGAGTTCTGGGCGTTTGAGTTCCTCTCGGACACGGTCCGCGAGTACAAGGACTACCGCAAGCTACCCGCGCCGTTAAACATCTTTCGGTTTCTCAAATGGATCCTGTTCAAGCTCATGTGCAAGCCACCGCCTCACGAAACCAAGGGCTTCAGCTGGGACGGTGCGGACTGCAGTCGCCATTCGAGCGAGCAGATCCTCGAAGATCAGCGGGTGCGTGGCTACGCGCACCACAAGAGGTATCAGGCCATGCTGTGTGCCAAGTACATGGCGAGTCTGGCCGAGGCGAAGCATGCGAAGCTCGAGGCTCAGATCTCCAACCTGCGTACGGATCTCACGAATTCGTTGAGCGCGAACGACGAGCAGCTTGTGACGGTGGTCTCGATGCTCGCGAACCTCACCTCCAGAATCAACCAGCACACTCTGCCTCCGAGCTCGAAGTCGTCCAGGCCGGCCATCGAGATGGTGGCGCCGCCGTCGCTCTCGTCCATCTCGGCGCCAGCTAAGCAGGCACTGGCACCCGCCAAGCCCCTGCCGCCCGTTGCGCGCAGTGTGGACGTGCCGCTCAAGAAAGCGGTCACTGGGATCAACCCGCCCCCCTCCCGACGGCTTGGGCTACAGCCGACCTCGTTGAAGATCGCGCCCATATCGAAATCAGGACCAGACCATGGCTCCATCGAGGGCGGCCTCCCGGCCAAAGCCGTGGCCGCCGAGTCGACGCCGATGGCTGCTCTGCTACTGAGCGTGGAGCGACCCCATCGGCCTGCTCCCAGCTTGCCTCCGGCGGCACCTCCGCCCACTGGCTGGCCTCCCGGGATGGCACCCGAGCCAGAGACCCCACCGGAGGGCTGGCCGGAGGGCTGGCCGCCCAGCGCCGAAACCGCCCAAGCTGCTGCCGCCCCAGCTTCCTCCGTCGCTACCGCCGCAGCCGACCCCGCCGCCCCCGCCACCCCCGCCGCTGCCGCCTCTGCCGCCGCTGCAACCCCCGCCCCCCTCGCCACTGCCCTCCCCCTACCAGGGCAGGCTGAGGCTGCAACCCCCGCCCCCATCGCCACCTCCGCCCCCCCACCCGGGCAGGTGGAGGCGGCGACCAAGGTGCAGGCTGCACAACGCGGCAAGGCCGCACGCAAAGAACAAAAGAAGGATCGGCCTAAGGGAGGCGTTGGGACCCTCACCGAGCCTGAGGGAGCCGTTGGGACCCACACCGAGCCCAAGGGAGCCGTTGGGACCCACACCGAGCCCAAGCCCGAGGCGCCAAGTTCCGAGGCCGCAAGTTCCGAGGCACCCCAGCTTGGCGACATCGGGAAAGAATAGGAGCCTTCCTCAAAGGGTCCGCGTGACCGTGTGTCAACATTCTCATTACACGTATCACATTACGAGTGTATTGAACCGCACGCGAGAGGCAGGGCGCGGCTGAGGCGTGGTGGCAGCGGCATTGGGCAAACTGGCGGCCCAATGGAAAAATCGGCAGAATGTTTATTCTATTATTACCTATTGGTGCAACCTACGGTCCATAAAAATGGTCAACTGGTGATTGATGGACGTAGTAGTACAAGTATTAGAGAATGATGATAGATGAACCTCCTGAGAGTGCTGGTGGTGGGCGGCCAGCCGTTGCCGTTACAGAACGATGGCGTTCACGGTTTAGAGCATGATTTACCAGGGCCGATCGCGAAACATGGCTCCAGACCTACTGAGATGTATTCAGAAGCCCTCGTCGCTGCTCGTATTGGACCAGTAGCACGGCACGGCACGGAGGGCTGCGACCCTGCTCACGAACTGCATGCCAGTTGGCGAAAGGTACACATGATATCTGCGACCACGAGCGGTGCATCGCTCCTCCTTTTGAAAGTCGCGAAGCGCACCGCTGCAACGGGATCGCCGCGAGCATCTCGCTCGCCTCGTTGTATTCACGTCGCACGTTGCAACGGAGCCGTCTGAGAACGCAACATCATAGTCCATGGCAGGAGTGTGCAGCACGCTCCATGGCGCCGATCCTCCGCACCGTATCGTAATGATGACCACATTCTTCGACTGCGAATTCTTGAGCCGCCAAACGCTTAGGCTCACTCCAGCGGGCTTGACGCGCACCATTGGGGCAGCTTGGACGCGCTTGACCGCGGTGCTCGTCTTTGGAGGCACGAAGTCAGGCGCCCTCGTGGGCGATCTGAAGAAGGGAACTGGCAGAGACGCACGACTCCCCCTCGCCTACTTCTGAAAATGTTCGAACGAGACATCGCGTCGTAATGGCAAGTTTGGCAAGTTCTGGTGGCAGCACAGTCCGTCGCTCGCCGACCAGCTGCGCTCATTGCCGACCACGATCGTGGCCGCAGGATTCAAGTCGCCATGTTCACGGGCGACAACCCCGCCTACGCCAAGTGGCAGTCGGACATCACCTGTGCGGGATGCGCGCTCGGACCCGTCAAGCTCTTCTGCTCACCATGCCCTTAGACCTGCTGTAGCTGACCTCTCGCCCGTATCTCTCTAATCGCTCGCCCGTCAGATCCGTACCTGAATCCCAACTTCAAGGAGTCGCTGCCTCGCGAATGGTGGCAGACGTCCTTTCAGATCCTTCCCAAGGACGAGGTCATGCAAAAGATCAGGACCAACGACCCCAAGTACACAGTGCTTGATGGCAGCAATCGCCAGATGCAGGGCTCGCGGATTGAGATGATCGCGCAGCAGTGCATGGGCAACACGTCAATCACGGAGATCGACCTGCGGAGCAATGGCTTTGACGCGGACGGCTTGTACGCGCTCGTCCAGGCGCTGAAGACCATGCCCAACGTGGCGAAGCTGAACCTGCGCGGCAACACCTGCCGCAACGAGGGCGTCGAAGCTCTTGCTGAGTTCCTCAAGGTGAACAAGTCAATCACGGAGCTGAATCTGAACGAGAACAACTTGGGCTCACCGGGCGCCAAGTGCATCGCCGACGCGCTCAAGGTGAACACCACGCTCACCTTCGTCGACCTCTCGCTCAACTACATTGACGACGAGGGCGGCAAAGCCATCGCCGAGGCCCTCGACGCGAACACGACGCTCAAGGTCCTCAACATGAGCGGCAACGAGATCGAGGACAAGGAGCTGCGTAAGAAGTGCCGCAGCCGCAAGATGTGATGCGCGACGCCACGTGCACTAGGCACACGGCACTGGGCACTCATTGGCAGTCATGATCGGCCTTGGACTCAGGCAGGCCTGAGCCATCATTACTTGTGCGGTACATGGCATCTTGGCATGCGCATGTCTTGGTTGTGAAGCTTTCCGTACGCTGTCTGCAAGTCACGGAGCATTAATTTTAGTTCTGTGCTTAATTCCGTGCCAGTTGCGCATGCCGAGTTCGGAGTTGCGCCCCCTCCAATTGGCCCCCTCACGATACCTGCGCCTGAGTGTGTTGCGCGCTGTCAATGAGCAACTTCGACTGAGCCCCGCGCCGGCTCCACCTATGAAACTTATCGTCGGCGCGGACGGCCCGTCGATGACGACAGCAATTTCGTGATCTCCTCCCGCCCGAGCGCCGACGAGAGGGACCTCATGCTCATCACACGAGAGGGACGGAGAGGGACCCGAGCGGAGCCGCTCCTGCGCCAGGATGCCCCCGAAGCGCTCTGCGGAGGACTCGACCGAGGAGCCCAAAGGAAAGCAGAAAGCGGCGCGTGGCGCGCCCGCCGACTGGCGAGCCCCGCTCTTCTTCTGGCGTGGCAAGGTCGACGGCACCACCTGGGAAGGCACGTGGGTTGCGAGCACCGAGGGCCTGCCAAGTGAGGCCGAATTTGCTTCCAGCCCCAACGCGTTCAAACTCACGTGCAGTGTCGATCTCGGAGCACTTTTTACACCGACCAACAGTCTCTTGAATGAGGACGCGGAGCACTTTGCATCTTTCACGGGCTCGTACAAGCTGGACAATGGCGACGGTCTTGCGGATTACGAGGACAAGGAGCACGTGATTTGGGGCCATGGCTGCCCGCCGGATCATCACCCACTGAGTGAAGGCATAGACCACTGGGCCGTGGTCGGCGCAACCGGCAACACCGAGTTCGGGCGCTTCGTGAGCCTCGGCCGGCTTGACCACCTGCCGGACCATTCGGGCGGCGCGTACGACCCGTTCACGCGGCTCACGCTGGCGCGGCGCTACATCGCCGACAACGACAAGCGCACCAAGATGAGTGCGCGCGACGTTGCCGGCCGCATCTGCATTCGATCTCTCTCTAAGACCACCAACCGCTACGGCCCACCCCCGGACGAGAACTTCTTGCAAGTGCCGTGGCTGGGTCTGCCATGGAAGCTGCCTGGCAACTGGCCGCTGCCGCTCATGCCAAAGAAGGAGCTGCAGGTCATCCTGCAGAAGAACTGCGAGACCGTGGGCACCGACTGGGCTGTTGGCGTCAACGGCCACAGCCCGTTTTGGAAGCCATGAGGCGTCAGTGGCCCATCTGAGGCGGCCACACTGCGCCTGGGTCCTGGGAGAGCCGAGGGTTCTCGATCCCACTGCACATCGGGAGTAAGGCGTACGGGGGATGGGATGCCAGCACAATGGAGTCCGTGGGATACTGTCGTGTGTACTGTCGGCCACTCCTCGGCAAGAGAGAGAAAGAGTCGCTCCATTGAGTCGCTCGCGGCGAGCGCGCCATGCGCGGCGCGGGCGGCGGTCCATGCGAGGCGGCGCAGCTTTGGCGCGGCTCGGAAATACAGCTGTATTTTCACGAAGCGCAAAGGATGGTGAGCGACTGTTGTTCTGGTTCCATTGACTGGGACTCTGGGTTTAATGTGGAAATGTCTGGGTCGGTCTCACGGTCGCACAGTCTCAAGCCCTTGTCCTGCTAAATACGATAGCTCGGCTTAAATCGGACACCGAAAAAGGATCATACACGAGCCATGGATGGACCGCGACTGAGACGAGGGGAGAACCGCGACGAAACTGACTGACACGTGTCAGAGCCAAATTTGCAGCGAAAACCCGCGGTGCTCCCTGTCCTCCTGTCTGCGCGAAAACTCACGTCGCCGCGGTCAGCCCCCTTGCGAGGGAGCCTGCGAAATGTCCCAGCGCTACGCCATCGGCAGCGATGTGTATGTGAAGCGGAGCAACGGAGAGGAGAGCATCGCCTTTGTGAAGGAGTACGATGCGGCGAAGAATATCTACACTGTTGAGCTCGAGCAGGCTGGCTCTGGCAAGACCAAGCAGTGCCGGGAAGATGGGATGCGAGAGGGGCCTTCAGCCGCCGCTGCCGCCGCTGCCGCCGCCGCTGCCGCCGCCGCCGCCGCTGCCGCCGCTGCCGCCGGGCCGTTGCCAGATGGATGGCAGGAGCTCAAGACGGCAGAAGGCAAGGCGTACTACTACCAGAAGGCGACGAAGAAGACGCAGTGGACGCGGCCCGTGGAGGCTCCAGCGGATAGCGCAGCGGCTGAGGCGAAGGCGGCGGCCGAGAAGGCGGCGGCCGAGAAGGCGGCGGCCGAGAAGGCGGCGGCCGAGAAGGCGGCGGCCGAGGCTGCGGCGGCGGCCGAGAAGGCGCCGGCCGAGAAGGCGCCGGCCGTTCCTGGCCAGCGCTACGCCATCGGCAGCGATGTGTATGTGAAGCGGAGCAACGGAGAGGAGAGCATCGCCTTTGTGAAGGAGTACGATGCGGCGAAGAATATCTACACTGTTGAGCTCGAGCAGGCTGGCTCT
>Ga0210242_100308_pt1 | contig 42640 bp, 20 predicted proteins | sample ChrtobMeP5a_16mM_FD_155445 | JGI IMG/M metagenome (GOLD analysis project Ga0210242, IMG submission 155445) | Chrysochromulina tobin associated microbial communities from unialgal haptophyte culture, Seattle, Washington, United States - P5a_16mM | ecosystem: Host-associated > Algae > Haptophytes >... | reverse complement strand
GAGTACGCGGAGAGACACGACGTGGGAAAAAATCACGACGAGAAAAGCGAGAAGGGGTGGGGGTGGGGGGGGGTCGAGGTGGCCGCCGCGATAGTAAGGTCCGCCAGTCCGCCCCACCTGAAACTAAAGAGATGGCGAAGCGAAGGTGATTGTTGGAGCTTCGCATGAGGGGTCCGGGGAAGAATGCAGGGTTCTGATGTACTCCGGAATTACACGTCCTAACCATGTTGATCCGGATCGGACGATGTCAACAGTCGAGAGTCGTCGACACGGCAACACGATTACACACGGCGTGTTCGTAGGGGGGGGCTGGCTGTCTTGATTGCATGGCGCAGGTATGTAGGCGCAGGCGTGTCATAGACCAGCGTGCGACTCGCAGCGTCTCTTTTCCTCAGACACCTATGCGTGCCAGTTGCTAAATCCCGTGGCCACCACAGTGATCGAGAGCACGGGGCCCATAGAATCGTCAATCTGCGCGCCGAAGATGATGTTGGCGTCAGGGTCGGCCATCTCGTAGATGGCCTGGGAAGCCTCGTTCACTTCCTGCAGCGTCATATCGGAGGAGCCCGTGATCGTGAAGACGATGCCCGTCGCCTTCTCGATCGGGAAGTCGATAAGGGGTGAGGACATGGCCGCGATCGCCGCGTCGCGCGCGCGCCCTTTGCCCTCAGCAGTGCCGATGCCCATGAGCGCGAGGCCGGATGAGCCCAGGATCGCCTGCACGTCCGCAAAGTCCACGTTGATCAGCCCGGCCTTGATGATGATATCCGAGATGCCCACCACGCCCTGCCGCAGGATGTCATCCGCCACGCAGAAGGCCTCCTGCAGCGGGGTGCCCTCCTCGACGATGTCGAGCAGCCGGTCGTTAGACACGATAATCATCGCGTCAACGTGCGTCTTCAGCCGCTCAATGGCGGCTTCTGCCTGGTTGGTGCGTCGCTTGCCCTCGAAAGAGAAGGGCTTTGTCACCACGCCGATGGTGAGGCAGCCCTGCTGCTTAGCCGCCTGCGCAACCACTGGCGCCGCGCCCGAGCCGGTGCCACCGCCCATACCCGCGACGACAAACACCATGTCCGAGCCTTTAACCATCTGCGTAATCTGCTCGTAGCTCTCCTCCGCCGACTCACGACCCTTGTCTGGGTTGCCACCGGCGCCGAGGCCACGGGAGGTGCCCGCGCCAAGGCCCAGGCGGTTGGGAGCCAGCGAGGCGTCAAGCGCCTGGATGTCCGTATTGATCGACCAGAATTCTACCGTCTGAGCCGTCTCCGTACCGAACTGGATCATCCGATTGACAGCATTGCCGCCGCTGCCGCCCACGCCAATCACCTTGATGGTGCATGGCGGCGCCTCGGCTTTTGCTTGCAGCACCGTAGCTGCGCGCGGGCTGCGCGCCGATGTGGCCGCTGGTGCATATGCGGCTGGAACGTACGCGGCGCTGGCGCACAGCGCGTGCAGCGCGTGCAGCGCTAACCGCATTCTCCCGAAAGGCGCCAACACCCGCCTCTCATATTCATTCGCAGGAGTGGAGTAACCTCGGAGTTTTTGTAAGCTCATCAATGTTTGGAGTGCGCGCGGGCACGGCATACACTCGGCATACCGCGTCGCTTTGCTACATTGCTGGCCCGGCGATGAAGAGAGCCCAGACGCCACGGCAGACGCGTGGCTGCGGTATGGCTGCGGCGTGGCAGAGGCTGGTCGCGCCGCGCGCGATCACACAACGTCCCGACAGCAGGTCACACCGCTATGTCAGCTCACAGAGGGACCTGACAGGGAGACATCTCAGTATCCCAGCTGGAGACTCGCACAGGCTTTGACAAGGCTGAGGAGGGTGACGGCCTAACACTCAAGGCCAGACCTCACACAACCCGAGGCTCTCCGTCCGTTACGGTGATCAATGAGCGGTCGTTGTCGTTGCAGCGCGTGCTCTCTATGTTCCTGGATGCACGCTTTCCGCCTGCCTCCTCCTCCACTCGAATGGACAGCAAGTGCTTGAAGCCCGCAAAATCGGCAACGAGCTTCCCCTCGTATTGCGTCTGCCCCTCGGGCGGCGCCCCCCACTTGCCTTTACCCCATGGCGTCTGCAGCTCGCCGTTGGGCAGAAACTTGAGTCCGCCAAAGCCCGACCACGAGAAGCCGCAGCAGTTCTCTACGCTGCGCGCTACCACGGAGCCCGCAAGGTCCTCGGGCGTCATCGTGCGCAGCGTGAGTCCAGCGCACACATCCTTGCACAGAGTCGCGGGTGGTTGCACGATCCACTCGACCGAGCGCCCTGAGATGCCTTCGCCATACTTGGGGGGCGGCCCTGTGGGTGTCGTCTCCGATAAGAATCCGCCCGAACCAGCCTTTGGAAAGCGGAGCACCCAGCAATCGGTGAAATCGGCGGTAATCGCCGACTTGCTCGGATCTGCCTCGATTTCCGGCCCACCCAGGCCGATGGCATCGCGCCTGTGAGCGTCGTCGAGCACGCGCCAGTGCGTGTGGGCTTTTTGCGGCCCGCTCTCGACGTGCAGCACGCCCGCGCGCAGCAGAACAAAGGCGCCCGGCCCGCCTCGGTACGGCCCGCTGCCCTCCACCCGAGCCGCGAGCTCCGACGTGGGCGTCACAGGCGGCTTGCTCCACAGCTCGATCGCCGCCACGGGCGCATCGAGCGTGGCGATCACCTGCCCGCTGTTCCGATCGCTCAGCGTCCACGGCTTGCCCGCTTCGAACGAGGCGCGCACCACGAGCTGCTTGTTGCAAATATCCAATTTGACCAGATCAGGTTCGTAGCCACTTGCGCTGCCACCGTTGGCCACGAGGCCCCAGCGGCCGTGCCCCTTGGAGGAGATGAGCCACCCGTTGGTAAGGATCCACATCTTCTCTAGCCGGAACGCGTTTCTGCGGTCCGCGACGTCCGCACCCGCGAGCAGCCATGGGCCCGTGCCGAGCAGCTTGGCCGCCACAGCATGCGAGCGCAGCGGATGGCCGCGCAGGTCCAGATGGTGGAAGTTGTTCGTGTTGCCGCCCATCCCTGGCCAGTTGGCCAGCGTCGCGCTCGCGTTGTTGATGAGGGTCGAGAGCACGTGCGCACGATCGTGCGCACACTTTGGCGGCGCGGCCAGGGCGCGCGGCGGGTGCGCACCCATGTAGTGGCGCTTGTCGAGGGACCACTCGCCCACCTGCAGCTCCATGGGGAGGCCCTCGATCGAGTACTCGATGCCATACGTGTAGTGCAGAATGTAGTACGGCATCGACGAGCGGTCGGGAGTGACGGGCACGGGCAGCACTGGCCAAGAGAGCGGCCTCTCTCGATTGCCGATGGATCCGCCCTCGTACTGGAAGGAGTCTAGGACGCGGTGTTTGATGCCGAGCGAGCCCGCTGCGATGCACCAGCCCCACATCTCGCGCACCCAGCCGAGCGCCTGCACCGCTTCGTTGTCGTTGCAGATCTTGAGCGTGAAGTCGTACCACGGCTGAACCATCTTTTTGAGCTGCTCGACGTGGATGATGACAGGAGAGGGACCCACCGGATCTGTCTTGCCGCCAAGGCCAGGAACAAATTTGTCGACAATTTTGGCCTGGCCCCATGCGACCATGTACCCAAAGTTGAAGGCGGCAGGCACCGTCTCTGTCGCGAGATTGGGCAGCGGACGCAGCAGCACGTGGTCCGTCTCAGCAATGTACACGTAGTCCTCGGTCACAACTTTACGGAAGTCGGGGTGCTGCACAAATTGCATCATCGAGTATGGCCGATTGGCGACAACGTAGCCACCCGCCATCCCACCTCTCAACTCCTTGACGATAAACGTCGGGATCTCCTCGTCGAAGCTGTTACTGTCGCGCCCGCCATTGTGCGAGGTGAGCAGCCGCGTGAAGCCCCCCATCTCGCCGCATGGGTCCACACGTTTCTGTAGCTTCCAGTGGTGGTACATGACGCGGCACTGCCACGTCTGGTATCCGCCTGACGATGATGTAAGGACGGTATGGTAGGGCCGCGGCGTGCCGGCGCAGCCAGCAGCCGCACGGCTCGCCTCAGTGGTTGGAATGGTATCATGGCTGAAGTCGGCTGAAAGCGTACGGCTGGATGACGATGCGCTCGTGACGCCCACTTCAGCAGAAAATGGATCCATATTCTGCTGAATAGACGACGAGGCCGCTGCTGCAGCAACCGCCGCCTTCTGGGCCAGCTGCCGGCTTCGAATCAGGTACTGCGCCTCGAGATTGCGTGCGCGTGGGCTATCCAGTTGCGCGCCGCTACCGCCGCCGATGGCCTGCGTAGCGAAAAGGGAGAGGAGGCCAATAAAAAGCGCGGCCGAGAGCGCCGCCGTGACCACGGCAACCCGCATCGAGGCCGAAGTGCCGCGGCAAAAAATAGTTTGGATTCCCGCCGCTTTGAATAACACTGGTATGGCCGGGACTCGTACATGTATTCATACCGGTTCTGTGCAAATTCCGCAACATGATGCCGATCATGATCTTGCTGCTCGTCTGTCGCTACAGCAACATGCTTCGCAACTCGCCACGAGCATCGTTCCCGCGCATGGTAGGAGCGGACACGTCTCGGCTGGAGCCCGTGGCACTTTACAAGGAGGTCACACTGCCAGCACCCGCCCTAGGGCCGCCAAGACAGGAGATCACGGTTGTGAACCTGATGCCTTTCATCGAGGCAGTGCTCTTGGAGAGTGGCATGCGCGAGGGCTCGGTGAATGTCATCTCCAAACACACGACGTGTGGCGTGACGATCAACGAGTGGGAGAGTAGGCTGGCACGCGACCTGCGCAGGTGGCTGTTCAACCTAGCGCCGCCCGATGACAGGAGCACGGTGGGCACCGTTGGCGGCGGCGTGAGCTATGAGCACAATGATATCAGCGCGCGCCCTGAGAGCGCCGACGAGCGCCAGCGCTGCCTCGATAATGGCTGGAATGTTGATGACCCACGGGAGCTGCGGCGCTGGCGCGACCAAGAACCCATCAATGCGCACTCGCACCTCGCCGCGATGCTTCTCGGCAGCAGCGAGACCGTTCCAGTCACAGGCGGGAAACTTGTCCTCGGTCAGTGGCAAAGCGTGATGATGGTCGACACCGACGGGCCGCGAGAGAGAAAGGTTGGCATCCAGGCCGTCGGCTTCGGGATCAAAAGTCAGGTTCCGAAGGCGTCAGAGAGTAAGAACAAATGAACGTTCGAAGCACCGTCTATGTTTACACGAAGCATAACCATTTCAATATTGCTTCTATCAATATTCATAGGACAAAGGACGAATAGCGTGGTTTCGAGCGTTGTTTCGAGCGGCACATGCCAAGTCTGATGAGTGCCCTCGCGCCACCTTTGTCGAGCATCTCGGCGAGCGCCATCTCGACCACAGTCGAGTCAGCCGTGCGCTGGTGGATGAGCCGCAGCTCACGAAGCGTCGTGTTCGACTGCAACGCGCCAACGATGTTGGGCTCTCTGATCAGCTCCGCGGCGTTGGGACTTCTTCTTCTTTCCACGATCTGCGTTGCGACGCAGCTCCTTCGGCGCCGCTGCTCGCACAGTCCAGATGAGCCAGCAGCAAGCACACGGCTGCGAGCCAAGGAGTCGCTGCTGCTCGCCTCACGCGAGTTCGTGCGCGACATTGCGTGGCTCGCGGAGCACATTGTGATGAGTGACATACCGGACGACTTCTGGAACGACGCAAGCTCGAGCACGGCGCCTCTGTTGCAGAAGCGTTTGAACTCACGCGAGGAGGCCCCTTTCTTTGCGCCTGACAAGGTGGGCGACGTTGTCGCCAGGTCGTTTGACGAGGCCGATCAGTGTGCGGTGCGCTGGCAGCGTGCGCTGTGGACGATCAAGTTCAAAGAACGGTACTCGCCATGCGTAGCCGACTTCATCGACACTGCCGTGGGCACGGAGAAGCCTGCGGTCGTGCTGCTGCTCCGACCTTCAAGTCAGCCACCAATCATCGCCGTCGCGTTCCGCGGTTCGAAAACGATGCAGGACTACTTCCTCACCGACATCAGCCCTAAATTCGTGCCCTTGCCGCTCGGAGCGCTCGCCGCAAAGGTGCTCGCCGCAAAGGTCACTGACGGGGCTGCGGCACTACCGCCGCCGAGGTCAGCGCCGTCGCCCGAGGGTCCCGAGATCGATGCGAACGACGCTCGGCTCATGGCACTGCTGAGCGAGACGGATGCGCCGCCGTGCGCCACGCTCGGCTTGTGGCGCGCCTACGCCGGCGAGCATGCCGATACGTTGGACGGCGATACCCCGAGGGCGCGCGTACGCCGAGCTGTCGAGCGACTGCTCACAGATTACCCGGAGGCGAGGCTCGTCTTGACCGGTCATTCGCTGGGTGGCGCCCTCGCCACGCTGTGCGCCTTCGACCTGCTCGGCCATTCAGACATCGTGCGGGACGCACTATGCCCGCTCACGCTCGTTGCCTTCGCCGCGCCGCGCATGTTCAACCAAGCCTTCCAAGAGGTGATGAGCGAGGTCGAGAGCGAAGGCGCTCTGCACGCCATGCGCGTCGTTGTCGGATCGGACCTAATCGCACGCGTGCCGCCGCGGCAGCTGGGCGGCCACCATGGTGTGCGAGCACGGCTGCTCCTCCACCCGCCGCTCGAACGGGCCACTCTCACAAGTGACGACCCTGACGACAAGGAGCTATGGCGCATCGGCCCGGCGGACACGCACATCTGCCACGCCCTCTATCTCGGCGGCGAGACCACATCCACACACGGCCTGACGGTGCCGATGTCCCCGAAGTCCCCGTGGCCCTACCCGCCCAATCAGCAGGGCTCCGAGCGCTTGGCCAGCATCATCTCCGACGATCCCCTTGATAGTTTGAGAAAAGAACTGAAGCACGCCTCGCAGCTCGCGAAAGCTTCCGAGGGCGAGGCCGCAACAATCCGAAGTCGAAGCCGCACAAAAACCGTACCGGAAATCAGACGGTTCGAACGCCCGTCCGCGGACGAGGGCCCGTCGTTCGGTCCGGGTCGAGGTCCGGGAGTCGTGCCGGGAACGATCGATCGATAAGTAGAAAGTGTACTGAATCATGCTTGAATAGAACGCTCGAGACCTCAGGACCGGACGCGAGGGCGCGATTTCACGCTCCCCGGTCCGTCCCCGACGCGCGGCGTCCGGCGGGGTTGCGACGAAAATTACACACGTTGCGCGTCATAACACACCTGCTGGCGCGATGGCCGATGCATGTAAGATTGAAGGGCCCCAGCGCGTTCGTCGGTGACACTGAGGACTTTTATGTACTGAGTACTTACTGAGTACTACGGTCGTTATGCCCCCCATGTGGGCGTGTAGGTGCGACATCCTGTACATGAGCAACCCTTTGCAATGGCACGTCGACCGCTCGAACGCGCCACGTGGTGGTGGGACCCGCTTTACCGCTTGACCCATGCGAATTTCTTGCGAGCACCCTTCTGGCCCGGCTTCTTACGCTCGCGCACGCGAGCATCTCGCGTCATGAAGCCCGCGGACTTCAGCACCGGGCGCAGGGAAGCGTCGAGGCCCTGCATCGCTGTCGCGATCCCATGCCGCACCGCCTCCGCTTGGCCACTGATTCCACCGCCCTTGACGGTGGCCATGACGCTGAACCGTCCCGCAGTCGCCGTCTCGAAGAATGGCGCAAGCACCGTATGTCGGTGCACCCAATGGCCACCAAAGAAGCTGGACAGGCTCTTCCGATTGATGCGAACCTCTGCTAGCTTGTCCTCCTTCGTCGGCCAGATCCAAACACGGGCAACAGCCGTCTTGCGGCGCCCAGTCGCATACGCACGGCCGAGCTCGTCCACCTTCACCCATTTCCGCGACGTGTCGCCAGGCGGGCGCATGTCACTCGTAAAGGCAGCGTGCACGACAGCCTTCCCATCGCTGCTGGCGGACGAAGACTCCTCGAGCCGGGCCGTCGAGAGTGGGCGCAATAAATTGCGTACTAAGCTGCTGGACGGCACAGAACGCGAGACGCATGAGACAGCGCGTCGGGTCAAGGAGATCCCCAGCATCGCTGTTGTTCGGAGCCACGCGACGATAGCGTCGTGAAGACGTCATCGTGTGAAGACCTGCAAACGTTTCGAACACCTTTCACAGACCATCGTCTCCAGACCCTCCTCTCCCGCCTTTTTGGAAAGCCAATTGTGTTAAATTGTGTGAACTCTTGTATGCGTGCATCGCGTGCAGGGGAGCGACTTGCGGGGATGTTGCGCGTCCGAGGCGGCATGGGTGCGGGTGCTTCTTCTTCGTCCGAGAGCCCGACGCAAGGCCAACTGAGCGTGCCACCGACGCTTGATCTGAAGCCTCATGACTTTCGCTAGTTGTGGCGCGAGAAGAAGATCGCGCATCTCCAAGGCACGCGCGAGTGGGCCTTTACCGAGATCCTCAACTGGTGGCTCGACGACCCGGCATCACCGCAGCTCTTCTGGCTGACGGGGGGCGGCGGCACCGGAAATTCGATGCTAAGGTCAGCTTTTAGACCGTGTCATCAAACATACCGTCGCCTGGCACGACATCCCGGCGCAGTCGGCGCCCGGCTCGCTGCTCTGCAGCCTGGCCGCCATGCTCGCACACCGGCTCCCGGGCTACAAGGAGAAGCTTGAGGCCAAAGGGGTACCAGGGGGAGCGGTGCATGACCCCGTGGAGCTTTTCAAGGCGCGCTCTTCGAGACGCCGCAGTTAGTCTCGAAGGTCCAGTCGCCCAAGAGGCCGCTGCTTATCGTCCTCGACGTGCTCGACGAGCTGCCCAAGGAATCCTATGCCTGGCGTCATCACCAGCCACCTCTCTCGTGGCTCAAGCTCTTCGTGAGTGACGTCGCGCGAGGATTCCCAGATCAGGCGGGCGCTCTGCAGGTTCACACCCATAGAGCTGCGCCCGCAGAGGTCAAGCACAGGGCAGACGTCGAGGTGTACTTGCGCAAGAGGTGTACTTGCGCAGGTCCATCAAAGGCGCAGATATTGAGGCTGATGTCACCTCTTGCGCAAATGTGGCAGTGACATGACAGGATATGCTTGCAGTCCTGGAGGAGCCCATTGAGAACCATCCAGTCCAGGGGATGGCAAGAGCGTGGGTCGAGTTCGCTGACCTCACCCGGGTATCAAGTCTGAGCCACGGGTGTCTGAAAAGATGAAGAACCGGTGGCCATCACAACAAGAAGCTCAAGCGCGATGGCGGCGGCGCTCCTTCGGTTGGACGATGGGTAGCAGGAGCACGTGTTTGAGGCGACGGTGCCCTCTTTTCGGTGCGCGATGTGAAGTTTCATGTCTTTCACAAGACCATCGTTGACTGGCTGACGGGCGAGATCGCCGAAGGCAGCTCGATCAGAGAGCAATCGGATGAATTCAATGCGCAATGCAAGGACGGGCACGCGATGCTTGCCGAGGGGTTCATCGCGTGGCGCCGCTACGCGACACCACCCGAGGGCCGCGCTCCGGATGATGAGGCGAATGGCTGCGACACTGCATTTTGCACAGGGCGCGAAAGCCGCCCATTTGAACGCTTCGATAATGGCTTTCTCTCGAGCGTGGCTAAAGACTATCATGAGCTGCCAGGTGTGGACGGTGTGGACCTGACAGTCGCAGTCGAGTTGCGCCGATTTGTGGGCAAGTACATGGACGTGCTGCAGCGTGACAATGGCGCGGCAGTGATGCTGCTCGCCCTGCATTAGCCAGATGCGAGTGCGGTGTTTCGTGCAGCAGCAGCTTCGCAACTATCGTCCGTGCAGCCGACGCGTGCACTCAATTCTCAAGAGAAGGACGCCTGTATCGGCTCACTGTCGCTCAAGCTGGCCATAAGCTCTGTGGCGGTCTGCGGCACACGCATCGTGAGCGGCTCTGGAACTCCATCTTCGTGAAAGCCAAGAGCTCAAGGGCACAAGTGAGGTTAAGAGCGTCGCCATCTGGGATGGTGGCCAGGGCGATGGCAAGGATGGTGGCAAGAACATTGACCAATCCAAGTCGCTTCTCAAGGCTGGCTTTCAGGACGGGACGATCAAAGTTTGGGATTCTGGTTCGCCGAGATCGCAAAATCACCCCTCCTGCCAAAATTGACGCCTCTTGGTTTGCGTGGCATCACGCCTGTTGGATAGACGGACATGCCCCCCCCACCCCCCCCACCCGTCTTTCCGCAGTAACCCACGTTATCACTGCCACCATTGCCGTGTGCTGTGCCGCGTGCAATACCACCAGCCGAGGCGTCGCCGGCGCCTACAAGTAGCACAGCGATAGATTCGCAATAGCTGTAGCGGCGTAGAGGAATGAGGAATGTTTGGCCGATCATTTCTATTGAGTTATGGCTTGCCTGCTCGCCGCCGCCCCGCCGATTAGGCTCTGAGGTGATGATTAGCGACATTCCGCGTACTTTATGTCGAGCTCCTCTTTCGATCGTACACAGCAAGCTTTTAGCCACTTCGAGGTCGCTTCGGCAACGGTCCGGATTGCGGGATTCCGGCTTTCCGGGTGAGAACGTGTGAAAGAGCTGAGACGTGATTGGAATGACGACTGTGGAGTCATTACGGCAGCCTGGGGCCCCTGGCGGCAATCGCCCACATAGCGCAAGCCTAACGCCCATGTAAAAAGTCTGGAAATTTACTCTTAGCGCACCCGCATTGCGTTGCATGCTAGAGCTCTGAAGCTCGTCGAATGCACGTATTGGGGTAAACCACACCCATCCTTACATCGTAGATAGATCCGGGTAGGCGAGAGAGTCCGACCAATAGTCACAAAACCCCCTCCCCGTCTAAGACGGCTATAACAGCTGTTACGAGTCGGCACCGCTGGGCGCTGTCTACCGATATGTACAACATTCCACGTCGTTGAAAGGCGGTTGGAGACACATGTGTTGCTTGTTAGTAGTTGCGCAAAGCCGTCCCGTGTTGGAGTACAGCGTACGTGGCGCGTTTAGAGGCATCCAAGCCGCATGCGTCGGAATTGTCAAGTCTTCATGAGCAACGACTCGATCTGATGAACGAGGTCCCGAAGCGTTGTCTGGCCCGTGTGCGAGACTTGGAGCGCATCCATCAGCTCAAGCGCCAGCGATGAAGGCGTGTCGCTCTTGCTGACCTCGAACTTGACCCCCCTAGCAACACCCTCCACGACGATGGTACCGCAAACCTCGCGAATCGCAACGGCAGCCTCCTCTTGGATGTGGTCAGATGTGCCCCGATCCGTCCGTTCGTCGACGTCGTTGGGATCCGCTGCTGGCCGCGATGATAGTGACTGTCCAACGGACGGTTCTTCTGTACCTTCATCAATGTAAATGGCCGCCGCAGCAGACCGCGAGGACCATTGCCGATCGGGCAAGAGGGCATCGAACTCTTCGCCACCGGCGTCGCCCTCCACAACGTTCTCATCAACTCCTTCCTCTGTGTTCTCGACGTAAATGCACGTCTTCGGCGGACGCGAGGGCCATTCTTCGTCGACGACAGCAGCGGTATACGCAGACTCGAAGTGGACGGTGTGATGAAACTCTTGCAGGCGCGATCGCAACGTGTCTTCCTCTCGTTTGAGCAGCTGTGCCCATCGCAGCGCATCTGCGCTCTTGGTGGTGTCGTGTACCATCTCGGTCTGAAGAACTGCCTCCGTCTCGAGCTCCTTTAGGCGCTCGAGTACCCGTTGCGTTGTGTGGTGCAGTGCCTCGCACCGAGCGTGCGCGTGCTTGAGCTGTTCAAATGCAGAAGTGCGCTCGGCATCAGCTCGCGCACCGGCCTCTGCTAGCTCCGTCTGCCGCGAACGGCACGCCGAGAGCTCCGACCGCAGTGTCACCACCTCCGCCGACAGCGCAGCAGTCGCCTCGTCGACACGATGCAACACTTCAAGCTCGCTGCCAGGTGCAGCATTGTCGTCCAAAGGCGCACCGTCGAACGGCGACGCTGACCTCGCCGCTTGGGAGCCGAGCATGGACTGCTCCCAAGCGGCAACCTCAGCTTCTATCTGCGCGACAGAGCTCGCATGCCCAGCTTTGGCGCCAGCATCATTCGACGTGCCGGCGCGCAAAGCCCGAGCGAGGACACGCTGCCTCTCGCACAACTGACCCCACATCGTCTCCCTTGTGCGCAGCCGGCGCACCTCCGATTCGAGCGCGCACAACTTCCGTTGCGTGGCGCGCCAACCCGTGCTGTGACTTGCCTGCAGGCTGCGGCTTGCCTCGCTGTGTCGCGCCTCAGCCGCCTGTTGCGCGAGACTGTACTCGTCGGCACGCGCTCTGGCGAGGGCGAGAGCAACGTGCAGCCCGGCCTGTGTGCGGCTCGCAAGGCCCCGCTCCTCCGCCACTGCGTCCTCGAGAGCAAGCTCAGCGCGGCGTGCCCTCATGCGCTCGTCCGCAAGCACAGCCACCTGCTCGCGCATCTCCGACGCGTGCTGTCGCTTGAGCTCCCGCATGCGAAGCGTCAACAGGCGCCGGCGCCGCTCCTCGACACAGAAGGCAATGACGAGCTGCCAAAAGCTGCCGATTACGGCTGCATCGTCTTGCCGCTTTCCGTGGAGGAGGTCGCCCATCAAAGAAGCCGCCCGCGCCTCTATGTTGCCAGTGCTGTTGAGTGCGTCGATGAGCTTGTCAGCCTCGTCATCCTCGTGGTTTGCATCCTCAGACGCGAGATATCCGCCTGCCTGTGCAGCCGCCTCGTCAGCAGCAGCCAGCGCAGACTTGTCGATCCACGCCGCCGGCGCGAGGAGCATCTGACGGTGACGCCGCCGCAGGAAGTCAGCTGCACGGCGCAACATTGCGTTTTGCTGAAGCAGAGCTTGCTGCGTTGAGGGTGCGTGCGTCGAGGATACGTGCGGCGCTTGGGTGGCCAGGCTATCCTTGACGAGACTCTTCTGCTGCATGGTGCGCGCCAACGTAAGGCGCAGCGCCTCGGCCTGATTCTTCCAGTGCCAAACTTCGGCCTCCTGGGAGACAATGGCCGCACTCGCTGCGTCTACTGGAGACGCATCAGCCACGATGGCTCCGAGTTCGGTAGCTGGTCTGGCTTCCGCTCGCTCGTGCCTCAAGCGCACGTGCATCTCAGCGAGCTCCGCGTGGAGTTCGGAAACTTGCTTGGACTGGATGGAGATCATTCGACGCAGAAATAGGTTCGCACGTTCGCCTTCAGTTGGTGGCAATGCTGGATCTGCTGGATCGCCAAGCTCGGCGGCGTACGCGTCGAGAACTTCGGCCTCGAGCCTTTCCAACTCGGCCGTGAGTTGCATCCGGCACTGCGAGCGCGCCTCAGCGATGGTGGCTTCTGCGGCGGCTGCGGCAGTGGCCGCGTACTCGCCGTGCTTCCGTTGTTGCTGTGTAAGCTCGGCGCGCGCAGCGTCGAGCTCGATGCGGTGCAAACGCCGACAGGCGTGGAGCTCAGCCGTCTTGGTGCTCAGCAATGCCTCGAGCCGGCGCAACTCAAAGCGTGTGTCCATCAGAGCGATGGCTTCTGCATCGCTGCGGGGAGCTTCGGCACGTTGCAGAGCTTTGCGATCCAAAGTATGAGAAGTCACCAACTCTTGACCCGCCGAAGAGGTTGATTCGGTGGCCCATGTGCTGGGCGCGCCGCGCATCTTTTGCTCCCGTCGCGGTGTCGTGGCTCGTGGCAGCGCGCGTTCATGCACGTTGGTCGCAGCGCTGTAGAGGGGTCGAGCGCCTCCTAACCCTACCCCGGGCGACGGTGCTGCATCGGTCGAAGCACGTCGTGTCAATGGGCCTTGCGTGCTCGAGCGCGCCGGCGAAGGTGTCCAGCGTCGAGGGGCGTTGTGGCCCCCGCCATTCTCCGCTCGTGAAGGAGGACTGCTACGCCGAGCCTTTGCATGCGCGGTCGAATCGGACGCCCGGGCCGGTGGCTCGTCGAGGAGAGAGGCGGCAACGGCGGCAAGGGCGGTAACATCCGGTGTGCCCAAGGAAGACGGCGGCGGCGTGCTCGCCGGTATGAACAGGTGCATCGGGACCGGCGCCGTGTGCACGGGCTCGGGCGTGGCTGGTCCGTGCGCGCCCTCGTCTTTGGACGGCGGTGGTGCGGGCAGGACCATCAGCGTCGATGACGCCTCGGGTGGGGGCGCTATCGCCCCGCCAGCAATCATAGTTTCGACAGCTGACCGGCTTTGAAGAAAGGACGCTAGCGACGGCTCGATTGGATGTGAGAAGTCGGCTGTGAAGTCGCTGCTCTGTGCCACTTGCTGCAGGAAGTAAACTGCCACCAGAAGGTTGTATGTCGGCCGGAAGCGGCAGGCTTGCAATCCTTCGCGGTCGAAAAGCTCGGATGGTAGACGTAAGAGAGCGATAGCGTGCTCGATGGCGTCCCAATTCATCGTCTGCTCGTGATCAAACTTGGGTGCCCATCGCATCCGCAGCTTCCGGTCGATGAGCTTTGGGAAGATCTTGTACAGAAGCGCGAGCAGGACCACGCCCGACTTCAAGTCTTCGAGCCTTGAGCAGGGAAGCTCAGAGGTATCGGCTGCCCACGCGAGCAGTTCGCGCTTGCCAACTGCGCCAGGCATCACGCCCCTGCCGCCACGCAGCACCCCAGGTGTGAAGGCAACACGCCCCCAAAACATAGGAAACGGCTCCACGTGTCTACAAGGACAACCCGTTCGTTAAACACTTTGACGTTTCGCGCTTTTGCCTCTTCCGAAAAGTCTAAACCCACGGACACGGTTTTCTGATTCATCTGTCCAGAAGTTTAAAACGGAGGGTTCTGCTTCTGATGGCTCGCCTCGGCCCCGGCCGCGTCTCTCGTGAACATCCAGCACGGCTGCAGCCCAGAATAGAGAATTTTCAGATTTCAAATTGAAAAGTGACACATTTCACATATAACGAATTCAGGTCTCGAGTGTCGCGACATTTGTACCTGTCTCCTGTGTGCAGCTGTATTTACAACCACCAAAAACGTTGCACGCTCACAAACTCTCGCGCCTCGCGCGGCTAACGCTCTCGCGCCTCGGCCAGCTCTCGTCTCTTGACTCTCGTCTCGAGCGTGCCAAGCAACACGAAGCACGCTCTCAGACTGTCAGACGTCAGCATCGCTCAGCTCCCCCTCCTCCGACTCGGTCCCAGCGATCCGCGCAAACGTTTTCTTCACAAATTCGGCGGTGTACGCGGCAGCCTCGTTGCTGCGTGGCAGATGCTGGGCGACCTCCTCGGGGCTGCACCATCCGACCACGGCGAGCACATGCATCATGGTGCGCTTGGCCGCGCCCGAGACTTGCATGCGCCGGCTGTCCTGGCAGTTTTGCGCGATTCCAGGCAGCACAAGGCCCGCAAGCTTACAACCGCTTGCGCGCAGCAGCGCGGGCCGAAGCTTGCACATGGTCTTGAGCGCGTGCAGCGCGGACACGCGCACCTCGAGCACGTCGTCGGCGAGAAGTTCGACGAGCAGCCCGTACAGGCTCGGCGGTACGGCCATGGCTGAGGCGAGGGCAAGCTCCTCGGGTTCAGCGCCCTCGGTGGCGGCATCTGCCACGTCCTCCGCTGCCGGCTCCGCCATATTCACCGCCACGCGCACGAGCGCATGGCTCGCTGGCATGCGGAGATCGATCTTCTCGTGCTTGGCCGCCTCTCCCACGGCGTCGAAGATGGTCGAAAGCAAGGGCTTGAGCGCCGCCACGGGAGCATTGCGAAGAAGGCTCTGGTAGCCGCGCAGCGCGCGGAGCTGCTGCTGCCACGGCTCAGCCCCGCATGCAGTCGTCGCCGCCTCGATGTTGTCGTGCAGTTCGTCGAGCGGCGTCCAGCGGCCACACGCTCCAATCAAAGTGGCCGCTGCGAACGAGAGCTCATCGTCATCGGCGCACAGCAGTTCCAGGGCGGACGCCTGGATCTTGGCGACGAGCGCCTCGCTGAGGGGCTGGCTGATCCCGCGAAGCACGCCCGCTAGCGCGCAGAGCAGCGCCACCTGAACGCCCGCGTCCGCCGTACTGAGCGTGTTGTGGATCTCGGTGGCGAGTGGCTCGACGCGTGTCGCGAGAGAAATGAGGTGCGAGAGGGCGGTGGCGCCGCGAGCTCGGACCACCTTTGCTGGGTCTGAGAGCGCCTTGACGAAGGTGGTCTGCAGCTGCGGCACAAAGGGCTTGAGCAGTATGGACCCCTTGGTGATCAGTAGCGTGAGTGTGTGCAGGATGGCCGCCTTGACCGCCGGGGGGAAGCGGTCGCCCACAATGCGGATCAACGGGCCTGTGATCTGGATGACGTACGGCTTGAGTGCAGCCGGCGAGGTGAGGCCCACAGCTTCGCCGAGGGCCGCCGCCGACTGCTCACGCAGCTCGGGCGTGCCTGTCATCAGGCCTTGCAGATGAACAGCCACGAGCGCCCCGAGCCCATTGGGCAGGCAAAAGGCCGGCAAGAACGAGGGCTCGTCGCGCGAGGCTCCAGCAGCCAGCTCGTTGGCTCGGTGCTCGGTGCTCACGGACTTCACAGCCTCGCGCAGCGCGGCTACGTGGAGCGGGTAGCGCTCCTTGGGCAGGCTCTTGATGAGGTTGTCGAGGCCGCGAATGCCCGAGCGCTGCACCGCGGGCTCCTCGGCATGGAACATGCCGATGAGGCTCTGGATGAGGTTCGAGTGGTGCACAGAGAGGTCGAGCGTGGAGCTCTTGCACACAGTCTCGATCAAGGCCGCCGCCGCGATGCGCACGTGCGCCTTCGCCTTCGTCGTGGTGGCCGTCCTGATCTCGCCGATGAGGAAGTGCAGGCCATCCGCCTGGACTGCGAGCGCGACCGCACTCGCTGACGCCACGAGTGCATCGCGCAGGTCGGGGTCGACGCTGCGTTGGTTGGGGGCGACCTCGGCCTCGAGATACGTTTCCTTCCACAGGGCGGGCAGCACCACGTCGAGGTGGGTGTGCAGCGCCGCGCCCGCGACCTCGGCGACGGCACCAAGGGCGCGCGCATGCGCGAGCGTGATTGGCGGCGCCAAGAGCTTCGGCAGAAGATAGGGCACCACCGCCTGCGGGCGCTGTCCCATTACCTCGCGAAGGCCGTTCTGGCCCTTGGCCACGAGCAGGGCGTCGTCGGAGCGGAGCAGCTGCAGCAGCGCCGGCACGATCTCGTAGATTGCCTGCTGGCCGAGGATGCGCTGCAGTTGGCTGAAGGAGCGCGCTGCCGCCTCACGCACGGAGCTGTCCTCGTCGCAGAGGCCCTCGCGCACGCACGGGATGATGCCACCAAGGAAGTCTGTAATGACATCGCGTCCAGTGGCAACCATGAGCTCGGACAGCCCGAGGCACACGCCACGCCGGCGGGCAGCGTCCGCCGAGGTGAGGCACTGCTGCAACGTGGGCAGCAGCTTCGGAAGCACGCGCTCGCTCAGCTTGCTCACGAGCTCGCCCATCGCCTGCGCGGCGGCTTGCTGCTGGTCCTCGTCCTCAGTGCTCAGACCCGAAATGAGCTGCTCCGTGAGCGGCACCAGGATGATGCGCAGCGTCTTGGGCGCGTTCCCGATGAGGGCCTTCCACAGCGTGCTCGACGCCGAGCGTACGGCCACGTGCACGTCGTTGCGCGCGATGTAGATGGCCGCGAGTAACGCGTGCTGCTGCTCCACAGGGATTGCGTTGGCGAACACCGAGTCCTCGGGCGGTTTCGCGCCGACCTCGAGCACCTCGACTGGATCGCCGCCCGTGAGCCGCTGCATGAGCTCGCCAAGGAGCTCGGCTGAGGCCTGGCGGATGCGGTAGTTCACGTCCGAGAGTCCGCGCTGCAGCGGCGGGAGCAGAAGGGCGGCGGCTGCCTCGAGGTAGATGGCTATCATTCCAAGCGCAGCGCGCATGCACGTGTCACGCACGGCCCCCGAGTCGTCAGAGAGCCTCGCGAGGACCACCGGGATGACCTCGCCAAGAAAGGGCTCGAACCGTTTACCGAGCACAATCGGTAGATGCACCCACACCATCGAGTAGCCCTCACGCGAGGATGGGGTGCCCACGGAGCAACCGTCTATCAGCGTGGGCAGCATCTGCCTCACCTTGGCGTCGCCGAGCGCGCCAACCACCTCGGCAAGGCCTTGCGCTGCGCCCGCGCGCTCGACGGTGGAGCCGCCCTTGGAGAGCGAGTCCAGGAGCCACGGGAGCAGGTCGGGGAACTGCTCCTCGCCCAGCCCGGCGCACAGCCGGCCGAGAGCCTTGGCGCCTGTCGAGCGCACCTCGGGGATAGGGTCGAGCAGCACGGCGCGCAGCTCAGGCAGCAGCTGCCCCAGATATGGCACAATGTCGCGTCGCTCGGAGAGCAGCGAGCACATGTTGCCGGTGATGTGCGACGCCTTGCGCTTCCCCTGCGCCGAGCGCTCGCGCAACCCGCGGTGCAGTACCGGCACGATGAGCGCGAGCGAAGGCGGGTCAACGCAGTGTTCAAACTGGCAATGGGCGAGCGCGTCGATGGCGGCGCCCGTCTTGGTGCTCGGCTCGCTGAGCGCGGCCAGCAGCGTGGGCACAAGCTGCGCGATCTCAGGGTTCTTAATGACGGCGCCCACAGAGCCGAGCGCGGCGTTGGCGCCCTCCTTGACCTTCGGGTGCGAGTGGGTGAGCGCCTCCGTCAGCCGCGGCACGACCTGCGGCAGTGTGGCCGAGAGCTGCTTGGGAGCGCAGTACGCCATCGAGCCAAGCAGCTCGACCGCCGCGTGCTTCGTACGCCACTTTTCCTCGTCGAGGGCATTGAGAAGCGAGGGTAGCACCATCTTGACGCCCTGCGCCGACAACTGGGACATGATGCGCTGCGAGGCGCTCACCGCCGCGTGCCGAACGGGGCCACTGCCGTCGGAGACACACGTGAGCAGCATCGGCAGGATGGTGATGATGTACGGCTCGAAGAGGCGGCCGAGCGTCTCGCACAGGCACTCGAACGCGTGCAGAGCGCCTTCGCGTGCGTCCGCCGCTTGCTCGCCCTTAGCCTTGCTCTCCACGGCAGCTTGCAGCGCGGTCATCACACCGTGCTGCTTGAGCGAGGGGATGCCAAGCCCCTTGACGACGCCCGCGAGGCCAAACGCGGCACCGCGCCGTTCCGCATACGAGGGCGTGGTTGTGAGCGTCTTCTGCAGCGTGGCTAGATACTCGGGCGCGTTGGCCTTGACGGCAGGCTTGCTCACGAGCGATGCGAGCGACTGCGAGATGGTACGCTGCACTACCTCCGACGGGGTGCCAAGCGCAGCCATCAGGCGCGTCACCACTTGGGCCACCTTTGGGTCGTCGGGCGGGATGTGCGTCGCGAGCGAGCCCATGTACAGCACGACTCCCTGCCGGATGCGATCGTGCACCTCGGTCGTCGCCGGCTCAGCCAAAAAGGACTCAAGCAGCGGCACAAGCATCGTGACCATCGCCTCCGCGTCGGATTGACGCTCGATGATGTCGCGCCCCGCCGCCACCATCTGCTGCGCGACCATCTCGTGCTCATCCCCGAGTGCGCGCTTGAAGAAGGCAAAGACAAGTGGGAGTTGCTCCCGCGCGCGAAGCCGTGGCGCGAGGGCTGCGAGCGTGAGCGCCACGCCTTGCCGTGAGCGCCAGTCATCAGGATCGTCCACCGGCTCGAGGGCGAGCATTCGAGCACGTGCGTCGCTCGGCTTCTCCGCGGGGAGGCTCTTGTTATACAGCGCGAAGAGCTTGGGCAGCTCGGCACCGGCGGCGGCGAGCGCGAGGGCGACCTGCTGCCGAATGCGCAGCTCTTCGCTGGCGAGCAGCGGCAGCAGCTCCGCGTCGAGGCCCGAAGGCGGCTCGTCGCTGCCATCCGCACGCTCCATCCACGCAGACTTGCCCAAGGCGGCGCACTCCGTGTCCGCGTCGAACCTCAGCAGCCACCGGAGCGCTGTGAAGTGGACTGTGAAGTGGACGGGCTCCGCACCCTCGCTTGCCTGAGCCGGCTCATCGCCAGCCACCGGCACGCAGCGGAGGGCCTCGACGGCGGCGATGCGCACCTTGGCCGACTCGGGATAGAGAGCGCCGTTGAGTAGCTCCTCGAGCGCGTCGGGCCGTAGCGAGGCCGCCACCTGGCGAAGCGCATCCGCCGCGGCGGCATGCCACCGGTCGCCGCGCTCGACGGCGGCAAGGAGCAGTCGCGTCTGCAGCCGGCGCTCACGCTGGGTGAGGGCGAGCCGCGCCTCGCTGTGCAGGCAGAGCAGCTTGAAGGCGGCCTCATGTACGGCCGCCGCGGCCTCGCCCTTGCCATCGGCGTGCATCGCGCGCTGCAGCACGGGGAGCAGCAACGAGGCGCTCGACGACGGGAGTGGGGAGCGCAGCCCCGCAGCCATGTCGCCCAGGATGACGCGAAGCTGCGCGCAGAGCGTCGAACCGCTTGCGACGGGCTCGCTGGGCTCGCTCGCCGACGCCAGCAACGCTTGGCTCATCAGCGCGAGGCGCGCCCGCACGTACGAGTTGCCGCAGCCCACGAGGGCATCGAAGAGGGGAGCCATCCACGTGGGCAGCGTGCCGCTCAGCTGGAGCACGGGCAGCGCGGGCAACGGGAGCAGAACCGGAAGCAGCTTGCCCAGCCACGGTTGGGCGGCGACGGGCGCGCCCACGCACACGGTGGTCACGAGCTCGGCCTGGCACGCGAGGAGAGCGCGCGCCTCATGCAATGTGGTCCGCACCGCCTTCTCCTCCTCGAGCTGGCGCTCGCGCTGCGCGTCCTGCTTCGAACTTGAGCTCTTCTTCTCGACGCCCTTGGCACTTTTCACACTCGCCTTCTCCTCGGGTTTCTTCTTGAGCTTAGCGCGCACCTCGGCCTCCCAGTCGGCGCCACCATCGCCGCCACCACGAGCACCCTCGGCGCTCACCTCGGCGCTCTCATCGCTCACGAGGGGCTGGTCGGAGGAGAGGCGCCCATCGGGCGTTTGCAGGATGCGCATGCCCATGGCGCCCACGGCGCCGAGCGTCTGGCAAGACTTGCGCAGGCCATCAAGGATTGGCGTGAGCAGCTCCGGCGCGGCGAGGTCGCCAGCCACGCCGAGCAGCGCACGCAGCCCCCCGAGCGCTGCCACGCGCGTCTCGGCCGACGAGGCGAGCGCGCCTTTGTCGCCGCTGAGATGCGCGGCGATGGCCCTCGCATTGGCCTGCAGTAGCTGCACCACCGAGCGCTCTCGCTGCCACAGGAGGAAGAGCGTTGGCCAGGGGCCCTCCCCTTGCGAGACGATGGCTGGGTGGTGGCAAAGGAGCAGGATGCGAGGGAGGAGGCCTTCGGAGCTGTGCGCTCCTGCCAGCACGACCGCCGCCGCGTTGGCGAGCCGCGGGGCTCGCGCGGCGGCGGCCGCCGCCAGAGCCGCAACGCTGTCAGCCTCGTTCGCATCCTCGGCCGCGGCGGCGAGCTCGGGCGCCTTCTTGACGACTGTCTCGAGGGCGCTGAGCAGTCGCTCGGCGGCCTCGCAGGGCATCGTCGCCACGTACTGCGAGAGCGCCTTGTCGGCGGCGCGGCGAGGCGCGGCCATCGGGTGCGCGATGAGCTGGAAGAGCTGGCGGAATAGGAGCACGCCGCCGTCGCCACAAAGAGCGAGCTGTGCGGGCGTGCGCAGGGTGCCCTCGAGCAGTCGGTTCAGCAAGCACAGCTCGCGCTCGGACGCGGCAGCAAGAGGCTCCGTGTGCCAGACGAAGGAGTCCTTCGCCTTGAGCGTGAGCGTCCAGAGCTTCTCCTTCGTGCACTGCTGCTCGACCACCGGGCACAGCTGGCCGCCCTCGCGCAGGCAACAGAGCACGCCGAGCGCGTCGGCCCGTGCGGCGCCGCTGGCAGGAGGCTTTGTAAGGGCTGGCTTGATGAGGGCAAGGAGCGGCTCGCCCAGGCTGCTGATGGCGGCCACGAGCGTGGCGGGCGGCGGCGAGGCCGCAGCGCATGCCTCGAGGGCCGCAAGGATGCCGCCAACGTGCGCACGGCGCACCTCGGCGTCCTTTTCGCCAAGGCCTTTAGCAAAGGCGGTGGCGCACGAAGCGGCCGCCGCCGCGAGGGGCATCCAGCGGCCAGCGGCCGCGAGAATGGTGGCGCGGGGCCCCTCCTGCGTCTCCTTGGCGGCAAGCGCGAGCAGCGCCGTCACGACGCCGTCCGCCTCCTTCACCGTGCCGCCGTTCTCGGCGAGCAGCGGCGTCGCGAGCTCAGCCAGGGCGTCGGCGAAGGAAGCCTTTTGCTGCGAGCCAGGGATGGCGCTGGGCTTGGTGGTCGCGAGCTGCGCCGCCGCACCGAGAGCAGCGGCCGATCCACACCGTTTGCAGAGGACACCCAGGCAACTGACCGTCGCATCTGCGCGCGGCGTTGCCGCTCCGAGAAGCAACGGCTGCAGCGCCTCGAGCAGCGAGGGCATCGAGGCGCCGATCGGGACGGTAGCGGGCAGCGCCTCGAGCAGGGGCGGCATGAGGGCGAGCACCGCGTCCGGGGTGCGCTTGAGCGCCTTGAGCGCTGCAGGCAGCAGCGTTTTGCTCCACTCGGCCTCCGTGGCCGTCGTGAGGACCGGCGCGAATGCCCACTGCATCCCCACCGTCGGCGGCTGTGCGCTCCCGATGACGGCGCTCGCGTACAACCCGAGCCAAGCCTCGCGAGTCGCGGGCTGCTCGGCGAGGCGCAGGCGTGGATCGAGTACGGCGCCGGCGATGGCACATGCCGGTGGTCCTGGGTTTTCGAGCGCGAGCACCGCTGCCGCGTACCTACCCGGCGCCTCGTTGGCACACGAAAGCACGCCTCGGAACGCACTGCGCGCGCAGCGCACCAGCGCGCGACGGCGTCCATCTGCCTCGATGTCGTGCAGAAGGCTGCCTTTGGCGAGCGCGAGCGCAGTAAACCCTTGTCGTGGGGCCGCCGCGGTCCCGGTCGCCGCCTCAAAGTCTGCTCGCAGCGCCGCGCAAAGGCTCCGCAGCGCAAACAGCTTTCCCGACGGTGTCAGCGGCACAGACGAGGAGGTCTCCGCAAGTAGCCGCGCCACGAGCGCGCGCACGAAATCGGGCCCAAAGTCGGATCGACGGCCGAGCGCGCCGATGGCTTGCAGGCACGCGTGGGTCGAGCGGCTGTCGTCGTAAACCTCGAGGAGGCTCACAATCGTGTCCGAGAGCAGGGCAACGGCATCGGATGGGACGTCGGTTGACAGGGCTTGCGGTATCGCCTCGCTGAAGCACTGGATGCGCGTCTCGATGCTGCGGGCTCGGGTGAGCGTCAGAACCGCGTCGAGGGTGAGGAGTTCGGGTTGCGCTGGCGCGATCTCGGCTGCGTCGACGTCCATCGCGCGCGCCCCTGCGTCGCTCATAGACGAGACTGTGAAGAATGTGTGACAATGACAACCCACGTCTAGGATGCATCATCAGACATCATCAGACATCAGACGTCAAGCGTCGAGTTGGGCCTAGATTGCTTGCGCGCGCTCGCGCCATTTCCCTTCGGACTGGAAGGGCGAGAGGGTGGCCGACGAAGGATGCCGACGTTCCGCGCGCGGCTGCAGCTCGCGCCCGTCGATTTGGGCCTCGTTGGGCATGCGCCCCCCGCGCCTTCAAACAAGAAGCGCCTGTTCGAGCATGAGATGTCGCCCCCCAAGCTCATGCCTCGCCTCGCCTCATTCCCCATTATGGCGCGCACCAGCAAGGACGCTGCTGATACCGCCGACCCCTGCGCGGTGCCACCGTATGTAGCCACACGCCTCGAACCCGGGTCCGCGTGCCCTCTCCCCTGCGGTGTGGATCTCCTCCCTGCCAACCCACAGGGTCTGGGGATCGAGTCGTGCCCAAGCAGGAATGTCAAGCGAGCACATCGCGACGCCAAGCACCCTGCTGTGCGTGCCGAAGTCGACGAGGACGGGCTAGTACCGACACCCGCCAAGCTCCAACTTCCGGGTGCGCCTTGCCGCGCGGACTCGAGCTGCCCGTGCACTGTTCCATGAGTGCCCTCACCGTCCCACGACCGGCGGGCGCGAGTCCCTCATTCAGTATCTAGCTGACTCTCTCGGCGCGTCCCTGCACGTTGCAGGTTTGCCTTTGACCACCGCTTCTCCATGAGTGCACGGAGGTGAAGTCAGTGCGTCTCGGCGTCGAGGGTGGGCATCACGGGCAGCAGCTTTGCAGCTGACACAGAGGGAGCGGCGAAGTCGGCAGCGGCGAGTCGGCAGCGGCGAGTCGGCAGCGGTGAAGTTGGCAGGGTGAGCTCGGACTCGAGCTTCTTTCCGGAGTTTTGAACGGAAGGGCAGCGCAGCCGCAGAGAGGAAGATCAGGCCATCTAAGGAAAGTTTGCGTCTTCGCGTGCGCTCGCGTCCCCGCTTAGGCTCAAAAGGCTGATGTTGATTCGTTGAAAGCGGCACGAGCGCATGGACCGGCCCCGTAGCCTCGATCCGCTTTGTACGATGTACGTACCTGCAGCGAGACCTGCGTGTTGTGTCACTGTGTCACTGTGTCTTCTCTCGGACTAACACGACGCGCGGCGCCCCACGCACCGATCCCGTCCACACCAAGCTCCAAGGGACCAACAAAATGTTATCTAGACGACATAGCACCACGTCCATCATGGCACGCACCCGTTGTGCCTGACAAGCAAGCGGGTTCGTCGAAACGACACCCTACTTAAACAAGTGCCCTCGTTGCGTGCTTGCTTGCTTGACTTGACGTGACTTGACCACCATTTCCAGGACCCTGCAAACTTACCTTTGAGATCACGACGGCGCTTTTTTGTTGAGGGTCCACGCGGACAAGGCGAGTGCTCTCTCTCCCTCTGGATTCCTGCGCCGTGCGCCGCCTGGCGGGCCAATGGGTCGGCGCGCGCGCGCGTGGGGGGCGGCTTCCTGGCTGGCTTCCTGGCTGGCGGCCTGGCGCGGCTCAGGCGTGGGAGGCGCTCTTGCGCCGTGTAAGTCCCGCTCGCGGGCAGCACCACACTGATGCACTGACGCGCCTTTTTGCGTGCGGCTCTGACGTCTGGCAGGAGGAGGAATGTCGAAGGTCTCGAACGACCATCTTCGCAAGTGCATCGATGCCGTGCTCGCTGGCTCTGTTGAGAAGAAGCGCGACTTCGTCGAGACGATCGAGCTGCAGATTGGCCTGAAGCAGTACGATCCGCAGAAAGACAAGCGTTTCGCTGGCAGCATCAAGCTGCCACACATCCCGCGCCCAAAGATGCGCGTGTGCGTGCTTGGCGACGCTTTCCACTGCGAGAAGGCTGCGGCGCTCGGCCTCGAGTTCAAGAACGCCGAGGGCCTCAAAAACTTCAACAAGAACAAGAAGCTCATCAAGAAATTTGCCAAGAAGTACCACAACTTCGTGGCCTCCGAGAGCTTGATCAAGCAGATCCCGCGTCTGCTCGGCCCCGGTCTCAACAAGGCGGGCAAGTTCCCGATTCTTGTGCTGCAGCAGGAGGATCTTGCCACCAAGGTCGACGACGTCAAGGCCACGATCAAGTTTCAGCTCAAGAAGGTGCTTTGCATGAGCGTCTCCGTCGGCCACTGCGGCATGGAGAACCAGCCCATCCTCGAGAACACCAAGCTCTCCATCAACTTCCTCGTCTCGCTTCTCAAGAAGAACTGGCAGAACGTCAAGGTGCTCTACCTCAAGAGTACCATGGGCAAGCCCCAGCGCATCTATTAAATGGTCCGAGCGAGTCGATACGTTTTTGCACGCACACCGAGCCACTCATGCTTGTAACATGATCTGTTTCTAGTCTGAATTAGAGGAAAGATCCTTGTACACAGCGCGCCCCCAGCTGAACATTGATTCGCGCTCTGCTTTCATTGAGGATACAGGATTGAGACCTCAACTCCCTCGGCCGTATGGCGTGGATAGTTCAAGCGTACTTATAGCGTTTCGATAGATACCGTGCGGTTTCGCGATGCGGTACGAACTCGTCGCCGCGACTCGTTCTCGTACGAGCCGGACCCGGCACCCGGCGCGGTCTGGACCGAAAACCCAAACGGGAAACGCGCAAACGCCCGCGGAAAACCGGGCGACTACGACCGTTAAAACTAACTCGGAGTAAACTCGAATCTCGTAACTCGGGAAGCTGGTGGTGCGACGCACCGTGCGTCCGACATCGATGGACGAGGCATGGTTGCCCGGCAATAGGCCGTATCGCCCGCGCGGTCTCGGCCCCTGCGAAAGATTCTCGATACGAAGCTGAGACGGCCGCGGAGGCGGAGCGGGCGAGGGACGCGCGGGAAACAGGGATCAGGGTCGACGGCGTGCGGCACATAGCCGGGCCTGTGCGGAAGCCGACGCCGCCCGCCCGTGGCCACCGACGCCGCCCGCCCGCGCCGACCATGCGAGGAGACCTCGGCCATCGGTTTTAGAGTCCGAGAGGAGCTTCCGTGGGTATCACGGCCAATCCAGCCTCGTGCGCAACCTTCGCGGGCACAGCTGTGTGCATGCCTAAAGATCGTCCAACGCGTCGAGAAACTCGGCCTCGGCTTGGGCTAGCGACTGCGACATCGCGCCCACGGCAGGTGGGATCAATGCTGGGGCGGCGCCGGCTGGCTTCGCCGGGTCGGGTAGCGAGGCCGTCGGTGCGGCCGATGCTGCAACAGTGGGCGGCTTCTGCGGCAGAGGTTCAGTAGGTGGCTGCAACGCCGCCAAAGGCGGTACAGCTGGCGTCGCACTCGTCGCCATCGGCTCCCGTACCAGGCCAGCCTTCGCTTGCAGCTGCGCTCGGACGCGCTCCTCCGCCACGGCGCGCTCTGCCCGGAGCGCCTCGTTGCGCGCGTCCTCCGCGGCGGCGCGGCGGCGCTCCTTGCGCTCCTCAATGTCGCGCCGTGCAGCGTCGCGCATCGACTGCCGCACAGCCTCGTCATTCTCGGGCGCGGCCGGCGGCAGGGTGGCGTACGGCTCGAGCGCATCGCCCGCCGGCTGCGGCGACGGCAGCACCTCTCTGGAAGGCAGCCGGAGTGAAGAGGCAGTTGGATGAGGTGCAGCAGTGCCGAGTGCATCAGCGAGCACACTCTCGCGCATCCCAGTGGCTTCCGTCCATGCCGGCCCGAGCTTGCTGCAGCTCGGCGCCTTGAATGGCGTGGGCGAGCCAAGGCCGCCTTGCAGCGTCTCTGACTCATCAGACTTCATGAACTCCTCGAAGCGCTTCCGCCGCTCGGCCGCCCGCTTCTCGCGCAATGTGCAGAGCGCGACGAGCCCGAGTGTAATCAGCGAGATGAGCGTGCCGAGTGTGCCGCTCGTGCCCTCGCCTCCCGAACCGTCGATGAGGGCGATTAGCGCCTCTGCGAGCGCCACCGACCGGTCGTCCCCCCATTCCTCGAAGATGGAGTAGCCGTTTGCGTCCACGCCAAGGGCGGTGCTCGAGTTGCGCGGACACTTGTCGTCATACCACGCGGCGCAAGCCTTGCCTTTGTGCCCGAGCATCTTGTGCACGTGCTTGGGCACACAGTACCGGCTGTCGGCGCACCAGCCGCAGAACTTGCCATTTGCTGCGTGGTTGCAGTCAGTGCACGAGCGCAACTTGGTGCAGTCGCGCTGCTGCCGCGAGCAGTCGCGTCCAAAGAAGCCTTGAGCACACCGGCACGTGGGTTCCATCATCGGAGGATTCGGTCGCTGGCACTGCCCGTGGCCAGAGCACTCTGGCTTGCCAGGGCAGTGATTAGGCAGCAGGGGTTTGGGTGGGCTGTGTGTTGCACCATGCAATGTACTGTTGCCCTCATGCTCGCACTCGACTAGGTCGGTGCACGCTGCGGTGCGCGCGAGTATGAGTGCTCCCGAGAATGAGAGCATGAGCTGTAACCTAAAGACGCGTCTCGCCATCGTGTTCAGATTTCACACGGCCTGGCTCCTGTGAACATATTCGGCCGCCTAACCCAGTAGATGTAACACATGATGTACGAGCTGCTGAGAGCTGCTGCGCGTGCGCTCCTACCTTGCAGCGCCGCCGCGTACCAGAGTTTGAGCGCCAGTCTCCCGCCAGCCGTCTGCGGACTCGTCGGACCGTGTTTCTTCATCGGTGTTCTCTCGGGCTGCCATGAGCGGCGTCCCGCTCTCCGCTTCCGTGCGCATTACGGATGGCGCCACGGGCTCGGGCGAGGTGGCGAACACGTACGCGGAGCTGGCGACAAGGAGTGAGCCCCACGCGAAGCTCACGGTGAGCTGGAAGTCGAAGAGGACTACGGAGATGAGCGTCCCGATGATCACCGAGCACGCCGTGGTGAAGTTTTTGAGGATGTTGTCGCCGTACTTGATGACGGCCGCCACGAGGAGCCCGCCTGTCGCATTGAGCACCACGAGGAGCACAGTTGGCGGATCGAGCACCAGGCCTTGCGCGCGTACAGCGCTCCACTGCCAGCCGACCGTGGCCGCCGCGATCGGCAGCGTAAAGACGCACAGCTGCACGTTGCGCACCCAGAGTGACGGCGCAGCGGCCTCCGCCTTCTTGACGATTGCCTCGAAGTAGACGCCCGCGAGCGACGACAGCAACGCCGCGAGTAGAGCCGCGAGAACGCCGAGCATCTCGTGGCGCGAACGACGGGCTTCTGAAGCCAAATCTTTGGCTGGCGATGGGCTTCCGCTCCCACTGCTGCCACTGCGACCGCCGCCGCTGGTGCTGCCGTCGGAGAGCTCCACGCAGATGACGCCAAAGGTGAGCGCGAGGAGCGCGAACCATTGTCGAGGCGTGAGGCGCCGGCCAAGCAGCAGCACAGAGAGCACTGCCGTCAGCAGCAGCTTTGTCTGGTAGAGCACCTGGAAAATGACAACCTCCAGGTTGCCGAGAGCAACGAAGATGGTGAGGTTCTGGATCGTGTAGAGCACAGCCGGTACGCTGAGCCGTAGGGTGTCCTGCGGAGAGCTGCAGAGCGCATCGCGCAGCCTCCCGAACGTCGAGGCGGAGCCGAGCCCACCACAGTTTGTAAGCTCAAGGCACATTGACATGAGCAGTTTGAGCGCCTCCGTGAGGAACACGACAACACACGGGATTGGGCGCGGCGCATCGATGCGTTGCTGTGTGAGCCGCGTGAGCGTCACAGTGGCACAGTGCTCGAAGAGCAGGATCGCGAGGGTGAACACCGCCACCGGGTGGAGCTTCCGCATCTTGCGGCAGGAACATGTAGAAGGCTATTTTTGACACAACTCGTAGAGAACAAATGAATTGCGCGGGCGGGCGTGAATGAACGTGGCCCGCCTTGTCTGAACTGAGGTACGAAGAACCCCCTCTGGGAACGTGTTTCGTGAATGTTGGATCTGTGCGTGTTGGTGTGTTGTGAATGAATGTTCGTGTGGGCTTGCTGCTGTTGCGCTTGCGCAAGGGTGCCTAGGCGGTCCGGGTTGGTGAGGAGAGCGCGCGTCGTGCCTCGCAACCACCGGCGCTGAATGTCGGTCAAGGCGCCCTTGCAATCCATCTTCTCCCACCTCTATCCGGACCCGAACGCAGCGCTCGCTGCGCAGGAGCCGCCGGTGTCCGAGGCCGATAGCGGTGAGCCTGAGACAAAGGATGCTGCCGCTGAGCCCGTTGGCGGAGATCCCGAGCCGGCTGCGCCGCCCCCCGAAACGGCAGACGCATGGGGACAGCAGATAATGGCCATTGAGGGCTCGCTTGCGTCGATGCTCGAGGAGTCGATGCTGGCGGCGGAGCAGCTCAACGTTAAGCGCACGCTGGCGATGCGCGCCGACATCCAGCGGAACAAGGAGCTTGATTACGACCATGGGCGCGAGCACCGGAAGACGGGGCTTCCCGTCGGCCCATCACTGCTCGAGACCGACGCAGGGCTGATCGTCCACCACGGGCTGCTGCACGCGCACGAGCTGCTCGTGCAGGTGCAGATGGCGCAGGCGGCGCGCTCGGCAGAGCCGCAGGGACGCGACCTGATCGCCGAGGAGGCGTCGTCGCGTCCGCCGCCGCACTACATGAAATCGACGGCTAACTTCGATGCGACCTACACGTCCAAGGGTGCGATCATCTCGACGGTCAAGTCGCTCCGGCAGCTGGCCGTTGCCACCCGCGAGCGCGCGCTCGCTGAGGCCATCGCGAATGGCACGGCCCCGCCGCAGCGTGACGACGAGGAGCGCGCGCGTGCTCGTGCGAAGGCGGACGCGATGATGAGCATGGACCAGCAGGAGGCCGAGCTCAAGGTTATGCGCCGGCTGCAGGGCCCGATGGACTTCATCCGCAACCCGCGCTTCGTGCTTCCACCACGTCGGGCGCCTGAAGACGCGCCGCTCGAGCCGCTGCCGGTGCCGCGGCGCAACGACTGGATTCACGCCAACCCGGAGAAGGTGCACTTCGTCGCGTATGAGGCGGGCGGCGTGTACGAGCTCCCGGTGCAGCTGCACAACGTGTCGACGCTCTCGCGCCGTGTGCGCGTGCTGCCGCCCTCGACGAGGTACTTCTCGACGACGCTGCTCTCGTACGGGGCCGAGCACGGCACGATCGCGCCGGGCATGCACGCGACCTTCCGCGTGCGCTTCGCGCCCGACTCGCTCGCCGACTACGACGACTTCGTCGTCATCCAGACCGAGAAGGAGTCCTACCCGCTGCCGCTGCACGCGCGCCGCTCACCGCCGGTGCTGACGCTGCCCTCGGTGCTCCAGTGCGGTTTCGCCTTCGTGGGCGGCACGTCGTCGCTCGACTTTGGTGCGCAGAACACGGGCGGCGCCGGCCGCTTCTTCGTGCTCGACAAGGCGAAGTGGGACGCGGGCGAGCGCGAGGTGCAGCCCACCCTCTCCATCGGTCCATTCGTCGTCTCGCCCACCTTCCTCGACCTGCAACCCATGGACCACTTCCGCGTGACTGTCACGTACTCGCCCGAGGCGCCGGGGCCGTCGACGGCGACGCTGCTGCTCGTGTGCGACAACTGCCAGCTCAAGGAGGTGACTCTCTCTGGTTCAGGCTGCGTCGCGCAGCTTAATATCGAGTCCGTCGACGGGCAGCCGCCGCTCACTGAGGACGGCGGCGCAGCGGCACAGGACCTGTACGACTTTGGCGACGTTGGCGTGCTCACGACCCAAAAGTCGACGGTGCGCGTGACGAACGTGACGCCGCTGCCGCTCCAGTTCGAGTGGGACCGCTACCTGCTCCCGCCCACGCTCTTTCCATTCTCGCGCCAGCGGGGCGTGCCGCCCGACACCTTCTCGACCGAGCAGCTCGGTCCACGCGCCGCCGTAGGGGCGAAGCTCCCGTCCGATCCCGTGCAGGAGCAGCTGCTGCGCGAGATGCTCCCGTTCACCATCACGCCGCCCGAGGGCTACCTGCAGGCGGGCGAGACCACCTCGTTCGAAGTGCATTTTTCGCCCATGCTCGCCGAGCTTGCGGGCGCTGCGGTCGTGCTCCGACCTTGCAACGTGCCCGAGCGCGCACTTCCCGGCTACAAGGAGCCGGACGGCGCGACCGCGTCCTCGGGCTACGACGACGACGAGGGCGCGCAGATCCTCGAGGTGGGCCTGAAGCTGCTCGGGCGCGGCACGGGCGCCGACCTCAAGCTCGACCCGCTCGCGCTCGTGCTGCCGGGCGGGACGACCATCCGCACATCGGTCACGCACTCGTTCTCGCTCTTCAACGACAACGGGGCGGAGCGCACGTGGCGCTGGCTCGAGGCGGACCAGCCGGCCGAGCTCGAGGAGCTCGAGGGTCTCGGTGTTGTGCTCGACCCGCCGATGGGCACGCTGCCTGCCGAGGCGGGCTCGAGCGTCACCATCACGATGACGCCGCGCGCGCTCGGCAATCTGCAGCGGTACCTCCACTTTGCCGTGAGTCCTCACGGTCGCACGCTCACGCTCCGGCTCGAGGTCTTCGCTGTCGGACCGCACGTGCACATCAAGACCTCGAAGCTCGACTTTGGGCTGTGCCCGCTCGGCGACACCAAGTCGCTCACCCTCGAGTTTGAGAACCTGTCGGCGCGCGAGGCCAAGTGGATGCTCGTGCCTGCGCCGCTGCCACGCACGGACCCGAAGCTCGCGGCGTCGGCCCAAGCGGCGGCCGCCGCGCAGGCGGCCGCGCTCGGGCTGCCGCTTCCGCCGCCGCCGCTCACTTTAACCACGTGGGCCGCGTGGGACGAAAAGGCGCGCCAGGGCGACCAGCCACGCATCGAACACGGGATGCTCGATGCGATGCTTCTCGAGGCGCACGCGGCGACCGGCCTGCGCCCCTCGCTCTGCTGTGGCACCATCGGCGCCCACGAGACGAAGCAGGTGACCGTCACCGTGGATGCCGCGTGCGAGCAGTCGCTGCGCCGGCTGCTCGAGCTCAAGGTGGAAGACGGCGGCGAGTCGGCACACGTGGCCGCGCGCTCCGAGGTGGTCGCGCGCAAGTGCGCTCTGTCGCCCTCGGCGCATCCGCTCGGCACCACATACGTACGCGTGCCTGTGGTGCGCACGCTCACGCTCACCAACCTGACGCGCATCGCCACGAGCTTCGAGTGCGTGCACACGGTGAGCAAAGGCTCGGCCGACGTGCAGATGGAGCCCGCCTCGGGCGTGCTTGCGCCCGCGGCCAAGCTCACGATCACGGTGACCATCATCTCGGAGACTGACGGTCCGATGAACCTCTTCGCCGGCTGCGTGCTGCACGGCGGGCGCGCGCGCCCCGTCGGGTGCAAGTTCTCAGCCGAGGTGCAGGGGCTCACTGTCTTCTACGAGTGCCTCTCGCAGTACGATGCGCGCCTGGTCGATATGCCGCCCACCATCGAGCCGCCCGAGGACGTGGTCGCCGAGGACGGCGCCGTCGCGGTGCGTCCGCCGCCGGTGTCGCCCCCGCTGCCCATGATCGACTACGGCGAGGGCGTGCCCATCTTCGAGCAGCGCACGCTGGTGCTCCTCATCACCAACATGTCGGCCGTGCGCACGCGCTACACACTGCGCGCTGAGCGCTTCCCAGCGGCGCCGCTGCCGCTTGAGCTCGTTGACCCGCCCGTGCCTGAGGACTACACGCAGACGGCGACCGCGCTCGCCAAGCTCAAGCAGGCCGACCTGCTCGCCAAGAAGCAGGCCGAGGCCGAGGAGCTGCGTAAGCGACTCACGGGCACAGCGCCGCCCGGGGGGCCGCCACTACCCAAGCCGCCGGGCACAGGGGCCTCCAAGAAGCCTCCGGGCACTGCGGCCTCGACCAAGTCGCAGCAGCAGCCGCCGGGCACAGCGCAGAGCAAAGGGACGAGCGCGAGGGGCTCGACGCAGCTCGCCTTCCATCGACCTGTGCTCGGCGACGCGCACGAGCGGCTGCAGCCCTTCTCGTCCGAGAGCGGCACCACCTTCTGTGCGCAGCGCCAGCTCCGGCGCAGGGAGGACGGGCTGCTTAAGGAGGGGCAGGGCGCGTGCTTCGAGATCTCGCCGTCTGAGGGCACGCTCGAGGCGTGGGCGCAGCTCGCCATCACCATCTCGGTGCACTCAAACATGTGGGGTCTGTACGACGACACGCTCATCGCCGACGTGCTCGGGCTGCCCGAGGTGCGCATCCCGCTGCGCGCGGCCGTCGAGGGCTCGCCGATCAAGCTTCACGACGCGACGCTCGGCCTGTCGAACATCACGACGCCGCAGACGCTCTCGTGGGCACCCGTGGCCCAGGGCGCCGCTCCCGTCAAGAAGACGATCCGCGTGCTCAACAACGGGCCGCTGCCCGCGACGCTCGCGTGGGAAGTGCTCCAGGCGCCCGACCCGGAGAAGCCGCTCGCCGCGAAGCTCAGGCTCGCCAAGGACGGCAGCGGCCCAATGCTCGAGCTCGACCGCCGTCCGCTGCCGCCATTTGCGAGCCGCGCGTTCCGTATCACGCCGGCCACCGACGTGCTGCCCGCGGGCGGCGAGCGGCGCTTTGAGGTCGTCTTCGACGCGTCAGCTGAGATGGGCAGCGGCGAGGCCGCCTTCGAGGCGATGCTCAATGCGGCGCTCACGCATCCGATGCCCGTCACGCTCGCCGATGGCACCGCAACGGACAAGCACCCCGAGCTACGTCTTCGTCTGAGTGGCCACTCGCTCATTCCGCGCCTCGCTATGTCTGAGCGCTCGAAGCTCAAGTTTAAGGTGTCGCCCACGATGGCGCCCGACGACCCCGCGTACACGCGCACGCTCACGCTTACGAACGACTCGAAGACGACGCTCGAGTTCACCCTCGCGATCCCACCGCCATTCGTGCTCGTCGAGGCGCGCTGCTCGATCGCGCAGTTCAAGATTATGGGCAACAAGCAGGTGGACAACACCTCGCCCTTTTGCCTTCCGCCGCAGTCGTCGCTGCAGGCCGTCATCCGGTACGTGCCGTCCAAGCGGCGGCGCCGAGGCGGCGACGGCGACGGCGACGACGACGCTCGCTCGGTCGTCTCGACCGCGAAGAGCACGGCCTCGGGCGCCGAGACTGACGGGGGGGGCGACGAGCACATCGACTTTGCCCTCGATTCGGTGGAAAAGCGCGGCGACGCGCTCAGGATCACATACACCAACGGCTCGTTGCAGAGCTTCCCGCTGCTCGCGGTCACCACGCGCCCGTACGTCGAAATCTCGCCCGTGCCAGGCGAGATGCGCCCCGGGCGTGGGCAGGTGGTGCACGGCGTGCCGACGATCAAAATGGAGCCGACGCACCTGTCGCTCATGCCCGTGCGCGAGGTGACCATCCACAACCCGACCGAGGCCGTGTGCGAGTGGACCCTCGTGCACATCCCGTACAAACCGCCGCCCGCGGCAAGCGCCGCGGGCGCGCGCGAGAAGGCCTTCTTGATCGCCGGCGGCAAGCTGCCCACAGATGACCCGACGGTCTTTGAGTTCTCCACCTATGGCGGCACGCTGCCGGCGCGCGCCGGGCTCGTGCCCACGCGCTATCCGCTCTCGGTGCGCTTCAAGCCGAAGGTGCCCGGCACCTACCGGTGCGTCTGGGCACTCAAGGTGCGCGCGGGCATGACACAGCGCATCGAGGTGAATGCCGAAGCGACCATGCGCGAGGAGGATGTCGAGGTCGTCGTCACCGACAAGCACTTGAGGTTGATGCAGATTGGCGAGGTCGCGTGACGCGCGCGAGACAGCGTAGCCAGGGACAGGATCTGGGGTTGGCGCGCGCGCACAGATCACCGTGCTTCGCTCTGCCGATGCCAGTGATGTCCATGTATATGCTTCTGTGTGGGTGCAGCATGTTGCGACAGGAAGGGTGCGCGAAACGGCTGGCGTGCTCGTCACTCAGGGGAAATTAACTACTATGTTTGCACCGCAACCGTGCCGAAGAACGGAAGAAGTGACATGAATTGCCCTCTACTAGTACGGCGCGCGCGCGCGCGCTGAGGATGACGTCGACGTGTGCGAGTTTCTGCCGCGCGCCCTGAAGCACCAACAGCTCCGCTCCTTGCACGTCAAATTTGGCCATTGTGAAGCGCACACCCGGCGCATGCTCTGCGAGGACGTCATCAAGCCGTTGCATCACACGATCCTGGCGTTCGAAGAAGCCTTTCTTCCGGTAGTAAACGGAATGCTCCTGGAAGAGGCTGTTCCCAGTCGTCCGAAGCACCTTGGAGCCTGTCGACATGAACATTGACACGTTGCCCGTGACATTGCCGAGCAGAGCGATGGCAAAGGGTTCGCCCACCGCAGCGAGCGGCGTTCGAAGTTTAGGATCGGCCTCGAGCATGAAGGTGTGCGCCTCGGGCCAAATCTGCTTCGCGCCACGCGTCCACAATCCCATATTCGCACCGATATCAAGTATATGTGTCGGATTGAAGCCGCGCTTTTTCAGCATGTGCAGTCCCTCTTCATAATTGAGCGAGCCTCCAAATTGAAGGTAAGGAAATGGCTCGTGCTTCGGAATATCGCATTGCGTAGCGCAGCAGTGTGTATTGTAGTTCAGGCATGCCATCCCGGCCACAGCGATCGGACCTAGGCAGGCGAACGAGATCAGGCTAGCCATCGTTGCTCGGAGTCGGCTCAATTGTGGTTGCGCGCTTGTCGCGCGTTGCGCGCGCGCGCGCGCGCACCATTTTACAGCAAAAAGGTTGCCGAAAACCAAATTAGCCCTTCATACGTGTCTCCTTTCACGTTCACAAGAAAGCCCAAAGTTAGATTCGGTTGCTGGTCTTCACTGTGTCCTGTTTCACGGTTAACAAGTAAGCCCAAAGTTAGACAAAGAAAGCCCACAGTTGGACATCGTTTGCTAATCCATGGTGAAGAAGACGGACAAGGAGATGACGGACCAAGAATTGGGCATGATGTACCTGAAGGCGGCGCACTCTGTTCGAATCTACATCTACAAGTGGGTTCTCACGGACCCGTCGCCCAACAACTTGCATCTAAAGAACTTGTGGCGGGTCGGCCAGGTGGCTGTGCACCGGGGCCAAACGCGAGCAAGCGTGCTGAGCACTCGCCTTCGCAATTACAAGTACCCGCGCAACACAGACCTGCCCTCCCAGATCGCGAAAACGGACGCCAAGGGCTTCGGAATCTTCAACGACACCCTTGAGGTCATCGAGGTCATCGAGGAGCCCAGCCTGCCCGTCGTGACGGCGCGGATGACGCCCATCAAGAAGTTGCCACGTGTCCTAGCCCACGCGCGCGCCGATGAGGCTGAGAGACGCATCATCGCTGAGCTAGGGGTCTGGAGAGGCTTTGGTGCGCCAGAGCCGTGGCGCCAGCGGCTCAATGTTTCCGCGGGGGGGCAGGGCGACGAGTGGGAGCGCATACGGTCCGAGGTGCTGAGAGAGGTGCGGCGGAAAACCAAGGGCAAGGGGGGGTGCGCATGTGGGGGGTACTGTAGCCGGAGGTTCTGCCCTACATGCTGCCACAAGCAGCCGTACGCCTGCGACCACGACGGCTGCGGCAAGATCTTTGCGCAGGCGAGCCATTTCGAAGTGCACAAGCGCTCGCACACGGGCGAGAAGCCGTACGCCTGCGACCACGACGGCTGCGGCAAGATCTTTGCCCAGGCGAGCCATTTCGAAGTGCACAAGCGCTCGCACACGGGCGAGAAGCCGTTCGCCTGCGACTACGTGGGCTGCACGTATGCATGCACCACGTCGGGCAACCTCGCGGTGCACAAGCGCTCGCACACGGGCGAGAAGCCGTTCGCCTGCGACTACGTGGGCTGCACGTATGCAAGCACCCAGTCGTGCAACCTCCAGGTGCACATCAAGCGCTCGCACACGGGCGAGAAGCCGTTCGCGTAGGTGGGCTGTGGTAAACGCTTCAAGAGCGCGCGAGCCCTCACGGGTTGTCCATCTCGGGGAATAATCTTCGGCGATAAGTAAGTGACAAACGAATGAGTTGCAAACGAAAAGTGCTTTGAAAACGAATAAGAGAACCGGTCTGATTCGATGCGACGCACGGCTTGCTGTACCTCTGCTCCTAGCAGCTGCAACTGCTCGCTGAGCAAGAGAGCGCGTGCGAATTCGTGGGCAAGCTCAATGTCAACCAGCGCTCAGAGGAGACTGGGTCGGCGACTATGCGCCATCCGGAGTGCGAGCAGCCCGTCATGTTCGTGCTGCCGCAGATCAAGATCGCCCCCGGGCCGCTCGAACGGCTGCAGGCGAGCCGCGCGGCCTTCGTATAGCGCTGCATGCCAGCCTGAGGGAGCTTGCTGTCCTGTACGCGCACGCAGTCGAGCTCCTTCTCGCCCTCGCGCACTCGATGCATCTGGAGGCGCTCGTCACGATGCCCGTGCCCGAGGGGGGGGGTCGCGCCATCTTCGCCGTCAAGGTCTCGCGCCTCCCCGCACGCGGCGTCGTCCCTTGTGCCGTCAAGGCACCCTTCGAGTTCTCCGGGCCGGTGGGGCTGCTGATGGACAACGACGGTAGCTCCCGCGCCAGCTCCAGCACGAGCGAGGCCGAAAGGCGGTGTGGCGGCGACAGCTCCTCGAATACGCGCGCGCTCGACTCGGAGATATACCTGCCCTTCCGGCACCAGCTCGAGCGCAAGGTCGTATGCATCAATTTCATCTTCTCGCCTGCGATCCCGCAGCTGCTGCCGAGTGCGGCCCTCTTCATATGTCGCGTCGTACTGGGTCGGCCGACCGGTACTACCTGCTCTGTGTCTTCAAGCCGCCGCCGCGCACGACGGACCGCACCGTCACGATGAGTGTGCTGCACATCCTTCGGCTCGCCGTCTTTGGCCACCTGCTCTCGGCCACCTTCAACGAGCGCGTGTGAGCGACTGCGAGCGGCCGAGTGGGTCGGCGCGCCCCGTGGTGAAGACAAGCGGAAGCGCCTGAAAAATCAATACCTCGCGCTCTCGCATGTACCACACATGACACACACATACATACACACACACGCACTCACTCACGAATGTTCTCACCTACGAGATTTTCTCGGGCGTCGCGAGCCCTCCGGGCGATGTGCTCGCGCGGGCTGCGTCTGGTTCATGCGCCGGGGGCCCGCGGGGGTCGGAAAGGCACACGAGGAGGTGGGGCTTGATCGCCGCGGCAGAGGGGCGAGGTTGGCACTCGCGGAGTCTTCGACGCGCCGCAGCGCTTCACGGACGTGTCACGCTTGGGCCGCCGCCGCCTCGTGGCGGCCGGGCAGAACCGCGAAGAGCGAGGTCGGAAGCTGCGGCGCCGAGCCGGGCTTGGAAGCCATGCACCACTTACGCACGAACTCGTCGACGTCGACGACGGTCGCGCCCTCGGTGGGCGTTCGGAAGATTGCGTACGCCGCGAGGTGCTCGCCCCCCGACGTTTCGGCGTCCCACCGTGGCAGCCGTGGCTTCTGGGCGCCGAGCTTGATGGGGCGCCAGCATCGCCAGATGACGTCGCACAGCAGCGTCTCGAGCGCGCCTCCGGTGAACAGGCCCGAGGCGAGCTCGGCGCACATGTTCTCCAGCCCGCGCAGGGCGGGGGTCGCGCTCGCGCATTCGAAGACCGCCGCCTCGAGCGGCCGGCGCCCGTCCGAGCCGGCGGTCTCGAGCTGCACCTTGAGCGCGGCCATGAAGGCGCCCTCGTCGACCACGGACCAGTCGAGGCCCAGCACCGCCGCCAGGAACTTGAGCGCGTTGCGCGAGCCTTGACCTCCTCTGAGATACGGATCCAGCACCCCCGCTACCAGGCCCGTCCCCTCGAGGTAGGTGAGCGTGCGTTTGGAGCAGAGCTTGCCGCCGCCCGGCAGCTTTTCGAGCTCGGCGAGCAACGCGCGGGCGCCGTCGGGGCGCTTGGCGGCCTCGTGCAGCGCCTCGCTTTTCGCCATCAGGGTGTGGATGAGCGAGAGGTTCGTGCGCGAGCCGTCGGCGTAGCCGGCGAGCGAGCGACCCTGGCCCGCGCCCGGCTTCGAGTCCCGCAGCAGAGGGCAGCGACTTGCGACATGCCCACGCGCGCGCCCAGAGAGGCCCCACCACGCTCGCTTGTGGTACCACACACACTGGTGACATTCACACTCTCTCTCTCATACTCCGCCCGTGTGCCCCTCCGCCGTGCTGGCGCAGACGCACGCCACGCGCGCAGCGGCCCTCGAGCGATCGATAAACTCCTGTCCCTCTCGTCCTCCTCGTGTGCGACGCGCAGCGTTTCGTGGTTGGCCATGCCAGCATCGTGGTTGGCCACGCCAGCAGCGCGTCGCGAGTTACGTATCTGATCGTCGAGTCCCACAACAGGAATCCCACAACAGTAGCGTGAGTGCCCGGGCAGCAAGTGTAGCGCAAGTGCCCGGGCATTTTGGGTCCTGCGGCATTTTGGGGTTTGCGGCATTGGGTCTCTTGTCATCCTCCGCCTATTTTGGAATCGGTCCTGCAGCATTTTGGGGTTTGCGGCATTGGGTCTTTTGTTGTCCATCGCCTATTTTGGAATCGGTCCTGCGGCATTTTGGGTCCTGCGGGATTGGGTCTTTTGTCGTCCATCGCCTATTTTGGAATGGGTCCTGCGGCATTTTGGGGTTTGCGGGATTGGGTCTTTTGTCGTCCATCGCCTATTTTGGAATCGGTCCTGCGGCATTTTGGGGTTTGCGGCATTGGGTCTCTTGTCGTCCGCCGCCTATTTTGGAATCGGTCCTGCGGCATTTTGGGGTTTGCGGCATTGGGTCTCTTGTCGTCCATCGCCTATTTTGGAATCGGTCCTGCGGCGTAAAAAGGTCTCAGCTCAGTCTTTCTTCAAAACACGGACAAATGGCAACTATGTGCGTGTACTGCCATATATTCGAGCGGCAAGATGCCCAACCAGCGACGAAGTCGTTGCCAACGAGTCACAAAGCATCGCGGCTAGGACCCCACTGTTATACTTGCCACCGCAAGTTGATGAAATGGAGTATGTCAATCGTGCAGATCGCTCGGCTGCAGGACCTCGGTGTCGGGCCGCCGCTCAGTCAGCAACAGCGGCAGCCGAAGCATCAGCATCAGCTTCAGCACGAGCAGCCGCAGCATCCGCAGCAGCAGCATGTGCAGCACCAGCCTCAGCAGCGGCAGCAGCTCCAAAGAGGCAAGCTACCCATAGGTGGCGGCCGCATGGCATCGCCATGTGAGCCATTCCGGGCCAATCCGTATGGCATTTTCTTGCCGAACCTCAGCGGCATGGGCGGCGGCATGGGTAGTGGAGAAGGTTTGAGCGAGTACCTCGACGCGGCGACCGGGATGGCCGCGAGATGGGTGGCTCCCTCCACCAACCCCAAAAGGCTTCGTGTGGCCTGTGCCGCGGACACCGTGGTAGCGTCCGCCGTGGTGGCGTCGTCCTCCGCCGTCGCTTCCGAGATCGGCGTGGCAATGGTTCCGTCGTCGGTGAGCAGCGCGGCGCATGCGGACATGCAGGGGGAGCTCGCGCGCTCCCAACGGCAGCTGCAGGAGACGGAGGCCAAGCTGCAGGAGGTGGAACGAAGTGCGGCCGAGGCGGCTAAGGAGCAGGCGCGCGTGCTCGCCGAGCGTGAAGAGGCGTGGAGCGAGAAGCTGCGCGAGGCGCAGCACGAGGCACGCGCCGTGTCCGAGCGCCATCAGACCGAGCTCGACAAGCAGGCCGCTGCGCTGCGCGCTCTCGAGCAGCAGCTCGCTGCGGAAAAAGAGAGGGCGGTGGCGGACAAGGCGGCGCTTGCCTTGAGCCGCGAGCAGGCAGTCGTCGAGCGGGAGTCGCGCGAGCAGCTCGAGGCGACGCTGCGCGCCAAGTCGCAGGCGCTCGAGGAGGCGACCAACACGATTGCCGAGCTCCGACACCAGCTCGCGGCGGCGACCGAGACGAATGCCGAGCTACGACACCAGCTCGCGGCGGCGACCGAGACGAATGCCGAGCTACGACACCAGCTCGCGGCGGCGACCGACACGAATGCCGAGCTCGCGGCGGATGGCGAGGCTGTCGGTGGGCAAAGGATGGATGAGGTCGCGTCGGCTCGAGTGGCGATGAAGTACGGGGGGGTCGTGGACATAACGGTGCGCTCGCAACCATGTGGAGGCACACTTGTGATGAGACACTTCGAGATGAGCAATAGCACGAAGCAGCTCTACGAGGTCATCGCCACGAGGCTGGGAGCCACCCGGGATGATAAGATTTCCGTGCTACATCTTGGGCGACTGATACCCAATGATGGGACTCTACTCTGTGAGACCTCCATCGGCACGTCTGGGCCCGAAAACAAGCACGGCGTGCACGTGGCGGTGACCATAACCAGGAAGGCGGTGGTGGCGTCCATAACCAACAAGTCGTTGGCGGACAAGGCGGCATCCGATTCCCGAACACCAGCAGCCACCGAGAGGTACTTGAAGCCGCTGGAGATCACCGTGAGGATGATGACCGGCGTCAGCTACAAGGTCGAGGATATCGGGCTCCGCCACACAACTGGGCAGCTGTATGCTCGCGTCGCACAGGTGACAGGAATATCCCTGGATGTCCTATGCGTGTCAACAGGCGAGCGCACTCCACTTCCAAACGACGACACATTGATCGGCGACACCACTCTACGTGGGACGCAGTCCCCATTTGTGTACGCGACTATGCCCCCGTGGCACGTGGTGGCGTTCAAGAAGCCGGGGGCGGTGGCATCCCCTACCCCAGTACCAGCGGCGAGCAAAAGGTACGTAACGCGGCTGGAGATCAGGGTGCAGACCCTCGGCTGCGATGATCGAAACGTCGGCGATATCGGGCTCGACCACACAACTGGGCAGTTCTATGGTCGCGTCGCGGACGTGACAGGAATCCCCCTGGATGACCTGCGCGTAACACACGCCGGCGTCCAACTGCCAAACGACAACACAATGATCGGCGACACGACTCTACGTACGACGCAGTTCCCAACTGTGATCGCAAAGCATGTGAAGGGGCAGTTTCCATATGTGTACGCGACGTGAGTGGGGGGGGCGCGGCGGTGGTCGGGCACGCATAGGCCGAGTCCCGAGGCGGACGACCTGTGTCCTGGTATCGCACCTACACAGCTGGTCGATCTCGATTCTCGTGCGTCCTCGCCTGACACGCTGATCGCGCTGTCCAATCTGTGTTCGTCAACGCAAATGGAACCGTGTCCTCTCCTGTCCGACCGCCGTGTGTGTCAATCCGTTCCGTAAGGTTCCTCGTATTGACACACGACGGGCCCACCACACCGAAATAAGAGCAAACTCACATCGCTCCGGCGTCTCCACTCCTCTCCTTTGATTGAATGAACCGCCACCCCCGGTCAAGCGTACACGTCCCGAGAAAGCGCGGGTCTCGCGACGGTCGACCGCATTGAGCTGTCCCAGCACACTCACAGTTGCCACACATCTCCGTGGCGCGCAGAACCTATTTATCTTGCCAGTTGCTCAGCCTGTCCGGTGGCGCGCGGTGATCAGCCCGTGTGTGGTGCATAGCGCAGGATGGTACTCGGTGGCAGTCCAGCGGACCTGAGATTGTCGAGGTTCGACAATCTCAGGTCGCAGCTCGTGGTCAGCTCGATCGAGGTCAACGAGGAGTAAACGAGGAGCAGCCATAGAAGGCGTTCGCAGCGATGCTCGTCAGGCCGGCGGGCAGCGCGATGGTGGTCATCGAGGAGCAG
>Ga0210242_100307_pt1 | contig 42660 bp, 19 predicted proteins | sample ChrtobMeP5a_16mM_FD_155445 | JGI IMG/M metagenome (GOLD analysis project Ga0210242, IMG submission 155445) | Chrysochromulina tobin associated microbial communities from unialgal haptophyte culture, Seattle, Washington, United States - P5a_16mM | ecosystem: Host-associated > Algae > Haptophytes >... | reverse complement strand
CTTGGGGGAGGGTTTCAACACTCAGGTAATTACCCTATGGTGTTTCTACATAGTGGGGCGCGAGATTTTGACCTTGGGGGAGGGTTTCAACACTCAGGTAATTACCCTATGGTGTTTCTACATAGTGCGGCGATAGCACGCTATCCAACACCATCGACAAGCTCGTCCCCGTCACCTCCGACGGCATCCCAATCATTTGGACGGACGACAACGACGCCCACATCGAAGGCCTCCTCCACGAGGTTGGCAAGTTCTACAGACGCACGGGCCGCTTCCAGTACTTCTTTAAGCACCATGCCGCCGCGCTCCCCAACGGCAAGCTCGCCGTGGAAGACCTCCAGAGCGCGTACATCATGTCCGAGAAGATTAAGGACGACTACAGCTTCGAGAAGCCTTGCCCACCAACTGCCCAGCGCGTGGCCACCTACGACGCCGCCACGAAATCGACGACTCGTCGCCGCCGAATGTTGCATGACGCTCTCACACGAGCGGGCAGTAACAGCAATGAGTAACAGTGCCGTAGCACCGGTTGTCGCGTCTGTCGTGTTAACGTTCACGCATAACATCAATCTACAGTAGAATCTACCATAATTGCCGGTTTCCTCTTCAAGAGGATGGAGCCCATCTCTCAAAAAAGGAATAGGCTAATCAATGGGCTTGCGTCATAAGCATCGAGCATCGCACTTGGTAAAGGGCGCTTGCATCTCGCTCGGCAGGTTTCCATGGCGCCCTCCATGAAGAACGCTGAAGAGGCGGCGCTTCAGGGCATAGTGATCCCGGCGCACGACGAGCAAGTCGTTCCAACACCAGTCCTGCTTGAAGTGATGCCGACGGAGGCAAATCTCAAACATCGAGCGCTCAAAGAACGGGGCGTATGCGGGTACGATCGTCGCTCGCCACGGCGTGTTGTGCGGACCGTCGTCCAGCTTGAGGGGCTGACGTGGCACTGCAGGCCCTCCGTGCAGCAGGTACGTGTCGTAACCAAAGCGACTCATGGATGCCTGGAAGGCCTCGAGTGTTCGTTCTCTCATGGCAGGGTCGCTGTAGAAGGCTTCGAGCTGTTTCGCGCTGATGCGGCGCCACGAGTGCGCCTGCGCATCTTCATACATCAGAGGATTCCAAAATTTGGCATACTCGAAGCTCATCAGGTCAATGGCCCGTCTGGCGAGCAGGCCCCGCATGCCCTTAGCAACCGCCAGTTCGTTACCTTCGACATCGACCTTGACGTAGGCTATCCGGCGGTTCTTGAGCACGCCCGTGCGCTCCAGCTCATCGAGTGAGCTCACCGGGACCTCGTACTTGATTTTGCAGCCTTTCCGTGGCTCCTCGCCCTCAACGACTACCATCCAGTCCGTCGTACCGCCGCAATGCGCGAATCGGAGCTGTCCCGGCCTGTCGCCAGCGGCCGCGGCGTACACGTGCAGCCGCCTGGCCGCGTAGGCGGCGGTGGATTCTCGGCGTAACGCTTCTCTTCGCAGCTCCGCTGCCTTGTCAGGCCGTGCCTCAAAGGCGAAGATGTCCACCTTATTGCGGAATCCGGCCAGCAGTGCCAGGGCATCGCTGTCGTCAGAACTATTCTCCTTGCCGTACATCCCTGCTCCAAAGTCGATCATGACGGGTCGGGACACGTTTTCGCGGCCCAAGCTGTTGCCGTGGAGGATGGAGTCGGTCAAGATGGATGGCAGAAGCGCCGTGAGGTGTTTGAGAGCGCGGCTCCTCTCGACCCAGAAGCCGCCGCGCTCATCGCCGTTGACAAAGTCGCGGACTTGTGCGATGCATTCAGGTGATGGGGCCGAGCATGGGTGGCCCGCAGCTGTCTGGCTGAACATGCGTGGTCCGCAGCACCGCGACGCGACGTCGCTCGCGGGTGCAAACACGTTGGTGCCATTGCGGTCGTTCACGTGAACAGTGTTCGAGGGGTACGACTTCCGCGGTGAGCCAGCCGTAAACCCCCCGACCCGGCACACAGCCGAGGCACACAACACAGCGAGACGGGTGAGACCCTCGACACGCAAGCCCAAATGCCCAATATGCCTAACCCAGCCAGATCGATGGGGACGGTGGTGGGTCCTCAAAGCGCGTGAGCGCAGTTTGAGCGCAGACCGACCACGACATAAGATTTGACTTGGACATAAGATTAGGACGGTGCCACTTGGACACTCTGCGTGTACTTGCGTGTATTTAGGCGACGTATCCCTCAACGCCTCAGCCTCAGGAACGCCTCAGCCTTGAGTGTCCCCATTCATGTGGTGGTTTTTGAAACTTCTCTTATAATTTGGAGATCGCTACTCCAACGCTCCTCCCTGTGGGGTGTCTCTGTTGTCAAGAGACTTGACTTGACTTGACTTGTCTCTGTTGCATGCATGTGGGGTGCGAAGAGCACATTCTAAAGAGCGCTCTTTACGTGTCACGATGGCGATTCCTGCCAACGCACATAACCATCGAATTCACGGAGCCACCGCTCACGCGCTTGCGGGTTGCTTGCACGTGTACGTCGATATCGGCTGCAACACAGGCGAGCGCATCCGCTCCTTGTGGGAACCGGACAAGTACGCGCCCAGCCCCGCACAGGACGGCATTCGACGTTTGCTAGGCTCTTCCGAGGCCGCATGGCGCAGCTCCGTGTGCGTCCTCTGCGTCGAATCTGACCCCACGTACGAGGCGACTTTGCACCAAATGGCTGATGAGCACGCACGCCGTGGCTTTCGCACCGTGGTGCTGACGCGCACTGACATCGGAAGGATCGACCGCTGGCTGCAGCACGAAGTGCTCTCTCGCAGGCTGCCCGAGCATCGCGGTATCATCGGTCGTATCATCGGCGGTATCATCGGCCGATCGCATCATCGGCCGGTCGTCGTGCTCCATGTGGACATTCGGGCTCGTGGGGCCAGGGCGCTCCCGCGTGCCCTCGCCTCTGGAGTGCTCTGCGCGCTCGACGCCTTGTATGTGAGGACGCTTGAATGGACTCTTCCGGTGCACGAGCGGCCAGCTGGCGGCATCATCGACAGGCTGCGACGGGGCATGCACCAGGCCGGCCCGAAGTGCGCCCTCCAAATCAAGGCGGCGGACTTTGATGGCGTTGCCACATTCGAACCCGTGCCGGAGATGGCCTCGGAGCCCAAGCAGATTGCAGAGCTCATCCCGATGCCGTTGCCGATGCCGGTGCCGATGCCGGTGCCGTTGGTGGCGCGGCCAGCGCCAGCGTCGCCTTGGGCACCACCGCCGAGGCCATGGAGGGCCCCCAACTGCACCTCGGCCGGCGAGCTCCTCGAGGGACCTCTAGGGGCTCCGAGTCGCGCAGCGGAGGCGGCGAGCACTGCCACTGGCGGCGTCCGCCTCGCTCTGATCACCCTCCTGGGCCCCGATGCAGAGGAGATGGTTGACCGGTGGCTGCGCTACTATGTGCGTGAGCAGCGAACTGCTCCCTCCGACGTATTCATCATCGAACTACCCTCCGCGCGCATCGCCCTTGCAGACACGGTTGGGGTGGAGGCCCAAATATGGCAAGGCTCTCGTGAAGTCTCTCGATTCGTGCACCTGTACCGCACGTACGGCGTGCCGCGCGAGAACATCTTTGAGCGCCGGATCTTGCGGAACGAGAGCGAGGGCCGCGCAAGCTACAGCCGCATCCAAAGCTACAGTGAGCTCTGGAGGCAGGACCAGTTCAAGACGCTCCAAAACCGGCTCATCCTCAGCGGCAGCTACACCCATACCCTCGTCGCCGACGTGGACGAGCTCGTCTGGCCAAATCGGGACAAGTATGCGTCGCTGCGCGACTATCTACGTGCCAACCAAGCACGTGCCCTCATCGCCACGAATGGCTTCAGCGTGTACGAGTCGCGAGATAGCCTGGAAGCAGGGCTGGACTGGAAGGCCCCTGGGCTGCTCAGGCAGCGGCACTGGTGGCGTGGCGAGTGCGCCGAGTGCAAGCCGGTCATCTCGAGGCTCCCTACGACCTTCTCCTTCTCTACTCACGAGATCGAGGAGGTGCCCGTCGCGGCGTGCCGAGGCCGGCCGTTGGATTGCGTTGACCCGGATTTGGTCATGGTCCACGTCAAATGCATCGACTTCCGAGCCATAGCAAACAAGCAGCTCGCTAAGCACTTTCAATTCTCCGGCATGAACGACGAGCGGTTCCTCGAATCGCGCTGCCACGTGGTGGATCGGCACTATCAGAGCCTTGCCAAGTGGTACCTCGACAAAAGGCACCCTCCGACTTCGGCTGACTCCTCCTCCCGAACAGCAAGTCCATTTTTTCGCAATGGCAGCTTTGCTTTCCGCCCGAGCCACGACGACTACACGAGCATTGAGCCCATCCCCGAGGCCATCAGGGAATCTGTGTGATTACAAGTAAGGTACATAGCTGAACCGGGTGCGGTGCCGCCGTACTGAAACTAAACGATGACGAAACTCTACCGCGATCGATCGCTCTTCTCTACTCATGTCTCTGTACTACTACACTTGACCAACGCGTAATATCGTACCCCAAGGAGCGGTAGGGGAGGGATTAATATCTGGATTTGCACACAATCCTCATACCCTGATTTCAAACTGAGTGGGATCGCAACGTAACACATGTACCTAGTAAGATCGGATCCATGATCGGATCCTAGTTCTCAAAAGTACGTGTGGGACAGTAGTGGGACCATGCGATTCGTCAGTAGGGTGCGTTTTCGTAGGTTGGGGTGTGAAATCACAGAAGTGTGTGAAATCACATGGGGGGGTGTAATTGCGGAAGCCATGAAATCACACCCCCCGGGGCGTGAAAATCACAGCCCCCTGCGAAATCACATGGGGGTGTGAAATCACACGTGCCGCCTGCGATTTCACAGGGGGTGTGAAATCGCATTTCGGTGTGAATTCATAGGTTCCTGTGATTTCACACCCCCACCTGCGAAATCACGGGACCCCTCCGAAACCCTAATGGACGGGACAGGCCGACGTGAAGGTCTCAGGCTGGCGGGGGGCGGGGGGTGGGCCGGGGCCCATGACCGAATCGACATGTCGTGTCAAGAGTTGTGTCACGTGTGGCGGGTGGGGCGTACGATCGCCTAACCTTAGATACTACCACCCATGACTACCACCGCGCCCCCGCTCACGTCCCCGGGACCTCGTCGTCTTCGCGGCCACTGTCGAGAGTAACGTCGAGGTTGCCTAAGTTGGACCTCGTCTTCAGAGTAACTGTCGAACTTGCCTAATTTGGACCTCGTCTTCGTTGGCCACTGTCGGGTTGTCGGGTTCTTCGGCGGCGCCATGCCAGCCTACCGCCTTTGAGCCTCCTCCGCCTTCACACCGGCATGGCCTCCGCCTTCACACCGGCATGGCCTCCGCGACCACCTCCGCGGCCACCGCTGCCTCAGCCACCGCCTCTACAGCCACCGTTGCCTCCGCCTTCACCTCCGCTGCCTCCGCTGCCTCCGCTGCCTCGGCCACCACCTCCGCAGCCACCGCTGCCTCGGTCACTGCCTCTGCAGCCACCGCTGCCTCCGCCTTCACCTCCGCTGCCTCCGCTGCCTCGGTCACCGCCTCCGCGGCCACCGCTGCCTCGGCCACCGCCTCTACAGCCACCGCTGCCTCGGCCACCGCCTCTGCAGCCACCGCTGCCTCCGCCTTCACCTCCGCTGCCTCCGCTGCCTCGGTCACCACCTCCGCAGCCACCGCTGCCTCGGCCACCGCCTCTACAGCCACCGCTGCCTCGGCCACCGCCTCTACAGCCACCGCTGCCTCGGCCACCGCCTCTGCAGCCACCGCTGCCTCCGCCTTCACCTCCGCTGCCTCCGCTGCCTCGGTCACCGCCTCCGCAGCCACCGCTGCCACAGCCTCAACCTCAGCCTCAGCCTTCTTCTCATTCTTCTTCTCGATCTCCAACTCCTTCGCCGCGGCGGCAGCTGTGCGCACGCTCGCACCGGCCTCGGTGAGCTTGGCTTCGGCCACCGCCTCGGCCACCGCCTTACTCACTGCATCGAATCCGGGCTTCGCAGCCACCGCCACCGCTTGCGCCTGGGCCTGCGCCACCGCCAGCCGCAGCTTCGCCTCCTCCAGCCTCCGCTTAGGGAGGCTTGCGAGCCGGGCGGCCTCGGCCTCGGCGGCCTCGGCGGCGGCGAGGAGACGCACGACCTCCGCCTGCGCCGCCGCGCGCTCGGCTTCTTGCGCCATCTCGAGCGCTGCCACCTCTGCCTCCGCCTCGAGCTTCACACGTGCGGCCTCCGCCTCCATCTTGGCCGCCAAGGCATACGCCTCTTTCACAGCGCGCTCGGCGGCCTCGCGCGCACCCGTGGCGGCGGAGGCGGCGCGATCCACCTTGGCCGCGCACGCCGCCGCTGCCGCGCGTGACGTTGCCGCGCACTCGGCCGTTACTGTCACCACACTCGCCTGCGCTGCCTGCACCGCCTCGCGTGCGAGAGCCGCCACGCGCGCGGCCTCGACGGCAGCCTTGACCTCCTCGACGGTGTTCTCTGCCTCCTTGAGCGTCTTGCCGGGCAGTGCCGCTGCCTCCGCGGCTGCTTGCTTCGCCTCATCCGACAGGCGCGCCAGCTCTGCTTGGACCGATGCTCCGCGCTCCTTGGCAGCGGCGATGGCCTGGTCGGCGAGCCTCTTCGCCTCCTCGAGCTTCCTCTGCGGCAGCACCGCCGTGAGGCCATTTAGCGCGTTCTCGGCCCACTGGAGCCGCTCTGCCTTCTCTGCCGCCGCCTTCTCCGCTGCTTCTCGCGCTGCCTTCTCCGCCGGCGTCTCCAGCGGCTCCTTGGCCGATCCAAACGCGGAGAAGAGGCCATCGAAGAGGCTCGGCGGGGACTCAGCCACGATTGGCGAAGACCGAGGCGTCGCCGAGTACCGCGGCCTGCCTGCCTGGAAGCCCGTGGCCGTGGCCGCAATGGTCGCGCCGACGAAAAGGAGACGCATCGGATCTCTTCCACTAGACGAGATGCTCTCACCCTTTTCCGGAAAGATGCTTCGAAAGGAATTCGTCGCCAAGATGCTTCCATTCACACACGGAATTGATCGCTTTCATTAGGGATTCCGAACGAGTCCTCTTTCACAGCCCCCTGGCGGACGCGAGGGCCTCCATGCAGTGTTCTGAAGTACAAGTACACTCATGCAGCGTTCAGAAGGGCGACAGAGGGAGCAGCAGCAGCAGCAGCAGCAGCAGCAGCAGCAGCAGCAGCAGAGCCCGGCGACGGAAGCGTGAAAAGCACAAGCGGAAGAAGAAAGAGGAGAAGCGGCTCAAGAAGGAACGGAAGCACCACAAGAAGCGCAAGGCGGAGCACCGGCCCAGAGAGGAGCGTTCGATCATCACTGGCAAGCGGATACAGCGAGCGGATGGGGCCACCGCAGATGCAGAGGGTGAGGCGCGACGTGTGGCTCTGCGACAGGCGATGAACGAGGGTGAGGACGAGGGTTGCGCAGGTGCCTCCGCTGGTGCGACCAGCAAACGGCCGTCCATTGCACAGCAGGCACGCTCCGATCCGGCGCTCATGGCAGAGCTCATGATGGCCTCTGCAGCCGCGTCTCGTGCCAAAAAGCAACGGCTAGGCGCGCTCAAGCGAGGAGGCGGCGAAGACTATGCGGGCGCCATCGGGCGCGAGTACTTAGAGCATCGGGGCGCCGGAGGCGGGCGGCGCACCGCATATGACGCTGCTGACTATATGAAACCAGACACCGGCTTCTGACACGGCCGCTGTAGAGTTTCGGGTATAGGACTCGGCTGGCCAGTTTCGTGTTTTTTGCGGACTTCAGAGCACCGCCCCGGGCCGGATGACTCCACTGTCCACGGGTTGTGGGTTGTGAACTTGAAGAATCACGCGACACGCCAACATAAACAGCGTGGAGCCACATACCCACTGCGTGGAACCCGACATAGCGTTGAGAGTAGCCCCCGGGCCAGAGAGAATACACTCAACAGTACTTGGGTGCCTGACCCGGCGCCGCGGGCGGGCGGCACGTGGGAGGTTGCACATGTGCAGTGCTGTACCGCGCTCTTCTGCCTGTGTCTGACTCTGGTATGCAGGCCCAGTGGTACGTGCGCCCGGAAAGGACGAGATAACAAGAGATAACGAGAGCTTCCGAACAATACGCTGCGGATGGAGTACCACACACTGATGGCCAGATTTGTACAATTGCGTTGAGATGAGTTGAGATTCGGAAGTTTTGTCCAGGTGGAACTGAATGTGGTCGTTTGAACATGTTTGTATTGCATGCAGGGCAGGTGCACTATCGCTGTTCGTTCACCCTCGCGGAACGCAAGCCGCTCGCCCCTCTTCGCCTCTTGGGCACGACTTCAAAATGCCCGCGACCGCCGGGCCCGATGACAAGCGCACCTGGAAACAACCGGCCATTCCGTTGTTGCCAGCGCGTCCCTTGCCCGCTGGTACATTCGACGACCCCTGTCAAGCGCAATGGCTGCACAGGCGCTTTTTTCCACCCACGGAGCTGACGGCTCCTTCTCCACATGCCAAGTCTGCAGCCAAATCGCCGCGCCCGCCGAGTGGCAAACCTCGGGATGCCCAGCCACGCCAGCGACCAGTCACGGCCGCTCCGCGCACGGCTGCTGCTCCGGCGTCGCCGTCCGTCACCTCAACCCCTGGGCCTGCTTTGACCCCGCAACCCTCGCACAGCGCGGCGGCGGCTGAGGCGGCCGCGGCGGCCAAAGCTACGGTGCTCTTTGCTGTTGGTGAGCGCGAGGCGGCGGTGGGCGCGCTGCGGGCTCTGCTACCCGCGCCGACCGGCCTCGTGGAGCGCCGCCGCGCGACCGTCCATCTACTATTGGATTCGCTCGAACTCAGCAGCCTGCGCACCGATTGCGCGATCTTGCTTCAGGCGGTACGGCGCGCGACGCTGGCGACGCTGCAGGCGGTGCACGCGTGGAAGGGGTGCCTCCGCACGCACTACTCTTACTTTGCCTCTCTCGACCCAGACGACATGCATTTCTATGTCGGGGGCGTCGACATGCTTCAGAAGATGTGCTCGATGCCAGCTGAATTTGCCTCTCTGATCGCCTCTGATCGCCTCCCTGTGCCGGCATCTGATGGCCTGTTGCATCCCCTATCAGGGATCAGGTGCTTGGCCTCCTCCCCGCGCCCTCTGCAGAGCCGCTGATGAGCCTCTGATGACCTCTGATGATCTCTGATTGCATCCCTCATCAGGTGCTCCTCGCCCTGATGATCTCTGATTCCTTCCCTCATCAGGTGCTCCGACCTTGGCTTCTTCCCTGCGCCCACCGCGTGGGACCCTCTGCTCCTCCGATGGTTTGGAGAGCCGGTGCCTTGGATCCTCAACCATTACCGGTACGGGGGCGACGAGCTCGTCTCCTCCTCCGCCGCCGCCGCCGCCGCCTCCACCGCCGCCGCCGCCGTCGCTGCCTCTGTCGCCGCCCCCGAGCGAGGCGAGAAGCGAGGCGAGGAGCCGTCCATGGAGCCGCCACCGGCAGTGATGAGGGATGCAATTAGAGGTCATCAGAGTCCATCGGAGGCGGCACTGCCGGCGAGTGCCGCCACACGGGCGATGATGAGGGTGATCGTCCCTGCAGTGCGCCCGTTTGTGCCTCAATCACCAGAGGGGGGCTTGGGAGGCGGACCCACGCGAGCACACGTGAGCGCGGCCCAGGCAGACATGCTCAGCCTCTGCGCCCGGCACGGCACCTACCGCTCCCCTTCGCAGCTCGTGTCCGAGGCGGTCCCTCTCAACGCACCTGGGCGGACCAAGCCAGGTCCATTGCATGCTGATTGCCTCCCTCATTGCATGCTGATTGCCTCCCTCGTTGCGAGCCAGGTCCGGGCGAGCGATGGCAGTGCATGCTGATTGCCTCCCTCATTGCATGCTGATTGCCTCCCTCATTGCGAGCCAGGTCCGGGTGAGCGATGGCAGTACGGCGCCTTCCAAACTCTCCTCTATGGCGCGGAGATCTATCCGGCGCTGCTGCGTGCACTCCCCGAGTACTTGGACTTCCAGCGCTTGTCCGACGCGGCGAGACTCGTCCAGCGGCTGTACCGCAATCGTGTGTCCCGGGGGCTCTTCCTGGGGCTCGGCAGCGGCATCGAGCGACAGCGCCAGGCTGAGCGCCTGGCTGCAGCGAAGCTCAAGTTCCGTGCCGCCATGATGCTCCAGCGGTACTGGCGTGCAAGGCTGCTGCGGCGCGCGAAGAGCGAGCTCTCCGTTGCGGCGGACCTCGAGGGAAAGCGAGCGCGTGCGGCTGCCCAAATGGAGGACGCTCATAGGAAAGCATTCAAGGAGTCGTTGAGGCTGATGCGCGAGGGTGCCCTCGTTATGATCCAACGCCGCTCCTGGCATGCTGATTGCATGCTGATTGCATGCTGATTGCATGCTGATTGCACCTCCCTCCTTGCATGCAGGTGCTCTCATCATGATCCAACGCCGCTGGAAATGGATCATGCGACGCAAGCGGCTCGAGGCGCTGCGCCGAGCACGTCCCAACTGACAGCCCGGGCGCTGCGCCGAGCACGTCCCAACTGACAGCCCGGGCGCATCGTCACCGCTCCGGATCACCGAAGCCCAGATCTCCCATAGACCTCCCCCATATCTCCCCCGATCTGTGCTTTGTCTCATCTGCAACCGATCCTCGCGAGATGCAGCGAGATGCAAAGTCTGCAGCCGCCACGCCCGCAGCAGGCGCGCAGCAGGGTGCACCGTGAGAGGACCGTGAGAGGATGATCTTCGAGTTGCGATTAGAGCGCTTATGGGCGGGGCGAAAAGGCGGGGATGCCGTGCGTATCGCGTCGAGAGCGCGGAGTTAAAAGCGCGTAACGCGTAAGCCCGAGGTACCCTGTATCGCACCGGCCGCCTTCGTGTGAAAAGGCTAAAGGGCGGGGAGAGAGATGTCATCCGATCTGTGGAGATAGAGACCGGCTCGTCGTGCTGTATGTGTATCTATCGTTTGACCGTCGTGTGCACACCAATCACCATCGCGCATCTTATTCATAATCTCTTTGAAATCGCACACAACACACGCTCTACTAGTACGTAGTTACACAATACGACGTAGTACGTAGCGAACTTGACGAGGAGATCTTCAACATGTAACTCCATCCGGGCTGCTGCTCAGTCGATGTGTGCTCTCGAATGCTCATGGCGCGCGCGACCGGTCGTGTGAGCTGTTTACTTACCGGTCGGATCCATATGGCTCCGCTCTCAAAGAGCACGTGAGGCGCCGTGATGGGCGCAAGCGTATCATGCAAGGCGGACCATCTCAAACGAGCGCCGGCTTGGGCTTCCTTTTCGAGTCGGACTTGGGCGAGGTCGTGCGCAGGGGCGAGACGGATGATTCCGAATTGGAGCAAGTGCCTTTCGCGTCATTCCCCCAGCCATGATAGGTCGGGCGGCATCGAATCGCGTTGACACTGTCCCACTGCTTCCCCGTCCAAATTTGCCCTGTGGGGAGCGGGAGGGGGTGGGGCGCCGTCGTGAGCACTTGCATGCTTCCTCTGGGGGAGCAAGCGATCGAAAGGAGCCACATGAAGCGGGGTTGGCAGGGGGGGTTGGCAGGGGGGCTTGGCAGGGGGGGACGCAGGGTCGAGCAACCGGCGCTTCGCGCGGGCCGTACGAGAGCGTGCATACAAGTGCTCGCATTCTTGCTTGACCAGGGCGGAGCCACGCCCAGGATTTGCATGCATTTATTCTGCTTGTCGTCGTGCCACGTGGTGTACTGGGCGACCACCCAGCCGTGCTCGCCGTCGATCTGCCGAGCGAGACATGGATGAGATATGGACGAGATATGGACGAGATATGGACGAGATATGGACGAGATATGGACGAGATATGGGGGCTCGAGAAGGCTCGACGAGTGAGGAGCGAGGGCGCCAGGCGAGGGAGATGCAATCAGGGAGATGCAATCAGGGAGGGCGCCAGGCGAGGGAGGCGACGGGAGCGAAGACGGGGGCGCGCACCTGGGCGCTCGCGATGCAAAGGTCGGCATCGACGTGCTTCCACATCGGCTGGCCGTTGGCGTCGCGGTTGCATACCTTGGCATACACACCGAGGCAAGCCACCTGGCACTTGAGCGCCGCCATCTCCGATCCCGGGTTGTCACCCGAAAGGGAAAGCTTCTGGGGAATAAGCTTCGCCGACGTTGCAACCTGTGCAGGTGGACACGGTGCTCAGCACACATGACCAGCACGCGCTACTACACTCGCGCGATAGAGTTTGAGCTCGTGGTGTGCGGCACACCATCTCCGTTGGAAGGTAATCGTACATGCCCTTCAATTTGGATGGCGGGGAGCGCTCGTAGCGGCCATCGATCTTGTAGTGGTGGTCTTCGTAAACCAGCCCTTGCTTGGTCGCGGCCACGTTGACGAGCAGCGACATGAGACTGAGAGGAAATGGTTTTCTGTTTTGGACGGCACAAGTTTTGACCAAGTTTCAAATCGAATTGTGCATGCAAGAGACAACCCAGCAGATACAAATTTAGTGGATCTCGAACCTCTCGAACTCCGAAATGGGAACGACTTTGCCGACCCTACCCTACGACATGCACGTGAAACTGCAGCACTAAGGCTCACCGCCCAGCTTTTAAACGACCCATGCATTGTCGGGTTGGGTAGGGTTCGGGCTCGGCCTTGCGGGCTTATCGCCGGCGCGGACGCGGGGGAAGCTCGCACAGAGCGCGTCGAGGCGTGGCACGATCTCGCGGAACTCGGGCCGCTGCTGCGCGTCCAGTTTCCAGCACTCGGAGATCAGGGACCTCAGCTCGGCCGGCCACTTGCGCGGCATCTCCGGCACGTAGCCTGTGCCGATCGCCCGACGAAATTGTTCGGGCAGCAAGTTTGAGAAGGGCTTCTCGCAGGAAGCGATCTCGTACGTGACGGTGGCGAACGAGAAGACCTCCGCCTTCGGGCAGTACGGCCTCGAGTTAGCCACCTCGGGCGCCATGTACCGGAGCGAGCCCGTCTCGCCCGTCAGGTTGCGCGCGAGGGTGTCGCTCGGATCGTTCTTGATTCCCCACAGGGTCGCGAGCCCAAAGTCGAAGAGGACGAGATGGTCGGGGTCCTCAGGGTCGTGGATGAAGCCGATGTTGTTGGGCTTCACGTCACGGTGCAGGACGCGGTAGCCCGGGAACGCGTCGTCGTGGCAGTACTTGAGGGCGCGCGCGAGCTGCGCCGCGCAGTGCAGGCTGCGCGAGAGCGGCCAGCGCTTGACTTCGCGCCAGCGCACCCAAAAGGGGACCGTGTCCGGGCCACGTGGCAACTGCGAGGGGAGCGTGTGGCTGAGCAGCTCGACGATCATGAGTGGGATGCCCTCGTGCTGGCCGAGCGCGTACGCCTTGAGCACGTTCGGGTGGTCCATCAACGTCATCATCATGATCTCGCGCTTGAGACCCTCCACGGCAGATGGGATCTCGCGCTTCTCCTTCTTGAGCATCTTGATCGCCGCGGGGCGCCCATCGAGGCTCGTCTGATGAGCTGTCGCAAACTCGCCTTCACCCAAGTACCTGCACATGGTGAGCTTTGACATGTCGACCACCCGGGTGCCCGCGTCCCCGTCGGTGGTATACTTGCGGCGCCAGCGGGTGAACTCATGCATATCAGACCCGTGCTGGGTGTAGCCGTCGACGTTGGGCTCTCGTCGCGTTGACCAAGCCTCCGCCCCCGGCAGCGGCGTCCAAGCTTCACGAGCCGGGCTCGCCGCGTCCGAAATGAGCACGCCGAAGCGAGCGATCGTGTTGAGGGAGCTGCTGCCGCTCGTGCCGCCCGCCCACGGCGCCGTGCCGGGCGTCTTAGGCGGATCGCGCACGAAGGAGTCAAAGATGGTCGAGAGACGCATGGCGCCTGAGCTCGAAAAGGTCGCAGAGTTGCGCTCGGTGTTGCTCGCAGGGGAAGCAGGGGAAGCAGGGGAGTTGCCCAGGCTTGTGGAGCCTCTGTGCTGCCTGCCGGGCGCCTCCGAGCCTAGGGCCGATGAGACCGAGCGCTCGTATGGTTGGATTTCGTCGGCTTGGGTGGGTTTCGTCAAGCGCTCGAATGCTTGGATTTCGTTCGCCTGGTTAGGTTTCGTCAAGCGTTCGTGTGCTTGGATTTCGTTCGCCTGGTTAGGTTTCGTCAAGCGCTCGTGTGCTCGTCCGGACGAGTCGGACAGTTCCAAGAGCCGTTCCGAAAGCCGCCGCGACTCGAGCCGCTGATCAAGCGACGCCACCGCCTCCTTTGGCTTGCCGCGCTCGCTCGGGCCCGCATCGCTCGAGGCGCGCACCGACTGGGGCGCCGGGTGGAGCTCGAGCTTGGCGTCCTGGCTGCCGTGGAGCTTCTCCGTGGATGGGGATATGAAAGGTCGTTCGGCCCTCGGGAAGATCTCGGGACGATCTCGGGAAGATCTCGGGAAGATCTCGTCGGACTCGTCCTCGTCGTCCTCTTTGGGGGGTAAGTCGTAGAGGACCTCCCCACTGAGCTTTCGGATGCGCCGAGTTGACGAATGGACACGCAGCTGCGCATCGCTCGTGGTTGGAGCGGGGGCATGGGCAGAATCCGGGTCTTGTAGTACCCGCAGTACCTGATGAGGGGGGCAATCAGACGCAATCAGACGCAATCAGAATCCGGGTCTTGTAGTACCCGCAGTACCTGATGAGGGGGGCAATCAGACGCAATCAGACGTAATCAGAATCCGGGTCTTTAAGGTCCGGCAGTACCTGGACTTCCAACTCGGCACTCTTCCCTCGCGCGCGCCGAGGGGGCTCCGGAGACTCCAGAACGGCCGCGGCTTTGGTCGCCAGAGGACCCTCGGTGTCGTCATCGTCGTCGAGCCTGGGGCCAAAGAGCATCGCAACAGCGGTCGTGTCGTCGACCAGGCCGCGGCTCAGGGCCTTGCGCACGACCTGGCGCGCCGCGTCACGTGCCGAGTCGTACTCGCCCTTGAGTAGGATCGTCGCCGCCTCGTCCGCAGTCAGGAGGTCCCACACGCCGTCGGTGCACGCGAGCAGCGCGCCGCCCTTGGGGGGCACCGGACATCTGGACCACACAGGCGCGGGGATGACGTAGCTCATGCAGTCGGCGTCGCCGACGGCGCGGGTGACGGCAAGGCCGCCGGGCCATGCTCGCAGCGGCCCGCCCTCTTTGCCATCTGCCGTCGTCGCGCGGCTGAGCTTGACACCGAGTGCTTGCAGCCGCGACTGCTCATCTGGATTGATCCCAAGCCGATGGCTCACGCCGAGGGGCGCGTGGCCGTCGGCGTCGACGAGCACTGCGAGAGAGTCGCCGACGTTCCACACGTGCAGCTCTTGCCGCGACGCGTTGATGCAGCACACGGTGAGCGTCGAGCCCGAGGTCGTGCCCGACGTGCAGATCTCTTCATGCAGCGTGCGGAAGCTTGTCACGCACGCCCTGTTCAACTCGGTGCCGCTGCCGTTCCTTGCCTCCTGGACGATGAGCGGCAGGATCCACTGCGCTGCCGATTGTACCGCATCGTGGCCACCATGCCCATCCGCGATCAGCATGAAGTAGCACCGGTCCCCTGCGAGGCTTGCGCTCTGAGTCATGAAACGGTCCTCACGTTTGAGATTCTTCTGGTAGCCGCCGCACATCACCTGGAGCGCGCCCTTCGACGCACCATGCCGAGATGCTGAGAACGCCGGCCCGCTCGATTTGCTGGGCGAACCCGTGAACCAAAACATGCTGGCTGGGCCGCGTCTCCGTCTTGGTGCTGTCGACGGGCGTCCAAAAAGGTCTCCTGATGTGCGTCTAAAAAAATCTCCAACTAGAAAGTGATGATTCAAGAATCCAATCACGTATTTATAGAAACGCCCAAAATGCAGCGACCGACACAAAGTTCGAATGAAAGCCAACGTCGCGTGATTCGTTGTGTGTCAAGTCAAAACAGGACCACACAGTACCGCGGCGCTTATGTGCAAGCGCGTCCTCGGGGAGGCGCGTTTACATAATTGCCTTACTGGCAACCATGACTGGCAACAGGCCAGAAAGCGGGGCGCCGCGAGGTGAGACTTTTGACTTTCGCCCAGATGGCGACGGGGAGCGCTGCGCCAATCACGGCGGCGAGCGAGATGAGGCGCCGCGCAGGTGGTGAAGTCTGAAGAGTTTTTCGAGCCGCGTTCTATTACTATTCTATTGAGTCAACACACTACTTACTAACAGCTGGCCGCGTGGTACCGTACAGTAGCACCGTACAGTAGCATCGGTACGCTACGTTGACCAGAAGATGGCTGTACATGATACAGCTCTGCACTACGCCGTAGTACGCAGCACACGAAACCGCCCAGCTCCTAACATCGTAAACGGTCACTACACAGTATCTAGGCCATCAGATCGGACTCGCCGCGCCTCGCATCGATTGCCCGAGTCAAGAGGGACCGAAGGTGAGCGCGACGCTTGGTTGGAGAACCCGCTGCCCTACGATCCGACTCAGTCACAACGGACCTAAAGCGACGCTTGGTTGGAGAGGGAGCCCCCTCATCCTCATCGTCGGCCGCTTTTGAGGTCAAGATCTCCGAATGGACATCGGCCATGTTGTCGATGGCCAATCGGATGTCGGCACGTTTTTCCTGCGGGCTTTTGCGATACTCATCAATCGCATGATTGATGTGGATCACCTCGCGTAAAGCATGGATCAGAATCGCCACTGAGCATACTCCGCCAAGGGTTCCGATCACTTGTCCACCTTTGGCAAGCGCATCCGTGGTGATTCGGATGCTTATGACGGCAGTGATTCCAAAGATGGAGAAGCCGATCCCAAGCATGAAGAGAGTGTGAAGCTGCATGAACTCTTGACGAAGAGAGTTGACCAAGATCTGCAACTCGTCATAACGATCGTGACTGCTCTTCGTGCCATGGAGTACAATGTATAGGAATGACGTGTACAGGACTGTGAGCATGAGAAACATGGAGCCAGCACCATTTCCAACGACAAACGACAGCTCAAACAGCCATGAATCAAACTTGGCGCACTCGAAGGCCTCCAGGCAGCATTCCTGCGAAGATCCTTTGACGGAATTAATCTTGCCCTCCACAAGTTGCCGGTACGGATCGATGCAGTAAAACTCATACCAATCGAGATCGTTCTTCACCTTGAGAGTCACATTGTTGCAGGATGCATGTGCTATGGCTTGGCAGCGCCCAGACGTCAGCATGACCCGGCGGAAGTCTACCCATGCATCGTTGTCGACCGACGAGTAGTTCCCGAACGTCATCGTGAGGACGAGCGCAGCGGCCACGGCGTAGTTCATGCAGACCTTCTCCATGGCCGATAAGTTGCCAGCTAGAGACAGGAAGAACGACTCGACCTGTTTTCTCCACGATCGGGTTTCACTCTCTCGTCTTTCAACTCTGGCCATATCAAAGAACTCTGCGATGGATTCAGAGTAGCCCACAGAGCCAAGGTCCTTGGCGAGCTTCCCATGGAGAGCACAGGCCTCGAGCTGTCCCATGGTATAGAGGCCGTGCTCGTGGAGCTTCTGGAGCAGCGCTTGGGCAGGCGTCTGGAGCCGCGCTCGGGCAGCGTCTGCACCCGCGCGCGAATCGATGGGGCCTGGCGCTCCTTGACGAAATCGGACGAGGCCCTCGAGCCAGCTCTCGGAGATCTCGGCTGACTTGTCGAATTTGAACTCGAGTGGACCCATCCTGGGCAGCCCCATTTCGAAGCCTCCATCCTTGAGCTCGGCAGCAGAGTAGCCAGCGCCAATGAGCTCCTTGAGCTTGAACTCGGCGAGCCGCATCTCCTTCGCCGTGTAGCCGGCGACCTTGAGCGATCTCGCGTCGAGCTGAGCGCCCTTGAGCTCCTTCGCGCTGAACCCAGCCTCCCGAAGCTCGTGCGCCTCGTAGTGGCCTTCCCGCCCGCCACCCTTCCGCGCAGTCAGTGCTCCCTCGGCAAGGAGCTCTTTGAGCGTGCGCCCATCGACGGCCTCGGCAATCCTCTTCTTGAAGCCGGCCTTCGTGAGCTCGTCCACCGAGTAGCCGGCCTTCCGGAGCTCCTTCGCGACGAATCCGCCCGCCTTGAGCTCCTGCACAGGCGATCGGCCGCAGGGCGCGCTGTAGTGAGCACTTGCATGCAAGGCAGGCCATCCGCATGCAATCCACGTACCTTCACAGCCGAACGGCCGAGGCTCAACTCGAGATCGTCCTTGAGCGATGCGAGGGGCCAGCCGCCCGCTCTGAGCTCTTCCACCGTGACGCCGGCGTGCATGAGCTCTGAGGGTCGAAAGCCGTTGGAGCCGAGAACACGAGCCCCCAGCCGCGTGCGTGGGTTGAGCTCGATCAGCTCGCTCGAGGAGAAGCCTTCGAGGAGCTCCTTGGCGCTGAACCCTTGGTCCTTGAGCTGGGCCGCGCTAAACCCAAGCTCCCGAAGCTCCCTGGCCGAGCTCCTGGCCGCGCTCCTGGCCGCGCTCTTGGCCGCGCTCGCCGAGCGTGCGCCGGCATCCAAGTGGGAGGTGCTCGCCGCGGGCGGAGAGGCAGATGCAGCAGCGGCGCTCACCGCAGGTTTGATCGAGGCCCCTGAAGGCGTCGCCGCGGCACAGCCATACCTTTCAAGCCAGGCGGCCGTGCGTTGGACTGCTGGCACCACTGAAGCCTCGCTCGATTCGACGGCGCCTGCACCCACCGCGAATCGCTCTGAGGCAGCACTGCTCGCTGGACCCTTGGCAGTCGCACGCGTTGAGGTGGCGCTCGTCGTTGTGCTCGAGGAGGCGCCGCGCTTGCTGATTTCGAGCGAGGGCGATTCGCCGTCGAAGAGCTGTTTGCGCAGGGCTTGCCGCTCGGGATGGGCAGAGCTGGGTGGCGATGTTGAGGTAGCCCCGTTGCGATGTTGAGGGGCCAAGCCGGACTCTTGCCGTGATGCCTGCGTCGTCGCACCGATGCGACATGCTCCACCAGTGGGCCGCTCCCGAGCCTCAGGCCTGGTGCTCGTCGAGTCAGAAGCATCATCGCGAAGCGCGCCGACCACCCTTGAGGCAGCGAGGTCGCGTTCGGGCATTCCTAACCCGATCCACGGTTTTTGATGCAGCTGTGAAACACAAACGCGCACCTCCGGGGGCCTCTTGGACGGCGGTGTGACCGATGGGGCCGACTACAACAACACATCGTAACTCACAACACACCTCCAATTCGGGCGAGCAAGCATGCATACGGCCCTTATTGCCATTTCGGATATCAAACGGGCCAGGAATTCCTACCTATCACGAGATTCGAGAATCGTCTCTTGCGCTCTGGTAGTGTTGTGTCCCTGCTGACGGCGGAGGAGGTACGCACGCGAGGCAACCGATCCGATGGCGCGTGCTAGGCGGCCCTTGCGCTTGGGTCGCGCGCCGATGTCCTCCGCCGCCGGCCCGCCGCTCGCCGCCGCCGCATCTCGCACTCGGCACAAGCGCTTCCCTTCGCCTCCTACACTCGAGCAGCTGCGCGCAGTGCATGCACACAGGCGGCCCTTGTACTTGGGTCGCGCGCCAATGTCCTCTGCCGCCGGCCCGCCGCTCGCTCGCCCCCAGCAGCCTCTCCACCACGTCCCGTGCACCACGAGGACAGCTGCTGCTGCTCGCGGTGCCTTCGAGCTGCAGCTCCTTGCCCTCCGCCGTGCCGCGCGCTGCCACGGACCGTGCTGACCACGCCGCGTCCGTCCCACCCGCAGCCCTCCGCACGCAATCGACCAGGCGAGCGGATGAGCCTCCTGGATGAAGACACGTACGAACGGCCCGACGCCGAGGTCCTCCCGCTGATCACGCCAGCAGCAGCCAGAAGGACGAATTTGGTGCGCCGCATTTCGCACGCGACGCGCTCGGGACAGCGCCGCCCGGTGGCGAAGCGATCGACGGGGCGGGGGCAGGGGAAGGGCCGCAGGGGGAGGCGGCGGCGCGGCCGTACGACTCCGCACCTTCGCCATCGCTCGCGCGCCCCCCGCAAGCACCCTATCCCTCACATCTGCCCCACCCACGTCGTCGCTCACCCTCCTCTGATTGCTGCTGTGTTCCACGCGCAGCTCGAGCGGTTGCCCCTTCACTTGGCCGCTCTTTACAGCTCATCGGTGGCGGTGGTGCAGGCGCTCCTCGCGGCGTACCCGGAGGCCGCCATTGCGAGGGACATTGTACGCCGCCCCTCCCCCCTTGCATGAGAGGCCCTGAGCGGTCATCAGAGGTCATCAGATGTAATCAAGGGCAATCAGTGGTTATCATTCGCAATCAAGGGGCACTCAGCGGCACTCAGAGGACAATCAACGGCACTCAGAGCCACTCGGTGGCCACTCGGTGGGCCCCTCAGAGGCCATCAGCGGGCCCCTCAGAGGCCATCAGAGGTACTCAGTGGCTCATCAGAGGTGATCAGAGGCACTCAGAGGCACTCAGAGGTCATCAGAGACCACTCAGAGGCACTCAGTGGCATGCAGCGGCACTCAGAGGCACGCAGAGGGCCCTCGGCACGCGGTCTTCACCGCCCCTCACCCTGCGTAGCGTCTAAGCCCCCTGTCCCTCACATCTGCTCCACCCACCTCGTCGCTCATCCACCTTCTCTGATTGCTGCTGTGTTCCACGCACAGACCGGGGACACGCCCCTTCACGTGGCCGCTGTGTACAGCTCATCGGTGGCGGTGGTGCAGGCGCTCCTCGCGGCGAACCCGGAGGCCGCCACGGCGAGGAACAATGTACGCCGCCCCTCCCCCCTTGCCGCGTGGATGAGAGGCCCTGAGCGGTCATCAGAGGTCATCAGATGTAATCAAGGGCAATCAGGGGTCATCATTCGCAATCAGAGGGCACTCAGCGGCACTCAGCGGCACTCAGAGGGCACTCAGCGGCACTCAGAGCCACTCGGTGGCCACTCGGTGGGCCCCTCAGAGGCCATCAGCGGGCCCTCAGAGGCCATCAGAGGTACTCAGTGGCTCATCAGAGGTGATCAGAGGTACTCAGAGGCCCTCAGAGGTCATCAGAGACCACTCAGAGGTCATCAGAGGCACTCAGTGGCATTCAGCGGCACTCAGAGGCGCTCAGAGGGCCCTCGGCACGCGGTCTTCACCGCCCCTCGCCCTGCGTAGCGTCTAAGCACCCTGTCCCTCTCATCCGCCCCGCCCACGTCGTCACTCACCACCTTCTCTCCTTGCTGCTGTGTTCCACGCACAGGACGGGTACACGCCCCTTCACTGGGCCGCTGCGTGCAGCTCATCGGTGGCGGTGGTGCAGGCGCTCCTCGCGGCGTACCCGGAGGCCGCCATGGCGACGAACACGGTACGCTGCCCCTCCCCCCCTTGCCGCGTGGATGAGAGGCCCTGAGCGGTCATCAGAGGTCATCATATGTAATCAAGGGCAATCAGTGGTCATCATTCGCAATCAGATGGCAATCAGCGGCACTCAGGGGGCACTCAGCGCCACTCAGAGCCACTCGGTGGCCACTCGGTGGGCCCCTCAGTGGCCATCAGCGGGCCCCTCAGAGGCCATCAGAGGTACTCAGCGGCTCATCAGAGGTGATCAGAGGTACTCAGAGGCCCTCAGAGGTCATCAGAGACCACTCAGAGCCACTCAGAGGCACTCAGTGGCATTCAGCGGCACTCAGAGGCGCTCAGAGGGCCCTCGGCACGCGGTCTTCACCGCCCCTCGCCCTGCGTAGCGTCCAAGCACCCTGTCCCTCTCATCCGCCCCGCCCACGTCATCGCTCATCCTTGCTGCTGTGTTCCACGCACAGACCGGGTCCACGCCCCTTCACTTGGCCGCTGCGAGCAGCTCATCGGTGGCGGTGGTGCAGGCGCTCCTCGCGGCGAACCCGGAGGCCGCCAAGGCGACGACCGAGGTACGCCGCCCCCCCCTTGCCGCGTGGATGAGAGGCCCTGAGCGGTCATCAGAGGTCATCATATGTAATCAAGGGCAATCAGGGGTCATCATTTGCAATAATAGGGCACTCAGCGGCACTCAGAGGGCAATCAGAGGCCTCTCGGTGGCCCTCAGCGGCCCTCAGCGGGCCCTCAGAGGCCCTCAGAGGTGATGATAAGCAATCGGAGGTCATCAGAGGCCAGTCAGAGGGCAGTCAGAGGTAATCAAGGGCAATCAGTGGTCATCATGAGCAATCGGAGGGCAATCAGTAGCACTCAGAGTCACGCAGAGGCCACTCAGAGGTCATCAGTGGTCATCAGAGGCACTCAGAGGCACTCAGAGGCACTCAAAGGCACTCAGAGGCACTCAGACGCAATCAGACGCAATCAGACGCAATCAGACGCAATCAGCGGCACTCAGCAGCACTCAGAGGGCACTCAGCGGCCCCTTAGAGGGCACCGGGACCCGAGACGGCCACGAGGACCCAGATTGCCAGCGCCATCATTGGTGGCGCGACGGCGGCGCGCGCGCGCCCGTTTGCTGCGCCATCGTCGTGCGCACCTCCCCGTCCCTTTCGCCGCTGACGACCCTCGCTCCGCCGCCCTCGTTCTCCGCGTGCCCGCGCCGCAGGATGGCGAGACGCCGGCCGACCTCGCCAAGTCCAATGGCAACGCCGAGGTCATGGCCTTCTTCGCGAGCGGCCAGGTGCGCCCGATTCGCGTGCAATCAGAGGGCACTCAGAGGGCACTCAGAGGCCATCAGAGGCACTCAGTGGCCATCCGAGGGCTCTCAGAGGCCAGTCAGCGGCACGCAGAGAGGCCATCCGAGGCGATCAGAGGGCACTCAGAGGCACTCACAGGCCATCAGAGGGCACTCAGAGGCTATCCTTGGCAATCATTCGCAATCAGCAGCACTAAGTCGCACTCGGTGGCAATCAAGAGGGCGCCGGGACCCAAGACGGCCACGATGGCCACATCGCGTGCTGAGCGTGCGCCGTGTGCGTGTGCGTGTGCGCGTGTTCGCAGCACTTGCAGGCGACGCCTGGGCAGTCAGCGGCGGCGGCGGCCAAGGCGCAGCAAGAGGCAGACGACGCTCAGCTTGCTGCAGCTCTCGCTGCGAACCTCGCCATCTCCGGCCCTGCCACACCGATGATCAACCAAGGTGCCCCGTGGGACTTCTTCATGTCTCACAAACAGGCCGAAAGCGGCCCTGATTTGGCGCTCATCACCAGGGACCTCGAAAAGGCAGGCAAGAGAGTGTGGCTCGATAAAAACATGAAGGACTGCAGCACAGCTGCCATGATGGAAGGGGTGCAGCATTCCAAGACGTTTGTGCTCGTGCTGAGCGATGGTTACTTTGACAGCCAGTATTGTGTCATGGAGCTCCGTCGCGCCATCAGCCTGGAGAAGAAAATCGTGCTGTGCCACAAGCAAGGTGTGAAAGTCGGAGCCATCCTGCAAAGAAAGCCACCCGATCCCGTATTCGCAAATATCGGCGACAAGCAGTCGCTGGAGCTCGTCACTTCCGATGCCGTTTTCAGAGAATTCACAGCCCAACGCCTGATAGATTCCGCTTCGATTCTGGTACGCGAGACGAACGCGCCCTCGTGCCACCTCATGTGACTGTCCAGTCGCGTGTGAACTGCGGCGTGCCGTGGGCGGCGTGAGCTGTCATGTGGTGTGGGGTGTGTGGGCGGACGACGAGCAGTGCAACCGTGCGCAGGTCCAGGTTGAGGCCATCACCGCTACTCAGTACTCTGGAGACACAGACTGCCTGATGCACACGGAGGAGCGATGCACACCGAGGAGCGAGGACCAAGGTGAAGTGACGGGGTGGAAGAGTGGGTGAGTTCTAGCGCCTGGCGCTAGATTGGTTGTCTTCTGGGGCAAGCAACGCAACTTTGGGCCGAGGCGCGATAGCCGCGCCGGCGGGCGGATATGCATGCATGCATGATACATACCATAACCCTCAGGTAACAGTCTGTACTATTCCTGTGGGAAAAGCGCAAGTGTCAAGTGACCTCGTCGCCTGTCTCGTCGCGCTAGTGCCACGCGCGCGTGTGAGGTCGCCCCGAGCGGCTCTCTCACCGCGTGTTTGTCGTGCCCCAGCCCCCACCATCCCGGACCCGTACTGTCTAGATTAGGGGACTCGAGCCAGCCCTTGGCCGGCTCTCGGGGCTGTTTATTCATAACCACCCCTTTAAGTGTGATGCACAGAGAAGACACGGTGGTGCCACCCGGACCGGGCCGCGGGCGCGGAAGATGACGATCCGTCTGAATGCAATGGCGTGGCGCCGCGGGCCCGGCGAGAGACGAGCGACGAGGACGGGAGGGGGGCCCGCCCATTGTGTCCTCGACCGCCGGTGGGGTGTGTCACACCTCACGTGTGTTCGGGAATGGCGGACGTGTACTACCTAAAGTCTTCACGAGATGTTCGGGAATGTACTAGCTACTACCGTACTGAACGTACGCGTGCCGGTACGGGTACGGTACACACCAGGCGCCTATGAATTCCGAACGCCCAAGCCGCACAACGGCGCACGCGTCCTCATGGGCGCACCCCGAAGTCGTCTCCTCAGCCTGGAAACGCGTCGTCGAGCGCGTGCACGTTGTAGTACGTGAGCACCGCGCCGTCGGCGGGCTGGTCGGCCTCGCTGAACTGCTGACCGTTGAGGCTGACGGCGACGCGTACGTAGCCGAGGAGCCCAGGGGGAGAGACGCAGAGGACGGTGCCCGAGTGCGCGTCGTAGCTCGCGGGCACGACAATGGCCTCGTCGAAGCGGCACCGGTAGTCGGAGCCTCCCTCGAGGTGATCTCCCGTGAGCTCGAGCACGAGGCCGCCGCTCGACGGCGAGAGATCTGGTAAGACCGACTCGACACGCGGGGGCGGCACCGAGTAGAAGCGCGCCGTGGTGGGCGCCCACTGTTGCGCGTTCAGGCTGAGGCTGAGCGCGACGGGCGTGCCTGAGGCCGCCATCGGGGGAGCCTCGCACAGGAGGGCACGCGCGCCGGGGGCCTCGGCGAGAACGCTCGCAGTCACGACGGTGGCATTCTCCGCCCCGTCGCGCGCCTCGAAGCGGCAGCGTGGCGCGCTTGCGCCGGCGGTGGGCACGCCGCTCAGTCGTAGGATCGTACCTAGTGGCAATCAATAGAATGGCAATCAATATAATGGCAATCCATATAGTGGGCACGCCGCTCAGTCGTAGGATCGTACCTAGTGGCAATCAATAGAATGGCAATCAAGATAATGGCAATCAACATAATGGCACGCCGCTCAGTCGTAGGATCGTACCTAGTGGCAATCAATGTAATGGCAATCAAGATAATGGCAATCAACATAATGGCACGCCGCTCAGTCGTAGGATCGTACCTCCGCGTGAGGGGCCGAGGGGCGGTAGAGGCATGGCCAGCTCGTACGGGAGAGGCTCATGGTAGCTAAACTCGAAAGGGTCGGCCGACACGCTGTAGTCGACGCCATTCGCGCTCACCTCCACAGAGGCGCGCAGAGGCAGCGGGGGCCAGTAAGCCGAGGGCGCCCACGAGGGCGCCCAGATGGAGTCGAGGTCCTCGATCGTCGCGTTGGTGCCGTTGGTGCCGTTGGTGGCGCGGGGGGTGGCGCGGGGGGTGGCGCGGGTGATGGGGCTGGTGGCGTTGGTGGCGTTGGTGGCGTTGGGCTGTGGGAAAGGGACGCCGCTCAGGTTGAGCAGCGCTGAAGGCGCCTCGCACACGAGGGTCGCGGCCGTGGGGATCGCATCGTATGAGAGCGCCGTGGTGGGCTCGTGGAGCGCCGTGCTGGGCACGAGGAGCGCGGGCACAGTCTGGTTCCCAAAGCGGCAGGAGAAGCTCGTGCCGCTCGCCACGCCGCTTGCCACCATTCTCACCTCGGTGCCGCCCCCCACCGGGCCGCTGCTCGGGTGCACGGCGAGCACCTGCACGAGCTCAAGCGGAGTCCAGAGTACCTCGTCGGGCGTGTACTCTTGGCCGTTGAGCGAGACGCGTACCGGTACCGGCGCCGTCGTGGGCAGCCGCGGCGCGATGCACACGAGCTCAGTGCCGCCCTCACCGACGCGACTGGCTCGAACCGTGCGCTCAGCACGGCGCGCGCCATCACCCTCGTCGGCGCCGTCGCCAAAGCGGCACGTAGGGACGGCATCGGCGTCGGCCGGGTCGAGCGCCGTGCTGAGCGCGGTGCCATACACGTGCACGAGGGCGCCGCCCCCTCGGCTCCCAGAGGAAGGGAAGATGCGATGCACGGATGGAGGCGCAAAGTACGAAAAGTTGGCCGCGCCGCGGTACTCGGGCGCGCCGTCGAGGCCGATGGCGATGGCGAGGGCGAGCGCGACGGTGCCGGCGCCGCTTGCGGGGGTGGGGGCGAAGCACAGCAGGTCAGCGGTGTCATTGGCCATCGAGGCAGGCACGTGCACATTGCCGAAGCGGCAGCTGGGCGCCGAGACGGGCGTGGCGGCTGTGCGGCCCGCGTGCAGTGCTGCCCCACGGAGGCGCACGCGGGTGCCGCCCGCGGCGGGCCCCCGGGTGGGAGCGACGTGTTCGATGCCAAAGTAGGTGAAGCGCACGCCAGGGGCGAAGTCGATGCCGTTGAGGGCGACGTCAACGTCCACCTCGCCGCCGGTGAGAAGGCGGCCGCTCTGCAGCGTGATCCGTCGGATTGAATGATGGTCCACCGCCGTGGCGCACCGCGCACCGACAGCGAGCCGCCAGCCGGGTCGCGGCGCCCATCCGGCCAACGCGAGGCCGTCGACGATCCTCATGCCGTCCACGCTGACGATGAGGCCATAGCTTGCCTCATAGGAGACGAGGACCACCCGATATGCGTCGCCGCGGAGCTGGGGGTCGGGCGCGCCCAGTCGCCGCTCGTGGAGGACGCGCGCGCCCAATTGGATGGTCACCAGCCCGTGTGCCGATTCGAGTGCGACCGCGCCCGCGCCCGTGCCCGCCTCCGCGCCCGCGCCCGTGCCCGCGCGAACGCCCGCGGTAGCTGCCGCCGACGCCGCAACGTCCGAAGGCGTCGGTCTCGTGTGGAAGGCGATGCGCAGCCCGTTGCCGCCGCCGCGCTCGCCTAGGACGCCGGTGCTCGGCAACAGGCCGTAGCTCACACTGAAGCCCTCGCCGCCCTCGCCCTGCTCCGCGACGGCGCCCGCGACGGCGCCCTCGTCCCCCCCTCCTCCGCCCCCCAGCCCCCCCAGGCCCTCTGCGCGTCCGAAGGCGCGCACCTCGAAGGTCAGCCGGAAGGCGGCGGGAGCTTCTTCTGGACCGAACCGTGCGTTCGATGCGGGCACGATCGCCGCGCCGGCTGTATGTGCGTGGGCTCTGGTGAGCACGATGGTGGCGCCGACGGCGCGGGCGGTGCCTCGAAGCTCGATCACGCCGGCGCCGCCACCGCCACCGCCACCGCCACCGTCACCGCCACCGCCACCGCCACCGCCACCGCCGGTGCTCAAAGCATCGCTAGGCAGCGCAATCGGATGCTCGTACAAGCCCACCGCCTCGGCCAACGTGGGCGCGGTGCACTGCATCGCAGACGCGCTCGAGGCGCTGCCAGCGACGACGGTGCGTCCGAAGCGGCAGCGAAGCGCGGCGCTTGCGGCGAGGCCGGTGCCCGAAAGGTCGACGCGTGTGCCGCCCAGGTCGGGCCCGATGGACGGCGTGATGCCGGTGACGGCGTGCGGCGCCATGTAGGTGAAGAGCAGCGGGGCGGCGTTCGGGGCGGCGCCATGGAACTCGTCGCCGTTGCTGATGGAGACGGCGAGAGTCGCGTCGACGGGTAGGTCGCTCAAGCCGACGTAGAGGTGCGTGGCGGCGGCGGGCGTGCGGCAGCGGAGGCCGTCGCTCGTAAAGGAGGCGGGCAGCGCGACCTCGTAGCCGGCGGGTACACGGAAGCGGCAGCGCGGCGCGATGCCGAGAGCGACGCCGACGCGCGGCAAGGTGCCTGTGAGCTCGATGAGCGTGCCGCCCGCGACGGCGCCTGTCGAGGGCGAGACGGCGCTCAGTACGGCGCTCAGTACGAGCGGCGCGTGGTATGCGAAGCGAAAGGCGCTGAGCGAGAACTGGAGGCCGTTGACCGAGACGCGCACGCTGAGGGCGCCCGGGGCGGCGGCGGCGGGCGCGAGGCAGTGAAGCGTGTCGCCCGACGCGCCCGAATGATGCAACGTGGCCGGGACGTGCACCCCAGCCACGATGGGCGCCTCGTCCGCGTCGCCGAAGCGGCACACACGCGACGGCGCCCCTGCCGAGGCCATCCGGAGCCCATAGAGTTGCACCAGTGTGCCGCCGGCTGTGCTGCCGAGCTGCGGCGTACCGGCGAGCACCGCGGGCAGTGCGCGCAGCGTGTAGGTGAGCGGTGTGGGTGGGTGGAGCTGCTGCCCGTTTAGTGAGATGCGTACCGGTACGTCGGCGCGCTCGAGGAGAGAGCCCGAGACGATGCGAAGATCGTTGATCCAGTGCTCATCCGTGCCGTCGGCGTCGTCCGCGCTGCTCGCGGCGACGGCCAGCTGCCAAGAGGGTCGCGGTGCAAAGCCGTTGAGGTGCAGGCCTTCGAGCACCGTGCGATCGCCCAACACGACGCTCAGCCCGACGAACTGCTCGTGACGAATCTCGATGGGCATCCACACGTCGTCACGCAGCGCGTGCCCGAGGGACGTGGACAGGAGGAGGTAGCCGCTCAGACGCACCTCGAGCACGAGGGCGTGGCCGGTGCGCACGCTCACCGCGAGGCCGTTGTGACCCGAGCCGCTCACATCGAGCCGCGCGCCGTCGCCGATGGGGCCGTAGTTGAAGCTGATGCCGCCGCCCCCGCCCAGCACGGCGCTCCTCGAGCCCACCACGGCGCTCTCATACGATGCGATCCGGCCGTAGTTGAAGCTGATGCCGCCGCCCCCGCCAAGCGCCGAGGGCGCCCCGTGCATCATCATGTCGAATCGCACGCGCCAAAACGGGAGCGGCGGAGCGCCCGCGAGCACGCGCAGCAGCAGCGCGCCCGAGTACGGGTAGGGCGTGCCGCTCGGCACGGCGCGCGGGACGAGACGTAACGCACCGCCGCGCAGCGCCGCCTGCCCGTGCAGCGAGCCGAGCTCGCTGAGCCGCATCGGGTCGTCGAAGCGAAGGGTGAGCGACGTGTGAAAGCCGGCGGCATCGGCCGAAGGCACGCGGCATCGCAGCACCTCGCCGCCAGGCGCGCTTGCGTCGTAGGTGGCAGGCACGACGGCCGCACCAAAGTGGCAGGTGCGGTGGCCCAGGCCGCCGCCGAGGCCGGTGCCGACGAGGGCGACCTCGAGGCCGCCATCGAGGGCGGCTCCGAGGGGCGTGAGGGTACTTGGCTGGGCAGGGGCGTAGGAGGTGAACGTTTCGAAATCGTAAAACTGCTGGCCGTTGAGAGAGAGGCCGAGGGGGATGGCGCCTGGCGCCGTGAGCGGCGGCGAGACGCATGCGCCGAGGAAGACGGAGGTGGCGGCGACGGTGGCGAGGACAGAGCCGCCGGCCGCGTGGCCGAAGCGGCAGCGGAGCTCGGTGGCGAGCGTGAGGGCGAAGCTCGCGTTGAGCGTCAGGCGTGTGCCGCCTTCTGTCGGGCCCGAGAGTGGGCCGACGCGCAGGGTGGCCGAGGCGGAGGGGGAGGAGGGGGAGGAGGGGCCGGAGCCGCCGGTGGCGCCGGAGCCCGCGAGCCCGGAGCCGACCTGAGTCAAGTCGGCCGTCCCGGAGCCCGGTGTGCCCAGGGGGGGGGGCGCCGAGGGCGGCGCCGAGGGCGGCGAAGGGGAAGCGCCGCCGCCGCCGCTGGCCGTGTTGCCGCTGAGCAGGTCCTGCACCGAGTAAACATAGCGCCACGTGGCCGACGGGCTCGGCTCGAACTGCTGGCCGTTGATGGTCGCGTAGATGGGGTACTCGCCCACGGCGGCCGGCGGCGTCAGCAGAGGCGTCGCACAGCGCAGCCCGCCGCGCTGCAGGTCGAATGAGGCGGGGTGTGTGTCGTTCCCCAGCCGACACGCGGCGAGGCCAGCGGAGGCGAGCATGTGCGAAAGCGGGCGCGGCAGGATGCCCAAGTAAAAGCTGGTGCCGCCGTGGCGCGGGCCTGAGGACGGGGCGATCACATCCGGCGCCGCGCTCCCGGTGTACGTGAAATCGCCGTGGGTCACATTCCCGACCCAGTCGACGCCGTTCAAGGTGACCTCGAGGGGCGCGGGCTGAGCGCTCGCAGTCTGCGGGGCCACGCACACGACCCCGCTCTTATCGAAAAGGGCCGTGGCGCTCACCTCGACGCGTACGCTCGGGCTGAGCGCGTACCGGCAGCGACGCGCCGTCCCGAGCGCGAGCCCGGTGCCGCGCACGGTCACATGCGTGCCGCCACGGAGCGGCCCGATCGGCGGCTCGAGGGCGAGGAGCATGGGCTCGAGGGCGAGGTACGTGAAATTGGCGCCGTGGTGCGTGTACTGCGCGCCGTTGGGGGCGAGGGCGAGTGAGATCGAGCGAGATTGCTCGTCGGGCCCAAAGGCGATCGGCGCGGCCGGCACTCCGCATCGAACGCTCGCGAGGGTGATGAGTGTGCCTGGTGTGACCGAGCACCCGCCGCCGCCGTCCATGCACTCGCCGAAGCGGCAGTTGAAGCGCACGCTATCACGCACGCGCGGGTCGAGCGCCGTGCTGAGCGCCACGAGCGTCACGCTGCCACCGCGCAGCCCTTTGCTTGAGGGCACTGGCGGGAGCAGCGTCCCCGCGCGCGGCATGTATGCAAAGGGAGCGCCCGAGTAAAACTCCTGTCGGTTGAGGCTCATCTGAACGAGCACCGCGCCTGCGCCGACGAGGGTGGCGCCGGCGAGGGCGAGGGCGGCGGGCGGTGCGGTGCAGCGCAGCGCCGCGCCACTGACAAAGGTTGCGTTGACCGTGGCGTCGCCAAAGCGGCACACGAGCATGCCATCGGCCGCGCTCATGGCCACGAAATTGGTGCCGTGCACCGTCACGTTGGTCGCGCCGTCCATGGGCCCGACTGCGGGGGTCACAGCGCTGACACGTGGCGTGTCAGCCACCAGATACCGGAAGGCCAGCGGAGCGCCCGTCTGCACGAACTGGACGCCGTTCAGGCTGATTGCCACGTCGACGACTCCCGCACTCGTGGCGGGCGGCGCGAGGCAGCGCAGCGCCGGCGCCGCGCCGCCGCCAGCGTCCACGACAGTTGCGGGGGCTTCGTGTTGGCCAAAGCGGCAGCGACGGTCGGTGCCGCCGCCGAGGCCCTCCCCTTGGATGTGGACGGTCGTCGAGTTGCCCACGCCGAGCACCGGCGTGAGCGCATGCAGCGTAGGCGTCGGGTAGCGCAGGAAGCTCGTGCCGGGGCCGTAGGTGGCCTGCGGCCCGAGGGCGACGAAGACGCCGATCGAGCCAAGCTGCCACGTGGCCGCCCCCTCGCCGAGCGTGCAGTTGATTTGCGCGTCGGAGACGTTGGTCACGAGGGTGGCGGGCACGAGGGCGAGGGTGGACCCCTGCTCAAACCGGCATGCCACGGCCAGCCCGAGGTTGAAATTCGCGCCGCGGATTGTGAGGCGCGTGGGGGCACTCATCGGCCCCGAGACGGGCGTGACACTCGAGACGACGGCGTCGGCGGTGAAGGTGAAGTTGAGTGGGTTGCTCGTGAGCGCTCCGTGCATGCGCACGCGCACAGGCACGGTCGCGAGCCCGAGGATGAGGGCGGAGCGCAGCCGGAGCGCACTCACGTAACGACCTCCCGCGCGCGCGCCGTGCGCGCCGATGCCCATCTGCCACGCCCGACTCGGCGCCCAGCCTGGGAGCGGAAGAGCGCTCACGAGGACGCGTTCGTCACTCGTGACGCTCAGCCGCCCGTCGGTGACGTTCACAGCGAGGCGCATCCACGTGTCGCGCGCCAGCGCCGTGCCGAGCACCCGGCTGAGCAGCGTCACGTCGGCTAGACGGACCTCGAGCACGAGCGGCGCGCCGCCGTCGCTCACGCTCACCGACAAGCCCACGACGGCGCCCTCCCCACCAAATTTGGGTCGGCCTCGAGCGTCACGCGGCAGCGGCCCGTAACGGAAGCCCACGCGTGCCTCGTCATCGCGATGCGCGGGCGCGCCGGGCCTGGGCGCCGCCGTGGGCGCGCCGGCCGAGGGCAGGAGTGACGAAGCCGAGGGCAGTAGCAGCAGCCACGAGGCGCTAAAGTCGAGCAACGGAGGAGCGCCCAGGGGTAGAGGGGCCTCGAGAGCTCCGGCTGCCGGGTCGGCGCGTGCAGAGAGGCGCACCGCCGTCCGGAGGCGCGTCGCGTTGCCGCCGAGCATCAGCTCGTGGAGCTCGTATGCATAGCCCGAGTGCATCTGAGGCGCGGCGTGGCCGAGCGAGGGGCTCGTGCATCGGAGCTCGGTGGAACTTGCGATGGTCGCTGGCACGACGGCACCGTCCTGGGCGCTCCCAAAGAGGCAGTCGGGCTGCAGCTGCGTTGAGAAGCCCGTGCCGCTCACGGTGGCCACGGTGCCGCCGAGGGACGGACCCGAGAGGGGGGTGAGGGCCGTGAGCTCCGGGGGAGATACGTACCTGAACGAGACGCGGCTCGTGCTGATGAGTGATGCAATCAGAGGTCATCATCAGAGGTCATCAGCGCTCACCTGAACGAGACGCGGCTCGTGCTGAAGGTGATGCCGTTGAGGCTGATGGCGACGGTGATGTTGCGCCCGACGGGTGGCGAGCCGATTGGCGGCGCGACGCAGGTGAGCACCTCTTCGAGCGCTTGCCACGTGGCCGGCACCGTCGCGAACGCCGCGTCGCTGTCGCCGTCGGAGTCCTCGGCTGCGGCGTAGAAGCGGCAGCGGTAGTGCGCGAGCGCGCGCACGTCCTCGAGCTGGGTGAGCCAGAGCCGTTCGAATTGATTGCGATCTCCGCCGTCGAGATGCGCACCTCGCAGGCGCAAGATCAGGCCGCCGTCGCTGGGGCCGACGGCGGGGGCGACGGTCTCAAGCCGCGGCTCGTGGTGATATACGAAATACTGTCCGAGGCTCGTGAACTGCTGGCCGTTGAGGGTGAGGGCGAGGGGGACGCGGTGCGACTCGAAGCGGTGGACGGCGGGGTCGGCGTCCGCCTCGAAGGCGGCGAGCGACGGCACGACGCACGTGAGCGCCGCGGGCGCGCTGGGGGAGGCGAGCGCGCCGAGATGGGCGCTCGCGACGGCAGAGGAGCCGTTGGGCGAGGCGCCGAGATGGGCGCCGAGAGGGCGGTAGGGCGGCGCTGTGTTGGGCGGCGGGGTTGAGGGCGTCGTCTCGAGCGCCGTCTCGAGCGCCGTCTCGAGCGCGGGCACCCGCACGCGCCCGAAGCGACATTCGTAGTGTGAGCCACCGCCGAAGCCGGCGCCGACGAGGGTGAGGTTGATGCCGCCGACGGCGGGGCCGAGGGGCGGCAGGAGAGCGGAGACGACGGGTGTCGCCTCGAAGAAGAAAGCGAGCGCGCTCGGCGCGACGTCCTGCGCATTCAAGCTGAGGCGGAGGGTGGCGGGTCCGGGGGCGAGCGAGCCGGGCGAGAAGCACCGGACGTGCGCGTCATCGATCAACGTGGCGGGCACGACGGTGTCATTGAAATGGCATCGGTATAGGTGGCGCTCACCCGCGCCCAGCCTAACGCCGCTCACGGTCACCAGCGTGCCCACGGAGCCGCCGCCGCGGCAGTCGAAGCTCGTACACTGGACGCCAAACGCGGGCCCGCTCGCGGGACTCGCCGCCAGCAGCAAGGGCTCGGGAGCGAAGGTGTAGTTGAACGTGGTGGGCTCGTAATGCTCGCCGTTGAAGCTCACAGCAAGCACGACGCGACCCGGCGCGTGGGGCGGCGTGAGGCAGCGAAGGTCACCCGTGGCCGCGTCGTACGAGGCGCGCACGATGGCGGCACCCTCATCGGGCGCACTGTCCCCTTGGCCGACGGTGGGCGCGCCCTCTCCTTCCCCAAAGCGGCAGAGGAGGAGCGAGCCGAACTCGAGGGTGACGCCGGAGATGAGGACGAGGCTGGAGCCGTTGGCGGGCCCGAGGGAGGGGCGCACGCCGAGCAGCCGAGGCGACGGCTCCTCCCCGGCGATGATCTCGAACCGAAGCGAAGGGGCGAGCGAGTACTGCTGGCCGTTGAGCGTCACGTCGAGGGTCAGTGGCAGCGCGGTGGACACGGCGTCGCTCACGTGCGAGCGAGCGGCCGCGAGCACATCAGGTGGTATCGCGGGCGCTGGGCACACGAGCAAGAGCCCGCCGCCCCCGATTTCGAGTGCACGCGTCTCCACCACGCCGAGGGTGGGCGCGCGGTAACGGCAGCGCGCGTCGGAGCCGTTGGCGAGCCCGCGCCCGCTCAAAAGGATCGGCCGACCGCCCAAACTCGAATCGAAGGTGGGGAAGACGCTGATGAGGCTCGTGCGGTCCGTCAAGTAACGGAAGCGGAGATTGTCGGAGGTGAAGTCGTGGCCGTTGAGCGCGATCTCGATCGCGAGCTCGCGCATCGGCCCGCGCACCGAGGGCGGCGTGAGGCAGAGGGCGTGCGTCGCGTTCACAATGGTGGCGGGCACCTCGTTCGGTGGCAGCCCATGCAGCGCGCGGGCACCGACGCCGTGTGCGCCTTGCAGCGCGTCACTCGTCGTGAGGGCACTGAGCGCGCCAAAGCCGCGCCGCCACAGCGCGCCGCCAAAGCGGCAGACGGGCAGCGTGCCATGGCGCGTGAGGTTGGCACCTCGCACGTCGACGAGCGTGCCGCCGAGTGCAGGCCCGGTGGTGGGCGAGAGGGCGAGCAGCGCGGGAGGGTCGTAGAATCGAAAGGGGAGGGAGGAGGAGGTCTCGTCTTGGCCGTTGAGAGAGATCTGAGGAAGGAGCACGCCGGCACGCACGCCGGCAGGCGTGGCGCAGTGCACAAAGGGGGCGGCCGGCGTCGTGTTGAGCGCGGGCAGCACCCTTGGGCCCGCCCACTGCGCATTCGCGTGCGCATCCAGCGCCACGCCGCCGCCCCCTGGCCCGAAGCGGCAATAGTACGACGAGCCATCGCGCAGCCCTTCGCCCGCCAAGAGCAGCAACGAGCCCCCCGCCGTCGGCCCGCTCGCCGGGGTGATGGCGCTCACAATCGGCCGCCCAATGTAGACGAGGGGAGGCGCAGCGGATTCCTCGTAGTCCTGCCCGTTGCGCGTGATGTGCAGCGGCGTCGGCTGCGCCTCGGCAGGCGCGCCCACCCAAAGCCGCACGCGGCGCACGCGGCAGGCATTCGCGCCCACGCCGCTCGCCGCCGCAAAGCCGAGGCGCCACGAGGGATGCGGTGCCCAAGCCGGGATGGGGGCGCCCCGCAGCAGAGCATGCCCGTGGTACAGGATGCTCAAGCCGGCGCGTGCGCCGCCGTGCGTGCCAAGGTCGTACGCGAGGACCACGGGCACGTACGAGTCCACGCCGCTTGCGCCCGCGCTACCCACCGTGCCGTTGGCGCCGCCGCCCGCTGACGACGACAGCCCCGCTGACGGCGACGTGCCGCTCGCAAAATTGGCGCTCGCCAAGAGGTCCGCCAGCTGGTGCGCCGTCGTGTTCGGATCCCACGCCGCTCGCTCCAAGGCAGCCTGCCGCTCCCACGCCGCCCGCTCCCGATCGCCCTCGTACTCCTCCATCTCCGCCGGCGAGTACTCCTCCTCCGCCTCCGCCTCCTCCTCCGCCTCCTCCGTGCGGTTCCTCCGCACTGCTACCGCGGCCGCCGCCGCCGCCGGCTGGCCTGCGCGGCGCGGCGCGGGCGGCAGCGCCAGAGAGTGGAGCACCTGGTCGCCATAGAGCACCTCGAGCCTCGCTGGCCGAAGGCGCGAGAGGAAGCGGAGGCGGAGCCCGAGGCTCGCGCCGCCCGCACCGAGCCCGCCATCGTCGGAGAGCTCGCCGTAGCTCACGCTCGCCCCGTCGCCATCGCGGCCGAGCTCCAGCTCAAACGAGAGCACGAGGTGCGCCGCGCCGCCGTAGCGCACGCCCTGAGGCGCCGCACACACGGCCGTACCCTCGGCGTCGTACGTGCTCGAGGGCGTGAGCTCGATGCTGCCGTCGGGTAGGTGGCGGGCAGCGCCGTGCACGGAGCAGTCGGCGGACGTGGCCTCGAGCGCGGCGCCGGCGGTGGCGGCGGGCGGCGTGTAGCAGATGAGCTGATCGTCAGTCGCGAGCGGCTCCGCGGACACGACGACGACGCCAAAGCGGCAGCGGAGCAGCGCCGACGCACCGCCAAAGCCACTCCCACGCAGCGTCAGGCTCGTGCCGCCGGCAGCGCTCGCCGTCGGCGGGTGGATGGATGACACGACGGGCGGCACGTAATAGCGATACTCGAGCGGCGGCGTCGCAAAGTGCTCGTCGCGACCGTTGAGGCTCAGCCGGAGCGGCACCACGCCGCCGCTGCTTGCCAGGCCCAGCCCGCCCGCATCCGCCGCCGACGGTGCGATGCATCGGAGCACGTCGCCACCGCCGAGCTCGGCGAGGGTCGCGTTGACGACTCCGGCGCCAAAGATGCACCTACGGTCGTGGCCGCGCGCGAGGGCGGTGCCGTGGACGATGACGAGGGTGCCGCCCGAGGTGGGACCGAGCGCGGAGGTGCTCCCCAACGTGTCCACCACCGCACGCTCGGCCGTCGCGTGGACGAACTCGAAAGGCAACGGATTCACGGCCGTTGGGTCGGCGTCGAGCCACCGATCGTACGCGTGCTCGATGCCGTTGAGAGAGAGGCTCACGTTCACCAGGAGGCCCTCGCCAGGCGCGAGCGCCGTGGACGGCGCGTCGCACAGCACGGCCTCGTCGGAGGCATTGAACGAGGCGGCCACTGACATGTGTCCGAAGAGGCATCGGTAGTCGGTGCCGCCGCCGAAGTTGGCGCCGCGGAGGACGACGGGGGTGCTCAGGGCGGCCGCGCCCGTGCGTGGCGCGACTGAAGAGACGACCGGGGGTGCGCGGTACCCAAACGTGTGGGAAGCGAGCGCCTCGAATTGCTGGCCGTTGCGCGAGAGGAAGACTGGCACCTCGGCCGTGGAGCGAAGCGCGCCACTCGCAATCTGGACGTTGTCAATCCACTGCATCTGGTGCGAGGAGCCGCGGGAGCCATGGACGCCCACGCGCCACGTGGCCGCCGGCCGCCAGCCGTTGAGCGCCCACCCGTCCACGAGGCGCACGTCATCGTACCAGAGGCTGAGCCGGCCTGCGACGATGCTCAGCTGCAGCCGGCGCCAGCTGCGCGAAGGCAGCGCCACCGACGGCAGCCACGCCGTGTACTCCTGCCACGCCGCGCTGTGACTGACGCCCGGGCTCGAGGCGCGGGGCTGGTGGATGATTCGGACGTACGTGGCGACGCTCGCATTCGTCGCGTTCGCGTCGCGCGCCGCGCCGTAGCCGAGCAGCACGCGCACGCCCGCCGCGGCCTCCGCCTCTTCCTCCTCCTCCTCGTCGTTGCCCACGGTCGACGGAGGGCGAGAGGGCGACGGGGCATTACCTACCGCTTCGTACGAAGGCACTCGGCTTCGGAGTTCGCAGGCGCCGTCGCGCCGACGGCATTCGCCCGCGGCGATCGCCACATCGTCTGCTGTGAACGTCGTCGCCGACCAGTGCAGGTCAGGCCCCACCGCGGCGTACCCGCCCACGCCGGCGCCCCCGTCCTCCGCCTCCGGCGCGACCTCCGTTTCGTCCGTTTCGTCCGTTTCGTCCGGTTCGTCGCCGAGAGGGCCGAGGGCGGTGGGCAGCCGAGCGTTGCCAAAGCTGAGGCACAGTCCGTGTGGGTCGATGGCGTGACGGCTGCCCGCCCACGGCCCCGTCATGAGTACGTCTAGGCTCAGGACCAGGTGCTCGAGCGGTGGACGCGGCCCAAGCACACGCACCCGCAGCGCTCCGTAGTCGACGCGCCGCCATTCGGGGTAGCCCCGCACGGTCAGGCGCAGGGCGCCGCGCTCGATGCGCGCGAGCCCACTCAGCTCCACGGCTAGCCCGTGCTGCGCCCACGCCGCCGCTGCTGCCGCTGTGCCGTTGACACCATCGGACACTTCGCTGAATGTGAGCATCCGAGCGCCGTCGCCCGAGCGCTCGCGCGAGACGTCGCCATAAAAGGTGCGCGGCTCAGGCGCGAGCAGCGGAGCGAGGGCTAGGTGCGCGTGCGGCGAGGTGCACTGCACGCCTCCCACTGCGGCGTCGTACGTGGCGGGCACCACCGCATACCCAAAGCGGCACGCGTACGACAGCCCCCCGCCGAGCCCGTCGCCGCCACGCAGTGTGACATTGGTGCCGCCGATGCTAAGCCCCTGCGGCGGGAAGAGGTCAAAGGCGGCGGCGCGTGCGTAGTACGTGAACCCGAGCGGCGTCGGCTGGCCGCCATCGTACTGCTGAGCGTTGAGGGAGAGGCGCACGGCGGCGGAGCGAACAACGGCCGATGGCGGCGTCACGCATCGCATTGTGCCGTCGGCCAATGAGGCCGTGCCCATCACCTCAACGCCGTCGAATGCGCAGCGTGCGCCGCCCCGCCAGGCGCTCGGAGCTGCCACCTCGAGGAGCGCCATTGCCGCGCGCGCCTCGGCGCCGCCCTCGATGGTGACGACCGTGCCGCCCACCACCGGTCCCCCCAAGGGCGCGACCACCGCCCAAGACGGCGGCACATAGTATGCAAAGCGCGCCGCCGCCTCGTGCCATTGATGGCCGTTCAGGGAGAGGGCGATACGCCCGTCCAAGGCCAGTCCGCCCGCGCCCAGCGCCGCCCCGCCGTCGTGAGAGCCGTTGAGGGGAGGGACGAGGCATCCGAGCGAACCGAGCGCGAGCAGCGGCGGCGGCACGGGCGGCGCAGACGGCCACTGCCAGCGGGCCGAGCGAGCGGGCGCGAGCAAGGCCCCCGGGGGCGGCGGCGCGCCCGGCGGCGAGGCGGGCGGCAGGAGGTGGCTCGTAGCGGCGCCGAGGCTCGCATTGGAGCACGCGGACACGTCAGCGAGGACGCGCACCCCTCCGAGCATGCAATGGAGCGGCGCGAGGCCCACGCACAGCGACGGGCCTCGCAGCGTGAGCCGCGTGCCGCCGTGCACAGGGCCCGCGTGCGGCGCGAACCACGAGACGCGCGGCGGCTGCGCATAGGTCAGCAGCGGCCCTTGCGTCGAGAAGTCGGCGCCACCGTTGCCGCTCACCTCGACGGAAGAGGTCACGACGGAAGCAAAGTGGGCCGAGCGCACCGAGATGGAGCGCACGTGGTGATCGCCGCTCAGCAGGCCGGTTCGCGCGCCAAAGCCGATCCGCCAGTGGCTCTGCGGCCGCCAGAGCGGCCACAGCCGCGCTTCTGCCGCGCCTGCGTCGAGCGTCGTGCTGGCGCCCGGCATGCCGTCGGCCGAGGCACTCGCGGGCGTCGTCTCGGGCGCTTCTGCGAGCGTCACGTTGGCGAGGAGGGTGGTGGAGTGCAGCCGCACGCTCACGCCACCTGCCGCATCGACGGAGAGGCGGAGTGGCACGTACTGCGTGGACGTACTACGCAGCAGCGGCTCGGCGCGCACGCTCGCGAGCACTTGGCCGCCCAAGAGCAATTCCACGCTCATGTCAAGGTTGGTGCGCAGCCGCAGCACAAGCCCGGGGTACTCGCCCACACCAGCGTACTCGCCCGCCCCAGCGTACTCGCCCACCCCCGCACCGCCGCCCGCTGAGTAGGCCCGCTGCTCGCCGCCACCGCCGCCGCCGCCGCCGCCGCCATCGGACGAGGCGGGCTGCGGCCCCAACTCACCAAACGGCGCCGTCGTGGGCGGGCCGTACACGACGCTCAGCCCGTCCGAGTCGCTGCCGGCGCCGAGCAGCACCTCCGCACTCAGGCCAAAGTGGCTGAGCGGAGCATGCGGCTCCGAGGGGAGTACCCACGCGGATCCGCTCGCGAACGGGCCACCGAAGCGCGTGAGCACGAGTGTGCCGCCCTCGAGGCGCGCCGTACCGAGCATCTCGAGCGAGGCCGGCTGCGGCGGAGGCGGTAGCCAGCCGAGCGCCGCGCTCGACGAGCTCAGCCCGAGATCGAGCCGGAGCTCCGCCTCGTGCCCACCCGCGGCCGCAGCCGAGGGGGTGGTGCACACGAGGGTGCTCGGCGAGAGGAGCGTCGCGCGGATGAGCGAGCGCTCCCGCGTGGGGCTACCGTACCCAAACGCACAGAGGCTCGAGCCGTTGGGTAAGCTGGCGAAGCCATGCCCGTGCAAGGTGATCGGCACGCCGCCCGCGTGTGGCAGCAGCACAGGGCTCGGACCGGCGCCAAAGACGCTCACCGAACTGACAGTGGGGGCCGCATAGTACGCAAAGTAGAGAGGCTCCGTCGTCGTCACGTTGTCGGCCATGGCGACGGCGACGCTCACCGATCGCCGGTGGGCGAGCGTCGGCGCCGTGTCGAGCGCGACACTGAGGGCGGGCAGCGGCGGTGTGTGGCAGAGGAGCTCATCGTTCGTGCGGCCGACGTGGGCGGGAACACGCGCGCCGTCGATGAGGCATGCGCACGCGTTGGGTGCAGCACACGAGGGGAGTGCCTCTCCTGTGATTGTGATCGTGGTGCCGCCGTCCGAGGGCCCGCTCGTAGGCACCAGACCGACGAGGGCCCAGGTGGTGAAGATGGCGGCGTCCTCGCTCCAGTGCACGCCACCATCGTGACTCAGCCGAACCGCGATGCGAGAGGCGCTCGGGACGGCGCTCCGGACCGAGCAACCCACCAGACCGTCGGGTACGCACGTGCGCGCGAGGGCGCTCGGGATGGCGCTCGGGTCGGTGGGGCTGGCGCTGCCAGAGTGCGCGCCACCGCCACCGCCGTCGACACTGCTCTGAGGCACGGGGCGGCTGCTGCTATTGGCGACGACGAGGAGGGTGGCGGACGATACGTGCAGCGGCGGCACGCCCGAGCGCTCGGGACGGCGCTCGTCGGAAGCATCGAAGATTCCGCAGAGCAGTTCGATTGCCGCCACCGCCGCCGCCGCCTCCGCCGCGCCGTCCACCGCCGCCTCGGATGCATGCGCCAAGCTGGCCGTTGGCGTGGGGCGTGGCACGTTGCATGCATGCAAGGTGATGCTATGGCTCTGCAACGCGCCCCCCGGCTCACGCCGACGCCCATGCGCGGGGTGCGGGAGCGCGCCCACGCGTGGCGGCACTCGGTCGTCGTAGAGCACAAGGCGGAGTGGCATCGAGTCAGGCTGCGGCGGTGGCCCTCGCAGGACCAGATCCACTTGCCCGATGGGTACGTCCTCCGCCAAAGTGACGAGACATCGAATCTCAGATCGAATCTCGGATCGCAAGGGTGACGCGCTGGCGCCGAGCGCGGTCCCGAGCGCATCGTCGCCGCTGCCTGCCTCCAAATCGCCCACGACGTCGCCGCGGTCGATGGGCGCCGTCATGGGCGCCTCGAGCGGTGTGAACGGATTGTTCACGAGCGTGGCCGCAAACGGCCGCCCAGCGAGCACGCAATGCGTCCCAACGGCCGCAAAGTTACGACCCGTCACTCGCAGCTCGATGGGCCGGCGCTCGGCGGCGCCCCCCTCGGCGCCAGCGCCCTCAGCGGTGATGGCAACGGCGTAACGCCTCCCGATGGGTAGCGCTCGCGGCGTGGCCTCATGCACGCGCGGTGCCTCCGAGCTGTTGTACAAGTGGAGGGGCAAGGCCGCGGCCGCATCGGCCGAGCTCCACAGCTCACCGGCCGCACCCGCCGCTCCGAGGTAGAGGGGGAGCGTGCCCGTGTGCGTGCGCACGTCGGGCAGCGGGCAGCTGGCGGTGCCTACCGAATCGCGTGCGGGCGCGAGCATCACACCACCGACCGCGCCGATGGTCACCAACGGCACAGCGCCGCCCACGCCTGCTGGCAGGAGCGTCAGGTTGGCGCGCTCGAGTGACGGCGTGTCGCCGAGGCGGCACAGCAGCGGCGCGCTCGCGAGCCGGCGCAGGTTCGCCGCTCGCAGTGTCACGTAGGCGACGGAGGCCACGTCGATACACGATTGCGCGGCCGAGAGCGGCGTGGGAGCGCTGGCGCTGTCGTGGCACGTGAGCGGCTCGGGCGAGAGGGCGGACCAGCGTGCGCCGCCGTCGTGCGAGATCCGCAGCCTCAGGTCGCCAAGCAGTGACGTCGGCGGCACGGCGCACAGCACCTCGCCCGCACTCTCGTTGCGCAGGCCGCGCACGGGCGCGCCGCCGAGCGTGGCGCTCGCCCGGCCGACGGCCGATCCAAAGTCGCACATCAAGTGGTCGCCCGTGGGTGCAAGATTGCGCGCGCGCACGGTGACGACCGCGCCGCCGAGGCCGCCGCTGCTGCGCGCCGCGCATGCCACGCCGCTCGGAGCAAACGAGAGGAGCTCCGGCGGCACCTGCGCATCGTAGTAGACGATCGTCGCATTGCCGACGTCGACGGGCGAGACGGAGCCGCCGGCCGCGGTGACATTTCCGACGAGCCTGAGCGGTGCGGCACCTATGTCACGCAGCGACGTGGGCGCGAGGCAGAGGCACGTGCGCTGCTCAGTCCCGTTCGCGGTGGCCTCGCACGGAGAGGAGATGTCGCCGTCGAAGACGCAGCGCGGTCCGAGCGGGAGCGTCACCGGCGCACGCACCTCTAGTCGCGCGCCGCTGCGAGCGTCGACGGCGAGCGGCCTCACGTCGAGCGTAGGCAGCGTCGCAGCGAGCCAGGAAAGCCAATGCACCAGGAAAGCCATGTGGCGCCAATCACAGCCAATGTTGTAAACTTGGTCGCGTAGGTTGGTGATTGCAGGTTCATCAAACTACACAAAGGCAGCCTGGTGAGCGCGACATCCCGGTCCCTGCTAAAGCTAGACCAGGCTCTGAATCGCGGTGGGTGGGCGGGAACACATCACACTCCCAGAACTGACGCGCATCGATATTCGAAAGCGCCGACCGGAGACCGTCGGCACATTCTCGGAGCATGCCGCAGAGACCGGCAATACTTCACTCGCCGAATAGAGCAGCATCAGCCCGCGCGCGGGCGGCATACAAA
>Ga0210242_100305_pt1 | contig 42677 bp, 37 predicted proteins | sample ChrtobMeP5a_16mM_FD_155445 | JGI IMG/M metagenome (GOLD analysis project Ga0210242, IMG submission 155445) | Chrysochromulina tobin associated microbial communities from unialgal haptophyte culture, Seattle, Washington, United States - P5a_16mM | ecosystem: Host-associated > Algae > Haptophytes >... | reverse complement strand
ATCAAGAGGCAATCAGAGCACTCCCACTGTACGAATCGCACCTGATGAGGGAGGCAATCAGACAGCCAATCAGTGGCAATCAAGAGGCAATCAGAGCACTCCCACTGTATGAATCGCACCTGATGAGGGAGGCAATCAGAAAGCCAATCAGTGGCAATCACGAGGCAATCCGAGCACTCCCACTGTACGAATCGCACCACAGCGAGGAAGCGCTTGATCCTTGGTGTGGATCCGATGGCTTGCGGCCGAAAGGCGGCAGTCCACAACTCGCTCAGCCAGAGGCTCAGCGTGAAGCTCGCGACGACCATGGCGTAGATGGCCGGTCGGCGCCCGATGTTGCCATTGGCAAGTTCGGGGCACGAGGAGAGCATGACGACGACGGAGCAGACAGCGAGGCACGCGCTGTAAAAGTGCGCCGTGTTGGCGGCTGCCTCTTGCTGCGTGCGCGAGAGCGTGGGCTCAAGTTTCAGACGCAATCAGACGCAATCAGACGCACTCAGACGCACTCAGAGGCACTCAGCGGCACTCAGCGGCACTCAGCGGCACTCAGACGCACTCACCTGCGTGCGAGTGAGAGTGAGCCCGATCCCAAGCAGTGAAGACCCAAAGCCAGTCCACAGGGCAAAGTAAGCATTGGCCTTGAAGACCGTATCGACGAATGGGCCTTGGATGGTCAGGACCCCGGTACCCACAGCCCACCATGTGAACAAGAAGAGGGCGAGCATGTCGTTGAGGGCGAGCGTGCCGTAGCGCCCGGGGCCGAGGGGGAAGCTACCGAGGGGCAAGCTGCACACAGGGAGGCACACTCGGAGATTAGAGGGAGATCAGTCGGAGATCTGAGGCAGGTACTTACCGGCCCGCCGGGTTCTCGAAAAGGAGATCAGAGGGAGATCAGTCGGAGATCTGAGGCAGGTACTTACCGGCCCGCCGGGTTCTCGAAAAGGAGATCAGAGGGAGATCAGTCGGAGATCTGAGGCAGGTACTTACCGGCCCGCCGGGTTCTCGAAAAGGAGATCAGAGGGAGATCAGTCGGAGATCTGAGGCAGGTACTTACCGGCCCGCCGGGTTCTCGAAAAGGAGAGCGGAGATGAGCGCAAGTCCCCCGGCCACAATAGCGACTGCGAGGGCATACCCCCAGTTCACGGTGTTCTCAACGTCGAGGGCGCTCACCGCCAAGAGCAGCACGTTCGCCGCCACGAACTGCCCCCACAGCGCGGCGAACGATTCGTTGGCGAGGGCGGCCACGACGCCGGACGCCTTCTGCACATCAAGCACCAATCGGCTCGCGCACACGAGCCCAGCCCAGAGGGCAAAGTAGGCATTGGACGTTGCCGCGAAAGGTCCGGTACTGGTCAGCCACAGGGCGGCAAACCCCCAGAGCAACGTGATCACCATGTGCAGCGAGCGAGCGAGCGTTGCATCGAGCGGCGCGCCTGCAAGCTCCTGGAGCAGCGTGACCGCGACCAGCGAGAAGGTGAGCACGGACACGATCATGCCGTAGACCATCTGGTGCGAGAGTCCACCTTCGTCGCCCAGCTCCAGGGCGACCACGACCGCGCACACGCCAAGACCGATCAGGCTCGTACTCGAAAACTGAGCGATCCCAGACGCCGCAAGCCGCGGCAGGGTGGCGCCGGCACTGCCGACGCTGCACACGAAGCCCATCCAGGCGGCAAAGTAGCCGTTAGAGGTGGTTGTGAAGGGCGCGATGAAGGTGATCACGTACGTCCCGACGCCCCACCACACCAGCAGGAAGAGCGCGAGCACACCGCTCTCGGTCATGTCGCCGAGCACCGGGGCGACGAACAGAATCTTGTCCGACTTCTGGAAGGCAAGGAGCAGCAGCTCGGTGAGAGCAATGGCGGCTGAGACGGCGCCCACGGCGATGGTGTACCCCCAGTACTGCGTGCTCTTGTCCTCGACCCCGATCGCGATGATCAGCACGATCGACGCCACGAGCTGCCCCGTATAGCTCGTCGCTCGAGTCGAGACGGTCGCCTTTTCGCCGCCGCCGAGAGCGGAGAGGTTCTCGCCCGAGTGACCCCAGTCGCGCTCCATTAGCGGGGCCGCATTCGCGCCCGGGCCCATCATCACCCGCAATGGTTATACGGCGTTATAGGCAATGTATCGTCGATCGGCGCGCTTCGGAGGCGCCGTGCGTGATGAGAGAGGCCGGCGTGAACACCAAAGGTTACCAAAACTTGAAGGCGATGCTCCGACAAACGGAGCGTCGTGTGGTGCTTTATGACGTCCCACTTCTTCTCAACCGACTACTTATACGTAAACGCGGCGCGAGAGGTCCATGGGTGTTCCCTCGGAATCCATCGTGGGCCTGTGGACATCCACTCGCCGCCGTACGCCTCCTTTTTGAGCATCGAGGTCAGGTGGCGCGGCCGCCTCTGTAGCTTCGAGTTGGTCGGCACCTTGAACATCGGCGAGAGAGACTCGGCATGCCTCACGACCATTCCCGGGCGCGGCGCGTACCTGCCTGGGCCAAGCTCCTCATTGGTCATGGAGCGGGGCAGCGAGAGGCGCTTGACGCCCGATTGGAATGCGGCCTTGTACAGGCGCGACGACTTGTTGACCTCGTCGACGAGCGAGCGTGCGAGAGGGTCGCTCTGCTCGTTCAAGCCCGGGTCGCGGTACGGCGGCGACGGATTGCGCGGCGACGTGTTGAAGGAGCGCCCGTGCGCGCCTGGCACGACGGGTTGCGTAGTCACCACCGTGTGCTCCGCCGTGTCAATGGGCAGGAACTGGCACTTATGTGTCAACGGTTTCGCGCTCCGCGGTTGGCGCGGGCTTCCCGACTTGAAGTCGCACTCAGCGGCGCCGCCATGCGGAGCACCACCGGCCATATTCATTTCATGAAGCGTATCGTAGTCGCCGGGACCTAGCGGGCGGCCTCCATAGTCGATGTCCAAGCCCAGGACGCGGTAGACCTTTGGGGCGAAGTCCGAAAACTTTCGGGGCTGCCACTCGGGCCGCTGCGGAGACGTCGACCTGAACAGCGCACGGCCATCGTAGTTCTTACCAAAAGCCGCAGGCACAGGCTTGTGCTTCGTGGTGAGTGAGGCCGAGTGCGGCTGAGTGAGGAGACAGTCTCTGCGGAGATCCATAGCCGTCTCGGCCATGATCTTCCTCTCGATCGGTGACAGCGGCATGATCGGAGCGACGCACTACCATGGTACTCTTCATGTAACGACCCGAGCCGATTTTGGTACATTGGGCGGCGCCTGTTCCCCGATGCCTGATTTTCGAAGAGCGCCGCGTGCGCTCGATCCTAGAAACTCTCCCCACACACGCAGTAACAGTGCCGTAGCACCGACTGTCGCGTCTGTCGTGTTAACGTTCACACGCTTTTTGCAGCCCCGGTCGACGCCAAGAACGCGATGGCGGCGCTGCAACGCGACGCCGAACGAGCAGATTCTGGCGCTCCAGTGCCCCTGCTCCCCCAAAGGGCCGCCACCGTCCCCGCTCCACGGGAAGCCACGATCAGCCCACCGGCGCTGCGGCGGTTGCGCTCCGAACCGGCGCATCCATCGCGGCGTATGCCCCCAGAGTCCATCGTGGCTCATCGCAGTACAATCGTCTGCGAGCAAGTCCCGTGGCGAGTTGCAGAGGAGGCTCTTCGAGCATCGCCCGAAGGCGCACAGCTGCATCTTCCCAGCCTCCTCCACTATCCGAGCTCGGCGCCCCTGATACCTATGGTGCTGAGCGAGCACATCGACGACGTCTCCATCGACCGCCTGCACACGCTTGGGTTGCTTCCGCACATGGCACGGCTCTGCGCGGTCGCCCGCCATCCGGTGGACCAAAAGAGCGCATTGTTCTTCGGGTGGCCGGAACTTGGCACCTTTGCGGACGCAGACGCTTCAGGGCCATGGTTCGCACGCCACCCCTGGCAGACGCTCCTCACCGTGCTCTACGGAGTCGCGGTTGGCCTGTGCGCTCTGCACGGGGCGGGAGAGGCGCACGGCGCGGTGGCACCCGCAGCTGTTGGCGTCCGCTATGATGGGAGCGCGTGGCTGCTACCGTGTGGCAGCCTGCACGTGCGTCCATCATCCGGGTCAGCGACGCTGGGCGAGAAAGCGCTCGCACGCGATGCCGACCTGCGCGGGGTTGGCCGACTCCTCCACGAGCTCGGCAGCGCCGGAGCATCGGCCCCGCATGCTGTGAGCGTGGCGCTGCTGGAGCTGGCACCCAAGTGCGAGGCACTCGAGCTCACGATGCACGAGGTGGCCGCCAAGCTTGCCGACGTGCTCCGCATGAGCGTGCTGGACTCCTCCTCGGCCCCTGCAGGAGACCTGCCGCCTGCGACGCAGCGCTGGTCCCGCCTTCGCGTGCTCATCACGGCTGCTTCGGCCTTTACAGAAGCGGCCGCCACGCGAGCACTGTGCCTCATCTGCCTCGAGGAGGTCAGCACGCGCCGCGGGCTCGCCTGCCCCGAGGGCCACCTGATCTGCTCGGCATGCCTTCAGCGGTACATTTGCAGCCTCGCTGGCTCGGCGAAGCTGCGTAGCTCGAATGGCGCCCTCGACTGCCTCGGCGAACACCAGCAGCCATTCTCATTTTGCAGCAGCATGGTTGAGCCCCTCCTCTTTGGAGATGGGCTGCGGCTCTACCTCGAGACGATGGAGGCGACGGAGACGCCAGACGAGGGAGAGTTTAACACTCCCGAGTCGATTCAGCCAGAGCTCCACAAGGCCCTGAACCTCAGCTGCCCATCTTGCGGGGTGTTCTGCGACCCGGATCCAGAAGGTTGCATCGCGATGACGTGCAGCAGCTGCCACGTGGCGTTTTGCTGGCTGTGCTTTCAGGCCTGCGGCCGCGATGCGCATCCTCACTGCCACGTGGAGCACGGCGGGTACTTTCCGCCGAGATCCGACGTGGACCGATGGACTCGGCGGCTCCGATGGCGCCAGGTCGATGGGGTGCTGCAGCGCTCGTTTGGGGGCCGCCGCCTGCCCGAGCGGGAGGAGGCCTTGCGCCTCTGTGAGCGGAACCTCGCGGACAGCAAGATTGGGCTGTGGCCCTTCCCAAACGTGCAGCCGTCAGTGGGAGGCATGCTCGGAGCCCTGCCGCACGTGAAGTCTGCGCAGTTTGGGCAGATCGACGAGCTTCGAGCGCTCCTCGACGAAACGCCGGAGCTCATCGACCAGGCCGACGGCCGCGGCATGACTGCGCTTATGGCCGCAGTGCACGGAGGGCACGCGGCAGTCGTCACGGAGCTCCTCGAGCGCGGGGCGGACGTTACCTGCCGGGACGATCGAGGCGTGAGCGCTCTGGACTATGCGATCAGGGAGGACAGGCAGGAGGTGGTCTTGGCTATCCTCGCGCAGCACGCGGGGCAGGTCGTGAACGCAGTCGGCCCGCGCGGGAAGACGGCGCTCATGGTGGCCGCCGAGACTGGCCATGACTCGTGCGCTCTCGTCCTGCTCGAGGCAAAGGCGGACCCAAATCAGGCAAAGCCCGACGGCGGCACCGCCTTGATGTTCGCTGCCATAAATGGCCACGAGCAGGTTGCTCTCGTCCTGCTCGAGGCGAAGGCGGACCCAAATCAGGCAAGGCCCGACGGCATGACCGCCTTGATGTTCGCTACCCATTATGGCCACGAGAAGTGCGCAGTCGTCCTGCTCGAGGGAAAGGCGGACCCAAATCAGGCACAGCCCGACGGCAGGACCGCCTTGATGATCGCTGCCCAAGATGGCCACGAGCAGGTTGCTCTCGTCCTGCTCGAGGCAAAGGCGGACCCAAATCAGGTAAAGCCCGACGGCTGGACCGCCTTGATGAGCGCTGCCGGTCATGGCCACGAGAAGTGCGCTGTCGTCCTGCTCGAGGCGAAGGCGGACCCAAATCAGGCAAGGCCCGACGGCTGGACCGCCTTGATGTGGGCTGCCCAAGAAGGCCACGAGAAGTGCGCTGTCGTCCTGCTCGAGGCCAAGGCGGACCCAAATCAGGCACAGCCCGACGGCTGGACCGCCTTGATGAGCGCTGCCCAAGAAGGCCACGAGAAGTGCGCTGTCGTCCTGCTCGAGGCGAAGGCGGACCCAAATCAGGCATATCCCGACGGCATGACCGCCTTGATGCTCGCTGCCCAAAATGGCCACGAGAAGTGCGCTGTCGTCCTGCTCGAGGCGAAGGCAGACCCCAAAAATCAGGCAAAGCCCCACGGCGCGACCGCCTTGATGATCGCTGCCTCCAAAGGCCACGAGAAGTGCGCTGTCGACCTGCTCGAGGCCAAGGCGGACCCAAATCAGGCACAGCCCAACGGCAGGACCGCCTTGATGTTCGCTGCCCAAAATGGCCACGAGAAGTGCGCTGTCGTCCTGCTCGAGGCGAAGGCGGACCCAAATCAGGCAAGGCCCGACGGCTGGACCGCCTTGATGAAAGCTGCCCAAAATGGCCACGAGAAGTGCGCTGTCGTCCTGCTCGAGGCCAAGGCGGACCCAAATCAGGCACAGCCCGACGGCTGGACCGCCTTGATGTTCGCTGCCCAAGATGGCCACGAGAAGTGCGCTGTCGTCCTGCTCGAGGCAAAGGCGGACCCAAATCAGGCAAAGCCCAACGGCGCGACCGCCTTGATGAAAGCTGCCCAAAATGGCCACGAGAAGTGCGCTGTCGTCCTGCTCGAGGCGAAGGCGGACCCAAATCAGGCATATCCCGACGGCATGACCGCCTTGATGCTCGCTGCCCAAAATGGCCACGAGAAGTGCGCTGTCGTCCTGCTCGAGGCGAAGGCAGACCCCAAAAATCAGGCACAGCCTGACGGCGCGACCGCCTTGATGTTCGCTGCCCAAAATGGCCACGAGAAGTGCGCTGTCGTCCTGCTCGAGGCGAAGGCGGACCCAAATCAGGCAAAGCCCGACGGCGCGACCGCCTTGATGATCGCTGCCTCCAAAGGCCACGAGAAGTGCGCTGTCGACCTGCTCGAGGCCAAGGTGGACCCAAATCAGGCACAGCCCAACGGCAGGACCGCCTTGATGTTCGCTGCCCAAAATGGCCACGAGAAGTGCGCTGTCGTCCTGCTCGAGGCGAAGGCGGACCCAAATCAGGCACAGCCCGACGGCAGGACCGCCTTGATGAGCGCTGCCCAAAATGGCTGCGAGCAGGTCGCTCTCGTCCTGCTTGAGGCGGGGGCGGAGGTAGACAAAGGGAACAACATGGGCGGACCAGCTTGATGGCAGCGAGCCTCAGTGGTCACGATGGTTGCATCCGCTTTCTCCTTGAGAAGGGTGCAGGTGTCAACAAGGCAGAGTCCAACGGTTTCACGAGCCTCATGAATGCCTGCCAAAATGGCCACGAGCAGGTTGCTCTCGTCCTGCTCGATGCCAAGGCAGACCCAAATCAGGCAAGGCCCGACGGCTTGACCGCCTTGATGCACGCTGCCATAAATGGCCACGAGAAGTGCGCTGTCGTCCTGCTCGAGGCGGGGGCGTCCAATTTCTTAATGGCGCTCATCAACGCTGCCCTCAGAGGCCACATACGCTGCGCTCGCGTCCTGCTCAAGCAAAAGGCCAATGGATTTTGGCGCTCTTTATCTGAGATTGTGCGTTGGCTCCTTGCACCCCTCCTTCTGGCCTTTGCGGTTGCAATGTATTTCAAAGCATGAAGATGGCTAGGCTTCACGGAATGGCTACGATGGGAATGGGCACTTCAGCTGGTCTCGTGAGATGAAGAGCCGACCCATCGCGGTCACGTGAGGCGACGCCTTCGTGGAAAAGGGGGAATGGCGTGCGCGCGCCGCGCGGCCACCGACAGGGATCGACGCGGTGGAGCTACTTGTGGCAACGAAGGGAATAATGGACGTTGCGACGAGGGTGGCGAAAGGGGCGGCGCCGGCGGGGGCTAGTGAGAATCCATGGGGACATAACGTCGTGGCAAGGTTCTATCCGGTCGTCGACAAGAATCCGACAAGAGCGCTGTGTGCGTAGAGGGTGCGTGGACGGAGGTTAGGGACCCTCGGGACCCTCGGGAGCCGCAGTCTGGCGCGGCAACATGCGCGGCAAGGGCCATTTTTGGGCAGCTGTCATCAAGGCGATGATGTTGCTACTATCTACCCACCATGGTGTGAATGCGTGTGTAATTGCACGGCACTGCGCGACTGCGTTCGTAGAAAAGCTTGAGAAAGGGTCAGTTGAATCGACACACAAGGTACCGACCAGCCACTACCACACGAAACACAGGACAGACGGGCGCTTCGACACGTTCACACGCACGCGTTCACAGCCAATGGTTTAATTCGGCACCCAAGACACCGGACCGGCGTACATACAGATGCGGTTACCAATAGCTCGGGGACCCCTGGACCCCCTTACCACAGCCATACTCGATGAGCCGCCGGGCCGGGCCACCTTAGCCCCGCCCGGTCGCCTTAAGCGCGGCCTGAATAAGGCGCATCTTCATGTCAGTGATCTTCTTCCAGGTCCCCATCGCGTCGTCCACCTGTACAGCCGCTGCGAGCTGCTGCGTGTGGTGTTCGAAGGACGACTTGGCGCTCGTGCTCGACCCTCCGTAGACGGCGTCGCGCACGCGCGCCCCGTTCACACCAGCGGCACCTTGTTCGTGAGAGCACCCGCACGGACTTTTGGACGGTGCTGGTGGAGCTTTTAGTGGCTTTCCCTACAGCCGCGTGAAGCTTTTAGTTCCTCCTTCACGGCTTTTTCACGACCATTCGAGCGGCATTTAGTGGCTACATCATGGCCGTGTGCGCCCTTCATGGCCACCAGAGCGGCAGGAGCCAAGGACAGCAATCAAGCGGCCTGTCCCCGTTGAGCGAGCCACCGTCCTGCCGTGCTCGCTCGCCTTGCACAATCCACCCATCGCTGACACAGCGTGCTTCCTAAACCCGTGTGCAGGCTCAGAGCAACAGCACGGCCCGGAGGCGGTCGCCGGGATGAGAAGGGCGGTGGTGAAGCGGCAGCCGCGGCCGTGATTACGAGCGCCTAGGTGCTGCCATGGCGGCTGGCAGGTGCTCAGCGGGCCACCTTGCCCCGGCAGGTCGTTTGGCGGCTGCGACCATGCTCGGCGGTTGGTCAGCTGGCCGTTCAGAGGCACGCAGCGCGATCTTCGCGCGTCGTCTTGACGCGTCGCACGGTCCCCGCGCTTGCATCACGCAAGCGCAAGACAGCCGTGGCCGAGCCGAGGCGGCCAGCATGGCAGCCGGCGAGCCTCCAGCACAGCGGCGATAGTCGGTAGAGGATAGGCCGCATGCGCACACAGCGCTTCGTCGCCATGGGATACCCGCAAGGTCCGCTCGAGTGCACGTCGACGAGTTCACTCACTCAACCCATACGCATGTCCCATTGGCCGATCACATGCACCTCGACCGTAATGCGGTCGTGATCGGTGATCAGCAAATGGTGCAGCTTTGCGTCCCCGCGGGTGTGATAGCGGTGAGGAGGTAAGAGTTTTAGTCATTAGTGTTACTATGATCGAACGCTCGATCATAAGCGAGGACGGTCACACTCTGACTCTCGTCTCTAAGAGTATTTTTAGTAGTTCGACCCACAAGCATAATCCATAAACGAACGCTCGATCATCGAAAGTGAAGGACGATACGAAAATAGAGGGGTCCCCACCGTCCGCCCCTGTTTGCCTGTTAGTGTTACAGGTTTGACGTCGAAGCGGCAATGTCTCTGGGTAGTCTCTGCGAGCCCGCACGATGAGCACGCATGTATGCGCGCGCAAACGCGTTCGCGTTCGCGTGCGCGCTGCGCTGCGCGCGTGTATGGCCTCGGTAGCCCGCATCTAACGTTCAGTCTTTCCCCTCTTTCTCCCCTCTTTTTCTCGTTTTTATTATCTTTCCACCAGGCCGGAAAAAAAGCCCACGCACGCACGCGCGGCGCGCTCGTGTTTTTGCGTGCGAATCGCGTAACCACATGCACAGCCACGACGACATTTGCGTTGCCGAGGCCTCCGATGAGCTCGGCTGCCCTGACGAGCAGTATCCCGACGTGAACCACATACACGATCACAAGCACCATGCCCACCACGCCCACCACCAGTGTTGCCCGCGGATGCACAGCGAGGGCGAGACGGCCGAGCACATCCTTCACATGGCCGAGGTGCGCAACGCGTGGCTGGCGGCCGCAATGCGTGAGGCGGAGGAGGATGATCGTGAGGAGGGCGTATGGGATCTAGCCGCGGATAAGTGGTGCACGGGCGATTTCGTGGCCATCTACGGCTTGACGTCGCGGCCCGACCTCAACGGTGCCACAGGCGTCTTGCTCCACTGGGTGAAGGCATCGGGCCGCTGGGGCGTGGCGGTGATCAACACGGACGAGCGGGTCAAAGTGAAGCCTGATAACTTGCGCCGGCTCGCCTCGGCCGGCAAGCTGGTCAGCGATGACGCCACCACAAGCGCCACCTCGCCACCTCGTGACACGTTGAGAGCGAGCAACGCCGGCAGCACGAGCGTAGGTAGCGGTGGCGGTGGTGGTGGTGGGCGAACGCCTCGCATCCTCCAGTTTGGGCCGACGCTCGCCGAATCGGTGGCGGTCGAGCTCGCGGCCAGCCACTTTGCGATCGTCGACGGTTTTCTGGCCGGCGCGGCGGCAAGCAAGGGCCGTTGCAGCGGCGAGGGCGGCGAGGGCGGCGAGGGCGGCGAGGGCGGCGAGGGCGGCGAGGGCGGCGAGGGTGGGGGGGGGATGAGCACCTGCTCGTGCTCCTGTGCGGCTGTGCATGCTGTGCTGAGCCAGATGCGACAGAGTGGCGAGCTCCGACCTGGTGACGTGGCAGGTGCGATCTCCCTTGTCTCTGATTGCCTCTGATTACCTCATCATGGCGAGCTCCGACCTGGTGACGTGGCAGGTGGGCGTGCTGCAGCTGCGTACGCTCGCATTACCGGTACGCCCTTGCCACGCGGCGATGAGATGAGATGGCTAGGCCCATCGGAGTCTTCCCGCCACCCAGCGCTCGCCCAGCTCCTCAGTGCGCTGGACGATCTCGTGCGGGAGCTCGAGATCTCGCCGCATCTGCCCGAGCTCCGATCGAGCTCGCCCCTAATTAGGAACGAGATACAGCTCACGTGCTACCCGGGGGGGGGCGCGCGCTACGTGCGCCACGTCGATAACAACGACGGTGGGGGCGGCGGCGAGGGCGGCGGCGAGGGTGGCGGCGAGGGTGGCGGCGAGCAGAGCCTTACTCGCCCACGGCGGCGCGGTCGGGTTCTGACGACCATCTATTATGCCAACCCGACCTGGTGCGCTCAGGACGGCGGCGAGCTGCGCATCTACACGGCAGGCGAGGGCAAGGGGGGACTCGCAGCTGACGAGGGCGAGGTGGCGACGGACGTGGAACCGTTAGGGGACCGACTCGTATGCTTTTGGAGCGACCAGCGTGTACCTCATGAGGTGAGGCCTGCACACGCGCCTCGCTTTGCGGTGAGCATCTGGTTTGAGGAAGCTTGAGCGCCCCGCCAAGAGCATGAGAGAGGCGGGCGTTGAATCAAGTGCTTCGGGCCTTCGGGGAGCGCGTGGAGGTAGCTACGCACCGGGGAGATGGTATGGGTGTTTGAACTGTGCAGTGTCCCATAGCCGTCCCGGCGCGTCCCCCCCCCAGCGCGCCCCCCGCCTGTGTCCGTTTCGTTACCGGTATGCGCCGTTCGTTCCGAGCGCCCGACGCTGAAAATACATTGTTTTATCGGGTTGTCTCCGGTCGGCAAAATGCCGGTCGTTCACCACGTCACCTGCAGAGTGGCGTCACCTGACCATCCAACGCGGATATGTGGCCCCTGCATGTGCCTACGCGTCTCGGTACTTCAACTTCGCGTCGTGTTGACAGCAGGCTCGGGTGCGGAGTCGTCCGTTGAGAGTGACGAAACTCAAACTGGCCGTCCTGACATTTCCGAAAATCTAGAAAGAGAGAGAGAGACGCGACGGATTCGCGTGGCTTGCGCGCGCGTGGCAGGAGGAATGGAAGAAGGCGCCGCGGCAGCCAACGCCGCAGGCTCCTCATCTGCAGTACCAGCTGGCGATGCCGAGGAGATCAAGCTCATCTTCCTTGACATCGATGGGGTCATCTGCTGCAACGGCATGGGCAGGCTCGAGCCGGACAAGCTGGCACGCATCGGCGAAGTTGTGAAGCGCACCGATGCGCGCATAGTTCTCTCGACTGACTGGCGCCGGGATCCGAACCTCAAGGCAATATGCACGAACGCACTGGAGGCGGTCGGCTGCACCGTGATTGGCGCGACGCGCAAGGGCCCACCACTACAGCCAATCCGTCCAAAGGAGATTTGGGGCTGGCTGCAGTCGTACCAGAACGAGAAGGGCAAGCGCGTCACCCAATGGGTGGCGGTGGACGACCGCCAGCTGCTCATGGAGCAGGGCGGCGAAAATCTGCGTGGCCACGTGAGACTGGCCAGCCTCGAAATCTGCCTCAGACATGCCGATTGATCCCGACCCTGTGCCTACGCCCTGCGCCCTCACCGGCTCACCTTCTCCAAGGGGGTACTGCCTCACCTCTTCGTGCCGTGCGCTCGATGTCGCGCCCTGTGTGTGTCCTGTGCCCAGTTTGTGGGCACGCACTTCGCGAGTGGCCTCACAGATAGATGCGCTGAGCGGTTGGTGGAAGTCCTCAATGGCAACCTTGACGAGGGGATGGGGTTGCAGTCGAGCTTGGGGCTGTCGTCGAAGAGCGCGATGGCCTCGATGCCGCGAGCGGGCTCTCCCGCGAGGCTCAAGCGAGCCGTCGCCCCCGCAAAGGCACGTGACACCACAGGCTCGGAGGAGGCGCCCGCGACGGCGCCCGCGGGGGCCCTGAGCAATCTTGGGCGCGCCAAGCCCCCGAGCGCCGTCGTGGGCGTTGGCGCTGCGGTCCTTGGGGGGCGGACGGCGACGCCCAACACGACGCCCAAGGGCGAGGGCGCTGCCACAAGCAACCCCTTCAACATGCGAGCGCAGTTGAGTAAGCAGAGCCCATACCAATCTCGCGGACAATCTCCGAGCCCTCTCGTGCGGGGCCTTGCAGGCACATCCGCCGCACCCACCGGTACAGCGACCGGTGCAGCCGGCGCTGCGACGCCCGACGCGAGCGCACGCATGGCCGCCTTCGGACGCGCCAAGCCGGGCTTGCACTCGCCTACGTATGCCCGCCGAGCCAACGCGGAGGGCGCGGCCCCTGCAGCCGCCCCCGCAGCCGCGCCCCCCCCCCGACCAAACTTCCTGTAGTTGTGCGCTGAGCGAGGGCCAAACTCATTACCGTAATGAGTTTGGTCACCTTAACGTAGTTGTGCGCTGAGCGACGCGCCGACGGTCGTCGATCGGAGCAGTGCGGCACTCCCTGTCCTATCAGCGGCGGCCGGCGCTCTACTGCGCCGTCTCCCCAGACCCCACCGAGTCGTCCTCCTAATTAGAATGGCAATTAGACCTAATTGCCCTCCTAATTAGAATGGCAATTAGACCCCACCGAATCGTCCTCGCTCCCATGCTCTCAATTGGGAATAGGGACTCCCTAATTAGGGTCATTTGCCGGCGCGTCATGCGGCGCGTGCGCTCGCAGAGGTGAACGGACGAGCCCCGGGAGAGTTCGTTATATTTGCGCATTTTGTGTGTCAGTGACTGAGTCAGTGCGAAACCGCACGCTCAGACGCGCGCAGATGCCCCCCGTTCCGCCCAGCGTTCGAGGGAGCGCGAGCGGGGAGGAGCGGATATCATGTCTTGAGTCGTCAGTGGTCGTGTATGAATATCTCGACGCACGTGATCTTATTATTCCACTCCATGGTGGACCCCTAGTCACTGCCTGGTACGACACGCAACACACACAACACGTACCCCTCCTCAGTCGACTTGACTTGACTTGACTTGACTTGACTTTTGGAGCGCTCCGCCCCAAAATAGGAAGAAAACTCGTTCCAGGAATGTTTCGGCATTTGTTTATAACGCACTGGCTGGCAGGCCAGGAAGAGAATCAAGCGGAACAAGAGGACCTCGTGACTGCGATCCCTCGTTCGGCCATTTTTGCGAAGAATGCAGAGCGTACTGGGCTGCGGCCTCATCCTTACGAGGTTAAGGAATGGAAAGAAAGGAAGGAGAGAGCGACCGAAGGAGATCGACCCGACGATCTGGAGGGCCTTCTTAAAGGTCGACGTTGATGAGGGTGGCTCCGTTGATGCAAATGAATTGGTGACCTGCCTCGAGGAACTCGATCGGGGCGTGTCGGTGAAGCAGGCGAGGCGCTTGATCGCTCAGTGTGGCCCGCTCATCAATCACCCAGACTCGACAAAATACCACGAAGATGATCAGGGAAAATGCAAACAGATTGACGTGTATGGCTTCGCCAAGCTGATGGCGACGCTCGAGATCAAAAAGCCGTCCGAGCCCTTTTTGAATCACTCGATCCTGGGCCAAAACAAACCGCTGCCTTATCAACGGGAGGTGCGCCGTTACTACACGAATCCCAGAGTTGTGTGGAGTGTCGCCGGCATCATCATCGCCAACTTCATCGTCAACATCTTGGAGAAGGAGTACGACCAAGACCTCCAACGACCGAAGTATACATCCCTTTGGGAGACCGCTGACTTCGTGTTTAACCTAGTCTTCCTGGCCGAGCTGCTGTGGAACATGTACGGCTACGGCTTTGGCCGAGCGTTTTGGAAGAGCGGGTGGAACGTCTTCGACTTTTTCATCGTGGCGGTGGGCATTTTGTTAATAACGGGCATCGAGTTGGGCGAGTTGCAAAAACTCAAGCTGCTAAGAGCGTTCCGCGTCTTCCGCCTCTTCAAGCGGATCAAGTCGCTGAACAAGATCATCATGGCGCTGCTCGCGTCCATTCCGGGCGTCGCGAACGCCTTCGTGATCGTCTTCATCTTCTTCTGCATCTACGCCATCCTCGGCGTCGAGCTCTTCCGTGAGTTTGGTCGCTTGGGCTATTACAGGACGAGCGAGATTACAGCGACGGATCCTTACAGCAACGTCTCGCACGTCGTGGACTCGACGACGCCGCGCGGCTATACCCGCGGGATTGAGTATTTTGGTGTCTACTCACGCGCGATGTTCACCCTCTTCCAGATCATGACTGGTGAAGCGTGGTGCGAGGAGATCATGAGGCCGCTCCTTTTCGGGCTCTACCAGACAAGACCGTTCGCGGTGTCCTTCTACTTCATCACCTGCGCCCTCCTGATGCAGCTTGTGCTCTCCAACGTCGTCGTCGCCGTGCTCCTCGACCACTTTGTGCCCACACCACCTAAACTCTTGACGGAATCGGAGGTGACCGAGATCATCGACGACGTCAAGCTTTCCTATGGAAGGCCGCCCGTCGCGCCCGCGGCAGCGCCCGAGCTCGAGCCTGAGGCAGATCGCCCTCCCGGGGCAGATCGCCCTCCCGGGGCAGATCGACCTCCCGGGGCAGATCGACCTCCCGGGCGAGACGGGCGGCGGTCTCGCCCAGGATCTCCCTTCGTCGAGTGTAGCGGCAACACCAACGACGCCATCGAGCTCAAGCCTGCCGCCTCCAAAGTGCAGCCCCCGTTCATCTTCTCCTTCTCCTCCTTCTTCCCCGCAAAAGCCGCCCCTGAACCAATACTCCTCTTGGCGGAGCCGCAGCCGCCGCCGCCGCCGCCGCTCGTGCCCACGAGGACGCCCTCGCCCGCTCCAATGCCCGCTGCGATCCCGCTCGTGCCCACGAGCGGTAGCACTGACGAAGCAGCCGCTCTCGATCAGCATGCCCTTCTCTCGAGGCGCGTCGAGATCTTGCAGGAGAAGCTCCTGAAGCTCGACGAGAAGCTCGGGCAATTGGATCAGGGACTTGATCTCCTGTCTTTGATGGACGACGTCTCCGCCTGACGAGCGTCGGCAGTCGGGCAGTATTTGTAGACAGAGTAAAAAGTAAGACGTGGTGAGCTCGAGCGATCTCGCGCTCGCTTTTTGCGACGTCCTTTTGTGCCCGATGCGGGTCGTGTGGCTATTGGTCGCTCTCGCCGCAACAGCGGCGGAAGCTCCTGGAGCGTACAGCCCACCGGTTGTACTGACCGTGGCGGGCTCTGACAGTGGCGGCGGCGCGGGCATCCAGGCGGCATTGAAGACGTTCGAGGCGAACGGCGTCTTTGGAACCACGGCCATCGTGGCGCTGACGGCGCAGAACACCGTCGGCGTGCAGGGCGTTGAGGCCGCGACGCCATCCTTTGTGAGGGCGCAGATCGACTCAGTGCTCGGCGACATTGGAGCGCATGCCATTCAAACGGGCATGCTGCCGACGGCCGAGGTGATCACGACCGTCGCGAAGGCGCTCGATGATCACAAGGCGGCCGTGCGCGTCATCGACCCTGTGTTCGTGGCAGCGAGCGGCGACATGCTGGTGAGCCCGGAGGCCATCGCTGCCCTCCGAAATGTGCTCCTTCCCACCGCGACAGTGCTCACCCCGAACATGCCAGAGGCGGGTAAGCTTCTCGATCGGCCGGCGCCGACTACGGTGGCGGAGATGCGTGAGGCAGCGAGTGCGCTGGTGGCTCTCGGGGCGACGTCGGTGCTGCTCAAGGGCGGCCGGCTCGCCGAGGGCGACATGGTCGACGTCTACGCCGACGCCCAGCCAAACGTCGGCCACAGTGCCCTCGGCGGCGCCCGTATCGTCGAGCTTCGCTATGCGCGAGTCGAGACCTCGAACACTCACGGGGCTGGGTGCACGCTCGCTGCGGCGGTCGCGGCGGCGCTAGCGAAGCAGGTGCACGCGGGCCGGCCGATTGACACGCTCTCGGCCGTACAAGAGGCGCGCGAGTACCTGTCGACTGTCTTCGAGGCCTCCGCTCGGTGCGCCGCTAACTGCCGTTGATTGCCACTGATGGCCCTTGATTGCCACTGATGGCCCTTGATTGCCACTGATGGCCCTTGATTGCCACTGATGGCCCTTGATTGCCACTGATGGCCCTTGATTGCCACTGATGGCCCTTGATTGCCGCTGATGGCCGTTGATTGTCACTGATGGCCCTTGATTGTCACTGATGGCCCTTGATTGCCACTGATGGCCGTTGATTGCCGCTGATGGCCGCTGATGCCCACTGATGACCGCTGATGGCCGTTGATTGCCACTGATGACCATTGATGACCCTTGATCTCCCTTGATTGCCACTGATGACCGTTGATGACCGCTGATGACCCTTTGGCTCGCTCAGGCTCCGAGTTGGAAAGGGCGCCCGTGGCCCTCTGAATCACGCGCGCTCGGGCTGGGCCGCACTCTCGAGCGCCGTCCCGGGCAGCCGCGACGGCCCCACGGCGATCTCCGAGGCGGGAGATTCGAGCTCGCTCGCGATGGCGCTTTGGACCGATGCACGTGTCGTCGAGCTGCGAGAGGCGTGCTTGCGTACCGGCTTCATCCGCGGGCTCGCGAGCGGCGCGCTGCCCAAGCTCAACTTTGCTGGCTACGTGGCTCAAGTGCGTGGCTGATTGCATGTGATTGCATGTGATTGCATGTGATCGCATGTGATTGCATGTGATTGCATGTGACTGGCTACGTCGCCCAAGTGCGTGGCTGATTGCGACGGTGATGGCCACTGAGATGGCCACTTTGATGAGCGCGGATTGGCCCCCCGATTGCGATGGATGCGCTGTGTACAGGATAAGTTTTTCCTGGAAGCCTTCGCTCGTGCGTACACCCTCGCCTTGACCAAGCTGCCAGCTGCGGACGTTGCGGGCGTGCGTGAGTTTGCATCGCTCGTCCGGGGCGTCGTCGATGAGCTTCGATTGCATGCGGGCTACGCGACGCGCTGGGATGTGGACATGTCGGCCGTAGTGCCCGTCGCCGCGACGCAGGGCTACGTCGACTTCCTAAACGAGGTGGCAAGCTCATCGGATGTGGTTGCATGCGCCGCGGCGATGGTGCCGTGCATGCGCTTGTATGCCTTCCTCGGACAGGTGAGTGCCACTGATGGCGATGGATGACGCCTGATGACGCCTGATGGCGCCTGATGACGCCTGATGACGCCTGATGACGCCTGATGACGCCTGATGACGCCTGATGACGCCTGATGACGCCTGATGACGACTGATGACGACTGATGACGCCTCCCCCGGACAGAGCCTCGCGCCCGACAAGACGCCCGGTCCTTATGTGGACTGGATCGACACGTACAGCGACGCGGGCTTCGAGTCGCTCGCCACGACGCTCGAGCGGTTGCTAGACCGATACAGCGCGCGACTCGAGGGCGGCTACGCTGCGAGATTTGGGGAGATCCGTTCGCTGTACGTCCGCGGAGTGGCGCTGAGTACCGCTGATGACAACCGCCGATGACTGCTAAAGCATCGCTGAGGACCTGATGTCGCTGAGGACTCGGGATGTCGGGATGTCGGGCTGTCGAGGGCCTCCGATTGCATCTGATTAACATCTGATTGCATGCCATCGGATTGCATCGGATTGCATCTGATTGCATGTGATTGCATGTGAGTGCACATGCTTGCATATGCTTGCAACTGACTTGGACTGGCGTGCTTTCGAGTGCAGGTACGTCCGGGCGATGGAGCTTGAGCTTGCATTCTTTGAGGCATGGAGCCCGGCAAGCGCGCCCAAGAGCGAGCTGTGATGTCCAGTTGTCTTCTTTGAGCCCGTCGAGCGCGCGCGCCGTGGCGAGCGCCCTCCATTAGAACGCAAGCGGGCTCGAGAGCCGAGAGAGAGAGAGAGAGAGGCAGAGTTCAGGCAATGAGCCGAGGATTCCGGCGCGCAGGGGGCGCGGTCGTGACGTCGTGTGCTCGCACGGGCCGGGCGGCGCGTCTTAGGCGCGTCCGGTCGGAGTGTCGGGCGACGCGCATCCAATTGAATAAAAGCCGCAGCTGGGCCCCCCGTGGAGCTGAGATGTTCGCTCGAGTTGTGGGTAGATAATGAAGCTACGGCTTTTGTTGGGGCGAAAAAAGCAGCTGAACTCTCGACACCAGTCTGTCGGTCCATTTTCATTCATGAGTACACGGCACTTGTCTTCTGCAGCTGCGACGCTCGGATAAAATCTTGCGCGATCGGCGCCTCTGGCTCCTCTCCGCAACTGCTTGGTTGTACCACGCAGCGCGCGAGCCGCACGTCACCACGCGGGTACAGCAGGTAAGGGCTCGAGAAACGGGGGACTGCGCCGAAAGCGGGCACAACACGGTGGGTGGTCGCGCTGATCTCGCCACCAGTGATGTACTCAAGAGTCTCGCCCGCCATGACGATAGCATTCATGGCGTGCGTACCGCCGGCGAATCCGACGCCTTCTGCCTCCTTCTCGGGGCATCTCCAGCGGAATTCGGCCAAGTCAAGCACCTCAAGCCCGGCGGCACTCGCAAAAGGTGCAACAGTGATGAGTGTGTAATCCACGTGCTCGGCACACGGAGTAGCAGCGCCCGGACGGTACCGAAAGAGAGAGAGGAGCGAGCTAAGCTCCGCGGGAGCGGCGCCATCAGCCGAGGCGGAAGGAATCGGGTCGGCAAGACGGGTGAGGGTCATAGGGTCTGAGCGCACCAGCTCGATGGCAAGGGCCTCGAGTAAGCTGAGCGAAAATGCGTGTAGCTCTCGGCACGCCTCTTGGAGCGATGGCAGCGCAGTAGGTGACGGAGAGCATGTAGCCGATGTTGTGAGGCGTGCAAACAGCACTTTGCGAGCGTCACTCTCGCTGTAGCCACGGTAAGTAGGTGTGCCGTCCGATGCGAAAGCTGGATGCGTGAGTCCTATCCGTTCACGGGCATTCTCGTCACCAAAGAAATGGGGCATCTCAGCTACCAGTGAGCGCACAGCGGAGGACACGGACAAAGGCAGCGGCACCACCGCATAGCTGCGCGTGCGAAGCGACGCACACAGCTGCTCAGGTGTCATTCAAGGAATTGATCCTTTCTGGCAGCTGAGATGCCCCATTCTCGTCGGCACAAAAGCGCCCGAGCGGACCCTTTCACTCGCTTTGAAAACAAGCTCCGCGGCGGAGCTGGAAAAGTTGATTTGAAACCTTTCTTCCCTGCCGAACACTCTCGAAATAGAACGCCGTATCGCAGCCTCTATTTTTAAAGAAGGACATGGAAGGTAATTCGTATTACTCGGAGGTTTTTACGAGATCGCATCTTCATGGCGGCGCCAACCGAAGCCTTTGACGAGCACCTTGCCTGCGCCATTTGCTTCGAACCGTATCATGAGCCCGTGACGCTCGGCTGCGGCCACACTTTCTGTTCGACACACCTGGACCAGATCGATCGCTGTCCCTTCCGCTGTCGTGAAGGAGTCATCCCAAGGCCCGATGCCAGGAGGGTCAATCTAGCAATTCGCGCAGTCGTGGAAGCTCTCGATCGTCAGATGATGCGCGTCGATCCTCGCGACGTGGTGGTTGGTATGTTAGTCCATCGCAGCGTAGCAGGCGTAGTGCATCAGGGCACTTACCGTGGGCAACAGGTCGCTGTCAAGCAGCTGAATGTCACTTCGGGGGACCGTGGTCTGACCACTCAGCAACTTCGCGAGATTGAGATCGTGAAGCAGGCGCGTCACCCTGGGATCCTCATGGTGATCGGCACGTGCCCACCTCCTGAGGCGTATATCGTGTCGCCATGGTGCCCGGCTGGCGACCTCACCTCAGCCATAGCCTCTGCCGGGGCGACACCACTGGAGTTTCGGCTAACTTTGCATTTGGGCTCGTGCATCGCCGATGCACTGAACTTCCTCCACTCGCGCAACTTGCTGCATCGCGACCTCAAGCCTGCAAACATTCTTCTGCGCGCGTCGCTGCAGGATGCGCTCCGGGTTGAGCATCCATGCGCTCTCTCTGACTTTGGCTCGGCAAGGCCTTCGTCGTGCGCCACCATGACACACGGGATGGGCACGCCTGCATATGCGGCGCCTGAGGTGCTGATGAATCAGCCTTACGGCAAGCCGGCGGACGTCTACTCGTTTGGCATGTGCCTCTTCGAGATGGTATCGGGCGCGCCGCCCTTTCCACACTTTACGGGGCCGATGCAGATTGGCCTTCATGTTCTGCAGGGGGGGCGCCCCCCACTGCCAGAGGGCACGCCGCCCGTCCTCAGCGACATGTGCACTGCATTGTGGCTCGCGGAACCATCGCTGCGCCCTCCGATTTCCGATGCCGTTGCCGCCCTCCGCGATGCTTCGAGCGCGTTCACGGACGAGGACGTGCTCACGCCACCGGCAGTCGTTCGAATGGCAACGGCCGACGTAAAGGAGGTAGTCGCGCAGGAGCTCGCCCCATTCTTAACAGATTCCGATACCTGTAGCATCATGGAGTTGACAATTTGCAGAAGGCTGGAGGTCCGTCATAATATCTTCTTTCAGCCTCTCCGTGTGGAAGCCTCTGTCGGACGACTCAAGACCGCCCTCGCCCGTGCATCGACACGAATTTTCCAGCTTTCTGTGCCGCTCAGCGCAGATGCGATCCTTCTATCTGGGCTAGGCTGCTCTAAGGAAGGGCACGATGATGAGACGCCGCTGCGAGGTACCAAAATTCATGTGATGGTCACTATGCCGTGGGAGGGCGTGGTCACCGTACCTCTCCTAGTCATTGATGCAGACGACGACTACAGGTCGCACCGCACCGGCTTCGAGGTCGACGCCACGTCGTCACAAGAGGAGTATGTCCTGTCGATGCTCGCGGCCGTCAGTGAACTGCCTCTGACTTGCCCGGACGGGTGGCAGCTACGCGTGCTTCCGCAGCTCAGAGCCCAGTGCAAGAACGTAATCCGCGGAGCGAAATCCTTTGGAACAATGGCGTTGCAGGAGGAGAAGATTAAAATTCGCTTCAGTGATCGACATGAAGAACCGAATCTGTTTGTCAAGACCCTCACAGGGAAAACAATCGCGCTGTGTGTCAGTCTGTCGGAGACGATCGAAGACGTGAAGGAACAGATCCAGGAAAAGGAGGGCATACCCCCTGACCAGCAGCGGCTCATCGGCAGATTTGCAGGGTCCGCGTGTCAATTAGAGGATGGGCGAACCCTTGCCGACTACAACATCACGCTGGGGTCAATCCTTCATCTGACGCTCCGACTGAGGGGCACATAACACGGTCCCATTCGTCGGGGGGGACGAGGCAGCAGCCAGGATTGGTTATCCGCGGGTTCCACACAACATGTTGGCGACGGCGGCTGGTGAAGGTGTCTAAGAGGATTCCTTCACGGGAGGTGCAAGAGACGAAGAGAGCTTGGTGTGCAAGTGTGGAAAATGTTGTGTCTTGAGTTGTTCGTTGTCCGGATCCTGCATGCCGTTCACCCGTGGGTCTGGGGTCGGGTCCGTGTGTGTCACAGTGTCAGAGTGCCGTGCCATGTGGACACGGACGGTGACAGAGTCAGAGAGCTCATTGAGCGAGTGTGGAAGATCGGAAGACGCTCACGACACCGTGTTAAGCGATACACTGGACCGGGCACCGCACAAGACCGGACCAGCATCTCGCGCACACCGGCGCCCCAAATTAGGAAGGGGTCTCACCGGTCACGAAGGACACCCAGCCGCGTGAGTCGAGTTGCCTAAAAAGGAGAGGTCAGCGCCACGAGGACACCCAGATGCGCGAGTCGAACTCGTGCTTGGTAAGAGGGACGCCGTACGCGATCGGCGCGAAGAAGGCGAAGCAGCCGCCCATCGCATACACGAAGAAGCCAGATAGGAGCCAGCGCCGACCGTTGGCTGCATGCGCCGCCTCTGTGCCGAGGGGTGGCGGCTCGTCGGGCCCATGCGTCACGTGGGCGCTTAGTATGGGCATGCGCCCGAAGAGGAGGCTGATAGGTGGCACTGCGACATCGAGTACCAGCCCGAGAAGGAGCAAGGCATGCAGCAGTGATGGAAGGAAGTGGTACAGGAACGCCACGCGCTCGACCAGGATGAATGGGAGCCAATTGAGCGCGTAGCCGAGCAGGAGCAGCCAGCCCGTGCTCAGGAGAGACATCGGCCCTAGAGGCGGCGGAAGCGGCGGCGGTGGCGGCGGGGATGGCGGCGCTGACAGCGTGGGTGGCGCGCCTGGCGCAGGTGCACCTGGCGGCATGCTCACGGGCGCATCGGCCGTTGGCGCGGCGGCGGCACCCGCAGCACCATCAACACTCGATGGTGCTGCAGCACTCGGCGCGCCGTCGAGCGCCGTGTCGGGCACCGCCTTCCTATTCGGGAGCGCCGTTTCGGGCGCTTCGGAGCCGTTGGCAGCCGCATGGGCAGCCGCATGGGCAGCCGCATGGGCAGCCGCGGCCTCGCCCTCGGAGGCGGCCGCGCCGTCCGGGGCGGGGATGCGCCTCAGGTAGGGCGGGAGCCGGTGCGGGCAAGTCGAGCGTGCCAGCACCCAAATTAGGAAGAGGCACGGGGCGGCCGCGCACAGCCACCAGACGATCGGTGTGCCGATGCAGTAGATACGCGCCTCGAGCGCATCGGGAGGTCGAGGGGAGATGCCCTCATGACTCGCATACGGCGCGTGCTTGCCTCGCCAGTAGAGGACCGAGCGGAGCATAAGCGGCCACTCCCACCAGCGCGAGCCCCACTGGTGCGTCTTCTTGATCGCCGCGTTCGCACGCACCATCTCCCGGCTGAGCTCGATGATGCGATCCATCAGGCCGAGGGGCGCCGTCACGGGCGCGCTCGCGTTCACCAGCGCGCTCGCCATCGAGGGCGCCGTCGAGGGCGCGAGGCTTGCCATGGCAGTCGCCATGGCAGTCGCCATGTCCGCGCTCTCGACGGTCTCTCGGGCCGTGATGGGGGCGGCGGCGGCGGCGGCGGCGGCGTACACGTCGGCGTACACGTCTCCACGGAGCGAGGCTCGGAAGGCCTTGGTCATAAACTTGACTCCCGGCCCTGTCGACGGCAGCAGCGCCAGATGCAGCACGAAGGAGCCAACGTATACGAGCAGCGGCAGCAGGAGCAACAAGACGCCTCGAGCGACTGCCTCGAGCAACAGAAGACGCCACGAGGCGCCGTGGTGGCGCGCGCGGTAGAGTGCGATGAGCGAGTGCACGCCGGCGACCGCCACCGTCGCGAACCCGGTCATCTTCGTCGAGACGGCAAGCGAGATGCCCACGCCCGCGACGGCGAGCCGCGCCAGCCAGGCTCGGGAGAGTGACGGGTGCCAGTCGGCGGCGGCGCACGCGCCGAGCTGGAGTGTGATGCCCAGGAGCAGCGTCGCATCGGTGAGCACGAGCCGCTGCTCCACGAGCATGCACGTGTCGAAGAGGGCGCCCGCCGCCGCGAGCGTCGCCGCAGGCTGCGAGAGGCCGAATGCGCGGCCAGCGAGGAAGAGCAGCGGCGGCAGCGCCGCGCCCTGGAGCGCGGGGCCAATGCGCAGCGCGTACAGGTTGAAGGACGCTGGGATGGGCTCCGCGATCTGAGCCCATGCCTGCTCCGCCGCGTAGCCGCCGAGCCACGCGAAGAGCGCGAGGACCTGCTTGCCGAGCGGAGGGTGGATGTCGAAAAAGTACTCGCCGCGCAGGTAGCCGTTCACGAACTTACCAAAGTGGTACTCGTCAAAGACCACCTCGCGCGGGTACTCGAGCATCGCCACGCGCGTGAGCACGCTCAGTGCGAGGATCACTGACGCGAGGAGAGCGTCGGTCGATGGCGCCATTCCTACGACCTCGCGCACGGACATGTGAAAAGGCTTCTGAAACCCCCGCACGAGGAGAACGCCCACGACTATGACTCCTTCATCATGCCCGCGAACTCTGCAACTTGCGACAGCTTTTCCGTTCACATCTCACACGAGAATGCCTTTGGACCTGCCGCCGCTGCCGCCGGGCTCGGCGCTCAGGTTCAACACGGTCGAGAAGCGCTTCCCATCGCTTCTTCAAAGCCTCGAGGGCGAGATGTCGCGGCTGCTCGAGTGGGCGAGCACGGGCGATTCGCACCCGCGGCCGCACCCACCGCCGCAACGCCGCTTTCAGGATGCAGTCGGCGGCGGCCCGTCGCACACAGCAGAGGTGCGCCACGAGGAGGTGCGCGATTTTCTCCAACAGCGCAACGACGTGCACCAGCGCCGTGCCAAGCGGCGCGAGATGGCCGAGTCGACGGCCGTGCGCCTGCCACGCGAGATCAACATCAGCGGCGGCGCAGGGCGAAGCGGCAAGCAGCGCGAGGTGTCGTACCTGTCGGATGGCGTGCCGGCGGCGCACCCGTCGAACGTGCCCGCCTCGGTCATCCCGGACGCTTTCCGCATCATGATCGAGTCGCCTTTCCCCACGCGCGAGCCACACTTTTACTCGCTCTTTGACGAGGATGACAACTGGTCCTTCGATGCGACGACGCGGCAGTTCAAGGCGGTACTCTTTCCGAGCAAGGTGCCCGCCGGGCGGCGCGACGTGCTGCTGCTGCACGCATGGGTCAATGACATGGTCGCTCGCCTCAAGAAGACGCAGGCCGGCAAGCAGCAGGCCGCCGCGTACGGCGCAGGCAGCGCCGGCCCCGGCTTCGGCGGCACGGGCGGCGGTATGGGCAGCCTGGGCGGCGGCATTGGCGGCGTGGGCGGCGTGGGTGGCGTACCGATGATGGATGAGGAGGAGATGCTCCACGATGCGCAGCTCCTCTTCTCTGTCGCCTTCCACGAGATCATCCGGCAGGTCTCCGTACACTGCCTCGAGCGCGGCTACCTGATGGGCAAGATCTGGTGGTCGGAGATGGAGCTCTTCCAGCGGCTGCTGCAGCTGCAACGGCAGTCGCGCGCGGCGCTCGAGCTCGAGAGGAGGCAGCGCGCGAGGGAGCGCGACGAGCTCCACGGGAGGATCGACGATCTCGAGCGCGAGATCGCGTTGCTGAGGCGCTCGTCGATCAGCGGCGGCTCGTCGAGTGCGAGGTGAATAATAGAGGTTTGAATAAGAGGTGAAAAGAGGTGAACCGCCGATCGACGCCGTTGTCATCAGAGAGGCTCGACCGCTGAAGACCGGCACGGGCTGCAACAGGCTGCAAGAGCGCGGAGCCCCGCGGGGCGCATATATGTGTATCGAAAATGAATGTAACGGGCATGGTGATCTCGAGGCGTTTACCTAACCAAACCTAACCTGACAACCGTTGTACTAGTTACATAGCTATCACCTCAGCATCAGTGATATGACTCACCAAACTGTCTCACAAGAGAGACTGAAGACGCCTCGTCGCTCCTCACAGCGAGCCCGAGAGGAGAGGGTCAGGGTAATAACGGAGCAGCGAGGTTGCCTCCTCGTGGCGCTCCAGGGCCTGGAGGCACGCGGCGAGGTTGCGCGCGGTGGAAAAGACGCGCGGGTGCGAGGTGCCCAGCAGCCGCTCGCGCGCCTCGAGCGCGCGACGCAGCAGAGGCTCCGCCTCCGCCAGCTCGCCGCGCAAGAAGAGCGTAGCACCGAGCGAACTGAGAGAGCTGAGCGTGTCGGGATGGTCGTCGCCGAGGACGGCTACGCGCGCCTCGAGCGCAGCACGGTCGAGTGGCTCAGCCTCGGCACAGAGGCCCTGCGATCGCAGTAGCACGGCGAGATTGTACGCTGTAGCGGCCGTTGACTTGTGCTTGTTGCCGACGCTCCCCTTGTAGGCGGTCAGCGCTTCCTGATACAACTGCGTCGCCTGATCCACGTTACCGAGCTCCTTGTGGAAGAGCGCGAGGTTGTTCGCGGCGCTCGCGAATGCCGGATGCGTGGTGCCAAACTCGCCGCGCGCGAGCTCATAGGCCTCCTGGCTCGCCGTTAGCGCGGCAGCATAGTTCCCCGAGAGGTGTAACCCGCGCACCTCCTCATTCAGCTCGCCGATCCGGCGCACGGATGGTGGCGGCTTGTAGTGGCCACTGCACAGCAGGCGACTTGTGAATCGGAGGCACAACCGGCGCCCCGTCGGCCTGAGCACGACAAACATGTGTATCCAAAAATAGATGCATACGTGTCAAGTCAAGTCAAGTCAAGTTGTCTGTTGTTTATGTATAGACTTGACTTGACATTGTGAAATCCGCAGGGTGGGATTTCGTCGTAAACACCTGCGCTCCTGCGGACGGTGGCGATGCACACCTCTAAACCTCTTGACACCCGATCTTCCGCCACTGCTCTGAGCTCTCACCGCTGTGCCGCACTTTTGGACCCTGCTCAGGGAGGGCAGCTCCCAACTTTAGGCAAGAGAACGTTTAAACAGAGCGGCGCGGAGAGATTGGAGGAGGTTGGGCCGTTGGGGCATAGGCATAGGGCGCCCGAGCCGCCACCGCGAGCTGCCGCCGCGAGCCGCGCGCGCGCAGCACCATGGCTCGTCAGACCTCCTCGTGTTGCAGCGAGGCTCGGGAGTCTCGTCACAGTCTCGTCAATCTTCATCGAGCATCGCAAGCGCCGATTCGGCGAGATCACCGAGCGGCCCCGAGTGCGATCGCTGGCGCGTCATCACCTCCTGCAGCGCCTCCGTGCAGAAGGGATGCTGGAGCACATCCTCGATGAACGGTCTATCCGCCGGGTCGCGCTGCAGCAGTTGCTGGATGAGGTCTTTCGCGTCGTCCGATATCCGTTGCCACCCGGGGTCCTCAAAGGAGAAGTCGGCCTCGTTGATCCTGCGCAGCAACGCCTCCTCATCGAGGCTCGTCGAGCTGTCGGCATCCAGTGTGCTAAACGGGAAGCAGCCGCAGAGCATCACGTGCAGGCAGATGCCCAACGACCACAGGTCCGCCTTGGCGCCGTACGCAGGCGGTGGCTCGGGTAGCCGCGGCGGATCAGTCTCGTGCCAGAACCTGACGCGCGGGGGGGGGGGGTCAGAGGAAGTCGGGAGGGACGGCTCGACACAAGGTTCGTCATATTATACGTCAGAGGGTTCGTCAGAGGGTTCTGCCTCGTCAATCTCGCGTACCAGATGGACACCTCGGGTGCGCAGTACTCGGGCGTACCATGTAGCCCAGTGAGGCTGGGCGTCTCGAGGTCGTCGGGATCGACCATGGCGGCACAGTGCAGGTCTGCCACCACCACCTCGTACTCGCCACCAGCCTCGCGCATGCACACCTGCACCGTCTCCGGCTTCAGGTTGCGAAGGACCACGCCGCAGTCGTGCGCGCGCTTGGTGGCGAGGACGAGGCGCACGAAGATGGAGCGCGCCACCGGCTCAGGCAGTCGGCTGCGCTTCTCTATCATCGTGAGCAGGTCGTCTGCGATCACGCCCTCCGTCGGCGCCAGCTGCACTGCGAGGTAAAAGCTGTCGGGTGCCTGAAGCACCTGGTGCACGCACGCGAGCCGTGCGGAGAGCACCTCCGCGTCGTCGTGCGGATGGTCCATGATCCGCCGCTGCGCCAAGATGGCCGTCGCGAGCTCCGCGCACTTTCTCGGGTGCAGGTCACACACCTCCACCCTGTTGAGCGCGTAGGAGACGCCCGTCCTTCGCTCGATCGCATGCCGCCCGCCCATCTGGGCACCCTCGATGCCCTCTTTGACGTCGTAGAACTCTTTTAGCCCCTCATCCGACTTGAGCGCAATGTCGGCTAGTGCGCGCAGCGATTCCGGCGACGTGTACGCCGCCTTGGGTGCTGCCATAAACGCGCAAAAGAGGTGGGAGGGAATAGACCGAACGAGTTGACCGACGGCTTGGGGGCCGTTCACGGGCGGCGTGCGTAATATTCACAACACAACGAAAGAACCACGGCCAGGGTCTCTGCACATATGTTCACCTACATTGGAAAGCCCGCGCCCTCGATGGCGCTTTTTCAAGGCAATGTTTTGCACTGCCGAGGACTTCTACGGCGAGGTCGCCACGGCACTGCGACCGCACTACGCCGAGGGCGCGCTTTACGATGCTGCGCTGTCTGCCTTGTTCAGCCGTGCGAGGAGCGATCCAACGTTTATCCTGGTGATAGTGGCCTTCTCAACGAGCATCGCAGCGGGCGGGCGCACGTGCGTTGAGAGCCTCCACAGCAGACCGTCGTGCTGCGACGTGATGCCCACCGGCCACACATTTGACCGTTCGCGATTTCCCGCGGAGATTGACCCCGATGGCATCGAACGCAACATCCGTGCGTTCGGCGTTGGCAACGTAAGCTGGCACAGGCAGTACGTGAGTGGCTGGTTTGACTGCGCATGCGGCTGGCCGGGACGGCTCGCTCGGCTGCTGAGTCTGGCGCTGCCCCAGGGCAACTTCCGCGTGCACAACATGAACCGGCACGCTACCGGCCCCGTGTATCCACTCGGACTCCTCGAGTCCGACGACTTCCTTCGCAGGCAGGGGCGCGCGGCCCACGTGTTCATCCTGGACTACGCCGTGCATCACGGTATGGGTCTCTCCGGTCGGGAGGCGACGATGCGCGCGCTCCAGATGGAGAACGAGCTGCTGATGCGCCGGCTGCTCAGCCTGCCCTCGCGCCCAGCTGTCGTCACGCTCACGCTGCCTCACTCGGGTCGTCGATGGACAGCTCTCCTACGGAACGAGTCCGAAGGCGTGTTGCGGGCGGCGCTGGCCGTGTACGAGCGGATCCATGCGCCGCTGAGCCGGCACTATGCGAGCGCCGTCGTGAGCGTGCCCTCCATGCTCGTGCACCTCGCGCGGACCGATCCCGAGCGCCGTCTCGAGCGCTTCCGATGCATGAGGCATGCGTATGGCGCGATGGACTTTGCGCACCCGGGCCAGTGTGTGCACGATCTCGCGGCGGAGATGCTCCTGACCTTATTTGGCAAGTCGCGCGACGCTCCGATGCGGTCGCGCGCCCACGCCGAGGACGACGACGTCAAGACGACGCCGGGTACACACGCGTCCGCCTCCGCCTCCGTTTCCGCTTCCCGCCAGCTGCCGCCGCCCTTGCACTTGAATGCATGCAATGACACACGATCCCTCCACGAGGCAGCGCTCACGACGGCGCTACGCGGGGCGGAGGTGGCGGCAGCGCAGCGCCAGCGGCCGGGCGGCGCAGCGCGCCGCAGCAGGTCGCTCGAGGGCGTCGTCTTGGACGTGTGTGCCCGGCTGCGGCCAGCCAGCACGAGCTTGAGCTTCCACAGCCCCAGTATGGTGCGCCGCCAGCCGCCGCGCACTCCGACGACGTGCGTGCGCTGGCCTCCGCCCAGTGCTGCGGTCCCGGGAGCAATGGCCGAAAAGAGGCGTGCCGGCGCCCTCGTGGCCTGCGTGGCGCACGATGGGCAGGATGGCTGGACGTGGTTACCTCCTGCGACGGCACGACCCTCGAATGCCGGCACGGCGCTCGCCTCCCTGATGAGCTCGGCAATTGAGTGCGTCGGGAGTGATGACGCGCCGGCATGCCTGCCCACGAGGACGCGTTCGTGGGTGGCGACGTATGATGATGAGCGCCATCAGTACGGCTGGTTCACGTGTGGACTGCCGGCGGCCCGCCCGCTCCAGTACGCACTCAACTGCTCGACGCGAGGGACCCTCTACGTGTCTTGGGTCCGCTCGTACACGCGGCACTGGGGCATCGTGCTGGTGAGCGTGCACGCGCACCGGGCGGCCAAGGGCGGGCATGCGCTCGACACGGCGCTCTTGGCCGAGGCGACCATTGATAGCCGTGACCCGACACGCCGGCATACGTTTGTAGAGACGAGCGCCCTTCGCCTCTCGGCCCCCCTGCCGGCCGCGTACCAGCAGCTGAGCGTCACGCTCACCCCGGTGCCACGAGCTCGTGCCGACAGTGCGAGCAGCCCCACGAGCTCTCCGACGGGCCCACTCGACGGCCTGGCCGCCCAGCAGCGGCGCGTGCACACCGTGGGCCGCGAGCTCGATCGGCGCTGCCCGAACAAGTTCAAGCTCGTCGCGTTGGCATGCTACCCTTGAACTGTTTACGGAAACTGGCACATAGCCTTCTTAGTGACACTATTTTCTAGCCCAGGGGGATCAAGCTAGGGTGAAGGTAACGGGTGTCCAGTGATGTGAGTTTCGGCAAAGGAAGTTTTCGTGCGGAATTCTATGCACGTCGTCAATCAGCGGGTGTCAATGGCTCGGCTTCTCGAGCTGTTCGTCGTGCTCACACTACTCCAGCAGACGGCGGCGCTATTCGCCAAGGCGTCACCAACGATCGTCCGCATGGAGCGTGCCGCTCGCGAGCTTGCCGCTACCTTCATATTCGAGGGCCTTGTGCAGGTGCGCGAGCCGCTCGAGATCTTTGACGACCCGCGGCACCAGTCGTTCTGGTTCGAGTCAAGCAAAGCGGCGCTCGAGGCTGATCTTCGTGGGGCCGCCGACATGGGCGAAAAGACGTACGAGACCGTCCGACCGGTCGCGCCGCCGAGTGAGGAGGAGCTGATGTCCGCGTCGCCGCTGCTCGTCGCCCGTTCGCGCCGTGCACAGCCAACGAAGCGCATCGTGACCGCCGCGCCACTCCAGGCAAAGCTGAAGCTGCCCGCTGGCGCCGAGCCACTCGGTCCGCCCGAGTCGGCGCCCGACACTCGTAGCGGTGCCTCGAGAGCGCTCGTGCGTCAGAAGCTCTCCGCGCTACACTCGCAGCGAGCGCAGCTCGAGGCGGCCGTCAGCGAGATGCTCGACCCGCTGGTCGCGCCCTCGCTCCCGGCGTTTGACCTCGCGGTACTCCTGCTCTTCCTGAGCGAGCTCGCCAGTGGGCTGCCCGTGCCGGTGGCGTCCAAGGAGGCGGCGATGCTGAGTGCCGCCTACTCGGGCGATGCCAACGGCAAGGAGCAGCAGAGCGTGCGGCACGTGCAGGGCGTCCTCGGCGCGTACGCAAGGGAGCGCCTAGGGAGGGAGGTCTGAGCTCGAGAGCTGCCGCAACAGTTACTAAATGCATAACTTATCCTGCAGATCAAACCCTAGTCGACGCCACACCGCCGCCGCCGCCGCCCAACCCGCAACCGAGCGGGGGACGGGGCGGCAGCGGGGCGGCGACGCCGACGCGCGACGGGCCGACGGGGCGCCGCCGGGCGCGGCCCCGCCCGCGCGGCGGGGCGCTCGAGGACGTCGCTCGCGCGTATCATGTGCGTTGCCGACGCGCCGCAGCCGGCTCGTGTCACGTGTGGTTTTTACTCGTACGATCGGCCCCACGGGCACGGCCCGCCCGGGCCCGCGCCGCGGCGCACGTGGCGGCTGGCGCCCCGGCCGTTCGGCCGGGCCGCATGCCGGGCCGGCACGTGCGCGCGTGCGACCCCGACGCCGACCGCGCGGGACCCCGCTAAAAAATGCGTAATCCCCATGCTGGTTTGTGGTTATCCCGTCCAGTATACAAGAACAAGTCAAAAATATCGAGTCATCAGTCAATATCATGGTCAATATCAATCGACTGCTAGTTGAATCTCTAACGGCGCGAGGAGTGTGGATCAGATTGGATGCGACACATCCTGGGTCGCCGTCACCCCACAGCTCTCACCTGCTTTTTGCAAGCAAGCTTTCACCTGCTTTGCAAGCAAGCTTCGATGAGTAGATCAAGCACATCATCCGGAAACTTCATACTGTTCTTGTTCATCCACAGCAGCAGCAAGACGAATCGCTGGGTGGTATCATTGAACATCAAATGATCTTTGCGAGACCACTTGACCACATCCCAGACTTTGATCGTCTTGTCAGTCGATCCGGACACGATCTTGGTCCCGTCCGGGGAAAACGCCACCGACCTGACCCAGGCGCCGTGCGCGTCCGCCTTCTCGCTCAACAGCCCCAGCGCATCTGCCAGAGAAGCCAGCAGGGGTCAGTTTCGGCCAAAGAGGGGCCATTTTGAGGGCAAAGGCGCACCCGAATCCCAGACTTTGATCGTCCCGTCGCGCGATCCGGACACAATCTTGGTCCCGTCCGGGGAAAACGCCACCGAGTAGACTAGGCCGCTGTGGGCGTTCGTCTTCTCGCTAAGCAGCTCCAGTTTGTCTGCCAGACAAGCAAACAGGCGTCAGTTTTGGCCAAGGAGGGGCAATAGGGCTCGCGGCGCACCAAAATCCCAGACTTTGATCGTCTTGTCGTCCGATCCTGACACAATCTTGGTCCCGTCCGGGGAAAACGCGACCGACCGGATCCAGTCGCTGTGGGCATTCGTCTTCTCGCTCAACAGCTCCAGTTTGCCTGCCAGACAAGCCAGCATGCGTAAGTTTTGGACAAGGAGGGGCGATTATGAGCTCGCGGCGCACGAGAATCCCAGACTTTGATCGTCTTGTCGTGCGATCCGGACACAATCTTGGTCCCGTCCAGGGAAAACGCCACCGACATGACCCAGTCGCTGTGGGCGTTTGTCTTCTCGCTCAGCAGCTCCAGCTTGCCTGCCAGACAAGCCAGCAGGCGTCAGTTTTGGCCAAGGAGGGGCGATTTGAGGGCTCCGGCGCACCCGAATCCCAGACTTTGATCGTCTTGTCGAACGATCCGGACACGATCTTGGTCCCGTCGGGGGAAAACGCCACCGACATGATCTCGCGGCTGTGGGCGTTCGTCTTCTCGCTCAACTGCTCCAGCTTGTCTGCCAGACAAGCCAACAGTCGTCAGTTTGGGCCAAGGAGGGGCGATTTGAGGGCTCCGGCGCACCTGAATCCCAGACTTTGATCGTCTTGTCGTACGATCCGGACACGATCTTGGTCCCGTCCGGGGAAAACGCCACCGACATGATGTGTTTGCTGTGGGCGTTCGTCTTCTCGTTCAACAGCTCCAGTTTGTCTGCCAGGCAAGCCGACAGGCGTCAGTTTTGGCTATAAGGAGGGGCGATTTGAGGGCTCCGGCGCAGGGCGCACCCGAATCCCAGGCTTTGATCGTCCCGTCAGCCGATCCCGACACGATCTTCGTGCCATCGGGCGAAAAGACGACCGAGATGATGGCACGGCTGTGGGCGTTGGTCTTCTCCGCTACACAGTTGATGAGCATCGCGATCATCCTGCGAACAAGAGAGAAAAGAAGAGAGAGGCTTGGCAGCGTGTGTATTCGGCAGCATGGAGATATGGGACCACACGAGGCTGCAAGCTGAAGGGCGCTTCAGGGGTCTCGATGCAGACATGCAACCACCAACAGCGTGCCGCGAGGATGAGGGGAATCGCGTGCGGAGTGTGGTTCCGAAGCTCATCGCGAACGGAGAGTCGCATGCCCTCGAGAGAGGCAGCCCAGCTCGGGGTCTCAGGATTGGGCAGTCACGTGGCGGCAAAGCGCGCGGGGGCGGAGAGGAGGGAGGCGGACTTTTGTCAGCGCGCGACTGCGGAATGGCAAGCGAAAAAAAACCACAGTCGTGAGAGAGACGAAGGGAGGCGTAGGGGCAAGGGCATGTGTGCTCCCTGAGATGCACAAGTGCCCGCGGGCTCCGTGTGGAAGAAAGCACCTACCAGGGAGCGGACTCGATGTATTCCGTGTGCGAAGCGGTTTGCGCGTGCAGCGGTGCGTCGCACCGACGCACGTTGAGCACGTAGAGCGACGGCGGAGTGATGCGACCCAGGGGAGGTCGCGCGCGTCGCTATTCCTGTGAAGAAAGATCTGTAAACCGGACGTATTCGAGTTATCTTTGGTTGGGCACGCATAACTCGAATACGTTCGGTCGCACAAACCCCACCGGCCGGGCTCGTTATCTCTTATCAACGCTGCACGCGCGGAAACCAAAGTCTAACGACCGCATAAACCGCGTGTTTCGGCAAAGATGCAAAAGATGATGTCGATGACGAAGTCGAGTGCAATCTATGCAGACACAGCGACGAAAAAGAACCGACATGCGTAACGATGCGATGTGTAACGTTCAACAATACAAGTGGACCTTCGAGACGTCCTCGAGCACGCAGCACCTATCCACATGGATCCGGAGGGTGCCCACATATGTCCGAGGTCGAGGTGGAGGTGACCTCGAGTATCACTCGCTGGCGGCGAGCTGCGGAGCGTTTCACAGCGAGGGAACGATGGCCAGCCAGGCCATCGAGTCCGGCCAGCGCCGTGTCGTACCGGTTGCTCGTGCCCAGCACTCCGAAAGCGAGCACTTCGAAAGCGAGAAATCCGAAAGCGAGCAGTCCGAAAGCGTGGGGATGCGCCACCTCGGCGCAGCTCCCCAAGTGCTTGCCCAAGGTGCTGCAGCTCGGTGGCGGCTGACGGGAACGGCGCGGCGTGCGGCACCCTTGGCGGCGTGGCTCGGTCTCTCAACTCAACTTGTAATGGGGCCCCCGCCCGCCGCCTGCGCCGTTCCGCCGTCTCCCTGTTCTGCTGTGCCGTCGATGGGAAAGTTGCACAGAGGGCATACCTTCTTCTTCTTCAGCCACTCCTCCGCGCAGCCCGAATGGAAAGTGTGCAAGCACGGCAGCGTGCGCACCTGCGGCATCGGAGGCTTGCACGGATCAGAGGTCATCTGAGGCCATCCGAGGGGGGCCAGAGCGCGCACGCGCTCAGAGGGCCCTTGGGCCGTCGGGCAGCTCTCAGCGTGCCTAGCACGGGGCATGTGCGCACACACCTGGTTGCCACAGCAAACGTCCTCTAGGCACACAGTGCATGTGCGGACCTCCTCTGGTAGCTTGGTGACGTCGTTGACCACCCAGCTAGCCTGCGGGCGGCACAGCCGAGCCAGCACGTCAGAGAGGGCGAGGAGGCACAAGGGCGGTACGTCGAGAGCGCACCGTGTGGTGGTCAATGTCATGGGTGGACGCGCCCGCCCTGGGATTGTCCTGCAGGTGCTGCACGAACTCACGCAGGATGAGGAGCTCGAGAGGCGTGATCTCGCGCGCCTGCAGCCGCCGCAGCAGCTGCTCCTGCCGCTCGCGCGAGGCAGTGGAACTCTCTCCGCCGCTACTGCCCGCAGCGGCAGCCTGCAGCTGCGCGAGTGGGCTGGCACCAGCTGGCACGCCGTTGATAGTGGAGCAGTAGGGGCACCGCACGTGCTGCAGCGCGCCCATCTGCGCTGTTGTGAAGATGCCCTGGCAATTGTAGCAGCGGATCTGGGGGCTGCGCCCAAGGGAGCTCTCTCTCTGCGCACCACAGTCAGCCAGCGCGCGCAGCAGATCAGGCAGAGCAGGCTTTGACGCGTCCTGATGTATCCTCCTGTATCCTCCATGATAATACACACAGAGCCTACGCATGCGCGGCCTGAAGGCGTTCGGCGGGCGGCGCACCGGTAACTCTCGCTGCGAGCGCTCGGTTTGCGTATTGCGTGAGTGAGCGCCTCCCATCGGATGCTGATGGTCAGGCGCGCGTGGAAGACGGATCCGCACTCGCGCAGAAAATGGCAAAAGCGTGTCTCGACACAGCGCCTCGAAGTTGTTGAAGTTTCGTCTCGTTCGTCGATTTTCACGACAAGTAACGGATAAAACATCAGCATTGGAGATCATATACATGTACCGAACCGTCCCGGCTCCCCCCGGTGTCTTTTTACCGAACCGCCAGGGTGAAGAAGCGGTGATTTCTAACTTAGTATTCATAAAGGTGAGCTCCAGGTGATCATCTTCGTCTACCCTCAGCTCCGCACTCAGGTCAGACCTTGGGCGAAGGCGTCCGCGGCCACTAGTTCCTGTCCCACGCCTCGCGCCAGCACATGCTAGAAGATCAGGCGGAGCTGACCGCGTGGACGAGCGTCCTGCAGTTCGGACGCATTTTTCAGAACATGACAAGTACCAAATCAGTCATACCGGCCAAGTGGCGCGCGCAGCTCGCGCGGCCCGCATCACTGTATGGCATTTCCTCTTGGTCGTACACCGTGCTCGGGCTCTTCGTGCTCGCCCAGGCTCGCGACTGTCCGAGGTCGCTTCCTGGGGCGACGTCTCACGCGTGCCTGCCCGCAGAGCTCGAGGCATTGCTGGTGATCGTCCAAGGCGCGTTGTCATTCATGGCAGATGTATGGAACATCGGCCGTCCGTCGCTCTTCCACTGCCTCGACCGCTCATCCGCCGTGTGCCTCGTATGTGCTCAGCTGCTCAAGTTCGGGTCTGCCACGCTGCCGGCGGGGGAGGTACTCTTCGTGTGGAGCAGCTTGGCCGTCAGCCTGCTCTGCAAGCTGATGAGTGGCCGCGCTATCGCCGCCGGCTCGGCGGTCAGCTTCGCGCGTTGGCACCTCTGCTGGCACTTCTCTCTGCCGGCTCTGATGATAAGCTATCACTGGTGGCGATGGCGCTTCTCAGAAGTGGCATGCGTGCGATGAGGCATGAGATGATCGGACCCCTGGCCATACGATACGCCTCTACCATGGTAGTCTCGTCCTCCTCAGACGTACCTCCAATACAATCAAACAAATATACCTTACGCCGCCGCCGCCGCCGCCACCACCACCAATGCCGCGCCGCCTTTGGCTAAAGCCTTTTGGTAAAGCCAGAGTTCGCACCGCCGCCGCCGCCGCCGCCGCCGCCTCCACCTCCACCGCCTCCTCCGCTCCGCCTCCACCTCCACCGCCTCCACCGCCGCCGCCGCTGCCGCACCTCCGCGGCCACCGCCTCGGCCCTCGGCAGCGCACACACACATATCGCGCACGCATTCACCATTATGCGGTACCTCATGCGAATTACGAGCACTTATTTATCACCAGACACCACGACGCGTAAAACGTGATATTCTGCTCTCTGATAGGGTGCGGCGCGTTCGAGCTCTCATGTATGCGCATTGCACTGCGGACAGCCACGCCGCCGTCAACTGCTAGTACCGTACTTAGTACACAGCAACATACTGCGCCATCATTCACAGGGAGAAACACCGCAGCGAAAGTGCGCGCGCGAGAGCTCCGCCCGCCGAGCTTCAGTTCTGATGGCCGAACCCCTGTCCGTAAGCGACCAGCGTCACGTTGTCGAAAAAGGAGCGCCCGTTGTCGAGCCGCTGCTGGCGCGGCGAGGGATTGAAGGGCGTCACAAAGGGCTGGCGGAGTGCCTGAGACGTCGGGTTCGCAATCGCCGGCGGGCCGCCGTGGAAGGGTGCACGGTGGTGGTTGAAGACCGATGGTGGGACGCGGGCCGTCATGGGCGCGCGGTAATGGGTCGCGGTAGTGCTGACGTACGTGAGGTCGCGATAGGTGGGCGAGAGATTCTCACGCGCCGGCGGCGTTGCCGGCGGGAAGAGCTGCTCACTCGAGGAGCTCCAGGTGAGGCCGGCAGTGGAGCGGGAAAAGTTGCGATACACGAAGGGGCGCACGACGGTGCGGTTGAAGAATGGACTTTCCGCGGGCACGGACATCGATGGCTTGAGAAGAGGCGCAAAGGCGGCTGGTCTCGTGCTGGGACCTGCCGCTGGGCCCGCCGTCCGGGTAATGCTGGCATGATCGAGGGCGGGACTCCGTGCAGCCTTGACGGAGAGCGCGTTCACGAGATGCGTCACGTCGTCTGCGCTGGTTCGGAGGATGATTTTGTTCATAAGCACTTGTAAATGGGGGAAGGTACGCACAGAGCGGAAGCCGACGCCGGGAGGACAACTTGGAAACTGACTATTTCACAGTTACGGGTAGTTTCGTCGCTGCACAACACGTCTCTAAGGAAAAATGGACCTTGCCTCATGAAACAGAAAACATTTTACGAACATCATACCTGAACTGAAAAAGTTCGCTACGGACCTATTGCAGGAACGCGACACTGCAAATTATGCGAGAAGGTTGGCTGCTGACTTGCGATAGTTGGCCAACGTTTGCTCGACCCCTGCCGCGTCCGCCTGCTCACGCTTAAGCTGTTCGTACAACGCGAGCTTGTCGCCATAGAGGACTCGGACGTCCTCGCGGGACTGCTCGAAGGCCCGATGCAACGCCTCGGCCTCCGCCTTCGAGCTCTCGATCTCGCGCCTTCGGTCGACCGTGCTCAGCTCGTTGGAATGGTGCACGCGCTGAAGCTTGTGCGCGGCGGCGGCGATGAAGGCCTCGACTTCGGCCATCTTGGAGCCGAGCTCAGAAGCCTTGCGCTGCACCATGATCTGGTGCTCGGTCAGGTAGTTGGTCTCGCCCGAGAGCACCGCGAGTGCATTCTCCTTCTGAACGGCGCACTGTGAAATCTGGAAAGACATGTCCTCGATCGCATCTCGCGTCTCGTCCACCGTGTGCTCGCACATCTCGAGCTTGTTCTGCAGCCGTCGGTTCGCCTCGATCAGCTTGGTGAGTTCGGCCTGCAGAGTGCGGATCTTCGCATCGGCCTCCGCCTTGCCCGCCTCGGCTTCCGCGATACGCCGACGCTGTTCCTCGACGAGTCGCATGCGACGCATCTCGCGACGGGCCGCCGGGTCATGTGTGAGCTCGTCGTCCGCCTCGTTCTGGTTGATGGCGGTCTCGGCGTCGATCAAGAGCGCGGTCTTGGCGGCCTTCGCCTCCTCGTCCGCCTGGTGCATCTCTTCGAAGCGACGCACGATGAGCGTCTCGAGCGCCTTGATACCCGCGTCGATCTGGTTCTGATTCACTTGAAGCTCGCTCAGGATCTCGTCCACGTCGCTCTGCACCTCCATTCGACGCCATTGGAGCGCCTGCATGTCAGCCAGCGTGTCCGCGTATGCCTGCCGATGCTCGCGCACCTCCTGTAACAACTCTTCGAATCGGAGCTTCAGATCCCCTTTTGCCCTTTTCATCCCCCGGGGCGCGGCCGACACGCCGACCTCGACGCCGCCATCCTCGCCATCCTCGGCGTCGTCCTCCTCGGCTGCGTGGTGCGTGGTGCGCAGCAAGGCCTCCCTGAGGTAGTTGGCCTTCTCCCCGCTCTCCTCCGTCGCTTCCCCCCGACGCCGCTCGGCCTTCGCGACCTTAAGCTCGTTGAGGGCGGCCATGGACTGGAGGTCGACCCGCGTGGCAGGCCAGCGGTAGAGGAACCAGCTGGCTCCGATCAGGAGGGGCACCGTCATCACCTGCACCGTCATCACGGAGAACCGAAAGTCCCAGAGCTCTGCGTTCACGTACTTGTTATAGAAGAGCAGCGGCACGATGAAGGAGAAGCGCGAGGCGAGGACCCCGAGGATGACGGCGGCAATCAAGCTCCACAAGAGGAGGTAGAAGCGACCTAGGTAGAGCAGCTCGATCCGACGGAACGCTTGGATCTCGTCGACGAGAACGAACGAGATGATCTGCAGCTTGGACACATCCAAGCCCTGCGGCCACTGCGCGTACAAGAGCAGCAGCACTCGCGACGCGATGAGGACCGCGCCGACGCCGGGGAGGAGTGTGATGAGCAAGTAGGTGAGGACGTTGTCGGAGATGGCGACGACAGAGGAGGACCACGGCTGGCCAGTCGCCCGGAGGAAGATGACGAAGCTCACGACGACGATGACGTAGTAGCCGACCACGAGGGCAAAGGTGACGAGCGCCGCCTGCGTGTCCGGGTAGCGCCGCCACGCCGCGCTACACGTGACCACGACGAGCGGGTCGCAAAAGGTTTGGACCTGCATCGCAAAGAAGACGAGGGAGAGGACGAGGACGAGGATGAAGAGGGCGACCGCCTGATTGCGCATCGCATTCGAGCTCGCCGAGGCGTCGCGTGCGTCGGTTAGGAGCCGATTCACGCCATGGAATAGCTCCTTGTACGCACCCGCACTCGGCGAAGGGTTCGCCTCAGCGGCCGCGAGCAACGACCCCGTGTCGGAGCGCGTGTCGAGGCTGTCGAGCTCGGAGCGTCGGTTAACGTCCGGGTGGAGCAAGAACTGATCCGCCCACGCGTGCCGCTGGAAGTAGAGATCCTTCCACTGCCAGTGCTCGATCCGTCGATAGCCGTGCGGCCCGAGCGTCGTCAAGAGCGCGCTCCCCGACACGTCAGCGACTGGATCAAAAGGGGCTGCGCGCGAAGAGTCGAAGATGGCTTCGATGAAGGTGCCTTGGCAATGGCGAGGCACGGGCACGTTGAGCAGGCCAGCGATGGTCGACGGCACATCGATGACGGAATGCACGCCCCCCTCGCACAGGCTCGCCGCGTTTGGGTCGACAGCGCCGCCAGAGCCCGGAGGCTCCCCGAGGCGGGAGCCCATTCGGTACGCCAACAGCGGGACCTCGCGCTCCGGCGAGGAGCCACCACCCGCGCCGCCGGTACTCAGCTGCCCATGCTCCGAGAGCACGAGCAACGTTGTGGGCGGTGCCCCAGGATAGCCCAGCGCCGCGACGACACGATCGAGCAGCGCCGCCTTATCGCGCACCGCCTGAGCGTACGAGCCTGCGGCGTACGAGACGCCGTCCAAGTACCCGGCCGTGTTGAGCTGAGACAGCTGCGCGACGACGAGGCGTGCCGAACTGTTGAGAGCGATGAGCAGGGCCTCCTCGCGCCGCAAGTCGTACGTGTTGGCCTCGGCGCCCTCCAGGTCCTCGTATTGCGGCAGGGACGCGGACACCGAGCCATCCCCCTCGAAGGGCTCGAGCGCCGATCGAAGGAGGTCAACGTGCCAGGGCGTGCCCACGAAGGCGGCGGGCATCTGCAGCTGCTGCATCACCTCGAAGATCGACGAGAACTCCTGATCCGGAGGGCCGATGGGTCAGAGAGGCAATCACAAGAGGCAATCAAGAGGCCATCAAGAGGCCATGAACAACACTCACCTGATCCGGAGGGCCGCGATTGCCCAGCAGCCCGTGGATCTCGGCCTTGACGCCCATCTGGAGACTTACCCAATTAGGGACGGCGAGGGTCGGTACCTCCGCCTGCAGCTTGCACAGCACGCTGCTGCTGCTGTCGAGCCCGGCGCGCCAGCGGGCGAGTGCGGCGCCATCCCCGTCGCCGGACTGCTCGAAGGCGTCGTACCGCAAGCCCGAGAGGACGACGGCTACCACCCGGTGACGATCCGCCGACACATTGTACGGCAGGAATGAGCGCGCCTCGCCCACTGTGCGGGCCGACTGGCCCACAGCATACGCCGCCGCCGCCAGGTACGCAAACGACTGCTCTTCAATCGTCTGCAGCTGCCCTTCGACGAAGAACTCGCCCTGATCTCCTAGGATCGACCAATAATCGTAAAAGGCCATCCAGCCCGTCATCAGGATGATGAACGCCGAGATGAGCAGCACCTGGCGCCGCCCCATGCCCGCGGCCGCCGCGCGCTCGCGGAGCGGCACCAGCCATCGGACCAGCCGCTCCATCAGCTCGAATGTGAGCGGCCGATCCGTCGCGAACGCGGCCTCCTCTTGCATGTGGCGCTTGAGGTGCGTGTTGGCGACGGGTGCGCCCATCTCGAGCAACGAGACGATGACCTTTGGCAAGTCGGCTGACGGGCGTACGTTGAGGACGCCCGAGAGGAAGGCCGCGCGCAGGATCAGGGCCGCGGTTGCCACGCGCAGCAGCAGCAGCACGGTGATGAAGGCGAGGCGCATGAAGGTGGGATAGCCGGTCTGCAGCAGCGAGAAGAAGATGGCCTGCAGCAACTTCGTGGCGGCCGCCTCGAGGAAATGGTCGAGCGAGGCGGAGAGGATGCCGGCGACTACGTGCACCACCACACCCGCTGAGATGAGCGCGTCCAAGACCGCCACGATTCCCTGGATGGATACCGTGCGCAGCTGCTGCCGAGATGCAAACACGTTATCCAGCCGAGGATCGTTGGGAGCCAACAGGCAGAAGATGAACGAGATCAATGCATCGAGCAGCAGACAGCCGAACGCGATGCCGAGCAGCCGATTGCGGCTCTTCCGTGATATGCGGCCAACCTTGCCATCTCTCACCCTTTCGTTCTCTGCCGCCTCCTCCGCCTTCGTCATCACCTTTGACGTGTGCGTAATGGCTTGTACTACCGTGACTTCCTTCCTTTTCTTGGTGAAGGAAGCGACCGCCATATCATCGGCGAAACTGGAGGCTGCATGGGTGGGCCTCACGCCCGTCAGGGTTCGAAGTCCGCTATCCATCTACCTTGCGGGGCAAAACCAGGGGGCTGAATTTCTGATCTGTGAACCGCTAGACGCGCCCTTTCCACCCAAGAAACCGTTCACGCGACCTCACACATGGAGAGCGCACGACGACGCACGCTGACACTCGTACGAACCGAACACCATGGGGCGAGCGTGCAGGGGTAGGCGTCGCTCGGCGTCGGGGTCAAGCGTGTCGCACTTGGTCGCCGCCGTG
>Ga0210242_100299_pt1 | contig 43054 bp, 22 predicted proteins | sample ChrtobMeP5a_16mM_FD_155445 | JGI IMG/M metagenome (GOLD analysis project Ga0210242, IMG submission 155445) | Chrysochromulina tobin associated microbial communities from unialgal haptophyte culture, Seattle, Washington, United States - P5a_16mM | ecosystem: Host-associated > Algae > Haptophytes >... | reverse complement strand
ATTACGGTAACTCACCTTAGTACCGATGAGATGCCGGCCGATATCTTTACAAAGCCTCTTCCTTACCTGACTTTCACCAAATTTCGCCGCATGTTGCTTGGATCCTAATCGATTACGGGGGTGAATCGATTACGGGGGTGGACAGGGGTGAAACCAGCTCGACTACCGCACAACAGCTCCAGATCGTGACCCTGAGCAGCGCATACAGTACATACAGCCGACCATCGCTTGATACTAGCGCGCGCCGACGCTCCTTTTCACTTCCCATGCTAATATGCCTGTCTTGCTGCGGGGGTGTGTCGCGAGATGAGTCAGGTAATCCGACGATACCTGCTCTATGAGCTCGCTAGAGGTCCAGCAAGATCTCATTGCATGAAACCCCTTTCCTTATTAGGAAGAGATTCGGTGGGATTCCTTTTGTGTGTGTGAATTGGACAGAAGTGGTACTGTTATTAGTACTGTATCGGAATGCGTGCATAGGATTCCGGTAGGTCGCGTGTCGGAGAGTGGCTGTTGCATTCTTGCTTGTCCTCTTGTCCCGAGTCCTCTCAGCAAGGGGGTTCAGGGAACGGTTACGGCGCTCTTGCGACAGGCAACACCGGCAGCGGAAGTGGCGACCGAAGAGCTGCCAAGGACTCCCGAGATGACTGAGGCGCAACAAACGCCGTCAAAGGCGTCGCCGGCGGCTCCAAAAACTCTCGATGAATGGCAGCGCGAAACACAGCAATACCACCACGTCCGCCACCGAAGCACCGAGTCAAACGAATCTGCATCTGAAATGTCGCTTGACAGTCGCTTGAACTTGATGCAGTACTCGTCTCAACGTGGCTTCATCGTGTGGAATGTGGATCAACGTAAGGTGCAACTGCGGCGGCGGGTCAGTTCGCTGGGAGACGAGGTGCTCAATCGCTGGGAAGAAGAGCGTGGGAAATATGAGGAAATGCAACGCGAGCTAGATGTGCTCAAAAGGGAGGAAGAGCTCGAACAACAGCGGCTGCAGCGCGAGCAAGACGAGCTCAAAAGGAAGAAAGAGCGCCAACGTGAAACACTGAAACGGCACGAAGCCGCGAAAGCTAAGCGCCTGGCCCGTGAAGCCGCTATGGCTGCTGCAAAGGCCGAGTCGGAGCGTGCGGCCGCTGCGATGGCCGAGGCTGAGGAGCGTCTACAAGGCAGGCTGCGTCTCGCCTTTGAAGATTTCGACACGGACAAGTCTGGCACAATTTCCATGTCCGAGCTGCAAAATGTCCTTTCAGCCGCGAAGCTTGCGTTGAGCCCCGGGGATCTCGAGACGCTTCTGGGCACCGCCGACACGGACAAAGATGGTGAGATCAACTTTGACGAGTTCATGAATCAGCTGCAGGAGGAGTTCCACTCGGGAAGGATTGGTGGGCTAATAGACATTGTGGAGGAAGCGAGCGTCACGAACGGCTGGCTCAACCCGATGGCATGGTTCAAGGTGAAGGCGGAAGGTCAGGGTGTCATTGCGACCGAAGAAGGTCCACCTGCAGCCGACGACGAAGTCCAAGAACCCGAGGAGAAGGAGGAGGAAGAGGATGAAGAGGAGGAGGCAGGGCCGGTCTCATTCGGCGTTTCATCCGCAGCATCGTCTAGCAGCGAAATGAAGGCCTATCGGGTTCGTACACAAAGGCACATGCTGTCCGAAGCCATCGTCAGAGAGCGCAACTCAATCATGGCGGAGGAGCAGCGCCTGGCTGAGAAAAAGATGGCCAGATTCAAAGAGAGCCAACAGGACAAGTACAGAGCGTACACCAGGAGTAAGTATCAGATGTTCCAGCAGGCCAAGGTCGATAGGATCGCCAACGCAGAAGCGCTGGCCGCGGAAAAGCGTGAAGTTGGCGTGCAGATGCGGCTCCAGCTAAAGTCGCAATACCAGGAACTGCAGAACAAGGCCCAGGAGCGCGCCACCCTTACGGCCGCTCATACGCTACAAGTGCGTCAGGAGAAAAAGGCCGAGACTGAGAAGAGGCACGAAGAGCATTTGAAGCACGGGCACATGATTGCCCTTGCAGCCGCCGAGGAGCGCCGAAAGCGGAAGGAAGAGGCTCTCGCAACTGTGCGTAAGCAGACAAAGGCAACGCAGGACTTCGCCGCTAGGGTCAAGCACGAGACGCGCCCCGAGGTTCGAGAAGCAACGCGAGACTTCTTCCAAGCGAAACGTGATGCCCTTGCAGAAAAGGAGCGGGCTCTGCAGCAGGAGGGACGGATGATCCGAGAGCAGGACACCCAGGCCTTCATGGAAAAGATGACCGGGTCAGTGATGGAAACAAAGGAGCTAAGGGGCGCTGGGGTACGTCGTGCACGGGAAAAGACCGCGCGCAAGAATCAGCAGGCCGCCGAAGAGGTGCGGCAGCAGCTTAGCGCGGAGAACGAGCGCCGAAAGATGCGCGAGATGGAGCACTCGAGGCAGGTTGAAGAGAGCCACGCTTCCAAGATGGCTCAGAAGTTCAACCCGAAGGTGCACAGTCCGGACGCTGCTCGTGCGGAGCTGCGACATAGCATCGAGGCGTTGACGTTGAACCCGTTTAGCCACATGTATTACGAGTGCTGATGTGAGCGTATTTTGAAACCCAATCACTGCATGATGTCCCATGAGCCATACCGCGCGTGTGTAGCAAGCAAGCAAGCTTATTAGTCGAAACGACACAAGTACCCGGTACTGTACCTAATCTTGCTTGTTAAACCAAACTTGAATTTTCTCGTTCACGTGAAAATCCATTTCTGTGGGCTCCCGCTCCGGCGCCCTGTGGCGGGCGAGGAGCCTCGCGGGATGTTCGCGGGCAGACGGCTTGGCCGCATCGCCCTTGGCTGTATGCCTGGTGCGCTGCTGTGCACGAGTCGTACCATCCACTGCAAATCATCACAGGAACAGCCAGGTTACGCAATTCCGCCCGAGTCCATCACCGCGCTTGTGGATTACAAGCCGATTCCGTCTGTCTCCGTGCAGCCTCGCATTCAAGAGCAGTTACTGTATTGCCACTACCAACCGACGCTTTCGCTCGAGGACGTCAGCTGCCCGACCCTCAGGCTTGCTGGTGCAAGCTTCAACCCTTGCACACTTAACTCGCACGGCACGAATGGAGTCAACCTGTACTACACTGCCTTTGAGCTGCAGAGCCTCGCGACCAGAGAGAAGAGGATGGTCACCGGTCTCCCCGAAGGCGCCCGCATGGAGCACCTGGCCTGGAGCCCCGATGGGCAGAAGCTGGCATTCAGCCTGCGCACATCTGAGGTCGGCGACGACTCCGCGTGCCGGCTCTGGATCATGGACGTCGCAAGTGCGAAGGCAGCGCCGGTCTGCCCAGAGCAGCGCCTCAACTCCGTCTTAGGCTCGGGTATCAGTTGGCTACCCGATTCGATGTCGCTCATCATCAAGCGCCCCGTCGGCACGCGTGCCAATGCGCCCGCACCGACCACGCTCCCGTCGTCGCCTTCTGTCCAGCAGTGCTCTGCTGGCGGTTCAAAATCGGCGGTTCGTACGTATCCCAACCTGTTGACTTCCGAGCAGGACGCCGAGATGTTTCGTCACTACGCGACGGTTCAGCTTGTGCTCCTCGAGCTCACCAGCTTGGACGGCAAACCCCATGCCCATGAGTGCTCCCTCGGCTCTCCTGCCATCTATTACTCTGTCGACCCGTCGCCGGACGGCACGCACGCCCTCACATCCAGTCTGAGGCCAGACAAGCTGAGTTACGCAGTGCCGTGGTCACGCTTCGGACGCATGATCGAGGTGCGGCCTCTTGTACCGCGGCTGCACGGCGGTGGTGAGGCGACGGCGAGCAACAAGAGTGTGGTGTTGCAGGCGACGGACGCGCTTGAGTCAATGCCGATTGGACACGACGCCTGCCGGCCTGGTCCTCGAGGCTTCGGATGGAGAGCCGACCAGGCGTGCATGCTGCAATACTGTGAGGCTCTAGACGGTGGCGATCCCAAGGCGAAGGTGGACTTTCGTGATCGTGTCCTTCTGCTGGCGGCCCCATTTGAGGGGCCGCCGGCGGAGCTCATGCGCACCAAGACGCGTTTCCAATCGATCCGGTGGGCCTCGGATGGCTCTGCGCTGCTGTGGGAGCGTTGGTACCACGATCGGCGCACAACGATCTCCCGCATCTCGTGCCGGGGAGACGTGACCTCGCCCTACATGGAGTACGACTTCAGCGATGCGTATGAACATCCCGGCTCACCGCTCCTCGAGCCTGGTCCACACGGGCGCAACGTGCTGCGGCTGCATAAGGTCCACACTGCATCTGATGCTCGCGTTGGGGACGGAGATGGGGCTTGCCTTATTTGGGAGGGTTCCGGCGCGTCTGAAGAGGGGCTCCGCCCATTTTTGGACACGCGCCGTGTGGTCGACGGCACCAAAATGCGCCGGTTGTGGCGAGGGGCGGCTGGCTGCTACGACGAGCCGTATGTCGTGCTCCACTCGCACGCAGCCAAGCTTGCGAGGGCGTCGGCGGTAGTGGGGGATGATGCTGGAGGTGGGGAGGAGCTTTTTCTCTTGGTCACGCAACGGCAGACGCAATCGCAGCCTCCACAGATGCTCCTCAAGGCTGTGGATGAGGCCTCGAGTGCGAGCGCGAATGCGGATGCGAAGACGGATGAGTCGCGATTGCTCGCGACCCTCTCTGAGCCGACTCACCCTCAGCCTGGGCTTATAGGCATCCGCAAGTCCCTGATCACGTACGAGCGATCAGACGGCGTGCCGCTCTCCGGCAACCTCTACCTGCCCGCCGGGTACGATGCCGAGAAGGACGGGCCGCTACCGACAATCCTGTGGGCGTACCCTCGTGAGTACAAGTCGAAGAAGAGCGCCGGGCAGGTGCGGGGCTCTCCGCACATGTTTACGACCGTCAGTTGGGGGTCGCCTCTGTTCTGGCTCACGAGGGGCTACGCGGTGCTCGATGGGTTTGCCATGCCCATCATCGGCGAAGGGCAGAGCCATGAGAATGACTCATACGTGGAGCAGATACAGATGAATGCGAGAGCGGCGGTGCAGGAGCTCCAACGACGTGGAGTCGCGGACCATCGTCTTGCCATTGGAGGACACTCATACGGCGCGTTCATGACGGCGAACGTCCTCGCGCGCTGCCCCGAGCTCTTCTGCGCAGGCATCGCTCGGAGCGGCGCGTACAATCGCACGCTCACGCCGTTTGGGTTCCAGTCGGAGGAGCGAAGCTTCTGGGAAGCGGCCGAGACGTACGCGAACATGTCTCCATTTCATCACGCGGACAAGATCAAAACCCCCTTGCTCATCGTCCATGGCGAGGCTGATCCCAACCCGGGCACATATCCGATGCAGTCCGAACGACTCTTTGCCGCCATCAAGGGGCTCGGGGGCACTGCGCGCCTCGTGCTCTTACCTAATGAGGGGCACTGGTACCGTGCGAGGGAGAGCATCTTGCATGCACTTGCGGAGCAGGACGCGTGGCTCGAGAAGCATGTCAAGCATGCGAAGCCACTCAGTCAGGCGGCGCGAGAAGCGCCGACGTCCAAGCTGTGAAAATGGTGGTTTTATACGCTTTAGGCCTTTCGTTTTGGTTTTTGTATAGTTCTGCCGCGTCTTGCTCGATAGGATACAACGCCGTCACACTCCCAGTCACATTGACGGATTCTTTCTGACTAAGGTCAGGTCGACCGCCGTGACGTTACCCACCAAAAAATGCACGATCATGGTTGCACACAGTTGCACGTCGATGAGCTGCATGAACCATGAAGCTGTCGAAGACGGGGCAAGCAGACCGGGCCTAGACGGCACAGCGTAAAATATAGTAAGATATAGTCGTCACCTTTGCAGCATGGCCATGGGAGCCATTGGCGAGAAGGGCATGGGGCTCGCGTGGATCAGCAAATCGGCGCCACCCGGCGGCTCTGTGAGATAGACGATTCAGGTTGGCTCCCTCGCGCCTCGCCTAGGGGAATGCAGTAGGAGCAGTGGAGCCTAGAGACATGCAGTAGCATCGTAGCTGTTTGGATGAATACGGCTACTGTGATTGTTCCTTGCGCCCCATCTCGTCCGTTCATCAGGCAACATTGAGGGACTTGGCGAAGGCGACAAGCTCGGGGCAGCAGCCGTTAGGCAGCGTGAGATGGAGCTTGGAGACCTCCTGCTTGAGGTATAGTACATCCGCGACAATACACTGGCGTGTGAAGAGGATGGAGGTGTCGACTTTCCGATAAGCGGCCAGCAGCCCGACATCGAAAGTAGCGAGTAGCCGCTCGAAAACAGTGTGCAGCTGCTGGCGACAGAGCAGAGGCTCCAGGACCTTGTACATGTGCATCATATCCTTAATCACCAGCTTCACGCTCTCTGTGGGTTCCGGCCTTCGCTTCTCCTCTGAGGGTGTCAGCTGCATCGCCAGCACACCCATGTGACCCCTACGCCGATCCTCAAGCATAGTTACCAACTTTGCGAACAGCTGGTCCTGGTGACTGGCGTAGTCGGTGGCTGCGTCGTCGGTGGACTTGAGGAGAGAACGTTGGCTCTCGGGCACGTATGCTGCGAGGATTGCTTTGAGATGCGGCAGGAATGCCAGCACGACGGCGAGCGCCTGCGATGCCAGCGCCAGGTGCTTTGCTGTGATTACTTTGAGACCCGCAGCCGCATCGGCTCGCATCGCGCCACCATGCAGCACTTGCTTATATGTGATTTCGTGGAACAGCTTGAGCAGGGCGGGTAGGAGTTGCGCCACCTGTGGGCCCACCGTTGGTATCGCTGCCACGCACTGCATATAGTAGACAGCGTTCAACAGTAGCATGAGGGTCGATCCTACCACTTTGTGACCTACGCCGTCGATGATCAGTTCGCGTGGCGCGGCGCTCGTGTCAAGGTGCTGCGGCTCGCGTAGCAGCAACAGTTCGGACTCAGCGAGCATGGGAATCTGATGTCGAACCAGCGCGTCAGCAATTCGTTGGAATTCAGGCGGCACCTCGACCTCCTTCCACTGTTCTGCTTCGACGACTGCGGTCAGCTGACTCTTGGCTGCATCATGCGTGGCGCGAAGGAACTCAGCAGTGTGCTGTTCCAGCTCTGTGGCTAGGACGGAACGCGCTGTTGGACACAGGTGAGCCACGTCACGAATGAACTCCAGCACGAACTTGCTGACACGCACAAAATCGACAAGGCGCATCCGCGCGTGTACTTCCTTCCGCTTGTTGAGCAGCTTCATATAGCGCTCCTGCGCAAGCTCGCAGGCATGGACGAGCAACTCGAGGCTGCGCGCTTCCATCTGCGCAGAGTACTCTTGCCCCTCGTCTCCCGCGGCCGCAGCAAGGCCGTCCGGCGACGCAAGAGCCTTGAGTACAGCCTGGTGAATAGCAGCGGAACGGCGCAGCAGTACCATCACCGATGCCACTACGCCCGCCATCACGGCCTCGAACCTTTCCGTTGGCAGCTTCTGCAGCTGCCTGCTTACAGAAGCCGATGCCGTGAATTCCGCCGCTTCAGGATGCGGCCGCGCATCTCCATCCACCGCCGGGGATGGACTCCCAGACTTGCCACTGGTGTCATCAAGCCTCATGGCTGCCTCCTTGACCATATCCTCGTGTCCCATCACAGTCAACTCCTCCTGCAGCCTTCGTTTTACGAGGGCGCGTATGGTGCGCAAGAGGTGCTCCTCGAGCTCTCCCAGTGCCTCACCTAACAAGCGCAACCGCAGCAGCCCTACACCTACTGGCACAAGGCGTGACTCCAGCTCCGAGGCCAGCACCTCCTTGGGAGCAGAGGCCACCTCGCTGTCCACCTCGTGGCCCAGAGCGAGCTGCAAAAAGTCCTTGCTCATGATATGCGATATTTGTCGCTTTGTCGTCGCCAGCGAGAGACCGAGCGTTTTCAGTGCACAGATCCCGGTCAGCTCGGTCGCGAGTAACCTCTGAGAGGACGAGATTAGGTCGAGGGCACCAGCAAAGTCGCGCGCAGCAAGAAGCTGTTGGATGGTTGGCTGTGTCGCCCATGCAGCATGCATGAGCCGCAGCTTTTCGAGCAGCGCCGCCGAATGAGCACGGCGCCGGACGAGGACAGGCAAGAGCAGAGACTTGTTGACCAGGTTCGCCTCGAGTGAGCGCATCTTCGTACGCAATTGCTCGATTTGATCACAACTGGCTGCCACCTGTTGTTGCAGCTGTTGGTACGAGGCCAGGACAGTGAAGAAGCAATGTTGGCGCGATGAGACCTCGGAAAGCAGTTTGAGCTCGATCGTATCGAGGTGGCCAGCCAGCTTCTCCAGGGCCACCATTGACGAATATGGTTGATCTGGAGGTGAGAATTGGTCGAACGTCTGCGGGCGGGATAGCTTGAAGTCCTCCTCAAAACAGACCGCGGGCACTTGTTTCAATCCAGCAGAACACTCAGTCACAGCGGCGAATGAGGTGCTGTCACAGCCTTCGCCCACAGTAAGCTGCGATCTATGGGCTGCCATGAAAGCGTATGGTTGGCCCACCCGGCGCATGTACTCGGTGAAGTCGCTGAGCGTGAGTGTGCGCTCGTGTGGCACTGAAGGTGCCAAGTTGCTGGACTTTACCATGTAGCTAGAGACAGAAAGGCGAACATCCTCGAGAGTATACTCGTCCAGATCATCAGGCAAACCAAGAAAGGTGGCCCAGGTCTGACGAGGGCTGTTTACCACGGATGAGAAGTTGGCGCCCGCCATTTCCTCCAAGAATCCAGATACTGCCACGTGTCAAGTCAGGTTTACGGTAAGTTCTCAAGTTTGTTGACTGCTGCTGCTGCTGTGAAACACACAAGGCCGCTTGACAAGGAAGTCGCATCAAGACAATTCTTTCCCCCTTCCACCACTTGATTGTGCTTGATTGTTGACTTGACGACCGCTCTGTGTGTCTGTGTTGACTTGACGAACACTCGCATTCCCCACAGCACGCTCCAAGCTTGCGCTCGGGTGGGCAAACCGTTTCTCTTGCTTTTGTGGTTGAATTCGGATCGAGAAATCGTCAGATGTGGAGCTCGTGCAACCTCCCGCGCGCTTCGTTTCTTTCGTGGTCGTTAGAAGCTCGCGAAGTATTCTCAGATTGCCTCCACAACCCGCCCATGCTCGCTCTCTGCCTCGCCGCCAGCGGCCTCAACGTGGGAGTCCCGCACGTGGGGCGCGCCCGCGCCAACGTCCTCATGGTGCCCTCGTGGTACGCGTACACCACCGGCGAGTACACTACCAAGGGCCCTTTGAGCGAAGGCTTGATCAAAGAGGTCAAGTCCCTCAAGGAGCAGGACGAGGTCGCCTTCCTCGGGAAGGCGGAACCCATCGAGCTCAGCGAGCAGGACCGCATCGACAAGGAGCGCCTGCAGAATGCCATGCTGGGCATGGAAACGTCCGATCTGCTCGACGTGACCGAGGATGATGTGAACTTGAATGACGCGACCCCCGAGGCGGTGCCCCCCGAGGCCATGACCCCCGAGGCTGCGGCCCCCGAGGTCGTGACCCCCGAGGCCGCGATCCCCGAGGACGCGTCGACCTTGGAGGCCACTCGACTGAGAATGATGGACGAGGCGATTGCTAAGCTCATCTGCCCCTTGACGAAGTCGCTGCCGATCGACCCGGTGATGGCCGAGGATGGAAGGGTCTACGAGCGCAGCGCCATCACGCAGTTTCTGACACAGCAGCTCAAGTCGCCCACGACCGGTCGCGCGATGGGTGCGTACCTCGTGACGGCGCACTCGATCCGGGACATGATCCGCGGGATGGTCGAGTCGGGCGCGCTGACGGGCGAGAAGCTCGGCGCGTGGACGACGAGGCTGGCGAACGAGGAGCGCATGGCGCAGATGCGACGCAAGGCGGACGCGGGCGACGGTTTCGCCATGTACGAGTTGGGTGCCGCCTACCACCATGGTGGGAAGGGGTTCGATCAGAACCTGGCATTGGCCGTCGAGTGGTACGGCAAGAGTCGCGATGCGGGCGACTTGTCGGGCACGGCAGCCCTGGGCCAATGCTATGCCGAGAGCGTCGGGGTGCGACAGTGCAAGGTGCGTGCAAGCATGCTGCTCGGCATCGCCGCAGACCAGGGCAGCCAGGCCGCGGCGTACTTGCTCGGGAACTACTTTGCGGACGGCTCGCACGGCTTCCCCCAGGACTTTGAGCTGGCACGTTCCTGGTACACCAAGGTGGTGGCTGCCAACGAGGTCGACATAGGGGTGGAAGATGTGCTCAAGGTCGCCCGGTGGTTGCGGCACAATCCAGCGGCGTAGGGGCTGCCGAGCGGAGCCGAACGCCTTGTTCTTCGGCCACAGTAGCACCAGAGCATAGTCCATACGTGAGCGGTGTCGCCATGTCTGAGAGGGCCAGGAACAGAGAGGATCACCCAGGGCGGTGACCCTGTACAAAGCGAGCATCTCTGAGCGTGTGCATCCACCTATGGAGGGGTGTGACTAAAAATTACTTGTTGAGCGCGCGTGCGGCGCGGCGCGCAAGACGCATGACCTCGAATGAACCAACGGATGGAAACGGGGAGATCCAGGCGAGCTCATGTGGATTTTCGGATTTCGGCGAGCTCCCGAGTTCTCTCGTGCGGCACGGGAGACGGAATGGGGAAGAAGGCAGCAGCAGCCAATACTCCGGCGATTGAAGCTACGCCACCGTCCCCAAAGCGCAATGTTGAGCAGAAGAAGCCAGAGTCGCCTCCAAAGCCACTGCAACCAGCACCAAGTGCGGCGGCGCTCTCTCAGACGGAGATCATGCAGAAACTGAATTCAGTGCCTACGTTTTGCATCCTCAATGGTGACTCAAACATTGTCGGCATGCAAGATCCCGAAGGCGAGGGCGAGGTGTGCTGCTGGTTCACCGATGCTGACGATGCCATGGGCATGCTCGCAAGCGCGCGGGAATCTAACCCCGATGTGCCCCTGCTGCACCTCGGGGTAACGCCGCTGGGGCTGGCCTTTGCCTTGGCCATGGGCTGGGCTGAGTCGCACTTTGTGGGCAATCTTCGGCTGCAGGGGCAATCGTCGACCGTCGAGGCCACTAAGGAGGCGGTCGCGCAGCAAGTGGTTGCGCAGGGGCTTGAGCTGGGCACTTGGACGTTGCCCGTCTTCTGCTGTGATGAGCTATCGTCGTCGACAGTGACGCCCGTCTTCCTCAATCGGCACGACCTAGTGCAGGCATGGGTGGCGAGCGGCCGACCGCGCGAGACCGTTCCCGACAACCTTAGCATCATGGACCTGCGCGTGCTCGTTCATCAAATGCAGACGGACGCGTTCGCGTGGTCGACGATTCACTTCGTCGGCTCACCCAAGTCTGTGGCCCTCGTGCATAAGGCGAAGGCAGAGGCGGCGCTTGTCAAGCGCATTCTCGCGGGGGAGGTCTGCCTCGCAGGCGTACCAGACGCCGACGCGCCGCCACCACTCACGGACGACGAGCCGCCGCCCCTCGAGTGAATTCTTCAGGTGCGTGTGGCGTGTTTGCCCTCGATGTTTGCCCGTCTCTCGTGTGTGGGTCTCGTGCCTCGTTTGCTCGTGGCACAAAATGCACATCCATCTCGAGGTCTCACCTCCACTTCATTAATCATTATACCGTACGCAGGTGCATAATGCACAGCAGATGGACCACTGGAGGTCAACAGACAAACAAGTAAATGGAAGTGTGACGTGTCAAAGCGAAGCCAAACATCTAAAAACATGTCATTTTTGGAAGAAAGTAATTAACATAAGAACAACAGGGGCCAGGTACCGGGTATAACCCGACGCTGTTCTGTACCGGTATACCCGGTACTGAACCCATTGGACAACGCGCCGAGTGCGTCGTGTGTTATACGATGCCGTTGCAACCCACCAATTTGAAGTACAACGGCGTCCGAATGTACGCGAATGACACCCGCTATAGCAACAGCACGCAGCTCATTTGCGAGCCATCATCTCTTTTTGAATGCACAGACAGATGTGCTGCTGCAAATGCAACCTGCAGAGCTTTTGTTATTCCAACTCGATTCGCCACAAGCTTCTCACCGTTCATGAATGATCTTTCGACGCGAATGGGAGCTTCTGGTTGGCATGTGATGGATGTAGGCGAGCTCGCGATGCACCTCGGCTGTGTTCCAGATGTACTCGCATTCTATATTCTCAATGCCAGCGGCTATGACTTAGTGAACGCTTGGCGCAACAAGCTGCTCAACGAATCACTGCGTGGCGATCAGATTGCTGGTGCAGCCTGGCTTTTGATTACTGAAGACTTAGGTCTGATAGATACCGGCTACGTGCTTCGCCAAGCTGGGGCTTGGTTTGATGGGGTGCTCGCAAGGTACCCAGAGTCAACGATATCATTACTACAGGGCCACTTTCACATCGAGCCGAAGCATCGTGTCATCCACTTTCCTCACGCAGCCAGCGAAGGCTTCTTGCGCCCCCTCGCATTCGATGCGAAAACTGAGCCCGTCCTTCTCTCGGGCGAGATTCATGCGCACTACCCACTCCGAGTTCGCGCACAGGCACTGTTAAGCACGGGCATGGTGCAAAGGCGCACTGTCACCACAAGAACACACGCGTTTACGAATCCGCAGCAGGAGGCGAGTGATTACGCCGAGGCCATCTCGCGTTACTACATCGCTATTGCTGGCTGCCGGCAGCATAACTTCAAGGGACGACCGGCATCCACCCTGTGGCTCGTCGCCAAACATTTTGAGATTGCCGCGGCAGGGACGGCGATGCTGACTGACACGGCCGCAGCTCACCTCCTTCGTCCACTTGGTTTACTGCCCGGAATTCATTACATCGAGAGCACCCCGTCAATGCTCAACGAGACGTTACGTTACTGGCTTGCCCCGGAGCAGCGTGAGGCACTGCGCAATATAACCGCACGAGGTCAGCGAGTTGTTCACAAATTTCACACAGGTGAGGCGAGAGCGCGTCACTTGAATCAGGTCGCATCTGCGCTTTGGGCCGCGAAGCGCGCCCAGGAGGGGGGTGAGCGTTGCCCTGCTTGCGTCAACAATAGGCTCGACGACTCGATGCCGGGAGCGCCATGCACAGTTCCAGAAGAGGACCCGTATGCTGCCGATGCAGATGTTCTACAAAACGGCTCTGCGAATTCAAGCACGCTGCTCAGTTGAATCTTGAAAACGCGAAGTCTCCCCAATACACACCAGGCTTGTCAGGCTATGCTTACGGAGACGGTGGACCATCGGAGTACGGTGTCCATTGGTCATTGGAGTACATTGGAGTACACGTTGCGCCTGGCGGTAACGCGGTAGCCCCGTATGAATCTCATTACTACTACGATAAGAATTCCCTTTCTTACAGTAGGAATTCTGAGCAGCTGATTCTAATCTGACAAGGGCCACGGCAAGAACCGAAAAACACCCACAGCGGCACAGTGCTCCAGTGCGGGATCGTGATCTTCAGGGACGCGCGGATTCGGGATTGGGAATTGAATTCGGTGCCAAACCCGCAACCGGATGTCGGCTTTCAGCTCGTCCAGGCCAATTCGCATGCAGGCATTCGACTATTTTCTCGGATCGCGTCATACGACTACCGAAAACTTCCGATACTTCCGTAAACCCGGAACCGTCGCGAGCGAGTCCCCGGCACTGAGTCCGAGCACACGCCCGTCCAGGATAAATATGTACGGTATACGACGGTCCATGACCGTAATGACGCGCCTTGTGTAATGGGCACATACCCGATAGCGCCATACTCCCGACCGCCAAAAGCTGAAGCTCACTGAGGCACGTATCTCTGTGGCGCACGTGGTACGCTCGGGTCGCTCACGAACCCGCACACAACTTCGTACTGTCTCGACACGGCCAACCAGCCTATTTTCGGAGCCTTTTCGAAATGGGGTCAGACGCCTCCATCATGCTCTCTCTCTCTCTCTCTCTGCACACTGACGCGCGCCTCGAGCGTCGATATCCTCTGACTCCCATATGCATCGGCTCACCGCTTCTCGTGGGCGGTCAGTCGACAGGGACTACCCCTCAGCACTGACCCTTCTTTATCGCTTATCTTAGGAGCCGAGCAAGAATCCAGAATCGGCGGCGTCAAAAGAGGAAGCCCCTCGAGTTGCACGGGGACGCGCGATGACAAACGCAGCTGGGCAGCTCGCAAGCCCCGCGAGACCTTTGCAGATTACACGATGTATGCCATCTCGGCGCCGAGCAGGAGCGTCCGGAGGTGCCCGCACGTGTCGGTGAGCTTGCACACGCTGAGAAGGGGCTTGAGACCGTACGTGGCGAGCCTGACCTTGCCCATCGAGTCGAAGGAGGTGACGATGCCGTCGACGACGGGGAAGCCTCCATTGCTGAGGACGGGTGAATGGAGCCCCGCTGCGGCCGTACGACCAATCTTGGTAATGGGCTGAGCCACCAGTCCGCCGCCGCCCGTTGCGGGCACCGTCCAGATAGTCGTACCCACGATGAGATCCTTGGCCTGCTCGAGAACTCCACAGCAGCGTGGGCCGGTGGGCACGTGGTGAGCCGCGGTGAGGCTGAGGCTCCGCCCGTCTGCGATCGTGAGGGTGAGAAAGTCCGCATTTGCCTCTGGCTTGGCAATCGAGAGGAGCGAGACGGTGTCGGTGGTGAGTGCACCTTCGCTGGTCGCGGCAACGATGGCGTCACCTTCCCGAAGGGACGCGATGAGCACGTGCGTGCCATCGGCCCTCGTGACGAAGGCGTGCGACGGGAAGCAAGGGTCGTCCGCACTAGTGGCGGCATTGGAAGTGGTCGAGGGGGTCGAGGATAATGAGGTGCTGGGAGCCACGATGGCGGCAACGGTCGCAGGGACGCCTGCTGTGCTCAGAGCCGACCCGAGGGCCGCCGGGCTCGCCATGATGCCCGTGCTGAGCGCACTGCTCGCACTGTTTGCAGCCGTTGCGCTGGGGAGCACGATCGTGACGGTGATGGCGACCGAGGCGGGTGTGATGGTGAGCGTGACGGCCGATGGGGAGACGGTGGTGACACTGGAGGCCGCGGTGGCGAAGAGATTACGGATCGCTTGCTGCTTGTCGGGGCCGTAGTCACTCACGTCGCCGCTCGCAGTGAAGGCGGCATGGACGTACGCCAGCGGGGGCGGCGACAACGGGGGCGGCGGGGGCCGGGGTGGCGGCGGTGAGGGTGAGGGTGGCGGCGGTGAGGGAGAGGGTGGCGGCGGTGAGGGAGAGGGCAGGAACGAAAAGGGCGGCGGCGACGACGCAGGGCAGGCTGGGTCACGGTAAGAGCCGACGCGCTGGCCACCACCAGTGAGGCTGGCGGCGTCGGTTTCCGGATCTTGGGAGCTGGCGTGGCTGGAGGTACGCGAGAGCCAGCCGAAGCGAACCGTGCCACAGAGCGACGAGGCCGTGACGTCGCTGCCACCCGGATGTGACCAGCCGCTGAGGTCCCATACAGGGACGTTATTGCACTGAGCGCCCGATGCGCCGCGGAAGATGACCACGCAGCACGCGCTCGCACCCGCGCATGCCGCGATGCCGAATGGCGAGGGGGGCGGAGGCGGCGGCGGCGGTGGCGGCGGGAGACGCAGAGAGGCTGGCCAATATCCGGGCGTGCCGGTGGCGCCTGGGACGTTGGATCGGGTCGTCGGGTCCCAGCAAGGGCAGTCTCTCTGGTAGGTGCCTGAGCCGTGGGCAGTTGTGATGGAATAGGCTGCGCTTGAGCAGCCTGCGAAGAGGGCGCGGCACTGAGCAAGGGTCATCGTCGCATCGGCATTCGTGTAGCACCCAACGAAGAAGGGCGGATACACTTGCGAATGGTAGTGAACGACCGGCTGCCCATTCGAATCTGGCGTGATGCCGACGTGAGCGCCGCAGACGTCGAGCACTGGGTAGGTGTTGCTGGCCTCGAAGTAGCCGTAGATGCCACGGTTATCTCCCGACGTACCGAGGCGCGTCGAGTGGCCCGAGGCTGCCTGGTAGCTCAGGCAGTTGGTCAGCATCTCGTGAAAGTGGCGCGGGTTGGCGTGGTCGCCACAAGTGTCGAGCAGCGAGATTGAATTGTCGCTGCACAAGTTGCGGATCATGAGCTCGGCCGTGTACGTGTCTATGCCATCAACGACGGACTGGGTACCGAGGCAGCTCATGCCGGGCTGGTTAGAAGTGAAGCCTGCCTCGAAGGGGCCATAGATGTTGACTGTGGTAGTCTGAGTACCCGCAATTGTCGATGAGAGCGTCTGTCGGTAAGAGATTGCGCCTGTGTCAACGCATCCGATAGAGCCGCGCAGCGCAGGTGCAGTTCCGATGCGAGAGGTAAGGCCCACGTAATTTGAGCCCGACGGACAAGTGAGCCCCTGGGGCTGGCCGATCGCAAAGCCGGCGAGCAGTAGCATAGTCGCTCGTGGGGGGTGAGTTCCTCGGAGTTTCGCACGCTACGCGTTCATAGGAAGGGTCGGTTTGAGAAGACTCACGGGTTTGAGAAGACTCCACGCAAATCGTTTCGCAATTGCCCCCGAATTGCGCCCGAAATCCGAAGCAATTGCGTCCGAAATCAGATTGCGTCCGAAATCAGCCGCAATTGCGCGAAACTCATCCGCAATCGCGTCGATCAAGCCGCGTGCGATTTACGTGCGATTTGCGTTGGAAGCGCAGAGCGCGCGTTTTTCGCGCAATTGCGGCTGTTTTCGGACGCAATTGCTTCGGATTTCGGGCGCAATTGCGTCGGGTTTCGGGCGCAATTGCGACACGATTTGCGTGTGCGAGTCTACAGTCTTCTCAAATCCGCGTGTGAGTCTTCTCAAACCGACATTGTAATTGGTTTTACAATTGCGACTTGTAAACTTGCAAAACCAATTATGTCAAACTTGAAACTATCTTCTTCAATCACATCACCGAACTAGACGCACTCCGGTCAATATCATCCTGTTTGAAGTGCGCCCTTCCGCGTCACGTCCACATACCAGTAGTTGAGCCCCACGTTGCACGCCGCCTCGGCCGCGCGCTCGGCTTTGGAGCACGACGAGTAGACCGCGTGGTGCCACTCGCCGGGCACGTACAGCGCATCGCCCGGGCCGATGCGGCAGCGCAGCCCCCGCGCGCTTGCGTACAAGGGATGCTTGACTAGGTCGGGCTCGCGCACGTTGACGAGGCCGTGGTTGGCCGAATCGCCCCGACCCGTCTTGCCCACGAAGATGTTGCCCGTCTCGCGCGAGTTGCGCGCCACCTCCATCACGCGCTGGTAGTACAAGTGACCCTTCTCCTCGGGCGCGAAAAGTAGAAACTCCTTTGTGCCCCTCACCTGCGCCATGATATTCTCGGTCGTGTCCTGATGCAGAGAGGTCATAGTATCGCCGGCCGAGAGCCACAGGTTCGTCTCCTTGGGCAGCCAGTTGGGCTGCCGGCTCGCCCACGCGGGCGCCGAGATGAGTGCTAGCAGAGAGGGCAGATTGAGGTGCAGCTCGGACTGATGGAGGTACGGCCGGCCGTTCACGCCTGCCGCGGACGTCGCACCGCTGCGCCAGAGAGCGAACAGTTGGCGCATCCGCAGCACCTTCTGGATAGGGCGCACAAGCACCCCCTCGACACCTTGCGCGAAGGCGAATTGGTTCGCCGCGAACCAATCCTGCCACGCGCTCAGTGGCTCGAATGTGTTCAACTCGCCTTCGGGCGTCGTGAAGGCCGCCTCCACGAGCACCTCGCCGACGAGAGATTGCAAGCTCGCTGTGGTCCAGTGCGCGACGTCGGTGAGCTCGCGGGTCGAGTTGCGTACGATGAATGGCCTTCGGGCGCCGTGCCGGGCGCCCACAAGCCGCGGCAAGGCTGCGGCGAGATCCGAAGCCTCAATCACGGTGCATCTCTCCAACTGGGCAGCCGTGCCGCCGCCCTCGCCTCCGATGCTGGGGAAGGCACTTTCCGCGGTGGTGGGCTGAGCATCGCACGCCTCCTGCGCCTTACCCGCCGTCGCACCCGCCGTCGCGCCCGCCGTTACGAGCGCCGTTTCGAGCGCTGTTTGGAGCTCCGTTTCGAGCGCCGTTACGAGCGCCGTTTCGAGCGCCGTTTGGAGCGCCGTTTCGAGCGCTGTTTGGAGCTCCACATCAAGCCTTTGCACCCACGAGCCTGGGGCGCTCGCCTCGAGCGTCCGTGCATGCTGCATGGCTGTGCGGGCCGCCTCGATGTACTGCTGCGTCGAGGTACTGCTGCTGCGCGCGTGCGCCTCTCGAGCCCAGTTCGAAAGACGGATCCACCAATCCCTGTCACTCGGCGCGCGCGCCACCGCCTTCTGCGCCGCATGCAGCGCGCCCACGGGGTCGGGAGGCAGCGCGTGGTACCTGAGGAAGGAGGCAATCAGAGGTCATGAGAGGCCATCAGAGGTCATTAGGGAGGCAGCGCGTGGTACCTGATGAGGGACTCAGTCAGATGTGATCAGATTGAACCATCAGATGCAATCAATATGCAATCAATATGCAATCAATATGCAATCAAGATGCAATCCATTTACAACCAGGGTGCACTCGAGATGCAATCCATTTACAAGATGCAATCAAGATGCAATCCATTTACAGGGTGTACTCGAGATGCAATCACCGTAGGATGTAACCTCGCATCATCCAGCTCGTCGGCTCCATGTGCTCATCAGGCACCTCAAGGAAGATGGCGAGGGCCTCTTGGCACGCCTCTACGCTGCCCGTGTGCGCGGGCATCATGCAGCGCGCCTGCACCGCCAGCACCATCGCGCCGCCTTGCTTGGCCGCATGCCGCACGCTAGCGAATGCCGGTGCATGCTGCGGTGCGGCGTCGTAGGCGGCCTGGTAGAGCTTGAGTGCCTCGGCAAGATCGTAATGCTGCAGGTACTGGTGCGCCTGCTCGATCATCAGCTCGATACGGCGCTTTTGAGTGAGACCGTCGCGCGCGAGCTCCTCCTGCAGGAAGGCAGCCGCCTTGTCGCGACTCTTCGTATGCACCCGAAGTGCTCGAGCGTGGAAGAGCGCGGCTGAGTGCCGCAGGCGGCCCGCGCTGGATGAAGAGCCCATGCTCGCGGGCGAATCAAGCACCTGGCGCATGAGCGACCCTATTTCGGCGCACGTGGCATCGAGTGCATCGCTCGGCGCATGGCCCCAGCCGGTGACGTGCCCCAAGAGCAGCTCGGCCAGCTGCATCTTTGACGCGGCCTCGGCCGGTGCGGCCTCGATGGCTTGGCGGAACGCATCCACTGCTGCGTGGTAGCTGGCCGGATCGACGACGGCAGCCTTAGAGTCGATAGTGGTGACAGCGCCGATAGTGGTGACAGCGAGCCAGTGCCAGAACATTCTGCTGCTTCGCTCGCACACACACCCCAGCCCAAGAGTTCAACCCAAGAGTGACGACTCCCATGAAAGCAGCACGAACAATGCACGACCTTTTCACTGTGAGTACAGTAGTGCTGTGAGAGGAGCCTTCTCAATCGTCCGCAGCAGCTCCGGCGCACAGCCGTTTCACACAGAGTTGGGCGATCCGCAGGAGACAGCTGTGAAGCCCCGCCCTTCACCTAACCAGAAACATGATATTAATACATTGTGTCAGTAAGCTTGATAGGTCCGTAAATATGATAGCTTCATTTTTACGGAGCTATCCATCGAACGCTTCATATTTGCTCCGTAAAATATAGCGGTACACAAGTTCGGCTCGAGTGGCACAACATAGAAGGCGAACGTACATGCTGCATGGAATCTGGAATTGGCAATTGCACTGTGCGAACGCGCCGCGGACGAGCCACACGAGCAGCGCTCCATCGTCCATGTACCATGCACAATTTTTAGTGAGATCATTTAGCCAATTGCTTTTAGCATGCACCATACCGGCACCGGCCTCCCGGCTCTCCGCCGGCCCCCGGCTTTTACACATGCGTTATGCGTTACGGTTCCCGCGCGTTGAACCGCATACAGCTGTAGACCGGTTACGTTACTTTACCCGCCACCCGCGACCCTCGCGCCAACTGTAGGTCCATCATGAAGCACACTCTGTGCACACCAGTAGCCCATTGACCCCTCTCCGTTTGCATCACCATCTCACCGTGCAACATGCTCGCTGTGGGCGTGGCCACTGAAAAGGCCTACTGAAGGCCTGGGGCATGTGGACCATGCATGCTTGGAATGACATGCCACGAAGAACCCGTTCTTGAAGAAGCCATCGACGCCTTGCTCGACATCCATACTCAGAGCGATGAGTTGACGATCAGCCAGCGCGATGAGCTGTCAGATGAGCTGTCAGATGAGCTGTCAGATGAGCTGACGAAAGGCCAGCTCACATGCACAATGCCGCCTACTCGCTGGCATGAGCCAGTACACCAGTGATCACGTCCTCGACCATCTTCTCTCCAGGGGTCTTGGGCCTTTCAGCGGTCATCCCCCAAGGCTCGGTAACGGCCAGGATGCTCGCAGCGATCGCTCCCTCTGCCACAAACTCCCCAGGGGTCTTGGGCCTTTCAGCGGTCATCCCCCAAGGCTCCGTAACGGCCAGGATGCTCGCAGCGATCGCTCCCTCTGCCACAAACTCCCCAGGGGTCTTGGGCCTTTCAGCGGTCATCCCCCGATGCTCCGTAACGGCCAGGATGCTCGCAGCGATCGCTCCCTCTGCCACAAACTCCCCAGGGGTCTTGGGCCTCTCAGCGGTCATCCCCCGAGGCTCCGTAACGGCCAGGATGCTCGCAGCGATCGCTCCCTCTGCCACAAACTCCCCAGGGGTCTTGGGCCTCTCAGCGGTCATCCCCCAAGGCTCGGTAACGGCCAGGATGCTCGCAGCGATCGCTCCCTCTGCCACAAACTCCCCAGGGGTCTTGGGCCTTTCAGCGGTCATCCCCCAAGGCTCGGTAACAGCCAGGACACTCGCGGCGATCACCCCCTCCACCAAAACCTCCGCAGGGGTTTTGGGCCGTCCATTTGCAGCAGGCGTTGTTGCCGAGATGAGCTGGCGGTCGCGCTGAGCCTGAGCCCGAGCCCGGCCCTTCATGCCTCGCGCATGCGCTTGGACCCACGTCAAAGCTTTGATGACCCGCAGCTTTGCCCATCGCTTTGCGGCCGGCCAACCAGCTGGCTCATTTCTGATGCGTTCCCTGGTGCTACGGTCGCCAAGATTCGCAAACCAAGACGCAATCATTGACACATTCCCCGACTCATCAACATCAAGATTCAGCTCGACGAGTGCATGGGCAATCTGGATGTTGAGGAGCCCAAGCTCGCGATCGCGCTCAGCCCGAGCCTTCATGCCTCGCGAACGGGCTTGCAGGCGCGTCACATAGTGGAGGATCCGCAGCCGTGCCCGTCGCTTGGCTGCGGCCCAAGCGCTTCCCTCAGCGAGGCTGTCTTTAAGCCCGGCATCGTCACAGACGGCGCCGCCCGTCGCTTGAGGGAAAGCATCTATCTCAGAGGGTGCTTGGATGGACTCCTCGGCATCGACATCGACGTCAGGGAGAGTCTCGAGCCTCACGGACGCGCGACTTGAAGGACGCACGAGATAATCGACGCTCACATGGCTCACGAGCGCATCAGGGACAGAGACAGTGTCAAGCCTCATGGACGCGCGACTCGATGGACGCACGGGCAACTCGATGCTAACGAGCCCTTCTGGGAGAGCGTTGATCTCAAATGACGCGTGGCATGATTCTTCGATGTCGATGGCGACGGCCACGAGTGCTTCAGGCGCCGAGAGTGCATTCACCTCAATGAACGTGTGGCTCGACTCTTCGATATCGAGACTGATGGCCACAAATTGCGGGAGATCTGGGAGATCTGGTCCGTCCGCGACCATAACGGGCGCGTCCACGATCCTCTTCGGTGTCTCGGTGGCTTCGGGGGCTCTGGGCGTGGGCTCAGAGAGGTCGATGCCTCCAAAGAGCGAATTCAAGGATGTTTGGCCCGACTCGTCGACCTTCACGCTGACGGTCATAAGTCGTCTGTCACGCTCCATGCGTGCAAACAAGCCGCGGACGGCAGACTGGAACTTAGTGGCTAAGGCTTGCACGCGCGCAGTTGCTTCCAGCTTGGCGTCCTCTTTGGTCGCAGGTGGTGGAGCATCTGTATACCTGTCCTCCAGTCGAGCCAAGGCAGCCTCCGCCTCTGCCGCAGCTGCCATCGCCTCTGCATGCATCTGAGACATGGCCTCGGCAATTGCACGCTGCTCGGCCAGCTGCCCGATCGTTGCATCCAGCTCCCTCTGCAACTGTTGCTTCTCGCTTTGGAGCTCCTCATTCTTGTCTTGCAGTTTAGCCGAGGCCGCCGTTACTGTTGCGACAGATGCCGCCTGCTCTGCTTGCATCCGTACGATAGACGCCGCCGTCTCTGCTTGCGTCTGAGCCATCTGGAGAAGTCGCTCGGTCATCGCTTCGAGTTTCGTACGCTTTTCGGCGAGTTGCCCAGTCACTGCATTCAGCTCAGTCTGCAACCGCTGATTCGCGCTTTGCAGCTCTCCGTTCGTGCCTTGCAGACGAGCAAAGGCAGCCGCCGCCTCAGTGGCAGCTGCCGCTGCCTCTGCTTGCATCAGAGACATCTTTTCGATGGTCTCACTCTTCTCGGCGAGTTGCGCAGTCGCTGCATTCAGCTCGTTCTGCAACCGTTCCATCTCGCTCCGCAGCTCTGTATTCTTTTCCAGCAGTTTGCCCGAGGCAGCCGCACCTGTCCACTTTTGCATAATGGACGACTTGTTTTTCTCGGTGGCAGCCTTGGCCGCCTGATCGAGCAGCAGAGTCATCTCATCGATGTGGGTACGCTGGTCAGAGATCTGCCCATTGGCTACATTCAGCTCGCTCTGCAACCGTTGGATCTCTGCTCGCATGCCTTGGTTCTCAAAGTGGTACTGCGCGCACTCGCTCTGTGAGTCACTGAGGGCGGCTTGTGTACTTGCGAGCAGCGATTCCAAGGCACTCACTTCCCGCTCCGCCAAATGGCACTCTCCGGCGTAGAGGTTCCTGGTGGTCCGATTTTCTGCTGCCGCCACCGCCATGAACTCCATCATTGCTGTCACTTCCGCCTCCAAGCCCTTCACTTCCGCCTTCCATGTCGTATTGCGCATTGCGAAGGCGGGACGCCATCTGGCAAGCTCTTCACGCATAGGCCGGAGCTCGCTGAGCTCCGACATCATGACCTTGCCCTCCTGATACAAGCGGGACACAGTCTGATGCTCGCTGCGGAGCTCCTTGCGAAGCTTCTTGTGCTCGGCGTTGGCCGCTACCTGCTCTGCACGGCGCAACTCCTCGTGACTGGTCGCGGCCGCTGAAGCTGCCTTGTGTGCCTCGTCAAGCCTTGCCTGCAGGGCAGCAACTTCCGCAGTCAACTTCTCGATCTTCCTCAGGTTCTTGTAGTCCGGTGGTAGGCTGTTGAACCTGTCGATGGTCGCTTTCGCTGCTAGGTGCTCATCCATAAGCTGCGACAGCTCTTCGTTGAACTCAGCGTTCGTCCGATTTGCAGCGGTCAGCTCTCTTTGCTGCTGTTCGATCGTACGCCGCATGCTGTTTCGCTCGGACTTGAGCGCCTCGCGCTGCTCGAGGAGCTTGGCCTGCAGCTGATCGATGCACCCGCGCAGACCTGCAACCATGATCCTCTGCTGTTCGGGCGACTGCCCGAGCAGGGGCTGGGCCGCCGTAGCAAGACTTGGACTCTGCCAGCTCATCCACCTCTCTGGCGGCGAGGCCGCCATTGTCGAAAGCATGGCTGGGTTGCCAGTTGGCGATGGCGTCCTCGGGGACCGCCCGGGGAAAAGATGGCTCACCGGACTCGATGGTGGGCGCCCACCAGGCCACAGGTTAATCGGTGACTTCGGCTTGCCGCGAAGCTTTGGTGGAGGCACTAACGCCGACAATGACTTAGAAGCCGGTAGGGAGCCTGTAATGGTTCTCGACTCACTCGCGCCTGGCAGGTAAATCACGGTTGTATTGGGGCTCAGGGCTCCCAGCTCTGGGTCCCAGCCGCTTGAGACCTCCAGCGGGGGCCTGACCTCCATCGAACCAAGGTTCGTTCGGCTACCGCCGCACGTCCTGGAGCGTGCGTGCGTCCCGTCGTCGCCGCCTTTACGAAACGGACCGGCAAGTTTGGCGCTCTCAGTTTGGAGCCAAGGATCACTCAAAAGGCGGCGCATCTGAAATGAGGGCGAAACGACAACCTGGGATGTCGGCACTCTTAGACATGTTTCGGGTGACACATGCACGCTCGGGCAGTCGCCAACGGCCAACGCCTCTTGGCCCTTTCGCCCTCTTCCTTGGGGCGAGCCACATCGCGCCACAGCGCCGTCGGACATCGGCACATGAGCATGTGGCACATAACGGTCGCATACGACGGCGACACGCAATAGAGCGCAGCGTTGCCTCGTCTCTCTGCCCTCGCTCCCCCGGCCTCTCGCCCCCTTCGCTACCCCTTCGGCTACTTCGTCTGCTGCGTCGCCTGCTGCTGCTGCTGCTTACGCCTTCGGGCACAGACTGTTGGCGAGGGCTCCGAATTCGGCTGCCTCTGCCACACCGCCGATGTTGATGTTGTAGCGCGCGTAGACAGGTTGTCCGGCGGCGTCGGTTGAGCTCAGATTGACCTGCACGGCCTTGTTGTTGACCTCAAACTTGGTCGTGGCGGCAAGGCGCGCGGTGAGCACGGGGCGGCCGTACTTTTTCTGCCCGATCATCTCATCACTCCCTCCGCCCTCTGCGTCCTCAGCCGCCGTTCCATCCTGCACAACCGGGCGGAACTCCACGAAATGCACGCCGTCGTCGAAGAGAAGGCGCAGCTGTCCTGTGCCGATCGGCTTCCATCCCTTCTCTTGAATCAGTTCCCCCTGATCATTCTTCTTCTCCTGCCGAAAGACGGAGACCTTGCACACGCACTTGTGCTTTGCGACCGCGTCACCCTCGCCGCCTGCGGTCGGCAGTGGCGCGGATGCCATCACCGGCTTGGCAGCGGGGGCAGGCGCCGGCGCAGCGGGCGCGGGTGCGCCGAAGCCGCCCAGCGTCGGCAGAACGGGCGGCGCCGCGACGCCCGCGCCGAAGGAGAAACCACCGAATGCGGGCGGCGCAGCGGTGCCGAATGCGGGCGGCGCGGCGGCGCTGCCTCCGAAGGCAAAGCCACCCGGAGCAGACGCGGGCGCCGCCGTCCCAAACATTGGCGCGGGCGCCGCCGTCCCAAACATTGGCGCGGGCGCGGGCGCCGCCGTCCCAAACATTGGCGCGGGCGCGGGCGCCGCCGTCCCAAACATTGGCGCGGCGGGCGCGGGCGCCGCCGTCCCCAAAATCGGCGCGGGCGCCGTTGCGGCGGGGATCGAGGCTCCGTTGGCAGTGGAGCTGCGACCACTGACTGTGGCGAGCGCGTCGCGTTGGTCAAGGTACTGCTGCACCGCCTCACTCCAGTCCGTGCAACGCGACCCTCGCTGCCACTCGTTCTCCAGGTGCTCGAGAAACTCGGCGTTGAGCGCCTTGAGGTCCTCGACCGACGCGGGGGGAGCGGCGCGCTTCGGAGCGGCGGCGTCGGCGGGCTTGGCGGCGGGCGCGGCGGCGGCGGGCGCGGCCGTTGGTGCGGGGGCGGCCGCGGCACCAAAGCCGAAGCCGCCGAGCGGCGCGGGAGCGGGGGCGGCTGCGGCACCACAGCCGAAGCCGCCCGACGCTGCGGGCGCGGGCGCGGGCGTGCTGGCAGCGGCGCCGCCGAAGGAAAAGCCGCCCAAGGCAGGAGCAGGCGCGGCAGCTGCTCCGGCACCGAAGCCGCCGAAACCACCAAAGCTGCCGGCGACGGCAGCTGGTGCACCGTATGTGGCCGCCGGCGCAGGAGCAGGAGCAGCCGCGGCGCCGAATCCGCCGAATCCGCCGGTGGCAGCTGGTGCGCCGAATGAGAAGCCGCCGGCTGCGGCTGCCGGTGCGCCGCCAGCAACCAGGTTAACGGAGGCAAACGGATTCGAATGGGAGGTGGCGCTGGAGGACGAGTCGGCGCTGTCTCCACGGGTGGGACGTTTGGCCTTACGGATTTGGCGCTGCGCGAGCACCGCCTGCATGCGTGGAGAGATTCGCGAGGGTGTCAGTGAGGGTTGAACTGATGCTGTGGTGTTTGTGCGTGCGTGTGTATGCGCGTACATCGTCTGCCCTTTCCCACGTACCGACAGGCTCCCCGCTGCCCCCGTTCAGCTCCTCCTCGGTCATCTCATTGTTGATCTGCACATCGGCGCCCCGCTTGCCCGACATGGCGACGCGCGGGGGAGAAGTTCACAGCGCTCAATCGAACCCGGTGTAAACAGAGGCACAATCTGAAGATGAGAAAAATGACAACGACCTTTCCACCCCATTACAAGTTCTCTCATTTGGCGCGAGACGAGCGCTCTCTTCGCGCGCTCGCGTCCGGCGCGAACCACTCCGCGTCGCGGCTCGAGCCTTTTGCATATGCCGCCAATGCCGTTCTCGTCGCCCTCCTCGTCAGAGGATGCGGCCTCTCCGCCACAGCGCCAGTACGGCGACGGCCCGCGGCGCGTGCTCGTGCCCGCGAACCGCCTCGCTGCCAATGCAGCCGCGACCATTGCCTCTAATGATGCGGCCCGGCGAGCCCGTGCGCTCTTCCCGATTGGAGGCAGCAGCAGCTCCGAGGCGAGCCCCAACACCAACAGCAGCTCTCCCAAAGTTCCCATGCGGCGCTCGCGCGTACCAGCAGCCGCATCCGCCGGCGACGACAGCGGCGCCTCCCTCGCTGCGCAGCTCAATCGGGACGTCAGCAGGCGGTTCGGCAGCGCGCTGCTCGAGAGGCCGCCATCCAGTACCAGCCAGGTGCGCAGCTCGCTCACGCGCCTCGACCTTGCCCGCTCGGCGGGCCGTCAGCAGCTGCAGCTCGCACGCGAGCGCGAGCAGAAGCTCAAGGCCGAGCTGGCCAAGCGCGACGGATTCGCGGCCGTGGGTGAGCAGCGCTCTGCCGCGCTCCGGCAGGCGCTCCGCGTCGCGCAGCTGCAGCGGCCGGCGCTGCGCATCCCATCGTCGCCCGCACCCACACCGGGCCCCGAGGCGCGACGTGCCGTCGCCTCTGCTGCTGCTTCCTCAGACGCTGCTGCTGCTCTGCTGCTGCTCGGCGGCGGCGGCGGCGGCAGCAGCAGCAGCAGCAGCAGCACGCCGCCCTCGCCCGCGGGATCGAGCGCGGGCGCCGACACGATGAACGACGAGCTCGCCGAGGCGCTCTTCCGACGGCGCACGCGCGCGCACGCTCTCGCGCAGTGGGCGCGCGCCACGCGCGAGGTTGAGCTCATGCGACTTTCGCGTCGTCTCGCGATGCGCTCGGCACTCTACCGCAGCTATCGGCGCTGGCGCCGGCGCTGGGCGGCCGCGAGCGTGCTCGGCGCACGGCGCAGCGTCGCCGCCGGCGCCGTCGACGACGACCTTGCCGATCTGCCCACCACGGCGCGTGCCTTTCAGCAGTGGGCGGCGGCGACCGGACAGACGCGAGCGCTCCTCAAGGCGCACTCGCTCGTGAGCCTGCGTCTGCGCCGCCGGCGGCTCCACCGCGGGCTGCGCGCGTGGCGGGGTGAGGCGCGCGAGGCGCGTGCCGCCGACCGCGGGCGCGGCGCCGCACTGCTGCGTGCAGCACGCATCGGGATGGCAGCACAGCAGCGAGCCGCTCTGCGCGCCTGGCGGGAGGAGGCGGTGCGTCTGGGGAGCGTCCGAAACTGCGAGGCACGGGAGGAGCGCGCGAGATTGGCGAGATTGGCGGAGCGCGACCACGCCGAGGGGGCGTGGCGCCGACGGCTCGAAGCGGCCGAGCAGCAGCAGCAGCAGCAGCAGCAGGAGCAGGCGGCGGCCGCGGCGGCGTTTGCATGCGAGGCGCAGCGCAGGATTGACGAAGCTGAGCTCCTTCGAACAGAGCTCTCGAGCGAGAGGGAGGCGCTCCTCGAGGCGCTGACCGCGCAGCGAGCCGCCGAGGAGGCCATCGCCGAGGCGGAGGCGGCCATGCAGGCGGCCATGCACGAGGCAGCCGAGGCGCGCGCGGCGGCCGAGGCGGCGGTGGCGGCCGAGGCGACGGCGGTGGCGGCGGCGGCGGCGGCGGCGGCGGCGGCGGCGGCCTCGCATGAGGCTGAGTTACGAGCGGCGGTGAGGGCGGCGGCCTCCGCGGCGCGCGAGGAAGGCGAGCACGCCAGCGCATCGGCCACCGCCGAGGTGGTGCAGTCCGCGGCTGTGGAAGCTCTCATCGCTTCCGCCGAGCGACGCGTCCTCGTGAACACATTGCGCGACGCGGACGCGAGCAGTTCACTCGAGCGTGCGGCTGCACGCGCGGCGCTCGCCGCAACAGCAGCGCGCGCCGACGAGACGTCGATGCGCGCGGCGGCGGAGGCGGACACGCTGCGCGTCTCACTCCGTGTCGCCGAGGCGAGCGTCGCGCAACGGTCTCTCGAGCGTCGATCCCTTGAGCTCGCGGCGTCGCAGGCGAGCGCGGCGGCGGATGAGCTGCGTGGAGCGTACCGGCAGGCGGAGCTCGGTCGGGTGGCGGCGGCGGCGGAGGCGGCGCGTTCCGCCGAGGCCGCGAGGAGCGCGCAGGTGGACGCCGCCACGGCGCTTGCCGAGCTCGCGGTGCTCGAGGAGGAGGTGCTCGATACGGCGCGCGCGGCGGAGGAGCATGCTGGGCGGATGCGCGTCGAGGCGGAGCACACGGCGGCGCAGCTGGAGGTGCTCGCGACGGCGCTCGCGGGCGCGCGCGAGGCGGCCAACGAGGCGTGCACGGCGCTCGAGCACGAGCGCGCCTCCGCCGCCGCTGCCGAGGCTGGGCGCGCCGTCTCGAGCGCCGACGCGGCACGCGCGGCGGCGGCGGCGCAACAGGTGCTCGGCCGTGAAGTGGGCGGTCTGGAGGCCTTGCTCGTCGCCTCAGTGGCCGAGGTGCAGGCGGTGCTCAGCCAGCGCAGCGCGCTCATCGTCGACGTGGAGCACATGGAGACGCGGCTCGCATCGGAGCTGTGGAGAGGGTCGAGCCTGGAGGACGAGCTGAGCGCGGCGGCGGAGGCCGTCGCGATCGCGGAGGCGGCGGAGCGGGCGGCGTCCGCGGCGGCGGAGACGGCGGCGGCGGCGCATGCGGCGTCAGAGCTGGACTATGTAGTCAGTCTGCAGGCGGTGTGCATCGCATTGGCAGAGGCGGAGGCGGAGGCGGATGGCATGGCCGCCACGACCATGCAGGCCACGGCGGCGCGCGACCTGGCGGTGGCAGGGCGTGAGGAGCTCGCGGCCGAGCTGGTCGCAGCGCAGGCGGCGGCTGAGGCGCGCGAAGCCGCCAAGGAGGCAGCCGTACAGCACGCGACAGCGCTTGCAGCATCGCAAGCCGCCCAGGCCGCTCAGATGAGACAGGAGGGTATGGCGGCCGCTATGGCCGAATTCAACCAACGTCTCGAAGAGCAACAGACGGCGAGCGATGCGCGCCTGGCGGAGCTCGGCCGTGCCGCTGAGGAGGCAGGCGAGCGCGCGCACGCCGAGGCGGCACGCTCGGGCGTGGCGAGCGCGAGCCTGCGGGTGCTCATCTCGGCGCTCACCGAGGCAGAGGTCGCGCTTGCGACGGCGGAGGAGGCGGCGGCGCTCGCGGCGGCGCTTGCGAATAGCCGGGCCGACAAGGCGGAGGCGGTGGCCGCCGAGCGTGCCGCCGCCGCCGAGCTTGCCCGGAGGGAGGTGGCAGCCGCGCGCGCCACCGCCCAGGACAGCGCGCATGAGGCGGAGGCGGCGCGCCAAGCTGCGATGGAGGCGAGTGTGGCGCAGGCGGAGGCGAGGGCAGCGGAGGCGGCGGCGAAGGCAGCGGAGGCGGCGGCGAGGGCAGCGGAGGCGGAGGCGAGGGCAGCGGAGGCGGCGGCGACGGAGGCAGCGGACGAGAGCCGCGCCGCCCTCGCCGCCCTTGAGGTACGCTACGCGGCGGCCCTGACAGAGCGCGAGGCGGAAAACGAGCAGCGGCTGCATGCCTACGAGGCCGAGCTGAGCGACGCGCGGGCGGAAAGCGAGCAGCGGCTGCATGCCTACGAGGCCGAGCTGAGCGACGCGCGGGCGGCGTTGCAGCACGTGTCCGAAACGGCGGCACTCGAGGCGGCACAGGCGGCCGCCACGCAGCAGGAGCTTCGTGAGGCGCTCGATTCGAATCGGCTTGAGGCCGAAGCGAATCTGTCCGCACAGCGGGCGGAGGCGGAGGCGATGCTCGAGGTACAGCAGTTAGACGCAGAGGCGAAGCTGGACGCCCTGCGGAGTGAGGCGGAGGCAACTCTGGCGCAGTTCGAGGCCGAGGCCGAGGCCACCCTCGAGGCACGGCGACGCGAGGCAGAGGCGATGCTGGAGGCACGGCGACGCGAGGCAGAGGCGATGCTGGAGGCACGGCGACGCGAGGCAGAGGCGATGCTGGAGGCACAGCGGGGCGAGGCTGAGGCGATGCTGGCTCGGCACTCGGCGCACTCAGTCACGCGGCTCGCACTCCAGCTGGCTGAAGCCGAGGCGGCTGCGGCCGCGCAGTTGGCCGCTGCAATGTGGAAGCAACGGAGCGAGCTGACTGCTGCCGCGGAGATGAAGCTGGCTGAGGCCGAGGCGCTCGCTACCGCGCTCCGTGACGAGCACGAGGCGGATTTCGACGCGGCGGCAGCTGCCGCCGTCGGGGCTTCGGCCGAGGCGGCCGCGGCGGTCGCCGAGTCGAAGCGCGCACGCATCGCTGAACAGGATGCCCTCGCCGCCGCCGATGAGGCGCGACGGGCGACCGAGGCGACGGCCTGCGCTCTGCGTGCGTCATTGGCCGAGCTCGAGTTGGCGGCACGCGCAGCAGAGGAGACGCACCGGGCGGCGGACGAGGCACACCGCGCGGCGGCCGCCGCGGCGGCGGAACGCGCGCGTGCACTCGAGCGTGCGCTGAGCGCGCGGCTGAGCGACGCGGGTGAGAGCCTCCTCGATCTCGAGCAACGTGCCGCGGCGGCGGAAGAACGGGCGAAGGCGGCAGAGCAGCATGCCGCAGCGGCGGAGCAACGGGCGAAAGCGGCGGAGCAGCATGCCGCAGCGGTGGAGCAGACAGCGGCGGCAGCGGAGCAGCGGGCGGCCGCGGCGGAGGGGCAGGCGGAGATGGAGCTACAGCGAGCAGAGGTGGCCGAGCGCAACTGCGAGCATGCCCACGACGAGTACCGCGCTGCGATGCACGAATTAGGCGCCGCCCGCGCGGCGGCGGCGACCGTGGCGGGCGAGCTTGACGTTGCCACACGGGCCGCCGCTTCGTCCGCCATGCGCTGTGTTGAGCTCGAAGGGGAGCGGCAGCTCGAGGCGAGCGCGCATGCCGAGGCGCTGCGCGAGGTTCGTCAACTTCTCGAAGGGGAGCGGCAGCTCGAGGCGAGCGCGCACGCCGAGGCGCTGCGCGAGGTTCGTCAACTTCGTCAGCTCGAGGCGAGCGCGCATGCCGAGGCGCTGCGCGAGGCGAGCACGCGCGAGGCGACGCTCAACGCGGCGCTCGCGCTCGCCGACGCGCAGCTCGCCAGCGCCGAGGTGACGCTCGAGACGGCGCTCGCGCAGCTGGGTGCGGAGCGACAGGCGGTGGCCCGCACGAGGGCCGACGCGGAGCTCCTCCGACGGACCGCTGAGGACCATGAGAGCGATCTGGCGAGCCAGCTGCACGCACAGAGCGAGCAAGCCCTGCGCTTGGCGGCGCTCTCATCGGAGCTGAGCGTCGAGCTCGAAAAAGCGCGACGCGCAGCCGCGGCGGAGGTTGCAGCCGCGCGCCACTCGATTGGCCAGCTGCAAGCACAGCTCGCGGACGGCGCGGCGCTACATGCGGCTGCAGAGGCGCGCCTCGAGCGGCAGCTGGAGGAGCGCCGTCTCGAGCACGAGGCGACGGAGGCGCGCCTCGAGCGGCAGCTGGAGCAGCGCCGTCTCGAGCACGAGGCGACGGAGGCGCGGCTGGAGTGCGAGCTGAGGGAGCGCTGCGAAGCGGCCGCCGCCGCGGCGGCGTCAGCGGCGCAGCAAGCGGCGGCCGAGGCGGCGGCCGAGGCGGCGGCGGAGGCGGCGGCCCTCGCAGCGGCGGCAGCCCGTGACATCGAAGCGGCGGCGGCGGCCAAGCTGCGCGCGGCGGTGCTCGCGGCACAGAGCGTCGGCGAGAAGGAGATGCGCCGCGCGGCTGAGCGCGCCGGCGCCGAGCTGCGCGCTGAGCGCGAGGCGGCGGCCCTCCGTCTGGAGCAGCAGTCCGAGGCGGCGATGGACTGGATGGGTGAGGTGATACTCCAGCGCCGAGCTCACGCCCAGATGCGCCGTGCGCTGCGCTCGCTCGCACGCCTCGCGCGCCTAGAGGCGGGCCGCCGGCTCCTTGTGCCCAGGACAGCGCTGGGCGCCGGCGCGCGCTGGGCGTTCCGCCGATGGCAACGGTTCGTGTCTCAGCCCGGGCGCTCCACGTGGCAGCAGCTGCAGCTCCGTGCGGCAGCGGCGGCGTCGTACTGGGCACGGGCCGCCACCCTTGCGGCCTTGGACGCGTGGCGGCGCAATGGGGCGCGTCGCGAGACGGCGCTGCGCCGAGCGCATCTCGCCTCCTTCCATCATCTTCACCTTCAGCTGTGCGCCGCCTTGGGTCCTTGGGCAACGTCCGCCGCGCGACGCTCGCGCGCGCACCAAGCCCAGGCATCCAGGCGGGCGCGTGCGGCCACCGCGGCGCTCACGCGCTTGACGGCCGTTGGCAGAGCACGCGCACGCTCCACGTGGCTCGGCGCCGTGGCGGGCATGGCACGCCTCACTCGGTGCTGGCTGCGGCTGCGGGCCGCAACGGCTGGTGCGCAGACCCGTGGCCAATCTCGTGCGCAGCTCGAGCGCACCTCGGCACGCGCTTGGCTCGGACAGTACCTTGGCCGTTGGCACGCCCGGGCATCCGTGCCTCTCGCGCTGCGCGTCCGGGCGACGCGGCACGCCCGCGGCACGGCGGCGATTCTGCGCAGCCTGCAGCAAAGTGTGCAGCGCTGGCAGTTGTTCAGCCACGTCGCCGCGTGCGTCCAGAGGGCGAGGGCCAACGTGCGCCGGAGCTACGCGCGGCGAGGCGTACGCGCGTTGGCGGCGCACCGGTGGGCTCCGTCGGCCATCCTGCGGCGCAGCGCGCTCGCCCTGACGGCGGCAGAGCTGCGGCGCGGCTGGCGCGCGCTCGTCACGTGTCGACGCGTGGCCATTGCGGGGCTCACGCGCGCCGATCGCGCCGATCGCGCGGTCGCCGCACGCCAACGCGCATGCCATGTGGCCGCCTATGCAGCGTGGCGCCGCGCCTTTGTCTCCTCTGTCACGGCCGACTCGCTCAAGACCAAGGCCGACGTGGTGTGCGACGCGCGCTGGAGCCGATATGCTTCCGACGCGCTCGCTGACTGGCGGCGCACGTGCCGACTCCATTCGGTCAGCACGGCCGCCGCCGCAATGACGGTGACCCTTCGCACCCAGGCCCTCATTAACCGATGGTGCCGCCACGCCGCCGTCGCACGCACCACCGCGCGCCACGCCCGCCTCGCAGAAGGGCACGAGTGGCGCGCGTCGCGGCTGGGCGCCCTGCGGCAGTGGCGGCGGCTCGCCGCGCGCACGCACCACACGACGGCCTTCGGAGTAACGGCCGCCATGCTCGGTGAGCGGTTGCGCCATCAGCTGCGCACGTACGATCGGCAGCGGCTGTGGCGGCGTTGGTCCGCGGGTAACGGCCGAGCGGCGGCGTCGCGGGCGGCGCGTGCGCTGCCGCGGCTCACTGCCTGGCGCGTGTGGGTACGCGTGGCAGCCACCGCCAAGGCCGAGGCGGCGCTCCTGGCTGCAGCGAGCTGGTGCCTTGGCTTCTGCACGATGCGCACCGGCTACTCTATCTGGGCAGCCAGGGCGAAGGCCGCCGCCGCCACGCGCCTGGCCGCGGCGCCGCTCGACCGCTCGCCCATCGGGGCGACGACGGCGTGGGCGCTGTCGCAGTGGCTCAGGGAGGCGGCGCGCCGTCGTGTCCTGGCGGCCCAAGGGGCGCTCGCTTTGCGAAGTGCCGAGGCGCTCGCCCACGCAACTGCCCTCCGCCGGTGGCACAGCGCGACGGTCTCAGCTGCCGGGTGGCGCCGGGCTGCAGTGGCTGCATGCAAGGCCGTTGAGCTCGTGACGACGCGCTCGACGCTCCGGCACTGGGCCGCGACGAGCGCGAGCCTCAGCGCACGCGCCGCCACGGAGGCTCGGGGGCACGGCAGCGCTGCACACGTGGCGTCGCGCGCGGCGATGCGCAGCTGGCATCGGTGGGCCGTTGTCAAGGGCACTCGTGCCACCGAGGCTCGCAAGCAGCTGCACCGAGCTGACCAGAAGCTCTCGCACGTGCTGCTGCAGGCGACGGTCGCCGCCATGAGGATGTGGGTGCGCACCGCGCTCGCCTCCCGCGCACGGAGCCTCGCGGCGTCGGCAACGGCTCGACGACTGGGCGCGCGTCGGCAGCGGCTGGCCTTTGGTCGCTGGTCGCACGCCGCCCGGGCTGCGATCGCACTGCGCGGTAGCCGAGTGCTGCAGCGTGCGGCTGCGCTCACCTTTCGTGTCGCAGCCCGTCGCGCACTCGCCACGTGGGACGCCTCAACGGCCGATCGTCTGGCATCGAGGCGCTGCCTCGAGCGCGGGGCACGCGAGTGTGACGCAGGCCGTTATTCTGCCGGCTGGCGGCCGCTGCGCATGCGTGCAGAGCAGTGGCGTGCGGACACGGCGTTGGCAGCGCGAGTCGCGCGGGCGGTGGCGGTGCGCGAATCGCTCCATGCTCGATCTGCGCTGCGCACCTGGGCGCAGCGCCGTCGCGCTGAGATGAGCACCAAGGCGCAGCTGCTCTCGGCCACGGCGCGATTGCTTCGGCTTGTGCCCCAACTGCAGCTGCGTCGCGCATTGCGCCGCTGGGAGGCGTTGGCCATGGCACGTCGGGCGGCCGCAAAGGGGGCGGGGGGCGCCACCAATATTGGCGCGCTCACCACCTTCTTTGGCGAGCTTCGTCAATTGCAAGCGGCCATGACCGAGCGCGAGGCGCGCGTTGCGGCGCGTGAGGAGCATCACAGAGAGGCCGAGGCGCGCGCGGCGAGGCTCGAAGAGCAGATGGTCGCGCAGACGATGCGACATGCACGCGATCTGGCCGCCGCCGCCGACGAGGTGCGGCAGGGCGAGAAATGGCGTCGCGAGCACTCAGAGAGGCTTGCGGCGGCGCACGCGGCGCTCGAGGCGCTGCAGGTGGCCCATGTGAGTCAAAAGGCAGAGGCGGCCCAGTTGGCAGAGGAGGCCGCGGCGGCGCTGCGCAAGCACGAGGACGAGGCGGCGGCTACGCTCGCAGCGCGGGAGAGGCTCGCGGCGGCCGCGCTCGAGCAGGCGCGCGCCGAGTCGGGCGTCGCATTGCAGGCGCTCGAGCGGACTCTTGCCCAGCGCCTCGATCAGACGAACGCCGAGTACGCGCAGCGTGAGGCGGCGGCCGTCGAGCGCCACGCCGCGGAGCTCGTGCAGGCGGTGGCGGCGGCGGAGGCGCGGCACGCCGAGGCCGTGGCCGCCGTTGAAGAGCACGCCGCGCGCGCTGATGAGCGACGTCATCGCGAGGCGACGGCGATGGTCGCGGCCCTGGCAGCTGGACTGCGCGAGGCGGAGGCTGACGCGGACGCTCGCCAGCAGAGCGCCGACGCGACGCTGGAGACCGCGGCACGGGCGCAGATGGACCTGCGCGCGCGCAAGGCCGAGGCCGAGTCAGCAGCCCGCACCGCCGAGGCGGCACGCATGAGCGCCGAGGCGGCGGCCACGGCCGCATCGAGGAGGGCCGAGACCGCCATTGCTGCAGCCGCCGCGCGCCAACGCGAGACGTTCGTGGAGGCGGCGGCGACGACGCGCGGAGCCATCGAAGCCGCCATGGTCGCCGAGGCGTGCGCAGCCGACGCCAGTCTCCGTGTCGCGCTCGAGGCGTGGCGCGAGCAGCAGCGACGCGCGGCCGCCGCGGCCGCCGCCGCCGCCGATGCGCACCGACAGGCCGAGGCCGACGCGACGGCGTCGCGCACCGAGATGCGCGCGACGGTCGATCATCTCCGGGGGGAGCTCGATCATCTCCGGGCCGAGCTCGATCAGGAGCGCCAGCGCGGCTGGCGCCTTTCGGACGGCGCCACGTCCATCCAGCGGGAAGAGCTGCGCGCAGCTCTCGATCGTGCAGAGGCGGCCGAGGCGGCGGCGGTGCACGCGCACGAGGAGGCGACGAGCGCGCAGCTCGAGCTCGAGGCGGCGCGCCGGGCCTCGAGCGCGCGTGTGCAGACCGTCCGGCAGAGAGAAGCGGAGGAGCGCCGCGAGTCAGCCGGGCTGCTGCTCGAGCTGCGCGACGAACTCGCCGCCGTGCACGCCGAGGCCGCGGCCGCCGCCTCGCCCGGCTCCCCCGCCTTCGCGGCCGCCTCGCCCTCGGCGGCTGTGCGGCAGGTGAGCGAGGAGCTCCGCGCCACGCGCCACGCTCTCGAGCAGAGCCGCGCTCACCACGCGGCCGATGCGTCAGCGCTCGACGCCCAGATGCGCATCAATGCGCGGCTGCATGCCAGGTTGACCCTGCTCAGCACCAGCGCAGGCGGCGACGCGCTCGCGGCCCCCGTGCCCGCCCCAGCGCCCTACATGAGTGCGCCGCCGCCGACGGCAGCGGCGGCTTCAGCCGCGGCGCTGCCCGGGCCGTCGATGAGAAGCGTGCCCGATACGGCGCCCACGGGGCTCGCGGTGCCCCCTCGCACTGTGCACGCGCCGCGCTCGGCGACGCCGGCGCGCTCGATGACGCCGCCCACGCGCTCGACGCTCTTCTCATTGGGGACGATTGGGTCAGGTCTGCGTCTCGGAGGCCCTCCAGGAGGAGAGCTCGGAGGCGCCGAGATCGAGGGTCCGTCCGAGGTGCGCGCGCGCGAGCTAGCGGTGCCGCCGCCGCCCCGGCCGTCGGTGGCCGAGGCGCACGTCAACGCGTCGATGGAGCAGCCGCCCGCCAGCTGGTCGGCGGACGCAAAGGCCCAACTGTCGGCGCACGCCAAGAGCGTGGCCGCGGCGGCGGCGCCCCCGTCGGCTTCGTCGTCGGCAGCGTCGCAACGGCCTGCGTTCATACCAAAAAAGGAAGGCCGACTGCCGAACGGACGCGAGAAGGAGAATGGAGCCGCCGAGATGCTGCGAGCCGCCGCCAACGCGGCGCTACTTGCTCCGCGCGGCGCGCACGCCGAGGTGAACCGCCCGCAGCATCCAGGGCTGCGGCCGAGGGCGGTGGGCCGCATGTATGGATAGAGATGGAGAGAGAACGACGCCGCTGCATTTTGTCCACGTGGGGGGCGGCATTCGTTCGATGTAACTCAATCAACCTCAGCTTGAGCCCGAGAAGACAACTACAGGGAAACCGCGAAAAACCATTCACACCGAAGGCGCCGTCATGAGCACACGCAGTGTTTTTGCTCAGCCGTTCCCTCAACGGAGGTCGTCATGGACGACGACGATTATGGTTCGGAGTCCTCGGGAGACTCCGAGGTCGAGATCGCCGAGCTCATGCAGCTGGACCTTGGCGATGACGGCACGAGCTCCGGCAAGAAGGAGTATCTTGCCAAGTGCTCTGAGCTCAAGATCGTGCCGATCGCCATCTTTATTGCCAAGCTCGACTGCGAGCACATCAATCTGCGCCACCATGGAATGGGGGTCAAGGGCGCACTTTCTGTCGCGGCGGCCCTAACGGTCAATACGCAGATTCGCTCCCTCAACCTCGGCGACAATTGGTTGCGCGACGACGGAACACATGCCATCGCCAAGGTGCTTGTGACCAACGCGAGCTTGACCTCGCTCAACCTCGCAGACAATCGCATCGGGCTGCCGGGCATCATGTCGATCTGCAAGCACATGCAGCAGAACTCGACGCTTGCTGAGCTCTCCTTGAGGGGCAACGAACTGAACGACCGGGCTGCAGCGCCCTTGGCCGAGGCTTTCAAGGCGTCCTCTTCCCTGACCAAAGTGGACCTCTCGTACAACGCCTTCGGCGAGGAGGCCGGCAAAGTCTTCGGCGACATGCTCAACGGGCACTCGCATTTACTCGACGTCAATCTGAAGTGGAATGCGCTCAAAGCAAAGGGCGCTACTGCCATTGCCGAGGGCCTGAAGCAGAATTCGGTGCTCAATCGGGTAGATCTTGGCTGGAACGGGCTTGAGGATGCTGGCATTGCGGCCATCGCGGACATGCTCGGTGCGAACGCGGCGCTCACGCACCTGGATGTGTCACACAACCGGGTCAACCCTGCGGGTTGCGAGAAGCTCGCCGAGGGCATCAAGAACAACCACAACCTGCTGTCCCTCGAGCTCGGCTTCAATCCGATGGGCGTCGCGTCCTCCGAGAAAGGCGTGCTGACCAGCCAGAAGAGCGGGATCACCGCCCTGATCGAAGCGTTGCGCGCCTCGGAGAACATTGAGGCGGTCGGCCTGTCCAATGTGCAGTCGGGCGGCTCGTATGCTCGTGGCCGTGCCTCGCGCTTTGATCCCAAAAATCCCGACGGCCACTACGCCCTCGACCTGTCCCAGCCGTGGGACAGGTTCATTGCGGAGACGCTCTACGAGCGTATGACGCACGAGAAAGGAGAGTCTTGGATCAACACGACGCTCGCGGTCGGCGGCAGCGGCGGCAAGACGTCGCCGATTGACGTGACGCTCGATTCGTTCCAGATGCCTCCGAAGGGCACGCTGGAGCTCGACTACGTCACATGGAAACGGGGCCTCGAGGCGACTTTCAAGCTGGACCTTGCGAACCCGTGTGACCTCTTCATCGCCGAGAAGCTCATGCAGCGCGCCCAGGCGAGCGAAGGGGCTGGCGACGGAGATGGTGTGGAGGAGCTGCGAGAGTGCAAGCTGAATGATGAGCCGTTCGACACCTCGTCTCCGTTGCCAAGCTCAGGCACGCTGCATGTCGTCTACTTCTCGACGTTGCAACAGGATGCGATCTCGTTCGCCATCGACCTCGACCTTGGGCAGGCGAGCGCCCGGGCGATCTTGCTCAGGTTGTGGGAGCGCGTGCTCACCACGCCTACGGACTTCTGGGCCGCGTGCGCGCACAACGGGAGCGACACGACGTACCAGGATTGGTATTACCCGGTGGTGCCTGAATCGGGGACGCTCGCACTCACCTACTGCGTGCGCCTGGCGATCAAGCCGTACGACCGCGGCGTCTTCTTCTCTGCTCCGATGAAGCCGAAGAGCTTCGAGATCCTGATCCAGACGCTCTCCGTCCAAGGCACTCACAAGTGCTCTGACTTCGACAAGGTCAATCTGATCAAGCAGGCCTCGATGCGAAACTACTTTTCCTCAACACAGGTGAAAGCGCTCATCGACACGGTCAGCTATCGCAAGGGCAAGATCGAGGCGGCAGTGCTCCTCCACCCGCGGACGACCGATCAGGCCAACTTCCACCATGCCCTCAAGTCCCTCGACAAGGATTCCGACCGTCAGGATATCCTCGACATGGTCGGCGGATCGATCCAGCGCAAGAGCCGGAAGGCCTTCCGAGGGGTCCAGATGGCAAACATGACGAGCGTCTCGCTAGTCAAGGCCATGGCGGAGGGTACCAAGAAGCCGGCTGCGGAAGGTGCGCCGGCGGCCGTTGCACCGGTAGCCGTCCCCCCCGCATGAGGTTACAAGGAGTTCCTCGACGAGGCCGCACGTTTGTTGTGGCCCTGTACGGCTTCCTGGGCATGTGCAACGCGCCATCGCCCTCTCACTCGCCTATCTCGTTTCTGTCTGGAAGGGGCGCAGAGAGCTGTTGTTGCATGCATACATGTGGGTGCGTCTCGGTCTCGCGGGTCACGGGGTCTGATGGACTGCCGTTGGCGATGAACTTTTGGCATCTCGGGTCTTGTTAAATCTTTCTTGTTATGTGTTGATGCGTACTGGGACCTGGGCGGGGTGTCGCGTGTCGGTCTTGTGGGCTACGGTCATGGCACATGGGCGACGGGTGGGTACATCGGTGCGAACCGGATAAGGTACGGGTTTCCTCGGCACTGCTCAAGCACACGGGCGGTCGTGGCTCGTGCGCGCGCGCGACCGGCGCGCCCCGGATTCGCTCGCAGTCTGCCGGACCGGTGCGCGTATCGTAAGACGTAACTATGAACTAACAGCTAAGCGGTACGCGTACGGGTAAGTATTCATACCGAGCGTCTTCGGCTCCGGCTTAGGCTAAGTTTCGCGGCCGACGAGCGACGACCCGCGAGACGAGGCACGAGCGGTCCTGCCCCGCGCGCGCGCCGGCCGGGGGCTCAGCCCGGCGTCCCGGCCGCGGTCCCGCGGTGTTGGGGGTCGGTAGTCCGAGTGAACGGCCGCGGCTCTGCACGGTCGCCGATCGCCGTAGACGCCGTTTCATCACCAATTTCATCACCAATCTCAAGGTTTCATCAAACGCCCCTCGCAAGGGTGTTATGCCCAACGAGATTGCATCACCCTTCACGGACGCGGGCGAGACTGCCATGGCTGAGCTCTTGGGCAATGAAGTGGTTCCGTCAAGTTCCGTCAAGTTTCGTCACCCTTCACGGACGCGGGCGAGACCGCCATGGCTGAGCTCTCGGGCAGTCGTGTTGTGTCCGCCGCGCCGCGGTACAGCCCATCGGCGCAAATCTGGGCGATGTACAAGTAGTGGTCCAACAAATCTCCGCGGGTTGCATTGTAACCGAGCGCGCGGAGCTGAGCGCCGAATCGCGCGTACAGCGCGGGCTCGAGAGGCTGATCTACCTCGTTCTGAGGGTAGGCTCGTGGCGCGTCGATGGCGGCCTGCGCGTCCATCTGCCACGCGAGGGTGTTGATGAGGCCGTGGAGCACAGAGCCGATAATGGTCGCACCGCCCATGGCGCCGATCGCCATCCACGGTGTGAGTGAGCCATCGAGCGTCCGGTTGAAGACGAGCATGGGTGACATCGACGAGCGAGGGCGCTTGCCGCCGAGGGACTGAGCATCCGCGGGATCGAGCGCCGTCCGACGAGGCTTCTTGCCCCCCTCGGGACCGTTGGCGTATGGCTTTCGCGTCGTAGGGTCTACCCCAAGGGCGTCAAAGTCATCAAGCTCATCGTTGAGGAGTAGCCCGCGACCGGGCAGGACCACACCGGAGCCCATGCCAGACTGCACCGTCGTTGTCACCGCGACCAGATGACGCTCCGTGACGATCGAGTAATGCATCGTGCCGTGTTCCGGAGCACGGCTCGATGCGTAGCGACCCCCCGAATGCTCCGCGCCTGGAGGGACGCCAAAAGGGATTGGGGTTGGTGCTGCGCGGCCGTCGGTGCGGAAGATGGCCCGTGCGCGCTCTGCCGCATAAGCTGGGCTCAGCAGGCCATCGATCGGCACGTCGACAAAGTCAGCGTCGCCGAGGTACTCGTTCCGGTCCGCAAAGGCCAAGTTCTGCGCATCGATCATCCGTGCCCACGACGCCACGTCTGACGGGCCGCCCTCGAGCTTGCGCGCCGCGTCGAGCGTATTGAGCGCGAGCAACGTGGCCACACCCCCAGAGGAGGGAGGCGCCATGCTGGCGAGTGCAAAGGTCCCATTGAACTCAGCCCACACAGGCTTACGGCGCACGGCGCGATAGCCGGCGAGATCTGCCGTGCTCAGGAGGCCATACTTGCCTGTGCGTGGGTTGACTGCAGTCCTGGCAGTGGCCACCAGCTCCGCAGCCAGCACTCCAGCCTCTGAGTAGAGAACGGATGGCCCTTCCACAGCTAGAAGCTCCAGGGTAGCCGCCAGCTCGGGATTGTAAAAGGGCTCGCCGATGCTCACGATGGGCGCCGTGCGGGCGGCATTGAGAAAGAGCTTCGCACTTGCGTTGAAGAGTGCGAGACGCGCCACATTTTCTTTTATGTCGTTGTACAGCCCCGCTGGCATCGGTATGCCCGCTCTGGATGCATGCGCGGCGCTTGCGACCAGCTGTGACGCATTCATCGTGCCATGCTCCTGAAGTGCACGGAACATGGCGGCAGGCGCGCCTGAAGCACCTCCCTACAATGATGAAGGGAGGTGCTTCATCATGACCTCCCCTGCTTCATCATGACCTCCAAAGCCCGTCCACTGTGGCTGGACGACGTTAAGCATCGCCTGCACGGCAAACATGGCGTCGATGGCGTTGCCACCACCCCTGAGCACGGCAACGCCAGCCTCGGTGGCGTACGAGTTGCCAGTCGAAACCATGCCATCTCTTCCGACGACAGACATGATGGCTGCCTTGGAGACGAGGAGTAGCATCGCGGGGGGAACACGAAAGTTATGCAAGTTCGGCCATTTGCTTCGTGAAATTGGCATAACGAGGGCCTCTAGTGTGTGTGTGCATAGCCCACGAAAACGCTCCGTTCCCTATGGTACAGTAGTTTTGGGGCCCTCGCGCGATTCTTGTTGACGCGACTTTGTTGGCGCTGGTGGCAGGCCGCTGGTCGCCGCAGACACTTTCATGGAGACCATGAAGGAGTATGGATACGAAGACCTTGTAAGTCCTCACAGTGCTTCGAGGTCGGGCGGCGATAGTATGTCATCACGCCTCGCTCGACAGCGGCAGCAGCGGTCCATGCTGCGGACGGCTGCGTTTCCTGTCGAGGTCGGAGAGATTGCAGCTGCGTCGACTGCTGTGGTAAGCGAGCTGAAAATCCTGCAGACAGAGGTTGCCAACTCGGGCAGAATGATCTCGAGTCTGACAGCTCAGCTTAGGAAAAGCGATGCGGAGATAGAGGCGATGGGCCAGAACACAGAGCGTATGGCTGCGGAGCTCAGGCTACTAAGGGCTCAGCAAGCGGACCTTACTAACGTCCAGGCAGCTCCTGCCAGCAGGACTCCTACTGCAATGGGGCCCATGGTGGTAAATGTATCAATTGACGATGACGACATGCTCACAGTCAGCATAACATAGGCGGCGATCCGAACGCGGCGATCAACATCGGCCGAGACCCTGCGCTCCTAGCGCGCGCGGTCTGCCTCCGATGAGGGTTCGCCGCATCAGTGCAAGCAAGCAAGCTAATTAGTCGAAACAATGCGTGTCCCTGCTCCCGCGGTGTCTTGTTACGTCCGATGTACATTGTAGATTTTGATTTGTTCGTCTGAGCGCGGTCCTCGAGTGTATAGGTTCCCAAAACGGCTCTAGTTTCCGGCGTTGAGTTGGTAGTCGTTATTTAGGGTACGAAGGCTTCCTTCTCCTACACCGACCCGGTCCGGTGTCCCCTGGTGTGCGCTTCGCACGCTCATCGACGTGGTATACGGTGGACTGTCCCGATCCACAACCCTCTTCGCCATC
>Ga0210242_100297_pt1 | contig 43126 bp, 23 predicted proteins | sample ChrtobMeP5a_16mM_FD_155445 | JGI IMG/M metagenome (GOLD analysis project Ga0210242, IMG submission 155445) | Chrysochromulina tobin associated microbial communities from unialgal haptophyte culture, Seattle, Washington, United States - P5a_16mM | ecosystem: Host-associated > Algae > Haptophytes >... | reverse complement strand
AAAAGGACCAAAAACAGCAAGGCCGTCGAGCGGGGGCCGTCGAGCGCGCGACGTCTCGATCGGTGCGATGCTGACGACGAAGAAAGCGGTGAGCCGCCTGCAAGAGAAGGGCAGGTACCGCAAAAAGGGCGGTGCGAACGGCATCCTCGGCATGTACCCTGCTGGAACCGGAATTCCTATGGCGTTCGGGAAGCCCATGACGATGACTGTGCTGTACAGCTGTGATCGGCGTTGGCGTGCCGTCTACACCACAGCGCGAATGTAAGGAACACTTGATCAAATCGTGCACGAAGCATGACAAAAATTCCCGCAGGGGCTAGAAACCCCTAGCTGAAAGAAGGTGGAACATGAGCTCCAATCGGCTGTGCATCAACTCTGGAGTCAACTGTCTTCCTAATACCAGCGCCTTGGCAGCCTCCTTGAGCCTAGGTGAGACATATAGAAAGTTTGGCCCACCGCCTCGAGCCTTATACAATTCAGGTATACGCACGTAGCCACTTTGTAAAACCAGTCTCTCTGCACCGTATTGTTGACTTCCTGGCTGTTCTTCCATCAGCAGAATATCAAATGGGAACTTTTGCGTTGAAAGACAGTCACCAAGCGTTGAGAGAACGGCATGTTCTGCGCCCTCCACGTCCAACGAAAAGAAGGTTGTCGCAAAGCAGTTGCTTTGCGACTCGTACAGCTCCTTGAGTGGCTGAGGATGTTCGGCTGCACACGGATCAGCTGGCCCGCTGCGACGGAGAATGCTCAACAGCGGAGCGCACGGGACCTCATCGAATGCTGTTCCGCGAACGGATTCCCACCTCGCTGACGGATGACGTATACTCAAGTCTCCCGCAACTGAGCCACCTGCTTTCGACACATGTAGCGTGCCATTCTCTGCTTGGCAAACGCCTGTATTCAACATTGCTGCACGACGGTTGGAATTCAAGAGGGCGCCGTAATTGGCCAGGTTGGCTTCGATGAGCGTTCCTGTCCAGTTCAGGCATTTCTCACTCATGAGAGTGTTGGAGCCATTAATGCCGTCGAAGGCCCCCATTTCCACGAAGCTGCGAGCGTGGCGTCCCTCTGTTTGGGTTGCGGCTGCGTAGATGAGGAGAGGCAGCAGTTGGAGATCCTCTTTCGCTTGCGGGTTAGAGTGCGTATTCCGAAAGGCGCAATTCACTATCGATGCGATCTCATCTACTTTTGGAGATGGGCAGCGTGCAAACAAAGACGCAGCTATCAGAGGCAGCGGCGGCATAGCCGTTGCGTGTTGACACCCACTTGCGGATCGGTGCCGTAAGGTTTACGGCTGTGAGGTCCTGTGTGTGTTGCGTGTGCACACTCTCTCCTCGGCGCTGGATTCCTGTGACTCGGTGTATCTCCTCGCGCACGGTGTGAAAATCGAAGTGAAACCACCAAACCAGAATTTGGATCTCAACTTCTTATCTCAAAAGACCAGCCGCCACAACAGGCAGCCGTGGGAAAGAGTGACTACTTGAGTAGTGGTGAGTAACCTTAGACGTCGCACACGGAGCGCGCCGAGGGTGTTCTAGACAGACAACTCTCGACTCACGCCTGAAAAAACACGCGCTTGCGGGAAGTGATCGCGATTCTAAGTTCGCGCCCGATTAGGCAATCGGGGCGCGGTGCCACGCTCCAGGGGCCACAAAGGGGCAAGGGCCACACTCAGGGGGGCACACACTATAACACGCGACGGTGAGAGCCATCCAACGGGCAAGTGCCCGGTTCACGGCCGAGCATTCGATCCGTCTAAGCGGCCGAGCGGGCCGCATTCGATTCGCCTAAGCTTGTGTTAAGCATTTCCTTCGGACGGCAGCCAACCCAGGAACGAGTGTGGGTTTGTGGCCGCCGCCCCGCGCGAAGGACCTTGTCAGGACCGACACGTGCTCCCAGCCACAGAAAGACTCCGAGAATGCGAGATGATAAGCCCTCCAATGTCGCGCCTGAAGCGGGGGAAGGCGCGGTGTTCGAAGGTTTGGGGGGTATTGCGTTGTGACAAAGCGTAATCTGCTGTCGGTAATAGGCCCGCGCCCGAGCGCGCGTGTCGGTGCGCTGCCGGGTTAAATTTGACGACGATTAACAGCAGAATTGGTGTCATTCTAGGTCTAGTAGGTTGGGCTCTGCGCGCAGCTTCTCTTCCTGCCACCCGCCTTTTGCACCAGGCGGCACGCGCCCTCGCCGCCAGAACCAGCTTGCATTTCCCCCAGTACCCCCACGGTCCACTCGACGACGCGCGCGCACGAGGCCGCTTGGACAGAAAAGGCATGCTTCATGGGCACTTCCAGGGTGCTCTCGAGTACATCGACTGGCACGCCGGCCGCACTGCACAGCGACGCCATGGTGAGCGGGCCCCACTTGTCGCCGGGCACGAAGCACGCGCGCAGCCCACCCGAGGCCGCGAGGGCGGATGCGCCCGCCTCAAAGTCGTACGGTGAGCCAAGCCGGTAGAGCTCTGTCTGCACGAGGCGCACTATATTGTGAAGCGCGTCGCGGTGGATGAGCCCATCCCGCACGAGCCGGTGGCACGCGGGAGTGAACCGCTTGCGCACCTCCGTCGGCAGGAGCGCTGTCTTGAGCGATGGGGGTGCACAGCGGATCAGAGTGGCCAGGCTGCCGAACACGTGGACGAGAAGCGGGCCGATGCAGCTGGTAAGCACGTGGTACTCGAGACGAAAGGAGAGAGGAAGAGCGCGTAAGCTCGCGGGCACCTCGAGGAACGGCATGAGGAGCACCACACGGGGGCGCCACGCCTCTGACTGCAACCGAAGTGCCGCCTGCAGTGCGAGCCACCCACCGATCGAATGGCCAATGAGGGTGACACGGCCGGCCTCATCTCCGTGAATGATGCGCTGCCGCCCTTTGTTGCAGAAAGTCCGGATGCGCTCGGTCACATGCGTAAGCTGCTCATCGATCGTGTAGCATCGGCCCTCGTCGCTGCTGCCGCGCAGTCTTCGAGCATTTGCCCATGAGATGTGGCCGGCGAGGCCGAGCACCATGCCCTCGGCGTTCACACGCGCCGTCACGGCCGCGAGAAACTCAGCATACCAGCCGGGTAAGCCCGGGTTGCCCGGCACAAAGATGATGATGCCGGAGGCGGGGCCTTTCCGTGTCTTGTTCGTGTCGAAGATAGCTTCATAAGCGCCAAGCGCCGTGCCGACACCCTCCAGCCTACACCCACCGTACAGGATCTCGTCTACGCTGTCACACGTGCACGGATGATCACTGGCGGCGCAATGCCGAAGCAGCCAGAGGAATATCGCGAACAGCAGCAGCACTGCGGCCAACGCGACGACGAAAGCGGACTCCGACGGCATCACACCTCGTGTGAAAAGGAAGCTCGGGTGTGAAGAATCAAAACGGCGCCACATATTTTTCGTTCGTACGTGTTGTGGTGTTCCTGTGAAGGGGGTGAGTTTCGGGCGGCCATCCGGTTTGCTCGCCATGGCGTTGAAGATACACTACATCGAGGACGACGGAGAGCGTCGCGAGCTCCTAAGCGGCGAGGACCTTTGCTGGGCTGCTCTGCAAGGAGATGACGCACTCGTGCAGCGTTGCCTCGACGCACATGTGAGCCTCGAGTCGACCTCACGTGACGGATGGACGCCGCTGCTCACGGCTGCTTTCCATGGTCACTTGAGGGTCACGCAGATGCTGGCAAGCGCTCGCGCCAACCTGGAAGCGACGAGCTCGTTTGGGCGAACGCCCATAATGTGCGCGGCAAGTGGCGGCCACAAAGAGATTGTGGATGTGCTGCGCAGGTTGGGCGCCGACCTGAAGCGGGCTGACATGACCGGAGCGACAGCGCTCACTTATGCACAGCTGGTGGGCGATGAGGGCATCATCACGTCGGTCGCGGGCAAAAGTAAGTCGATCAAGGCTCAAAGCGCCGTGGAGTCGAGCGCATTGAAGCGGTCAGGCGACGACGACCTGCCGCTGCTCGATGCGGCGCACTGGCGGCAGATTGCTGAGCTGCGCAGGCTCCTCTCCGAGAATGCAAGCGCCGAGCGCGTGAACGCAGTGAACAGCGTGGGCGAGACGGCGCTGATGCATGCGGCATGCGATGTGCAGGGCGTCGAGCTCCTGCTCGCGCACGGCGCGGATGTGCACCTGACCAACACGTATGGCTGGACCGCCTTGAGCTTTGCCGCGATGCACGGCAATGTCAAGGTGGCGGCATCGCTGCTCGAGGCGCTTGCGGACCCGTACAGCCGGAGCCATGACGGGCGGTCAGCACTCGACCTCGCACGCGAGCACGACCACGAGCGAGGCGTGGTCGAACTCCTCGAGGCGCGCTACGCGCACGACGTGCACGAGGCCCATAGTGCGGCGGCGCGGCTAGCAGAGCTCGTCGAGACGGCGCGGGCGCAGGCGGCGCAGGCTCGGCGGCGCGCACTGCAGCTGCAGGCGACGGCAGCTCGACGGAAGATGCTCGGGCGCTCAAAGGAGGCTGGGCGGCAGGTAGCGGGCTCGGTGCTCTTCGACGCCGCGCGCGATGGGCGCGTCGAGGTGCTTGAGGCCTGTACCTACGGCGGCAATGATGCGGACCTCGACGGGCGCGATAGCCAAGGGAGCACGCCCTTGATAGCCGCCGCCATCAATGGGCATGCAGGCGCCGTGCGGGCGCTGCTCGAGGTGCGGTTACAGTCCCTCGCCCAGGCAGAGGCTGCCGCGTCCGCGTTTGAGACTACCACCGACAACGCGGCCGCCCTCGCGGTGCATCGTAAGCGCGACGAGGCCCGTGCGCGCCTGCATGGCATGCTGACTGCGAGCACGCGCAACGGCTGGACGGCGGCGCTCTGGGGGGCGCACTATGGCCATGCTGACGTGCTGGCCGCACTGATCGATGCCGGGGCCGACCTCGAAACCACCACGCCCGACGGCCGCACGGCCCTCGACCTCGCGCGCCACTCGCCGATGCCCTCGCATGCGCGCGCGGTCGAGGTGCTCACGGCAGCGCTTGCGAAGACACCTGGACAAAACGTCGGTGCCCAATCGGCCCTGGGCGCCACTGATCTTCGTCAATAACATCTTGTACGATTGTAGGCGATTATAAGTTTCGGTCCTGTATGCAGCGTGTACCGGCTCGTGTGTCCCGTGTGTATCCCGGCTCCGTTGGACGGGGGTGGGGGGGTGGGCACCGGGAGTACCCGTTGTTTTGAGGGGTTCCGGTGAACTTCGCCAAATCTCCGATTCATCGTTCGTCGTCTTTCACAAAGCGACAATGCGGACCTTGCTGATCGCCGCGCTGCCGCTCGCGCTCGAGGCTCTGCGCTTGCCCTTGCCGACGTTTGCTAATCCGGCGCGCATCGAATGTACGCTTGTCTCCCGTCGATCGGTACTGCTCGCCCCGGTGGCTGCCACCACCACGGCGGCACTGCTCGCATCGTCACCCGCCTTCGCCGCGTCAAAAGGGGCGTCGGATGGCAAGTGGGCGCAGCATTTTGGCGAGTTTTCCGATACGGAGTTTGAGGGCATGACGGCCACGCCCTCTGGCCTCGAGTTCAAGATCATTGAGGAAGGCTACGGTGTCAAGCCCATCTCTGGCCAGAAGATCAAGGCTCACTATGCTGGCTACCTGCTCAACGGCGCCAAGTTCGACGCGTCATACGATCGTGGCAAGCCCCTCGAGTTCAATGTGGGCGTCGGGCGTGTCATTAAGGGCTGGGACGAGGCGCTGCTTGACATGAAGGTTGGTGAGAAGCGCCTACTCAAGATCCCGTCGCAGCTGGCCTATGGTGCCAAGGGTGCGGGCGGCGTCATCCCGGGTGGGGCGACGCTCGTTTTCTACGTCGAGTTGGTGACGCTCGCAGCGTGAGCACGGGCGGGCGGCCAAGACAGATTCTTCCACGAGGAAGGTGTCCTCGGCTTTCGGCTGTCTCTTCCTCGATTTCGGGCGCGCTCGTTTCACACCACACCGTCTGTGCGGAACGGCAGGTCTGTGCGGAACGCGGCGGAATGTGGTAAATTTGGTTGTTGTTTCTTCATCTCACGTGGCGGAGTCCCACCCGCACACTTACAACTGGCGGATTCTCTTCGTCAGCAAAGCTCGCGCCGTGTCGGTTCGAGAATCTCCGCGGCGCGAAGATCGAAAATGCCTCTTCGCCGTAGTCGGCACTCCGTCGGCTTCGGCTTGCTCCTTTGCAGGTCCCTGCACGCATTGCGACCTGCAAACGACCTCATATCAAGAACATTTCTAGAGATAGTCCGCGCCAATAACAATGCCGCGGCAGCGGCCGAAAGTGCGCGTCGTTTTGTCGTCGGCGGCACCAGTGTCGGCCGCGTTCTGGAGCAGTCAGCTGTTGCACTGGGGCGCTACCCAGAGGTGTTCTCGGTGAGCGAGGACTCCGTGACGCTACGGGCCGAGGTGGGCGCCAACGTTCAAGAGCGCACGATCGCGGTGGCGCGCGTCCTCGATGCCCTTCGCGCCGAGGGATCCGTGCCGATGCTAGAGGGCTGGCGAAACGAGGCTTTTGCCATCCGCTCCTCATTCTTTGCGCCGACGGAGCTGACGGTCGAACGGGCCGCAGCAGGCCTCTTCGGTTGCCCGGCGTACGGCGTCTTCGTAGTCGGTTACGTGGCCGACGAGGCGACGGGCGTGCCGTCGCACGTGTGGATCGGCCGGCGTTCTCCCACCAAACCTACGTGGCCTGGGCTGCTCGATTGCCTAGCGGCAGGCGGCATGGCGGCGGGCGAGATTCCGCTCGAGGCGGCGCGCAAGGAGGCGGCCGAGGAGGCTGGCATCTCCGCCGCGCTCGCCGCGAACATCCGTCCATCGGGCGGCGTCTGTTACACCGGCTTCGACCAAACACGCTGGGCGCTCAAGCGGGACGTATTGTACACCTTCGACCTGCGCTGCCCCGCGGACTTCAAGCCACAGTGCACCGATGGCGAGGTGGCCTCCTTCGAGTGCTTGCCGGTTGCCGAGCTAGTGCGCCTCCTCCAGCGCCATGCCGACGAGGTCCAATTCAAGCCCAACGTGGCGGTCGTCTTCATTGACTTCCTGATGCGCCAGGGTTTCGTCTCGCCCGACGAGGACGGTTACCTTGAGCTGCTCGCCGAGCTGCGCAGGGCCGAGTGCCGTTGAGTCGGGAGCAATTTAGCCGCAGTTTATGTGGCTGCACCTGCTCTTTGTTCGTGGGTTCTGGTTGGGGTTCCGACGCGAGATTCGCGATCTCGGCGCCATCTCGGCTCCACGTCGTCGCGCCGTCGCGGCTCGCCGGTACCGCGGTGGGGCGGCCCCGGGGTCACTAGCTTTGAAGATTTCGAGTTTGAACATTTCCAGTGAGACCCGGGCGCCACCGGACACGCCGCCCGGAGGACTCGCGACCGACACGCGGAAGTCGTGAAGTTAATCGTGAAGGTTGGGCGAACGACGCCGAATCCGGCGAACAGGCCCGACCCGATCGGCACTACTGTGATATATTATCGGCACGGCGGTCGCTCCAGCCTCCACACGACCGTCCCGCTCATGGTATATATCGCAGAACGCACGCGTCTCTGATCTCCTGTGAGAATAGCGCTCGAAGCTGTACGTGCCCTGTGAATAGCACTCCGCGGTCGACTCCAAATCGCCTCTCAGCGAGCAGGCGGCAGCTGTGCGACCGACGGCTGCTCGACAGACGGCTCAGCCCACGGATAAGGGTCCTGATAGATGGTGCTCACGCCCGCGTCACGCACGCTCCGGAGGAGCCTATGGCATGGGGAGTGCCGCCACGCGGGCAGGTGGTGGCACTCCCATAGCAGCACGTCTACGAGGCCGAGCGTGCCATCGGCGATCATCTTGGGAATGATCGTGTGCTCCGCCCCCTCGACGTCAAGCTTCAGGACCACAAAGTCGGACGGTGCAAACGAGCTGCCCATCCAGGATGAGAAGTCGATCATGGCCGCTTGGTACGTGGGCACATTCTTGGCGTTGCCCCCGCCGCCGGTGATCAGCGCCACCGGGTTGTCTTGCATTTCCAGCGCGCCAGCCTTCTCGCCCACCGCCGCCGGCAGGAAGACGTAACGACTTCGCTCGACTGCGTCGCAACTGGCGCCGAGCGACAGCCTGTGCTGCAGCAGCGAGGCATTGTCGCTGAGCGCCGGGTCGGCGTGGATCGAGGCAAGGTTACGCGCAAGGGCGCGCTGCATGCACGGCACTAGCAGCTGGCGCTTATACACCTTTCGGTCGTGCTCCGACGCCGGGCGCAACCCAAGCTGCACCTTCGAGCAGTTGTAGCGCGCAGCGTACCGGGCGAGATCGCGAGTGCTTCCCGCCGGTGGAATCGGCGGCGTTGGCAGCGGCTGCCCCGCGGAGAGTGCGCGGTGGCAAAGATTAGCGAACGGCGCGATGCGCTTGTTGGCCTCAAAGCCAAAGATGTGCCAGGGCTCTGCAAGCCGAGCCTTTGCCTCAGGCACGCTCTTGAAGATCAGCAGCGAGTTGCACCAGTTGACGCCAGCGTCGATGTACACGTTCCGCGGCGTGGGGCACGCCGGCACGCTTGATCGTGCGACCGCAAGCAGAAGCGACGCCGCAAAAAACATCGGTTGCAACATTTTTGAAAGCGAAGTGTGAACACGGAAAAACGAACGGGGACAATATACAGTAGTGCCACTGAGGCTCTGGCGTGCTCGGCATGCTGCTCTGCGGCTCGGCGCTCGTCCGCGTCTGCGTCACGCTTCGTACAAGGCGCTGCCGTGGGCAACTTCTCCAGTTCCCGTCTCAAAACTGGTCCAGCCGGCTCGCTGCAGCGCTTCTCGTATGCACTTATCATCCACCCCCTGCTGCAGCACGAAGGCGACCCTCGCCTCGAGCGGCTCCGACGCATTCGCGGGGTGAGTCAAGAAGGCAAAGGCGATCTCCACAGCCCGCGCGTCGCATCCGGAAGAGGTTGCCGCCGCCGCCGCGTGTGCCACCTCCCCATTTCGATGCGCCGCGCGCAACTCCTCTGCTCGGGTCGGCGGCGCGTACATTCTCGGCTTGGATGCTGCGCTCGTCGACCTCTCGTGCTGGTGCTTTGTCCACATCGGTCCCTTGGTTCGGCCGGGCTCGAGGCCCGAGGCGGCCGAGGAGTCCGCCGTGGTTGCTCGCTGTGCCTCACGCTGATCCATCATATGCGTATAGCGAGCCTCAAGGCGTGCCTGACTCCGCGCCTTCATCGCGTCCGCGGGCGACTTGGTTTGGCCGCACTCGGTCGCCTCGTATTCACGCTTCTTTGCTTGCTGCCGTGCGACGAAAGCCCGCGCTTTCGCGTCAAAATCAGCCTTTTGTGACGCTGCGTCCAAATCACTGTCCTTGGCATGTCGCGCGCGCTTGGCGTTGAAATGGCTCCCTGGGGCTCCCTTCATCGGCGGGCGAGCACCTTCACGAAGTACTTCCCATGCAGCCTGCACCGCCCGGAATCGAGTGCCGTCGTCTCCACACTTGTCGGGGTGGTATTTCAGCGCCGCGACTTTCCACGCTGATTTGATCGTCGCGAGCGAGGCTGAGCTTTGGACGCCGAGGGTTTCGTACGGATCAGAGGCAAAATCCGTCCTCGCCATTGAAATCCGCAAACGAATTTTTGGACATCCCGCCATCGCACGCGCGCCCTCCGGGGCTTGCGGGTGTGTGACTGGCCGAGAGCGCGGTGCGTGTGTGCTTTGCAAAAGGTCAGCTCTGACGACATCCACGAGCTTCGATGCTTGGACGAATGATCGCCCGAAGTTTGCGTCGCGTGGCCCTCGGGGCCGCCGTGGGGTCCATGATGACCATCCAGCAGGACGCAAGCATGCTTGCTGCAGCCAAAGGCACGCTCGTCGGCACGGGAACGCTCGGCGGCGTCGGCCGAGGTGAGCCACTCAAGACGCTCTACCCAGCCATCGAGCCATACATGACTGGCCGATTGGAGGTTGGCAGTGGACACTCGTTGTATTACGAACAGTGCGGCAACGCCAACGGTAAGCCGGTCGTCTTCGTTCACGGTGGCCCTGGCAGCGGCTGCAGCGCGTCGAACCGGTGCTTCTTCGACCCGGAGCTATACCGCATCATCCTGATCGACCAGCGCGGCGCGGGTCGCTCGACGCCGTCGGCAAGCCTGGAGGACAATACGACGTGGGATCTGGTCAAGGACCTCGAGCGCCTGCGCACGACACTCGACATCGACAAGTGGATGGTGTTCGGCGGCAGCTGGGGCAGCACGCTCTCGCTCACGTATGCGATCCAGCATCCAGAGAGAGTGACTGAGCTCGTACTCCGCGGAATCTTCATGCTTCGTCCGCTGGAGCATTCCTTCTTCTACCAGGACGGCGCCAGCATGATCTTCCCCGACGCGTGGGCGGCATACGAGGCGCACATTCCCCCAGCGGAGCGCGGCGACATGATTGCGGCCTATCACAAACGCCTCACATCGACCGACGAGGCCACCCGGCTCGCCGCGGCAAAGCAGTGGACGACCTGGGAGATGTGCACGTCCTTTGCAAAGCCCAACGCGGAGCAAATTGCCAAGGGTGAAGACCCCAAGTTCGCCGAACACTTCGCACGCATCGAGGCGCACTACTTTGTGAACAAGGGCTTCTTCCCCACAGAGACCTACCTGCTGGACCATGTGGACAGGATTCGTCACATCCCCACGTTCATTGTGCAGGGGCGGTATGATGTGGTCTGCCCGATGCGCTCGGCCTTCGACCTCTCGCAGGCCTTTCCCGAGGCCGAGCTCGTCATCTGCGGCCAATCAGGACACTCGGCGAACGAGCCCGAGACGATCTCGGAACTTGTGATGGCGTGCGATCGCTTTGTCGGAAAGAGATCCTGAGGTGATGATAGGGTGAATGTTTGGGTGTGGGACCCATTCGCCTTCCTCCTTGACTTGACTTGAACCGCGGTTTGTCGTTACAATTTAACTACCTTTTACTCCTTCGTGCGTCGGAGCATATCGCGACCCGCGCCGCAGCCGACGACACGCGTGTCGACCCCCAAAGCCCGACAGTTGCGTGCGGCATACCCCACATGTCGGGCCATAGCGAACCCAAGCTCTTGCAGAACGCCTTTATTTCCAGCCCGCTGTCCACTCGCTGGGCATCATCGACGCCTCTCACGAGTACTTCCACGCTCAAGATTTCCCGCCGTCGCCCCCTCACCTCATCACAGAAGCTGGACATTCGGCCGGTCACGGACTGGACGTGGCTCATGTCCGGGCAGTCGGGGTCCCCCGCGCGCCTCGTGCAGCGTCCGTGGCCCGAGTATGTGCCTGAGTCGTCCGCCGCTGTCGGCCGCAAGTGGGATGGCTACAACTTGTCGGCGCTCGACGAAGGCCCCCAGTCACCGCTGCGCAAGATGCCCCGGAGCCCGTTCGCGCGCAAGCTCGAGCCTCTCGCCACGACGCCGCAGATGATTCGTTGATCCTGCGTTCCAACCAGGCGCACGTGTGTCCCATGCATTCGCCGGCGTCACGCACAGAGTGGCTCTGGCACCGGTGTGTATGAGTAGAGGAGAGATTGAGAGTAACGATTGATCGCACGGCAAGCGATATCGCATGGCCGCCGCCATGAGTGCCCGGGCCCGGGCGCGCGCCAAGTATTGATTCCGGATACATGCAACATGTATGATTGCATTCAACGTTCCCAAACCGAGGTCGGTACGCGAAATTATAGGCGGTCTTGCGGGCAGGCCGATTAAACATCTAACATGAAAACGTACGTATTACTTAGTAGACGTATCGCGCGGAGCGGGGTCGTCCGAGGTGGCCGAACGTCACGGAAGGCTCGGGGCTGTTTCTTGTTCAACATCCCTTGGAAGTGTGAGTCGCACACGCGCAGCGCACAGCCGGACCCGGAGACGTTTGCAGATCGTCCGGCGAGATATAGCAGATACGAGCGCGCGGTTCAAAAGCGAAAACGGAAAAGCGAAGAAGGTATAGTGGTATACGTAAAACATCATGCGGGCCTAACCGACGTACGCGACGACGACAAGACGGGCAGTTCTTGAGTACATTGAGACCCCGTTCGCTTGCCTCCGGCTGCGTGCCTTTTGGCGGCGGCAGGTAGCTGCCTCTTCTACGTGCGCGGGCTGGCACCAGCGCCGAGTGTGCGTGCGCGTTCGCTGACCACAAAGAAGCCGGCGCGCACCCAGCCGCCGAACTCGTCCTCCTCCCCATCGATGAAGGAGGCGAAGGCGTCGTGGCCGTCGAAAGGCGCGCCGCCCTCGCGCCCACCATCGCGCTCATCATGGTGCCCATCATGACGGAGCACTAGCCCGACCATGCGCTCGCCCTCATCGCTGCCCTCGCCGCCGCCTTCGTCAGCGTCGGCGTGTGAAGGAGTCGGCGCGGCCGTGATCGTGAAGGAGTCTGAGTGTGAAGGAGTCGGCGCGGCCTGTGCGGCCGTGCGCGTGCACCCGTCCATCGATCGATGATGGTGCACGAGCTCCAGCGCCTGCACGCTCAAAGTGGCGAGCGAGAGCTCAAAATGGGCGAGGAGCGGTGCTAGGAGGGCCGTGGGGCCAGCATGCCAGCACAGGGACCAGAAGACCGAGGGGAACAGGTGGCGTGCGCTCGCCCAAGCCTCGCGTAGCATGCGCCGGTCGCGCGGTGTGTCGAGCAGCGCCTCGATCTCGCGCAGCAGACGCGCCGGGCTGAGCAGGGGGCAAGTCAGCGCGGATGAGCGTGCCGCGTACGGCGACGAGGGCGCACTCTCCGTACCGTCGCCTCCCGCAGCCGAACCATCGGCGGTGGTGGCAGCGGCGCCGGCGCCGGGTGGCTGCGTGTTCGGATCGACGGTTACATGAAGCTCGGGCATCCACGGGGCCGCGCACGTGGGGCACTCGCACCCATAGTCGAGCCCCTCCCTCTGCGTACGTGCATACCAGCCACGCACCGCCTCCGCCGCCCCTAGGCGTGCGCCGCACCCGTCGCATCGGTAGTCGACGCTCAGGTGCACCATGCGGCCGCTCGCCCGGGACGAGGCGGCGATGAGCGCGGGGGCGGCCGTTGGCAGGGCAGGGGTGGCAGGGGCGGATGGGGCGGCTGCTGGCACGAAGGCACGATGGGCGCCGAGATGGGAATCGTCGGCGGTGTCGTCGGCAGCCGCGGGGGGGGATGCCGCGGGGGGGGATGCTGCGGGGGGGGATGCCGCGGGGGGGGATGCCCACGAGCACTCAATGAGCGCGTGGGAGAGCCATCCTAGTGTCTGCGCGTCGGGGCGGCCGCCCGCCTGCTGCAGCTGCCGGAAGAGGCTGCGTGAGCACTCGGGCAGCCGGCAGTGCGAGCACGCCCGCAACAGCGCGTGGTATGCGCACTGGGGCGGCATGACGCCCGCCCGGGACAGCGCCTCCAGCTGCGAGTGCGCGACGCCAATGGCGCGCTCAGGCTCGGCCATTGCGGGCGTGATGCAGAGAGCGTGGCAGAGGAGCGCCGCGGCGAGCACCTCGCCCACTCGATCACGAGCCCATACCTCGGGGCTCGGTGGCGGCGGCGGCGGCAGCGGCACCGGTCGGCTGCGGTGGGTGGTGGCGGCGGCGGCGGCGGCGGCGGCGGCGGTGCGCTTGCCCGAGTCGGAGAGTCGGAGGATGCCAATACCCAGCCTCGTGCCCCAGGAGCTGGCCCGGCTCAGAGGCGAATCAGGCGCGCTGTGACCCGTCGTCAGCTCGGAGCGCTGTCCCGGGCGCTGCCCCGGGCGCTGTCCCGAGCGCTGCCCCGAGCGCGTGAACGAGTTGCCTCGGCTCAGCGACCCCTCCGAGCGGGAGCTCGTGTACTCCTCCTTCAAGCCGCCGCCGGGGTAGCTGCCGCCGCCGTTGAGCGCCGTGCCGTTCCTCTGCGCCGTGCCGTTCGAACGGCCGCCGACCACCCTACGCGCCGCGTTGAGCACTTGCCGCATGGGTCCTCGGTGGCTCGTGCGCGAGAGCAACGATGGGGGGGACGAGCGTCTGAGGGGCGGCGCCGTGGGGGGTGCCGTGGGCAGTGGGGCCTCGTAAAAGTTGAGCGGCGGGATGGGTCGCGGCACATGACGGCGCGAGGCGAGCAGAGGCTGCCAGCGCTCGTAAGGGCCGTACTCGGATGGTACCGGTATGCTGGCACCGCCCTCTGTGTGACCCGCTGCGGCTGCGGCGGCGGCGGCGGCGGCGAGGCTGCGCGCGACACCCTCCGAGGGAGGCGGCGGCACCGAGTAGACACGCGCCGGAATGGCGCCTGGCAGCGTGGGCAGGAAGTGGCCATCGGCGTCGGTGCGCTCGTCACGGCGCTCATCGTCACGGTACTGATCCGCGAGGGAGTCGAAGAGCACTAGCTCCGCATTGCGTGTGGAGAAGCTCGCTCGCTGCTCCAGAAGGCGCACGAGCCCCTGCGCCTGCAGCATGCGCCGGACGAGGGGGCGGCCGTCGGGGGTGCGTGAGTCTATCAGGCCCTCCGCGTCCAGCACGTGCGCCGCCGCGCCGCTCGCGCCTGCCTCGGGGCTCAAGTTGGTGACCAGGTACTCTTGATAGCCACTCAGTAGCCGCGCCCACCAGCCCGCGAATGCGAGACGCACCTCGCGCTGTGCACGCGCGCGCGCGCCCAGCGCACAGGTAGTCGCCTCTCTCCCCTGCTCGCGTTCCGGGAAGGCAAGGTCTGCATGCGCCGCGTCCGCCTCCTCCCACGTCGCCCGTTGGAAGGATACAATCGCTGGCCGAAGCATGCCGACATTCGGGAGCGGCGGCAGCGGCGGCGCGTCGGCGCCGACGGCGCCACCGCCACTCTCGCCGCTACTGCCGCCGCCGTTCCCACCACCGCCGCCGCCACCGCCCTGGGCAGTGAGCCGCGGCTGCAGGGCTACACGTCCGAGGTCGAGGCGCGCGACGCATGCATCCTCGGGCACCAGGCCGAGGGCCTCAGCCTCGGCATACGTGGCCGCGTGCAAGCCGAGCAGATACGGTACGGGCGAGCCGAGGATCTCGATCAGGTGGCGCGGCAGCAGCGGAATGTAGACGTTGAGCCACAAGAGAGGCCAAAGGAGGGCGAGGAGCGCCTCGGCCGCCGCGGTCAGCTGCGACGCGAACGCAGAGACGAGGATGATCTTTTGCTCGGCGCACGCGGCGCTGAAGAGGATGAGCAACTGATCGTCGGGCAAGCTACCGAGTAGCGCCGACAACCGAAGCTCGGCCACTGGTAGCTCGAGGTGCTCCGCCGCGCGTGTGAAGAGGATGGCCTCGTGACCGAGCGTCAGCTTCACCGAAACCGTTGGTCGTGGCAGCGGGCACTCCCATAGTAACGAGCACACGAGCTCCTCGAGCGGCACATGCGTGCGCGAGAGCGAGTGCCGATAGAGCTCGCAGAGCCACTGGCGCAGGGAGCATAGGAACGGATGGTGCGAGAGCACGCACAGGGCCTTGGGGGCGTACAGCCGAGCGCCGTCCACCACGACGCACGTGCGGAAGCTCTGCCGCACCTCCTCCGCCGCCGCGTCGAGCCGAGCGTCGAGCGAGGGGGCTTCCACCGTCTCCTCCTCCTCCTCCTCCTCCTCCTCCTCCTCGCCGTCCCATCCGCCACCGCCGCCACGCTCCCTCGTCGAGCCGGCGAGGGCGGCGTCCGCGATCACCTCCGCCTCCTCGTCCTGTGCTACGGCGACCTGTGCTACGGCGTCCTGTGCTACGGCCGCCGCCCCATCGCTCGCGCCGTCCTGAGCGCCGGCCGCGGGCGCGTCGAGCAACACGACGCGGTGCGTCTCCGCGAAGGCTTGCCGCAGCGCTTCCGCCGCTGCCTCGCCCGCTTCGCCCGACTGTGCGAGCGGTGCGCCGGTGCTCTGCAGCGTCCAATCGACTCCCGAGGAGGCGTGAGACACTCGCGACGCCGGCTGCTCGTGGCGGCGCACGTGCGGTTTGCTCGCATGTAGTCGCGCCGTCCTGAGCGCACGTAGTCGCTGCTCTGCCGTGAGTGGCTGGACGAGGGCGAGCGATTGGCCCCCGAGGGGCTCCCACACCGTGAGGCAGCAGCCGTACAGGCGCGCGCCAAGACGATCAGTGAGGGCGAACTCATGGGCAGTGGGCCAGGGGCACTCGCCTAGAAGCCGAGCGCCCAGCGGCAAGCAAAAGTGAGGGAGCGCCGACGGGAGAGAAGAGGCCCAATCGGCCTGGAAGGAGGGCGTCTGCCTGTCGCCATTGCCCCAAGAACTGTTCCGGCGGCCGACGCTGCTGCCACCGCCGCCACGGCTGCCGCTGGCTGGGGCGGGCCGCTGACTGTACTCAATGGCCTCGAGGAGGGAGGCTTTGAATGGTGTCTGCACGAGGCCGCATGGGCGTGCACGGCGCACGCACAGGCGGCGCGCGCTGCCGCCGCCCATGCCCGCACTGAGCGAGCGATCCAGGAGCTGCCAACCCGCCGGAACCTCCGGCTCGCGAGAGTGCCGGCTCGCACGCACCACCGCCACCGCCGCGATCGGCGCTGCCTCCGAGGATGGCTCACGTGGGCTCGGCGGCTGCCGACTGATGCAGATCAGCTTGCTGGTTTGGCACCGCTCGCCGTGGGCGGTGCGATCGAGGGCTTCGAAGCCTGCGGGCACTCGCGCGTCCTCGCCGCCGCCACCGCTGCTGCCGCTGCCGCGGCCGCCGCTGCTGCTGCCGCCGCCATGTCCGCTGCCGTTGCCGCTGATGCTGCCGCCGCCGCCGCCGTGCGGATGCTCAGCGCCCACGATCGCGATGGCCGTGATGGGCCGTATCACCTCCCGGCGTGGCAGCCGGCGCACGGCCAGGTGGAGCGTCGCGCCCGCGTTGTTGATCGACGCCTTCTGGCCGCACAGCGTCTCCGTGAGCACCTCGTGGCCCTCGGGCACCGCCTCACCCTTGGCAACTAGGCAGACGTTGGCGAGCACGAGCTCATCGTCGCCGCCGCTGCTTCCGTCCAGAGGCTCGAGCACGCTACCCGGCGCGAGGCCGACGACTGCGAACGCCTCCGCGACGTGGGCCGCCGTGTCGTCGTCCGCTTGCGCGACAAGGTCGGCCCACGCAATCTCGCAGGAGTCGCAGGAGGACGAGCGCATGAGTGCCGGCCTCGCCTTCTCTGAGCCTGCTGCTGCTGCTGCGTTATGGGCGAGGACATGGTCGCGAATTGGTCGGCCTCGCATTGTTTGTCACAGGCACGTTGATGAATCCGCAATCACAGAGGACAAGTACCGGTAGGAAATAGAAACTCTTGACTTCCCTTTGAATAACTCCGAGAAAAGTGGCAGACTTGTCATAAGGTACCTCGGCACTCGCGGGACATCAACCGCCAACTTAATACTTGCCCAGGGCCTTTGTTAGACTCGGAGTACGGAGAGGCGCCTCCCAGGAGTGCGTGTGCGTGTCTCCGTGTCACTGCCGCGGCTGCTGCTGCAAACGGCCCCACGCGTAGAAGGCGCACGCCTTGCGGCACAGCTCGGCCACGGTGCTCTGCGCCGTGAAGCCCTGCGGCGGAGGTAGCTCGCCGCAGCCGTCGGCCCACGTGATGGCACACACAGTGTATCCGGCGCCATCGATGACGTTCTGGCACGGGGTGCCGCACAGGTCGGCAACGGCGTCCTCGGCGCCACCAAGGGCCACCTCGACCGCCTCCGCGTTCGTTGTCATCGGCCCAATGGACGCGCGCAGCCGCTCGTTGCCCGGGCTGATGCGCAGCGCCGCCTCGAACCGACCGACGGCCTCGCGCAGCCGCCCTTGCTGTGCACGCGCGGTGCCAATGCCGAGGGCGGCCTCCTCGTAGTACTCGGCGTCGGCGCCCGCGGCCTCGTAGAAGCTCGCGATCGCCTCCGCCGGGCGCGAGAGCTTCGCAAGGTAACGGCCCAGGTTGAGCGGCGCGCGTGCGTCCTCGGGTGCCGTGGTGCAGGCGCGGCGGAAGGCGGCCTCGGCCTCGACGGCGGCCTCCTCGGACTCGTGAGCCGAGAGAGCGACGCCGAGCTTGCTCCAGCCCATCGCGTCCGCCGGCCGCAGCTTCACCGCCGTCCGATACGCCCTCAGCTGCGCCCCCCCCTCTCCTAGCTCGCCCAGCACGGCGCCGAGCCCTCGGTAGCTCGGGGCGTCGTCGGGAGCCAACGCTAGGCACGCGTCGTACTGAGCGCGCGCTGCGGCGGGCTTCCCCTCCTCGCGCAGCGCCTCAGCTGCCACGAAGAGCGCCTCCGCCTCGGGCGGCCGCCGCGTCTCCGCGACGGCTTTTGCCGCTCCCGCGCTGCCGCCGCCGCCGCCGCCGCCGCCGCCGCCGTTGCCGCCGCCGCCGCCGCCGCCGCCGCCGCCGCCGCCGCCGCCGCCGCCTTGCAGCCATGGCACCTCTCGCAGGATGAGGGCCTGGCGCGGCGGCATCGAAGGGAGGTCGCTCGCCGCCAGCGCCGCCGCCTGCAGCCGTGCGCGCACCTTCGCCGCCAGGTTGTGCTCATACCACGCGCGCGCATACTGCTCGTGCGCCAGCGATGTCGAGGCGGCGGCGGCGCCGGACCCCATGGCAGTGGCGTCGTAGGCGGAGGACTGCATGAACGCCTCCACGTCAGGTGTGCCCTCACAGCTGCCCTTGCCCGCCCTCTCGCACTCGGCCCGGCCCGCCGCGCTCGCCGCGTTCCCTTGGAAGGCGAGCACGTGCGAGTTGCGCGAGAGGCGCAGCATCCGCTCGTACCCTCCGAGCTCGACACGGTGTCGCCAGAGCGCGGCGGTCGTCGCGTACTGCGCCTCCTTAGTTGCCCACTTGCGCGGGGTCGGGTCGTGGAGCGCCTCGACAATCGGGCTCGGCTGGCGCAGGAGGTCGAAGCGCACCACCCGCCGCCCCTCCTCGCGCCACCCATTAGGGAATGCATGCTCGATCCGCGCGCCCACAGCACGAAGGTTCCCCACAGCGGCGAGATGCTCGTGACTCGAGTATGACGTGGCCCACACGAGGCGCCCGGAGTCGCGAAGGAGCTCGACGGTGGCACGCCAGAGGCAGCCCAGCCCGACGCCCTCCGTCTCGCCGTTCGCTGTCCGCCGCGCCAGCTCTGCCGCCGACGTCCGCGGCAGTTCGCCCTTGTCACTCACACAACCGCCGTCGCTGGGCCACAGGTCATCATGCATCCCGCTGTTCTCGAGCAAGGTGAGCGTGGGCGGCGGCTCGCTCAGCCGGTCGTACACGCCCGGGTAGAGCTCAAGCAAAAGCCAGCCGTCCGCGCGCAGCGCCGTCCGATTCACGCGCGGCGCCTCCGGCCCGTACCCACGCACCGTGATCGACTCGACGAGCGGCAGCAGACGGCGCAGCGCGCCTCCAATGTGCGCGCCCCAGCGGAGGCGCGTCTCGCGCTGGAGCGTAGCATCCCACGCCGCGACCTCGATCGTGTTTGACGTGCCCTCCACTTCCTCGCGCGCCGTCCAGTGGAAGGCCCAGCCAACCATGTCCACCGTGACGGGCGCCGTGCGCTCCGCGTAGGCCTCGTCGCCGAGCGTGAGCCGGAGCGTGTCGGCGATCGTGAGGGCGGTTGTGATGGACGAGGTAAGTTCCGCGTGCGCACTCTTCGGGTCGAGCTCACCGTTCGCCCCGACGTCCGCCGTCACCGGCTCCTCGTCGCCGTCAGCCCAACCGCGAGAGGCGGAGCTGGCAAGGAAACCCGCGTAGTCGCCCCACGTGCACACTGGAGCTCGGGCTGCGAGCTCTGGCGTGTCAGCGAGCGTGTAATTTCCACGCATGCAATCCAGGATTGCGTTGCGCGCGCTTGCGCAGGCGAGCACCGACACGAGAAGACCAACCTTCAATTGCTTCATTTCGCGGGGCTCGAGAGATCCCCGACGCACGAGATCGCGCGCCTTCGGCAGGCGGCGAAGAGGCGAAGGTTGCGGGGTGCTTTGGGTGCCGACTGGCGGCCCGGTGACTGGTTCTGAAAGCTTTGTTAGATACCCACACCCCAAAAGCGGCGCTGGTGATCGACTCATAAGCTCAACTCATATGGTAGGGATTTCTGCCTAAGAGGCCCGTAATCAAACTCGAAACCACTGTGCCACAAACAGGACGGTGGATACGACCGCGCTGATCGCCATCACGCGCGCGCCCACGTCGCGCGGCACCGCGCACTCGACGGCGTCGCCCACGCCGCTCCCGTTGCGCTGGGTCATCAGGTCGCCGCACAGCTTCTGCTGCGCGGCGCGCACCGTGCTCGGTGAGGTGGCCGCAAGCACCTGCTCGAAAGTCTGCGGGCACGCGCGCTCCCTCGCGGCGGCAAGCAGTTGGGTGCACGCGGGCGGGTGCAGTCGGCACGTGCGCACCGACGGCAGCGTGGACTCGAGGCGCGCGACGGCCTGCTCGCACGTCGCAGCCGCGCCGCCAGTCTCCAAGGCCGCCCGGCCGTTTTCGCTCAGCGCCAGCCGCATGATGTTGACCGCCTCGCCCACGACGCCCATGCACAGCTCGCAACGCTCTGCGAACGAGCCGACGCGCAGCAGCGGCGGTGGCGGCGGCGACTGGCGCGGTGACGAGGCCTCGACGTCATGATTGCGCGTGGCCTCCGGCTCGGGGGCGAGCAGCATCTCGCATTGCTGCGGACCGCTCACCGCGAACCCGTTTGGCGCGTCCGCTGGCTGGCTGCCAAAGGCGGGCAGCAGCTCCGCCTCGGCGCCGTCGGCGCAGGCGTCCTCGGGCAAGCGCGGCGAGCACTTTTCGGAGCGGCACGCGAGCCAGCGCTCGTCGGTGGTTGTGCACGAGAAGTTGCACAGCTGGTAGCGCGCGGACAGCGGGAGGAGGAGGAAGACGAGCATTTCAAGGTCTGTGAAGAGAAAGTTGATGTTTATATTGAGTTTCTCATCCCCGCAAAAAACTAAAACGACGAAGAGTTTCGTCAGGTCACACGAGCTCGTGCGTTAGTCTCCTGCGAGGGGTGGAATTGCGCCGTCCGTCGTCGCGCTGTACCCCTTTCCTCGCGCGCGCCGATCTCGCACGCGCCACGAAGAATGGCCACCCGTCTCGAAGTGCCACCACCAGCACCACCACCTGCCCTGGTCATCTCTAAGAAGTCGCGAACCCTCGCCTACGAGGACGACGGCCCACCACCCGCACTCCCCGTCTCTCGCACCTCGCTCCTCGTGTACGTCAACGGTAAGCGCCACGAGTTAGACGATGCCGACCCATGGATGATGCTCATCGAGTTCCTACGCTCGATCGGGCTCACGGGAACCAAGCTCGGGTGTGCCGAGGGTGGGTGCGGTGCGTGCACTGTCATGCTCTCACAGTACGACCACGTAGCCGGCACCGTGCGCCGCGTTGCCGTGAACGCGTGCCTGATGCCGCTCGGCGCCGCCGACTGGTGCGAGGTCACGACGGTTGAGGGCATCGGCTCGATGCGCACGGGGCTGCACCCTGTGCAAGAGCGCATGAGCGCGCTCCACGGCTCGCAGTGCGGCTTCTGCACGCCGGGCATCGTCATGTCGCTCTACACGCTGCTGCGGAACGCGCCCGACGCGACTGAAGAGCACGTGCGGGAGCACCTCGACGGCAATCTGTGCCGGTGCACCGGGTACCGCCCAATCCTGGACGCGGCACGCACGCTGTGCGCCGCCGAGGGCGGCTGCTGCGGCGCTCGCGACGGCGACGACCTCGCTTGTGCCGGCGGCGGGTGCACGGGCGGCGGGTGTGCAGGCGGAGACGCGGACGAGGCGAACGCGTGCACACGACCGGCGGACCCGAGCGGGCGGCTCGTCGAAGGGGGTGACATCGTGACGGACAGCGAGAGCAAGCGCGCGCAGTACTCGCCCTACGCCGCCACCGGCGCCGCCGCGCGTGAGGCCCCCTTCCCAGCCGCTCTTGAGGAGGTGCCGATCACGCCGCTGCGCCTGCGCTCGGCGGCAAGCGGCTGCGAGTGGTGGAGGCCGGGCACGCTCCCGGAGCTGCTGATCCTCAAGCGCGCCTATCCGGAGGCGCGTCTCGTGGCGGGCAACACCGAGGTTGGCATCGAGAGCCGGTACAAGAACCACCCTTGCCGCTCGTTCATCGGCGCGGGCGCGGTGGGCGCGCTGCGCACGCTGGACGACACAGCCGAAGGGATGGTGCTCGGTGCATGTGCGCCGTTGAGCGACGTTGAGCACCTGTGCGCGGCTGCAGCGGCGGCGCGCCCCGGGTGCGAGGGCGAGGCGGCGCGTGCGATCGGCTCGATGCTTCGCTGGTTTGCCTCGACCCAAATCCGTAACGTCGCGTGCCTTGGTGGCAACCTGGTGACGGCCTCGCCCATCTCGGACATGATCCCGCTGCTCATTGCATGCGGCGCGACGCTCACGATCACATCCGAGGCGCGGGGCGAGCGCAGCGTGCCACTGCGTGCCTTTGTCCAAGGCTACCGGCGCGTGGACCTCGCGGCCGACGAGCTGCTCGTGGCCGTGTACGTGCCGCACTCGAAGGCGCTCGAGTTCGTGCGTCCGTTCAAGCAGGCGCGCCGACGGGAGGACGATATCTCCATTGTGACCGCCGGGCTGCGCGTGCGCCTCGCCGTCGCCGATGGCAAGTGGACGGTGGCGGACGCCACCTTTGCGTACGGCGGCCTCGCGCCCACCGCCGTCCTCGCTTCCAAGGCGGCGGCCATCCTCGAGGGCAAGGAGTGGGGCGCCGCCGCGGTCGACGAGGCGTGCCGCGCAGCGCTTGACGAGCTGCGCGTTGCACCGAGCGCACCGGGCGGCCAGCCCGAGTACCGCTCCGCGCTCGTCACAAGCGCTCTCTTCAAATTCTTCGTCGGCACCTCGGTTGACCTCGAGCGGCTCGCCCCCGCAGGTAGCCCGGCGCCTCCGCTCATCGACGCCAGCGAGCGCTCGGCGGCACGTAGCTGGGTCGTCGAGCCCAAGCCAGCAACGGTCGGCATGCAGCGGTACCCGCACGCGAGCTACCCGGGCATTGAGGCCGAGGAGGCGGCGGGTACGCCCCCGATTGCCAGCGCGGCGCACGCAGGCGGGCCAGAGGGTACCCTCGCCGCCCAGGCGGGCGGCGTGCGCGTCGTCGGCCAGTCGCTGCCTCACGCGGCAGGCGAGCGGCACACAACGGGCGAGGCCGAGTACACGGACGACGCGCCCACGCCGCCTGGCACGCTGCACAGCTGGCTCGTCCGAGCCGAGCGGGCGCCCGCAACTCTCGAGTCCATCGACGCGGCCGCCGCTGAGGCCGCTCCCGGCGTCGTGCGCATCCTCTTTGCATCTGACGTGCCTTCGAATGGCCACAACGCCATCGGGCCGATCGCCAAGGATGAGTGGTGCTTCGCGGACGGCGTGGTGCTGCATGTGGGGCAGGTGATCGGACTTGTTGTAGCCGAGAGTGCTGAGGCCGCCCGCCAGGCCGCAGCCCTGGTGCGCATCACGTACGGTGTGCTTGCAGGCGTCACGCCGTGTTACACGATCGACGAGGCCATCGCGTGCAACTCGTACTACGAGACGCCGCCCTTTGACTCGCACCACGAGCTCGAGAACGGCCCCGATGTGGACGCGGTGCTCTCCGAGCCCGGGCTCGTCGTCGTGCGCGGCACCTTCCGCATGGGTGGGCAGGAGCACTTTTACCTCGAGACGAACTGTTGCTACGCCGCGCCCACCGACGATGGCGGCCTCGAGTTACTCTGCTCGACACAGGCGGTCGACAAGACACAGAAGCTCGTGTCGTACGTGACGGGCGCGCCGTGCAACAAGGTGGTCGTCAAGTGTCGGCGCATGGGTGGCGGCTTCGGCGGCAAGGAGACGCGCTCCGTGTTCGCCTCGTGCGCGTGCGCGCTCGCCGCCCATTTGCTGCGTCGCCCTGTGCGCCTCTCACTGCGCCGCGACGTCGACATGGGCACCACAGGCGGAAGGCATCCCTTCATGGCCACGTACACGGCCGCCGCACGCCCAGACCCGTCGGGTGGGCCGCCAAAGCTCGCGGCACTCGACGTCCGATTGCATAGCAACGGCGGCGCCTTTCTCGATCTCTCGATCCCGGTCCTCGACCGCGCACTCCTGCACGTGGACAACTCATACCTTTGGCCCGCCTTTCGGGCGCGCGGCGTCGTGTGCCGCACGCACACGCCCCCGACCACAGCCTTCCGCGGCTTTGGTGGCCCACAGGGGCTGCTCACGGCCGAGCACATCATCGAGCATCTCGCGAGCGCCTTGGGTGTTCCCGCGCTCGAGCTGCGCGCCGCCAACCTGTACGCGGCGGGCGACGAGGTCCCGTTTGGACAAACGCTCAGCCTGAACGAGTGGCGTGTGCCGCGCGCGTGGGCGCAGCTGCGCAAGGACGCCCAAGTCGACGCGCGCCGTGCGGCTGTGTCCGAGTTCAACCAGGCGAACCGGTGGCGCAAGCGGGGCATCGCTCTGTGCCCCACCAAGTTTGGCATCAACTTCACCGCCAAGTTTATGAACCAGGGGGGCGCGCTCGTGCACGTGTACACGGACGGTACGGTGCTGATCACGCACGGAGGCACCGAGATGGGCCAAGGGCTGCACACCAAGGTGTGCCAGGTGGCTGCGCGCGCCTTCGGCATCCCGCTCTCGGCTTGCCACGTGGCCGAGACCGCTTCGGACAAGGTGGCCAACTCCATGCCCACCGCCGCATCTGCATCCACCGACTTGTACGCCATGGCGACGCTCGATGCGTGCCGCCAAATCCTGTCGCGGCTGCAGCCGGTACGCGCACGCCTGCCGCACGCTAAGTTTGGCGAGCTCGTCCTCCATGCGTGGCTCGATCGGATCGATCTCTCCGCGCACGGCTTCTTCGCCATCGACACGAAGCGCTGCGGATTCGATTGGACGATTCCGCCGGGGCGCAAGCCGGACGGCACGCCTGATCAGACAGTGCGGGGCCACCCGTTCAACTACTTCACACAAGGCGTCGGCTGCGTCGAAGTGGAGGTGGACGTGCTCACGGGTGACCACGAGGTCGTGCGCACGGACCTGCTCGTCGACCTCGGCTCCTCGATCAACCCGGCGCTCGACATCGGTCAGATCGAAGGCGCCTTTGTGCAGGGCATGGGATGGACCACGACCGAGGAGCTCATCTACGGAGATGCGGAGCATCCTTGGGTGCGCCCGGCGGGCCGGCTGCACACGGCGGGCCCAGGCACGTACAAGCTGCCCGCCTTCAACGACACGCCGCGCATCTTCAACGTGCAGCTGCTCGGGGACGCCGACAACCCGGTCGCCATCCACTCGTCCAAGGCGGTGGGCGAACCCCCCTTCTTCCTCGGAGCCATCACCTTCATTGCCATCCGCGACGCCATCGCCGCCGCGCGCGCCGACCACCGCGCACCGAAGGATGGCGGTGCGTCGGGTGGGGCGGTGCCCTACTTCCCGCTCGACTCGCCTGCCACGACCGAGCGCATCCGGATGGCGTGTGCCGACCGGTTCGCCGAGCAGGCCATCGGCGAGCAGGCGAGCGCCAAGGCGAGCGCCGGCATCTTCATGCCTAAGGGGTCGTTTTGATGCGGAGGGGTGCCGACCAGGGGGCAGGGTTGGGGGTGGGGTGGGGGGAGGCTGGCAGCAGGCACTGGAAGCGTGGGTGGGGGGCAGGGGCTCGGGAGGCCAGTGGAGCAGCAGGAACTGGAAGCGGCCTCCGGAAGCGGCTCGGGCCTTCGACGTTTCGGACGGGGGCATGCGAATGGCCGCGTGCGGTCGAGGTCGATGTCAGGACTCCCTTTGCACCGGCCCATCGCGTAAGGCTGTGCGTGCATTTGAGAGCGAGGAGACATCCGACATCGCGTGGAAGTTTCGTTGCGCGCCGCCGTGGCAAGGGGCCTCGGCGTAGAAGACACAAATTCACATTCACATTACTGTGACCGACCCCACCTTCTCATGCAGGGTTGCTCAGTGCCTCTAGGCTCGGTCAGGCGCTAGTGCATCCCACCACCACGCTCTTCTCACATGCAGGGCTTGAAAAAGTTGCTCAGTGCCTCTAGGCTCGGTCAGGCGCTAGTGCATCCCGCCACGCGCTTGGCACTGCGCGCCACGCGGACCGTCGCCCTCGTTGGCACCGTCAGTTTCGCGAGCTACTCGAGCGGAGTGCATGACGCTCTCGCTGACCCAGATGGGCAGACGGAGCAAATCCTGAAAATGGTGCTGATGTCGACGGGCGGTGCGCCCACGCTTGAGCCCGACGCGCCCGATGCGCGGCTCGTGGCGCGCCTCGGCAATGAGCTCGTGCTCGCAGCGCAGGAGTGGCTGAGCCACGAGCTCGAGGCGCTCGAGGCCAAGAGCGCGGGCGGCACGGGGGTTGGCGGAAGTGACGTGCATGAGGAGCGCCTGCGGCTGCAGATGCACCTGCGCACGATGCGGCGTCAGTGGCGCTTCGTCGTCATCGACGACCCGGCAGTCCAGGCGTTTGTGACGGACGTGCTGCCCGGCTTCGTGTTCGTGCACCGTGGGCTGATCGACCTGATGCGCGGTTCCCCGGCTCAGCTTTCTTTCGTGCTCGGCCACGAGCTATCGCACCACATTCTCGAGCACAACGAGCAGGCGCGGGACCTGCAGCGTGGCTTCTCGCTGCTTCAGTTGCTCGTGCTTGCGACCGTCGACCCGACGGGTCTCTTGTCCTTTGTGGCGGTCGAACTTGGAGCGCTGGGCGCTCTGCTCTCGATTGGCGTCGCGCTGCCCTCCTCGCGTACGCACGAAAGCGAGGCCGACGCTCTTGCGCTACAGCTTGTGGTGCGCTCGTGCCGCGACCCGGCCGCGGCCATCCAGGCGCTCGCGGAGCTCGCGGAGCTCGAGGAGCTCGAGGAGGCCGCAGAGGCGTTAGCAGGGGCGCCTGCGATGCGCGGGCTCGGCACATGGCTCGGCGCGCTCATCGTGAGCCACCCGCCCACACACGAGCGCTTCGAGCGGCTGCGAGCGCTGCTACCCGCCGCCGAGGCCGAGTATAAGCGCCAAGGGTGCGAGCAGCGCAAGTCGCAGCTCTGGCGCGCGATCACGAGCAATCTGGCAGCGTGACACGCGTATCGCGCCTTCAATCGTGCCTAGAGGGTGAGCGCGTCTCGCTGTTGTACAAACGACCAAGGACCTGCTTGCTGCGGCCAATATGGCGTACACAGGCCGTCCTTTGAAACACGGTGGTGTGGTGAGAGCGGGGGGCCGCGACGAAACTGACTGACTGACTGACTGTACTGGCACCGGCTCCCCCGGTGTCTTTTTACCGGAACAATATGTAAGTGCTCAGTCCGTGTTCGTCTGGGCGCAAACCAGGTTTCGTTACCGTTCCCGAGTATTACCCGTCGGACGGGTGGAGAGTTAAATGGCTGCCGCATTTGCGCAGGTCGCGCGCCGTGCGAGCGCGTCTAGTGGGCCCACGATGACGGAGCCGCCCGTGCGCGTCACCTCGGACGTGCTGCGCGAGCGCGCCGAGCGGCTTCTCGCTGAGAACACCGACCTGCACAGGCGGATCAAAGACAAGGATGAGCGGAACGCCGAGCTGCAAAAGATGGTGACGGCGGCCCAGCAGCGCGGGGCGAAGACGGCCGAGGCACTCTCGGTCGAACAGGCGGAACGCCGCAACCTCGAGGAGGCCGTGAAGCGCTGGGAGTCGAGCGCCGAGGACTACAAGGGAGAGCTCGGTCCGCTGCAGGTGCGAGCCGATAAGGCTGAGAGGCACTGCCTGACGCTGCAGGCGCAGCTCGACAGCGCGACGAAGCAGATGCAGGCGCAGCTCGACAGCTCGGCGAAGCAGGTGGAGCAGCTCCAAGACGCTCTCGCCGCCGCGCGCCGCGAGATCACGCAGACGAGCGAGCAGGCGCAGCGCTCCGAGGCACGGGTGATGGAGGCGCGCGAGGAGGCGCACCGGCGGGAAAAAGGAGCGGACGACCGCATGCGCCAACTGGAGGGGCAGCTAGAGGCGCTTCGTGCGGAGAGCACGCGGATGTACAGCGCGCTCACCGCGGCTGAGACGGAGGCGCGCCTGAACGCCGACGCGATGGCTAGGCTGGGCGTGCAGGCAGAGGCGGAGCGCGCGTCGCTGCGTGAGCTGCTCGCTGCGGGGCAGTCGCGGCTGGACATATCGATGGCGGCACAGCGAGAGGAGATGGCCGCCAAGGAGCGCGCGCTCGCGCAGGCGTCGGTCGCCCAGGCTGAGCGCCGACTGCTCGGTGAGCTCTCGAGCCGCGTGCAGGAGCAGTTGATGCACGAGCGAGCCGCGTTCGTCGCGCTGCGTGGCGAGCGCGAGGCCGAGAAGCGCGAGTTCAGCAGCGCGCTCGATACGGCGCGAGCGGAGCTCATCCCATGTCGCGAGCGGCTGGCGACGCTCGAGGCCGAGCGGCAGGCGTTGCATCAGCGTCTTGGTCACCTCGAGGGCCAGCTGCGCGCCTCCCTCGATGATGGAGAGAGTCGAAGCGCCGAGTTGCGCTCTCTGATCGACACGTGCAGCAAACAGAACGAGGAGCTCGTGCAGCTGCGCCAGGCGATGACGGTCGCGGCCGACGAGCGCACCCGAGCCGCCGGGCTACGCGAGGCTCGGGATGTGGCTGAGGAGGGACGTGTCAAGGCGCAGGAGCAGCTCGCCGCGATGGCAGAGCGGCTCCAGGCCGCGGACGAGCGAAGGCGCTCGATCGAGAAGCAGCTTGAGCAGAGCCAGCAGAAGCAGAAGGCGGAGGCGCGCTGGGAGGCTAAGTTCCACGAGGCTGAGCGTGAGCGTACCAAGGCGCAGGAGGCGCTCATTGCCGCGAACAACGAGGCGAGAGCGATCGCTGAGCGAGAGCAGGTCCTCCTCCATCGGCTGGCGCTGCGGGAGCGGCTCGGGCAGCTCGACTGGAGCCGAGGGGCCGCCGTCGTCGACGAGCTGCGGGCCACCCACGTCGGCGTACCGCCGCCCGCGTCCAAGTCTCCCACCGCCTCGCCCCCGAAACTGGCCGGCTCCCTATACGCCACGGGCGCGCCCTGGGGTGAACGCGCTATCCAGTAGGGTGTCAGCGAAAGTTGTTGTGCGCGCTCGACACCAGGGTCCGCGTGTCAGCTGTAACATCCGCGAAACTCGTCGTTCCCGCCGCGGTAACGACGGTACGTGGCGGGTCCGTGTGCGTATGAATTTTATGTATTATGAATACACGGTTTCGTGTTCGTCTCCGTATCGACGTCGATTGACCCATGACCGGTACGGCTAGGTCGCGTTAAGACGGTATACCAACGGCGCACCTGGGAGCAAGCTATACAGAGTCCGAGTCCGAGACGAATCGCGCCTCTCCAAAAAAATCTCAACCGTCCATTGATTGCCCACTCCGCATCTCGATGATCGGATTATGCCCGGTCCGCTGCGCCTGCAGCAAGCTGATGGCTTCATCGGCATTTTCTCGCGTGAGCCCAATGCTGTCCCTCGTTCGCACAAAATGCTGCGGTCTCAGCTTAGGATTCATCAGCAGCAGATCGAGGTCGTCGAGCGCGACCCACGGACGATCCCCGTCTGTGCAATGCGTGTCAAGCCATGAGAGGATCTCATCGACTCGGTCGCCCTTGCAGCTCACGGAGAAGTCAGGCGTTGCCGAGATAAAGGCAAGCCCCACGCTGGCAAGGACGTGTGCGAGCGCATCACGGGCATCGGAGTCAAGCCGCCAGGTGGAAGACAGTACAATGGTGCCCGCGTGCACAGAGGTGCAAATTCGCACCAGATTCTCGAGGTGCTCTTCCGCCGGCAGGTGGTTACCAGTGTCTCGGCTGACCTTGCTGTTGAGCACGCCGTCCACGTCCAGAAAGATTATGCTCGCGTCTAGCGGGATGGCCATGTGAGTGTGCTCGGTTGTGTTACGCGCGGGGGTCATGTGAAACCGAGCACTTCAAATTCGAGCTTTTCACAGACATGTTTATAAATCGACCTTGTGCGCAGCGGCCAGCTATGTCTACCGGCCGAGATGTCTTTTTACCGGCCGAGATGCTCGTATTTCGAGCACGCCCACAAACGACGCCTGTGCGGGGAAGAACGATGCCTCGCAAGTACCCTGCGGGGCACTACGAGAGCAGCGCGTGCAACGGCCTCGGCAGAGCCGGCAACGTTTGTCCGGGCATGCTGCTGCCGTGCATGATCCTCAAAGACACGATGGCCTTTGAGCCGTCGCAGCTCCTCCCGACAGTCAACTGCTCGGTCATGCCGCTGCTTGGCCTGGGCTTCAACCCTTCGATCGTGCCGATCGATGCGAGCTTGCTTCCTGCAGGCTTGAATTTATTGAGGCCGCCTGCGTACCTGGCTGCTGATCGGTACCACCGGGTCAACATTATGGTTCCGTGCCGCAACCGGAACGTGCATAGGAAAGTGGATAACCTCCCTGAGAGTAGCGGTAGCCCCGTCGGTGAGACGCGGCTGTCGCTGCTGGACCGCGACTTCCGCATACTTGGCCGCTCGCTCGTGCGGAGTGAGGGTTGCATCAGAGGAGCCAACCGAATCTGCGACGGCCGCTTGCTCAGGCTGGAGAACAGCAGTGCCATATTCTTAGCGTACGCCAACTACTGGCCGAGCCACTGCCAGAAGCGACTTGGCTACTTCCTCACGCCTTTGAATCTGACGCGGCCACCCAAGCCGTGGATAACGAGGAGGACGGCCGAGAGAGAGATGGACGGGCGCGGCGAGCACAATGTCACGTTCGAGGTCAGGATGAGGCACACGAACAGGAACGCCACCGGCCGCACCGACTCTGGGATGAATCAACTCAAAGCGCCACGCAATGGAGGGGTGCTTTTGCTACGGAACGGCACAGCGATTGAGCTGGTGGACATAGCGCCAAAGACGACCTTTTGGTCGGTGCCTCTCAGCCCACAGGAGCTCGAGACGGGAGACATGGACAACAGGTTGGACAACATGCGACAACCCGTCATGCTCAGGCAGCGGCGCGCGCCAAGGAGCTTCTCGGCCGATGTGCACAACTCGATCCATCCGATCTGGGTAGAGGAATTCAACGCGTATCTCGCCGTGGGCCACGTCCATTACCTGCCACGTGCTGACGAGAAGGGGCCGTACGAGTTCGGCTCCTCTTACCGGCAGATCTTTTTCACGATTGACGAGACGAAGCTGAGCATCCGGCGCTTCTCGCGCGAGCTGTGCTTGCCATCCTTGGAGAGCAGGGGCAAGGGTAACGCGCGAATCGTGACGGAGCGCCATGCCGTCTGCGACGGTGTGCAGTTTGTGATGGGCGGCTTCCGCCAAGGGCCAAGCTTCCACTTCTCGTACGGCGTCAACGACTGCGAGTCGGCCTTGCTGACGCTCTCGCTGTCAAGGATCGACAAGCTGCTGGAATTCTCCAACGACAACGAGAATGTCAGAGACCACCGTTCGGCGCGGCGCTCCACTTCTGCCGCAAGGCCTCCTGCTGCACGGCAAAGCGAAACGGACGAGCAGGACAGTCCCGACGAATAAAGCGTGAAGTGCCCGTGTCCGTAACACCGAAACGCGAAAGCCGGCGCCGCGACCGGTCAGCTGGGCCTGTGGGCGCTGGGGCGCGCGCGGAGCGTACACCGATCGCCGGTAATGGCGGCACTATTATGCGTCACATCTCGGCAATCAAAGCACGGCCCTGGTCGCACCGGCGCTTAAAGCGGCGCGGGGGTCGAACCGGATTGTTAGTACCTTGTTCTACGAGTAGTCAGTAGATCGGATATCGAATATGTATGTTGTAACAACAAAGCGTGAGTCGTTCACAATATCAACTAAATTCACAATTGAATTTTGAGGCGGCGCTCGGCGGACCACGTGAGACGTGTGCGCGAAACCGAAGCCAAGTGCGGACCGCGTGTGACAGGATAGATGATTCGCACATGAATGATGATTCCAATCAGCGGCCCGGGTCTCTGAAGCTGAGAACCCACAACCGCTCTCAATCTATGTCGACGAAGCCGCTCCTCGCACTCTCCCAGCTCTTGACCCAGCCACGCGGGTGCTCCTGGGCCCAGGACTCGCACCCGTGCTTCTGGTGGCCGTGGTGCAGCGACGGCTCCGTGAGCGCGCAGCGCACTGACACAAAGGGGCGATGGAAACCGCCCTCGCGCACCGCATTCGACTCGAATGCAGTGCCGTAGTAATCAAGCACCTGCATACCACGCGGTGGGCGGCAGCGCCGGCGGTCGCACCGGTCCGCGACGCGCAGCACACGGTGCAGGCAGGCCGTGCTCACGCAGTCGACCCAGCTACAATTGAGACGGAGCAGCGCACCGCCACACGCGTCCATCGAGCTCGTCGTCGAGGCCGCGGCCGCGCGACCCTGTGGGGAGGCAGGCTCTCCCTCGTCGTCGTGGCCAAGGGTGGTCGCCCGAAATGTGGCCAACACTCCCGGAAGCGCCGCCACCCCCACCGCCGTCTCCGTCTCCACGGCGTCCGCGGCGTCCGCGGCGTCCGCGGCGTCCGCGGCGGAGCAGAGGGGGCCGAGCGCCGTGTCGGTGATCAGCTTGCAGCCTTCAAGGGAGAGCACTTGCAGCTGAGGCAGCGAAAGAAGCAGCATGGCGGCGTCGTCGTCGATGAGATCCGCGAGCCACCCCACGTCGACATACGTGAGCGAGGTACAGCCGAGCAAACGGCGGACCGCCGACGCCGACGCCGACGCCGACGCCGACGCCGACGCCGATGCCGACGCCGCCGTCGCCGTGCTCGTTGGCTGTGCTGTGACACGCTCGACCTCATTGTGAACCTCGTTAGCGCATCGGTTGAGGTTGAGCACGCGCAGCGAGGGGCAGCTGCCGCCGAGAGCGCTCATGAGCACGGCCGCATCCACGGCCGGGCAGCAGCGCAGCTCCAGGTGCTCGAGGGACGGGCAGCGCAGGATGAGGTGCACGAGGCAAGGCGCACTCAGTCCGGCGCACCAAGAGAGATCGAGCAGCACGAGAGCGCGGCATTGCGTCGCGAGCGCTTCGATCGCCTCCTCGTCAAGCCGATCGCTCTCCGCGAGCCGCACACAGCGGAGCGCCGGGCAGTGCTCCGTGATCGCCTGGAGCGTGGACGACTCAAGGTCGTCATACCCTGAGGCATCGAGTGCGATTAGGCTTGGCCCACACAGGCGGCAGAGCATCAGCACGTCCGCGCGCCCGCTCAGCTCCTCGCACCGCGCGAGCGAGAGCGACTGCAGTGCGCCGGGCGGTGGGAAGCATGCGCCCAGATGCCGCGCAAGCCCGCCGAGCCCGGTGCAGCCGTTGACGTCCAAGGCGCTGAGCGAGGGAAGCGCGCACCACAGCGCAGCCAGCCCGCAGGCGTCGATGGCCGTGTCAGCGAGCACGAGGCGCTGCAAGTGCGTGGCCATCGAGATGGCCGCCAACAGGCCCTCGGACGTGGCCGCCTTGCAGCCACGGGCGTCCAGAGAGGTGAGGCTGCGCGTTCTTCGGACGATGTGCAGGAGCCGCTCGTCCTCGCACTCCACCGACTCAAGACGCAAGACTCGAGCCTCTGCAAACCACGCGGCTGCCGCGGCTGCAAATTCCGCGTTCACCCGGGCGAGGAGGCTCACGGCGGCGGCGCTCTCGATCTGCCTAAGGATGAGCAGGAAAATGTCGGCATGCAGCACTGGCTTACAGGCGACCACGAACGCGGTAGACACGCGCCAGATCTCGCCGTTGCCGACGGAGACGAGCGTGCTCGAGCTCCTCGCAGAAGACGTCGACATGGCGCTTGGCGACGCCTCGATGACGTGCGCCCCTGCCCACCAGCAAGCAGGGAGGTAGAGGTCGGGCCGTCGCGGACCATGACCAATATCCTGTTCCGAGGCCCTCTCGATTGAGGGGTGTGAATATGCAGAAAAATTGCGAGGGGTTGGAGCAGCAAGTATCATGGTCTGTTCAAGACACTCAGTCACAGTTCCTTGGGGACGTCTGTTCCGAGGCACGTTGGAGCGCTCAAGCACAAGGGATCCGCCTACATCTTGGTATAAACAGCCTGGCCCCGGAGACAGGCCCTCGTGCAAGAAACAAGCGCAACCGTGTACTCCTTGCGGCAGCAAACCTTCCCCTCCTACTTGGTGTGAATTTGCGCGCGTTGTGTTGAACGTCTTGAAGTGTTCGCCGTCATCAAGAACATCGCTTCGCCGCGCATGAGGGCCGCACTGAAGGTGAGCGCCGGCCAATCGGACGCTGTCGACACATGGCGGCTGCTCACATGGGCAGCTCTTGCCTGTGGCCGCTGCGCGAGCGACCACTGATCAGATGGCCACCAATCAGATGGCCACGCGAACCTCTGCCAGGCACGATTCCTTTTCCTCACAGAGTTGCAGCGCTGGTGCACAGCACTCTCCCCTCCAAACATCTCACGCTCGCTCTCTTTCACGCCGCAGGTGCGCTCGCTGGCTCGCTCCTTCACGGGAGTCCGCCGCTTCTCTTCGGCGAAGGGTGCGACGAAGCCAGCGTACACCATCACCGACCATGAGTATGACGCGGTCGTCGTCGGCGCGGGCGGCGCCGGCCTGCGCGCGGCCTTTGGGCTGGCGGAGCACGGCTTCAAGACGGCGTGCATCACGAAGCTCTTCCCGACGCGCTCGCACACAGTGGCGGCGCAGGGCGGCATTAACGCGGCGCTTGGTAACATGACCGAGGACGACTGGCGCTGGCACATGTACGACACCGTCAAGGGCTCCGACTGGCTGGGTGACCAGGACGCGATCCACTACATGTGCAAGGAGGCGCCGCGCACGGTCATCGAGCTCGAGCACTACGGCGTGCCCTTCAGCCGCACGGACGAGGGTAAGATCTACCAGCGCGCCTTCGGCGGCCAGTCGCTGCACTATGGCAAGGGCGGTCAGGCTTACCGGTGCGCATGCGCCGCCGACCGCACCGGTCACGCGATCCTGCACACGCTGTACGGCCAGAGCGTGCGCCACGAGACCGAGTACTTCATCGAGTACTTTGCGCTCGATCTGATCATGGACGCGGACGGCGCGTGCGTGGGCGTGATGGCGATGAACATGGAGGACGGCTCGCTGCACCGCTTCCGGTGCAAGAACACTGTGCTCGCCACGGGCGGCTACGGGCGCGCGTGGTACTCGGCCACGTCGGCGCACACGTGCACGGGCGACGGCGGCGGTATGGTGGCGCGCGCGGGGCTCCCGCTCGAGGACCTGGAGTTTGTGCAGTTCCACCCGACCGGCATCTATGGGGCAGGTTGCCTCATCACCGAGGGCGCGCGCGGCGAGGGCGGCATCCTGCGCAACGCCGAGGGCGAGCGGTTCATGGAGCGGTACGCGCCCACGGCCAAGGATCTCGCCTCGCGTGACGTCGTCTCGCGCTCGATGACGATGGAGATCATGGCCGGGCGCGGCTGCGGGCCGGAGAAGGACCACATCTACCTGTACCTCAACCATCTGCCCCCCGAGGTGCTCGCCGAGCGCCTCCCCGGCATTTCCGAGACTGCCGCCATCTTTGCGGGCGTCGACGTGACCAAGGAGCCCATCCCAGTGCTCCCGACCGTGCACTACAACATGGGTGGCATCCCGACCAATCACCTGGGTGAGGTGCTCCGGCCGACGCCAAGCAACCCGGACGCGGTCGTGCCTGGCCTGCTCGCCGCAGGCGAGGCCGCTTGCGCCTCCGTGCACGGCGCCAACCGCCTCGGCGCCAACTCGCTGCTTGACATCGTCGTCTTCGGGCGCGCGTGCGCCAACCGTGTCGCCGAGACGAGCAAGCCGGGCGACGCCAAGCGGCCGCTGCCCCAAAACGCGGGCGAGGCGACGATCGCTAACCTGGACCGGCTGCGCCACGCCAAGGGCGCCCTGCCCACCGCCCACATCCGCTCCGACCTGCAGAAGTGCATGCAGAAGCATGCGGCCGTCTTCCGCGAGCAGTCCAACCTCGAGGCCGGCTGCAAGGAGGTGATGCGCGTGTGCAAGTCGTTTGCGGACGTGGGTGTGACCGACCGCTCGTTGGCATGGAACACCGACCTCATCGAGACGCTCGAGCTCGAGAACCTGCTTGTGCAGGGTGCGCACACCATGTACTCCGCCGAGGCGCGCAAAGAGAGCCGCGGCGCGCACGCGCGCGATGACTTCAAGGAGCGTGACGACAAGAACTGGATGAAGCACACGCTCTCTTACATGGCGACCCCCAAGGATGAGGTTGAGCTCTCGTACAGGCCGGTGCACTTCTACACCCTCGACGAGAAGGAGTGCCCCACCGTCGGCCTCGCCAAGCGCGTCTACTAGGCGATTTTCCCAAGCGCACCCCCGCGTGCGCGAGGCGCTTCTCTTTAGCCTTCCGATGTGTTCACGGCCGAGGCTCGTTTTGTCTCGAGAGTCGCGAGCGTGCATCAGTGCGAGGACGAGGGTGCATTAGTGCGATGACACCTACTCAGCAGTCCAGGCTGATATACTTTAGCCGCTGCGGCCTCGGAATGAGTGGACAGACGCTTTCGCACAGAAGAGCGTGCTCGGTGTGTCTGTGACAGGCCGGGCAGTGTCGTGTTGATGTGTCGGCGCAAAAGGTACGCTGCGCGGCTGCCGGCGTGAATTCGCACTGTGTATGTAAAGACGTGAGTGTGGCGTAACCACGAGCGCTCTAAGCGCTATCAACCATTCGAAGAATTACCAATTACACGGAACAAGGTCATTGACTTTCACGAGACGAGTTTGACGTTTGCTGCTGTCTGCCCCGCCCTGCGGCCCCGGCGCATGCCCCGGCGGCGCCGGGCCGCGCCGCCGCGGGCGGCCCGGGTCGACGCACGACGGTGGGACGGTGCGGACCGCCGGACCGTCCGGTCGCAGACGCGGGTCACGTCAAAGAGCGAGTAGCCGACCGTCGCGCTCGTAATCATGGCGCCGTCGAGCTGCGGCTCCTCGCACCTCGGCAGCCGTGGACGAAAGCGTTTTAGCTGGGGAAGCTGGCGACGCGTGCTGCTGTAGCATCGGGATCGGCGGCGGCGGCGTGTAGTGCGCTGCGCACGAGTAGAGGTCAGCTAGCACGAGGAGGCCAGGCTGACCCTAGCTGAACCAGCCCGAGAGGCCGTCGGGTACGGACGGACGGACGCGCTGGTAGAAGATGTACCCACGTCGGTTGGCGTCGGCCGCGAGCTCCGCCGGGGGGATACCGCCTCCGCCCACCGCCAGCCGCCGCATCGCAACCCACGCCGCCCCGAAAGCCTCGCCAAAGTTAGCACTCAAATAGCGAAAGACAGTCCAACCTTATCGCCGAGCACGACGGTGCCCGCTCGGTGCGCAAGTTCGTACATTACGCGTAGCAGCCGCGGCGCGTGCATGCAAACGAGGTTGGACCACTCGTGGAATTCGAAAGCGTCGCACCAAAACCGACCGCTCGCTGGTGCGACGTGGCCGTTTGTTCCCGCCCAGAAGCACTCATACCGCGCGCGATGCAGCCGCGCGAGCGTCGTCTTGAGCGTGCGGTGATTCGGCTCGCCCTTCTTCCACAAACCACCGGAAGAGTACTCAAACTCGATCACCTGGACGCGCTGCGCAGCGAGCGTCTCGGTGGCGCCCTCGAGAACGAGCGCGTCGTGGCCTTCCGTGTCAATGGTCAGCAGGTCGACGTCGTGCACCGCCTCCTCGCGCAGCAGCGCGTCGACTGTCAGCTGGGGCACGCGCTGCGTATAATTGTAGCGCGTGAAGCGCGTGAAGCGTTGGGGCCCTGCGTTTGGCAGCGCCTGGACCCTCTCCTCCCCCGGTTTTCCGGGCGAATAGAAGTCATTCCGATTGGAGCTCGTGGGGACCGATGGCGCATACACTGTCCCAAGCTCATTCGACGCGGCGGCGTGCACCACCTTGCCCGGTACGCCAAAGGCCGTGAAGAGCCGACGCACCATTTCGACGTTGGCCTGCAGCAGATCCACCGCGAGTATACGCAACGATGCAACAGGTCGCGAGTTCGCTGGAGTTTGTTTTTTCTTACAATCGTTGCACATGCCGCACGGATTCTGCACATCCAGCTCCAGGCTGAGCATCTTTTTGTACCATGCCTGGCTGCCGGGCGGCTTGGGCGCACCCTCAAGCGGCCAGCGCTGCAAAAAGTCGGCCACGTTGTAGCCTTTATTTACCCCGACATTCACATATACCATCCCAGATGAATTGGTCAGCGGGCTGTGGATGGCGTCCAACCAGTCGTCCGCTGGGCAATTGCTTCTGCGCGCCACTGCGAGCGATGCCTTGCAGTCGGATGCAAATGAGGAGGAAGCCGTCGATGACCATTGAGCGGCGAGCATATAAAGGTCCCACGAAATGAACTGTCCCGAAAAGGGTCGTGTCGTTCCGCAACAAAACGCGAAAGTCTGCCACGCGCGCGTGTTGTGCAAAAGGTATCTGCGCAACAAGTGTCGTGAAGTGTGCAAAAGGTATCTGTGCGCGGCCGCGGGGTCGTGAAATATACCGTACCCGTACGGCTGTGTCGTGTCGTCGATCGGTTCCGCTTCCCCGTTCGCCGTTCCCCCCGAGACCCGTATAGAAGCGTATACCCGCACCGATCGTATTTAGCTATATACTACTATGCGACCCGTCATGAGGTGGCGTAACCACGAGTAGGCTCTAAAAAGGCTCTAAGATTATCAATCATTCGAAGAACAAGAAGGCATGGCTCAGAGACAGTGCATCCTCGGTGCGTCCGGTCACGGGTCAAAGAGCGAGTAGCCGACCGTCGCGCTCGTAGATGGCGCCGTCGAGCTGCAGCTCCTCAGCAGCCGCCCGCAACACGCCTTCTTCCTCGACCCCAAGCGCCGCGCCAAGCGCCGCGAGCGTCAGGCCGCCCGGCGCGGCGCTGATCAGCTCGAAAAGGCGCGGCACGAGCGCCGCCGAGATGCCGACGGCAGTGGCGGCGCTGTGTGGCTGGCTGCTGCCTCCAGCATCGCCCGCGCCGCTCACCTCAAGCTTCACGCCACTCGCGGCACCATCAGGCGCCGATGCCGCCGATGCCGCCGGTGCCGATGGTGCCGCCCGTGCCGTTTTAACTGGCGACGCGTGCTGCTGTAGCATCGGGGGCGGCGGCGGCGCGTAGTGCGCTGCGCACGAGTCGAGGTCAGCGAGCACGAGGCGGCCTGGCTGACCCCAGCCCGAGAGGCCGTCGGGTACGGACGGACGGATGCGCTGGTAGAGGGTGTACCCAAGTCGGTTGGCGTCGGCCGCGAGCTCCGCCGGGGGTACCGCCTCCGCCAGCCGCCGCATCGCAACCCACGCCGCCCCGAAAGCCTCGCCAAAGTTTGCACTCAAATAGCGAAAGACAGCCGCCGGCTCGACGCGCGTGAGGACGCCGGGCTGGTGCTTCGGCTCCGAATAGCCGCGCACGCCCACACCTTCGAGGCGCGCCGCCGGGATCGCCCGACCGAGCAGCCAGATGGTCACCGGCAGCCCCTCGCCCACGCTCACGCTTGCTGACGGGCCCGACGCATACAGCCCGAGGCTCGCGCCCTTGGCACGTGCGAAGAGGGCGGCGCACGCCGAGCCGAGCGAGAGCGACTCGCTCCAATCGCACTGCGCCGTCACCGTCGCGCACGCCGCTGCCCAAAGGATCATTACTGGCGACCGGTTGAGGACAACCTCCAGAGGGCTGGGCGAGGCTGGTGTGGGCGCTGGCGGTGCGTGCAGCTGAGCCTCTTGGCGAGGTCGCTTGGTCGAGGGCGTCGACGTGTCCGGAGAGTCGAGCGTGGGCATGCGTTTGAGCGCCGCAAGTAGCTTGCGATGCACCTTCTTATCGGACAGCTCCTTGGCCCTCGCCGGCGTAAGCGCCTTGATCTCCTCTCGAGTGGTAACACCGCCTTCGACGAAGCGTTTGGCGGTCGCGAATGCATCGGCCGCGTCCAGATTGGCTGCAAACAAGAAGTCGAGCACGCTGGCGAGCACCGCCTGCGCAGAGGCCGCCGGCGTCGAGGCAGAGGAGGCCGACGCGTTTGCGGACATATATAATTAAGTTTCAATGATCGAGTTACTAATGCGAACATGTATTCCGATCACAGGGCCTTGGTGCCTACAAAGGTACATACTTAGCCCCGAATCATCCAATTGTAGTGCCGGCACGCTCGTAAAAACCAAGTTATGCCCAGGGGCTTATTACACCGCGCCTTTCACTTCACCGTCGCCGTGGTCGGCCCATGTCCGCGCCGCCGCCGCTCAAGTTCAAGCTGCATAAGGCCGACCGGCCGCGCAAGCGGCTGCGGCCTGAGGTGGTCGAGGTTGCGCCGGCGGCGCCCGGTAGTGCCTCGGCGCAGGACGCGGAGTGGGATGAACAGGACCAGGGCAACGAGAAGTTGAATAAAGTGGTGCAGGACATCGAGGAGCACCTGCTCAAGCTATTTAGGCAGGAGCGCGCCCCGGTCATTCGGCAGGAGCGCACCGCAGCCTTCCGCGTGGTGCTGCTGCGCGACTACTTTGTCATCGAAGGGCTCGGGCTGGCGCTGCCGTACTCGGCGGACAACCAGCGATTCCTGCAGCGCCTCGAGGCGGGCCGGCTGCCGTGGGACCAGCTGCGCGCCATCCCGGAGCTCAGCAAGCAGTGCGAAGGCCACTACGTAAACGGTGCGCTGCGCGTGGTCGTCGAGGACCGCCGGATGCCCGAGCACGGTGCGGAGGTGCGCTTTGGCGCGCACGAGCGCACACTTTGTGCTGCGATGGACGACGAGGCATTCCTCATGGATCTCAAGGACATGGAAATGGATGCGCTACTCGAGGGGCGCGACTGTTCACGCGCATTCAAGCTGCAGCTTGAGGCGCTTCTCCTCGGCGTGCTCTCACCAGCGCCGTGTTTGCACCCGTCGCTAGCAGTTGGGCTCGTGTGCAACAAGCTCCAGTATGACCGACTCAAGCTCTCGCACGCCTCGCTGCGCAGCCTGAGTGCCGAGTACGTGCCGCTGCCCGTGCAAAAGGCACGTTTTGGCCCCGCCTCCTATGGCCTGTGGACGGGCTCGCAGGTGATGCAAGGGGGCGGCACGGCAGGTGCGTACGGCTCGGCACACGGTGGACCGCTCGGGGCTGCGTCGCCCGCGGGCGGTGGCGGCTCGTACATCGTCGATGTGGGCGGCAAGCGCATCCGCAAGCCCAAAATTCCCGGCGCGCTCCCGTCGGGAGTGTCGCAGCTCAAGCGTGACGAAGAAGAACAGCGCCTCGCGCTCGGGGCCGGGGGTGGCGCGCAGCATGTGGCTGCCAATGCACCCGGCGGAGGCCGCGGCAACGGCGGCGGCAAGGGCGGCAGGGGCAGCGGCGCCGAGGGCAGCAGAGGCGGCGGCGGCGGACCGCCGCCGGCCGAGGGCAGCGGACTGGCCGATGGCGAAGGGGGTGGCGGCCAGCTCGACAATTCAGGCCAGGCCCGACCAAGCCCCCAGCAGACGTTTCACTTACTCAAGAGACTCGCGGAGGACTCGCAGCAGGTGCAAGCCAAGCTGCAGTACGAGCTGCCGCGCGGCGCGGCGGTATTCAACAAGCTGGCAGACGAAGTGTTGCGCCGTCAGCCTATGCTGCGTCCGAACGCGCTGCCGTTGCCCAGAGCTTCGCTCATGCCGGAAGATCTATTGCCACGCCATCCGCTGCCGCTGCCAGAGGATCAACTGCCACACACGCTCGCTGTGGACGTCGAGAAGGGTCCGCAGCCACGCGGCGGCAGCGGCGGCGCCGGCAGCGGGAATGGGAGTGGCGGCAGCGGCTCCGTGTCACACGAGCTGCGTCTCGGTCCATCGGACGTTACTGGCCGCTATCAGCTACGATTGACGATTGTCGAGCAGCCGGCGGGGCCGGAGACGGAGTGCTCGCCCGATGAGCCGGCACCTACAGCCTTCACCTTCCACGCACACGATGCCTCATTTGCGCACTCGCTCATGGCGCAGTGGAAGCGGGTGCATACACAAGAACAAGCGTCACAGCGCGCGCGTGAACGGAAAGCGTCACAGCTGCACCACCAGCAGCAGGCCGCATGCACCGCGAGCGGCGCGCCGCCGGCGCAGCAGCGGAGCAGCTCCACCGCCGCCTACGCCGCCGCCGTCGCCGCCTCCGCCGCGGCCGCCTCTGCCGCCGGAGGTGGAGGCAGTGGCGTGTCCCGCGCGCCGCCCGCAGGTGCGCAAGGTGCACTGACGCAGCCCAGGCTGCAGCCAAGCGCGCCGCCGCCGTTGCAGCAGCAGCCACTACCACCCACGACGCAGTTGCAGCGCAACGGCAGCGGTGGGGCTGGCGCGCTGCTACCGCGACCCATCGACAGACCCGATAGCTTCGGCGCCCTCATGCCTGACATGGACGATTTCCCCTCACCCGGTGGCGGCCTCGCGTCGCCCATGGGCCTCAATCACGCCTCGTCCGGGGTCGTCGGTGGGCACCTGCCCCTCGCCCGCGGCCGCTCGCCGCTCAATCAGCAGTGAAGCAGCGTTCTTGGGGGCTCCGTTCTTAACCGACGTGCAAGCAAGAAGGACAAGAACGAGGACTGCGTGTTTGAAGATCGATGACCCATACGGCCCTCGCGGAGCCTCCCGACGCCTATGCACTCGTAGTAGGTCACAGGCGGTGAGTCGGTGAGTGTGTCGCCTAAGTACGACCGGTACTTGAGTAATTGGATCGTTTACCTTCCCTTCCAGCCCCGCGGCGCGTGTCGTCCGACTTCGTCTCACCCGATCGTCCTTCGGCCGTCGTCGCCCCCGTGCTCTGCGCCCCGACGGCGCGCCCCCCCCGAGAGGTGGCGTATAAAGCTTGATTTAGCAATTCAATCGCGGCGGCTCGGGGTAAGCCCCGGGGGCCCTATACACAGCAACACTATTGAGGCAATAATTGCGTCAATATAATTGATGATCCGGTCAATAGTTGGTTTTGGGACCCCAATAATTGAGTCGGACCCAATAATTGAGTCAATAGTTGAGCCCAATTATTGAGCCAATAGCCGACGACGCGGCAGTCTGTGTATTCACACGCATCATTCACAGTTCATGAGAGATCTAACGAGATTGGATACGAGATCTAATCGAGATCACACACGCACACCGCGAGCTCGAAACACAGACTAAGACAAAATGAAAGCGCGCGCATCATAACTCACGTTAGAGCTGCAGCGCTCAGAAGTGCATGAATAGCGCCTGCATGACCACAGGCATCACTATAGTCACTCGAATCCTCATCATCATCGGGTGCTCTGGGTGCTGGGGGTCGCCTCGACGTTCGTCTGCACGCTGTCATGCTCGTCCTGCGAGCACGCCGTCATGCTGGTCCTGCGAGCAGTGAAGGAGCGCGGCACGTGATTATAAGGCTCATTCGGAGGGTTAGGGTTAGGGTTAGGGTTAGGGTTAGGGTTAGGGTTAGGGTTAGGGTTAGGGTTAGGGTTAGGGTTAGGGTTAGGGTTAGGGTTAGGGTTAGGGTTAGGGTTAGGGTTAGGGTTAGGGTT
>Ga0210242_100287_pt1 | contig 43504 bp, 23 predicted proteins | sample ChrtobMeP5a_16mM_FD_155445 | JGI IMG/M metagenome (GOLD analysis project Ga0210242, IMG submission 155445) | Chrysochromulina tobin associated microbial communities from unialgal haptophyte culture, Seattle, Washington, United States - P5a_16mM | ecosystem: Host-associated > Algae > Haptophytes >... | reverse complement strand
GGCGAGTTATATCATCATATATCATGTCATGCATTTGTATCATGAATATATCTATATATCATGTGTCGACGAGGGACATGATACATGAGATACAAGATGATGATACACATGATACACAATGATATAAAAAAGATATATGATGATATATAATGATATCTTGTATCGAAAACTCCCTTTTGCTTTTCTTGTATCGAAAATAACCCCAATCCCCGACGTCTCGTGATCCCCATCTTTTAGGAAAAAGAGGGGATGTAGGGCCGTGTGTAGACGGCCACCCAGTCACCAGTGCGGCCAGCATCACAGCCAATCGGTATCGGACGGGAGGCGGTCCTGCGCACTACAAATACAATTGACATATACAATTAAAATCTCGGAGATTAAATCTGACATATACACCCAAAACCGACCCTAATCTAGACGCAACAACCCCATGCACCGAATTCCCCACAGTGCCACGTCAACCACCGTACACGCTCTGTATGCCTGGGTACCCCCCTCGCACGTGTACGCTGCCATTTGCCGGGGATTTGGCGTGTTTTACTTACTTACTCACAGAGTCACGTCATCCCATCACTCTTCACATACTCCCCGCCTACTCTTTGGGCTATTTTTGGGATCCATGGCGCCAGCTCTTTGTGAAACGGCTCTGAGCAGGAGCTCTCTTAGAAGGCACCAATTCACAGGTATAATGAGCAGTGCCTGGTGCACATGTTGTCGACCTAGTCGCCCGACCGCCGCGAGCGGGCGGCGGTCTGACCAACTTTGTACAATTTTGCATGCTCACCAAGGCCGCCGTGCTGCTACTCGCCGTCGCCGCTACTCTCTGCCTCTTCACCTTCCACATCGCACGCCGAGCAGCAAAGCTCCACGACGAGATCACGCAGCTCCGTCACACGAATGCCGCCTTGCAAAAGCGTGCTGATGACGTGGAAGCGCTCATGCGGCGACTGAATCGCCTGGAAGCTCAGATGAATGAAGCTGAGATCAAAGATGCGGCGGCAGCACGAGCGCCGCTGTGTACACCTGCACATCCGAAACTCAGCACCATCACCACAAGCACCGCCAGACCCGCTGCCGCCACAAATAGCACCGCCGACGACATGAGCGCCGCCACGCTGCTCAGCGTTCACTCGACGTGGGACTGGCGCTCAATCGTGGACAACTACCTGCGGCCGTGGCCGACAATCTCATACGAGCAGCTCGACAGCGCCGTGGCCGCCTGTAACGGCAGCGCCATGTACTGCCAGCGCTTCCAGGTGCACGACGGCAAGCTCTACATCACGGACTACGCGGCAATCTTTTTCGATCGGCACTATGCGCCTGCGCGCGTGCTGCCGCTGCTCGACACGCTGCGACGGCATCCACAGCTGCGCAATCTGGACATTGTAGTCGCGGGTAACGATGAGCCGCGCGTGCACAACGTGCCGGGCGACCCTCGATTGTGGCGGCGCTCGTGCCAACGCTATTGCGGTGATGGCAGCTCGACCTCAGATGGCCGCGCCCCGCCGGCGCTCTTCTCATCGACGACGAACCGCGCCACGCTCGACCTGCCCTGGCTCGACTTCGCGTGGTTCTTCCCGAAGCGGCCGCACAAGCTGCGCACGCCGCCCTGGAGCGTGCTGCACCCGCAGCTCCTCGCCGCGGGCCGCAGCGTCCCGTGGGCGACAAAGGTCGAGCTTGCAATGCACACAGGCAACGTGGGCTCGGCCCAGCGCAAGCTGCTCGCCGCCGTGGCCCAGGGCTCGCCGGACACGATGCTCGTCAACGAGCTCTTCATAGGCGATCACAATACCATCCGCAAGCGCTGCGTAGAGCTCGGGCTGCATCGGACTGGGGGCTACCAAAAGCATAGATGCTTCATGACGTTTGAGGACCAGTGCTCGTACAAGTACCTGCTCAACTCGGCGTCGATCGGGTACGCCAATAAGTTCAAGAGCCTGCTGCTCTGCGGCTCGGTGGTGCTCTACGTGCGCGATGGGATGCGTCATCAAGAGTTCTACGAGCACGGTCTGCTCGCCGGTGTGCACTACGTCGCCGTCGATCGTGCCTCGGATGTGCCCGCGATGGTGCGCTGGCTGCAGAAGAATGACGAGTACGCACGCGCGGTGGCGCACGCGGGGCGTGCGCGCATGGCCTCACTCGACGCACGGGGCCTCTCCGATTTCATGCTCGAGCTCCTCTCGCAGTACTCGAAAAGGCTCATGTTTCCTGTGCGCCCACAGCCGGGCGCAGTTCACATTGAGTGCGAAGATGACCTGTGGCGTCACTATGCGCTCTCGCGGCCGTGGCTCGAAGGCTACCTCACGCGTGACAACACAACGTGCGTGCACCCGCCCGATCCCGGCACCAAGCTGGGCCCACCTGGCTGGGGTGGCGCGTACAGAGGCTCGAAGCCGCGCTGCTATGCGTCGCACGACCAGAGCCCCGGGGCGCAGCCGCATGCGTGCGACTTTGCCGAGCCGTTCAGCACGGCTGAGAGTTGGGAGCCCGACGGCATGTGGCCGCGGGCGCATCCCAAGTCCGATAGATGGGACTCGATGTGATCTCCGCTCCAACATACGCGCGAATCTCGAACCGTCGGCGCGCGTTGGCCACTCGGCTTGGAGTTTGAATAGTGAATTGTCACACTGAGTGAATGCCGATGACCTAGCACGGTACAAAAGTCACAAAATTCATATTAAACCGGAGCGCTGACGCAGCTGATGTCGGTACCCCAACATGAACCCCGGTCTGAGGGGTGTCCTAAAAGTTTCGCAGCTCGGTCCATATTAGGAGATCCGTTGAAACGCGACGCTCCCCGCCGGGCCCGGCCTCAACACTTGTGCGAGTAGCAAGATCTGGAATGTATCAGACGCACGTGGCCACGTCGATCGCTGCGCTGCTCTGCCCGTGGGCTCTGCAGTGTCTAGGAGGTGCTGCACACGGCCGCCCCACACGCTCATCCTCCCTTCGTGCTTGTTGACATTCAGCCGCTTCCCGCCACATGCATCGCCGCGTCAGTGTATGCACTGTAAAGACCGTCCCATAGCCTGCTGCTGCCTGCTGCCTGCCAGTACTAGTACGCCTCTTTCGTCAAGAAGTCATACGCTCCATCCCACTTGAACGCGCTCCATCCCACTTGGCCGCGGGGCCCCATCTCGCTCCAGTGCGTGTCGCTCCATGCTTCATGAGAGACGCGAAAGGAGGCGCGCAGGGCATACAGGCCCACTGCCGCCTTTGAGGCGACGCTACCCGAAGGGCCGCGGCGTGAGCTGAGTGTATGGAGCGCGAGGAGCCACGTCAGCACGATCCCAACGTAGCAGAGGGCGCACGCACTGGGCGACGCTCCCGCCACCTTGAGCAGTACGCGCGCGTTCGTGAGGCAGATGAAGCCGCCGATGGACACGCCGAGTGTCTCGGGCTCGAGGGAGCTCACAAGCAGAGGCGCGATCGGAGCGGCGAGCATCCCGCCGACGAGTAGGGCGAGCACGAGGTCGACACGTGCGCCCATCGTCTCGAAGTGTGTGCCGAGCTGATGGACGAAACCGGCGACGGCGGCGACGGTGACGAGGAACTCGACCGCCGAGACGGTGCCGACGACCTTGGCAGGCGTCAGGTGGCCATCGGTGAGCAGGCCGGTCGTGGCGACGGGACCCCAGCCGCCACCGCCCGTGGCGTCGACGAAGCCGCCCCATGCGCCGAGAGGCACGAGGAGTTCCCAACTAGGAGAGGATGGGGTCTCATTTGATCGCTGGGCCGAGGCTGTCTTGGCTCGTAGACAGAAGCGGCCGAGCACGTACGCACCGAGGCCGAAGAGCAAACCCGCGGAAATGGGCACAGTAGAGCGTGGCGACATTGTTGCCAGGAAGGTGGCTCCGGCAAAAGCTCCGGCCATTCCGGCGGGAGCCATGCGGAACACAGTTGTCTGGTCGACGTTCCCGTATGAGTAGTGCGAGAGGCCGGAGAGGGCCGTCGTCCCGAGCTGCGCCAGGTGCACGGACGTGCTGGCCGCGAGAGGAGACAGGCCGGCGAGGCTCACCATGACTGTGGTCGAGGTGATGCCGAATCCCATACCGAGAGCTCCGTCGACGAGTTGTGCAATGAAACCGGCACACATCGAGGCCACGAAGATGCCATCTACCGAAATCGAGACCGACTCGAAAAGTTGGATACCGAAATCGGAGAGGCTATCGAGCACCTGTGCGGCGCAGATCGTGGAGATCACGGTGATCGCAAGGGCCCGGACAACTTGCCTGGAACTTGTGCGCGGAAAGGCCGACGGAAGGTGCAGGACTTCGATGCTGGGCTCGTGGATCGCGAAGACCGTGGACGGAGAAGATGCTGATAATGGTATCGCCCAGGATTCTTCGTGGTGCTGTCCAATCTTCGTGTTCTTCGGCTTGAGCCAGTCCGCTTGCTGACTGCCCAATCGGAGCGAGGCGCGCGCATGGCGTACAAACGTGAGTCGTGCTGGAAGGACTCGAGCTGATGAATGTTCTTAGGCGAGGTACGGCCAAGGTGGTGTGTGCCCCTAGGGCACAGCACGCGTTAGGGCTCTGCACTCACCTCGATACTTCCAGGATAGACCCGTCCGACATCGCGAGCAGCCCGAAGTTCCGTCCCGTCCTCTTACTCGGCGAAATTTGACGAATTTTGTGATCGTGCATTGACGACGCAGGATTGTCCCTCATAGCCCATTTCCGGAACCTCGATGAGATTGAGTTTGGTTGAGTTTGGTGGCCGCCCACCACATCAGCATTTGACTGACCGGACGGCACGAAAGTAACGCCCACAGTGAAGTGCACGCGGGCAGTACGTACACACGCCGCAGCCCACGGCGGGGAATGTATCAAAGCCCATGGGAAAGCCCCACTTGGTACGACCACTCACCGAGACACAGACATCAAGGGACAAAGGCATGCTGATTGTGCATGGACAAGGCACACAACAAAAATCTCCATCGGATGGGAAGAAACTACAACATGCCCCCCCCGGGACTCACTCCCGCTCATTCCTTCTTGGGCTCCTCTTCCTCTTTGGATTCCATCTGCTTGGCGATCGCGAGTTCGACCAGAGAGCCCGAGAGGATGTCCTCAGTCGTCATCACGAGCTTGTCTTTTCGGTCGGGCCGCCGCTTCTCGATCATCGAGAGCGACTGCCACCAGAGCACGAGCCGCTCGAGCTTGCCAACGGCCGAATTGGTCAGTTTGAGTGACATATTCATCTGCTTGTACGACTCCCATCCGGCGAGCGCCGACGCGAACTGGACGACGAGAGGCACGGGAACGTTGATGCCGAGCGCGCCGAGTAGCGTGGAGCCCGCGGCGAGTCCAATTGAGAGCATCTTGAAGGCCGACTTTTGTTTAGCCTGCTCGGGCGAGAGCCTCGACATCGCGATCAGCTTCGGCAACATGCGGAATTTCACGTAGTCCTCCGCCCGCATCGGGCTGAGGCCCGAGTCATCATCGGGTTCCTTCTTCGGGGCGTCCTCTTCGGGCTCGGCAGGGGCAGCGCCCGTCTCGATCGCGCCTGCTTGGTCGTCGGGCGTGGCCGTCGGCATGACCTTGTTGACCCCCGCCTTGGCCAGGAACGGCGCGTACTTGGCCAGGAACGGCGCGTACTTGACGAGTAGCTGGAAGCCGAATTTCGACTCGTGCCCCGACGGGTTCGACTTGGTAGCCTTGCTGCTCAGTGCCTTCAGGTCGGCGACGCCGTCGCCGTCTGCGTCTTCACCGAGCTCACCAGGCATGTACTTGGCGACCATGTCCTGCGCCGCTTGGAACTCTTCGCGGATAGCAACGCGGTGGTCATGGCCGCTGATCCGGCGGGGCATCGAGTGGTCCGACACCGAGGAGCTCAATACGCCGTCCCAAATGCCCGTGATCGTCGTGCCGAATTTTTCGCGAGTCGAGATCGGAGCGTCGGCCTTGCCGTCGCCGTCGTCGTCGTTCTTGACGGCCGGGGCCTTCCCATACGGCCCGGTGCGCGTGCGGAACATATAGATTTGGGACTCGATCCGTGCGGCGCCGCTCTTGAGCACGATACACTGCGAGTCCGGATCAAGGTACGACTGGACAGTGAGGATGACGGTCACGAGCGCGGGCACGATAATGGAGAGGTACTTGGTGAGCTGGCACAGGCCCGAGTCCGGCATAGCGTCGCAGCTCGCGTCCGGCAAAGCGGGCACGCCCGCGATTTCGCCCTCACCTCCGCCCGCTGGGATCTGCAGCTGCTCGTCTGCCATTTGGCGTGCCAGCTCTTCTCCCAAAAAGGGAAAGAACCATTCGATCGAGGTCCGCAGCTGTGAGATAGCGCCGGTCCCAAAAGAAAGGACGAGCACGCAGAGCTGCAGGTTCTGGGCGAGCTTCGCTTGCTTCTGGGCAGCGAAGTTGAGAGCACCGTGCATCTCCCACGCGAGATGCAGGCGCTTCTTGTCGGCGGCATCGCCATTGAGCTCATCCTTGTTGCCCGAGTCCCCCGCGCTCATCGTGCGCGAGATCATGTCCTGCAGCGCCTCGCCGCGCATGGAGAAGGGGTCGACGAGGAGCCGAGTCTCAGCCCTTGCACTGCTCGGGAAGTTGGCGAAGATCGCATTGACCTGCGCGATGAGCGCGGGCTGCTGCCTGCCGCCGTACACGTTGCCAACAGGCCCCGTGAACTTGATCTTCGGCAATCCGAGCTGCGCTGGCCGATCGACGACATACATGGGGTCGAGAGAAAGGAAGGGATCGAACGGCAAGTTCTCGTTCATCAGGTCCTCGAGACTCTTTTTCCCCTTGTCCTTGACCCCGCTCTTGATCGCGTCGGCCTCGATCTTCTTGTGCAAGTTCTCGATCGCCGTCACCTGCTGGAGCATGACGGCCGTTAGGTCGGCGCATCCGCCGGTGTGCTGAAAGACGAAGAGGGGTCTCTCCAGATTGAGGGCGCTATGCACGCGCCGCGCCGCGGAGACGTACGAGCCGTTGATGATGAACTCACCGCCCGAGATGGTCTTGTAAATCAACTCCTCGACGACCCTACGACCGGCCAACGTCTCGCACACAAAGTAGTGCGTCGGCGCCGTCGACGGGTGGTACTTGTACGCCTCAGATCCCCCGAACTCCTCCTCGACGCCCATCGCAGCGCAGCGCGCCGCGAGCTCGCTCACCGAGTACAGGAGGCGATCGTTGCCGTTCCACTCGTCATCAAGCTCGATCAGCCCCTCAGCACCCTCCTTCTTGAAGACCACGCTGACACCGAGTTCCTTGTCCATGTCCTCATTCCCTTCGGTGTCCGCGAACGCTTTCATCACGCCCTCGCACCAGCCGATGGGTTGGTCGGCGTCCTGGTCGCCCACCAACCCGTGCGCAATCGAGAGGATCGTGTTTTCCTTGGTGCAGCCCAAAGCCAAGTACTGGCCGATGGCGTCACTCGCGGACGCATCCACGCAAAAATACGCGCCAGCCTCGAGGGACGATTTGGCCGTGCCAGTGAGCACGCGCGTGAGCTTCTGCCGCATCACGTGGCGCCAGTGCGCCATCCGAATCTCTCTGGTCTTCTCCTCCGGCGGAGCCGTCGCTAATCCGGGGTTAGCGGCCGCCGCCGCGGCCGCAGCCGCGGCCGCCATAGCGCTACCGCCCATGTCAAAGTTGAAGGCTCCCGGCTGCCGAATTTGCCACGTCTGCGTCGCGTCGCCACTCGTCAAGTAGAAGATTTGCTGTGGCATGTCGATTTGCATGTACTCGAAGATCTTGGCTGCGCTCATTTTGTCGCGAGTAGGGCCGAGGATAAGCCCGTCCGGGAGGTAGACGTACTTCATTATCTTCTTGCATGACGACATCTTGCAATGTCCGATGATGGGTTTATTTTCCATTTCGGTTTTCGGCTCTGGTTTGATCTTTTTCGTGGAATACGGCCTGAAGTAGTCCAACGCTTCCTCAGCAACAGCCAGCATGGCTGGCGGCGCTCCAATGGCGGGCAGCGCCGAGGCTGTCGCGGCTCGCAGTGTCGCCCCGAGCCCGAGAGCGCCCGCCACTGCAAGGGGTGCCAGCCCGACAGGACCCACACCCGCGATGGGGGCGAGGGGGGGCAGCGCCTTCTGTGGGTGAACCAAGCCCTCTTTGGGGTCACCGCCTGCGGTCTGCGCGGCCGACGCGTCGTCCGCGAGATCCGGCGCGTTCTCCGGTGCCGCTGGCTCCGGCGCGCTCTCCGGTGCCGCACCTGGCTCCTGTTGCTCTCCCTCCACTGGGGCGGCCGGGAGCAATCCTGGAGGGGGTAGGTCATCCTCGTACGCTGTCACGTCGAGCGCGTCATTCTCAAAGTACCACTCGCCGGCGTCGTCCTGGCCCGCGATCGCCCAGCCAGCCGCCACCAGCTCGGGATGGAGCACGGGCGGGACGGGCGCAGCCATATTCGAACACGACGCCAACACTGCTCCAGAAACAAACAACGGGTGCAGATTCAACGGGTGCCTACCACAGAACGGCTGCAAGCATGCAATTTCATGCAAGCCTCGCCATTTTCGAAATCATGCTTTCCAACGTCCCCCAAACGTGCTACGCGACCGTACTTTGTGTCCGCGTCCGGTATAAGTGTGTGTACGTGAAAGAAAAACAGCCGCATGCGACGAGCCTTCGTCACTTCCCTCCGCAGCCAGCGCGCGGGCATCAGCTTGGCCGCGCTGCCGCTCGCGTCCTGCAGCCACCGCCAACTCGCACGCTCCGCGCCGCTCGCCGCCGTCTTCGTGCCTGCCCGCAGTCTGTGTGCGAGCGTTGTGTCGGCCAGAGGTGGTGGCACGATCGAAGCGGCGCCGCTCGTCGGCGCGGTGAGCGACGAACCGGCTGTGCGGGGTGCGAGCCCCAACGCCTTTCTGACATGGGAGAGCCCCGAGTACGCACGCTTCGTCAACATCATCATGATGTCAGGCAAGAAGGAGGTTGCGCGGAAGCTGCTCTGGAGGGCGTTCGTGCGGCTGCGCGACGGCGGCCATGATCCGCAGGATGTTTTCTACGGCGCGCTCGAGAACGTGCGCCCCATGATGGAGATGCGCACGTTCAAGTCGGGCCCGGTGCCCTTCCCGCTCAACCCGCGCCGCGCCGAGGGACAGGCGATGAAGTGGATCCGCGACGCCGCACGCAAGCGCACCGGCCAGTCGCTTGACGTGGGCCTCGCCGCCGAGCTGCTTGCGGCGCACCAGTACAAGGGCTCCGCCATCCAGAAACAGGAGGACGTGCACAAGGCCGCCGTAGCCAACCAGGCGGCCGCGCACTTCCGCTGGCGCGCGGGTAACTCGAAAACTCCTGGCTCCATCGACCTCGACCGCAAGGAGTACCGGCCACGCGGACGGCGCGCGAACAAGCGGCTGCAGGGCGTCATGAGCGAGCAGCCACCCCCACGGCCCTCGGCGCCCAACCGCGGTGAACAGGCGATCTGATATGCGCGGGGCCGCACACGGCACACGCACAGGCCGGAGAACAGAAGGAGAACAGACGCGATCTTGAGATGCGGTATCTGCGGTAAATACAACGGGGACTGTCTCGATTTGTTCCGTATGATTGGACGTCGGACGATGGAGACACTCTGATAGGTTAATTGCACGCCCACGCGCGGCCGCGAAGGGGCGTCAAAAGCTACCCTTGCCTTTCCCCCGTTCGGGGCCGCGGTACAAAGTCAACAAAAGTCGATTTCACCGCAAAGCGCAAGCAAGCCCGACGGGAAGCGAACCAGCCGAGTCACACCGTGTTGTGCCTGACAAATGGTGAGCGCGATGGCCTACGCGGTGGGCAACGTGGCCTCTTCCGTGGCACTCGTGCTCGTGAACAAGCAGGTGCGCACTCGCGGATCGCAACCCAGCCATCAGCGGCACGTGCGGTTCGCTGGCATAGAGTAACGTTGCCTTCTGCTCTCTTCTGCGCGCACCTCCTCCGCATGCGCCAGGTCTTCAACGGCGGCTTCCACTTCCCGATGTCGCTCTCTTTCTTCCACTTCGTCTTCACGTGGCTGTGGTACCAGATGTTGTATGCGGCCGGAGTGTATTCCAACCCTGAGCCAGGCATGAGCCAAGTGGAGAAGTTCAAGGTAGCCCTCTTCGGCTTCGCCTCGATCGGCTTCATGAATTTGTCGCTCAACTACAATTCGGTCGGCTTCTACCAGGTCACCAAGCTGACCATCGTGCCGGTCACGCTCGTCATCAACTCGGTCGCCTACGCCGTGTACACCACGACGAAGGTCAAGCTCTCACTCGCCATCCTGCTCGCGGGCGTCGCCATCGCGACGGTGACTGATGTCGAGCTGCGGCCTACGGGCCTCATTTTTGGCGTGCTGGCCGTGCTTTCGACCGCCGTCTTCCAGATCTGGCAGGGCACCAAGCAGAAGGAGTTTGGCATCAGCGCCACGCAGCTGCAGGCGGGCATTGCGCCGTGGCAATCGATCCAGGCAGCTGCCGTGTCGATCGCGACTGAGTGCTACTGCTACGAGCCGTCGCCTTCGGGCGCCCCGTGCGACACGGCTGTGCGCTTCTTCGAGCTCGCGTTCGCCGGCGACCATGTCAAGCAGCACACTCTCTGGATTGTGCTCGGCACGTGCATCCTTGCACTCGCGGTGAACCTGTGTTCCTTTGGTCTCATCGGGCGTACGAGCCCGATCACCTTTCAGGTGGTGGGACACGCAAAGACGTGCCTCGTCCTCACCGGCGGTTACGTTTTCTTCTCAAGTGGCGCCGGCGACACGCAGCAGATCATCAACAACATCGCGGGCGTGTCCGTCGCTATGATCGGGGTCCTCCTGTACGGGCACATTCAGCAAGCCTCGAGCGGAGGCTACTCGGACTGCCTCGATGCCGTGTGCCCTGGCTGCATCCTGTACGTCATCGAGCCCAAATACGCCTCAGAGGAGAGCGCTGAAGAGTTGAAGGGCCTCAAGGGGCCCGCCTAGGGAGTCTAGGCGGGGCAACGGCCTTCCATTCGGCTTGCCTCGCCTACCTTGCCTAGCTAGAGAGAATCTCTTTAGAGAGGCCCTCTCTCGCCTTGGAGATGACCACTCTAGAGCCTACGAGTACACCGACAGTTGTACAAGTTTCCAATCGCGCTTTTATCGCGATCCGCTGTAAATGTGCATGCATATTCTCCTCATTCGCCGGGGTGCGGGTCGTGTGTGCGGGTCCGCGGGTCTCGCTCATACCTGACACAAACTAGTGGATCAACGTTTCGTTCAAACTTCGAAACTTGCAGGAACATTTTTGGGCCGTGGGAACATGCGTCTCGCCAACCCCGTCGTCGACCGTCGGGAGGCCATGCTGACCGGCGGCGGCTCGTCTTCGAACACCAATATCTCGAGCAAGACGGGTGCGCCCAAGGTCGAGCCGAAGGGAGCTCTTGCAGAATGGTTCAACATGTACAATGACCGCACCGAGATGAGTGGAGGACTATCGACAGCGGGCCTGTCGGCTGATGACAACCGTGCGAAGGTTGGTGGCATGGCAATGTGGGGCGATCCGATCATCCATAACAGAACCATTTGGGACATGAAGTATGTAAAGGAGGAGGAGGGCGGTTTCAACCCGCTCGGCCAGCTGGACGCTGCGGATCTGCGCCGCAAGATTGCGCGGGACAACGAGATTTTACGGACGCAGTCCGCAAAGACGAGCTCGATCCAGCTGGAGGGGCCCAAGGCCAAGGGCCCGCCACCGATCAAAAGCGCGCCCGAGCCTGAGCCAGCTTATAATCACCCCTCGGTCGCCGGCTGGGCCAAGGGCAAGGAGGTCCCGCCGGGCTCTGCGGCGAAGCAGCTCGAGCTGCTGAAGCGTGAGGCAGAGCCCCAGCCGCCACCGCCTTCGCGATCCTTACTTGCGCCGCCGCCGCCGCCGCCGCCCGAGAAGCCGGTGCGGATGGAGTGGCAGGTCGTCTCGAACGCACTGTGGTCGCAGCGGCTCGAGGCTCTTCAGAGCGAGGCGGCGGCCGCGGCCGCGCAGGAGCGAATGGCCTTGCAAGCCTTCCATACTTCCGCCGGTCGCACGTCGTACCTCATGCCGGCGCCGCCGACGCCGGTCTCATTCCCGTCTCTCCCCCGAATGTCCGACAAGGTGAGCACCACGTACGTCTCGCGCTACCAGCCCGCGGTGGAGTTTGCACCGCCGCCCCCGCCCCCGCCGCCCGCCACGGCGCCCGCGCCGCTAATGCCGCCCCCACGGGAGACGATGCAGCCGACGATGGCGCCGCCGCCGCCCACATATGCCCACCCCGACTATCAAGCCGCCGCCGCCCACGCCGCCGCCATGCGCTTTGAGAAGAAGCAGCCGCCTCCTCCTCCTCCGCCGCCGCCGCCAAAGCAGAAGGTGGTGCCGACCAATATCAAAAACAAGGAAGGAAAGACCAGGCTGAGCTCCGAAGCGCAGATCGCGCGGGACGAGGAGCTTGCCAAGATGATCTCTGCAACCTCAAAGTCGCATGATGAAGGGAAGAAAAAGAGTCCGACGCGCATCAGTGGCAGCAGCCCGGTCTACAAGGGCGAAGAGTTAACCTCTTCTAAGGAGAAGGAGTACAGGGGCCCCAAGGTGCCCCAGGGTGCGCAAAGGCACGCCGGCGCGTGGCAGCAGCTCCAGCCGACCGCGTGAAGCCCCATGCTGACACCCGCCGCTACGCATCGAGAGTGATGCCGTCACGCTCAGTTCCGGAGGAGCACAAAACAGAACGAGATCCCGACGACACGGTCCGAGTGCAAGAAACAGAGTAAACACCCAGTGTGAGATCGACACAGAGTCAGAGATGAGCGCCGTCGACCGGACGTGGTCACCGAGAGTCGTGCCACATACATCATACTGTAGTACCCGATCGCCTCCTCGGCACGGTGTTGGGTGCGTTACCGACTACGAGGTGTTAACTTACCGTCGGCCGTACCCGGGTGGAGCGGTCGGCCGCCCCCGCGGTGCGGTTTTCTACTGTTCCGTTCTTGTACGGTAGCCCGGCCAGCCCGCGAGCGTTCTGGAGACGAGAGCCACCGCAACGGTCACCGTACTAGACGTTTAAAGTCTCGCGCTCAATTACAATTGAGCTCGGCGCTTGTCTCGTGTCTCACCGGGTCGGCGTCGTGTGCAACGGCCAACGCACCCTAATCGAATAGGGTCACCCTTCCGTTCGTGAACTGAAGTCCGACCGTGCGGAACGTCAATCCGCGAACGTCTAGCGGCCTAGCGATCCATCGAATCACGAGGCGCATAATGGATCATCTTGATACTTGATTCCGGATCACCCACGGCTACACTGTGGGTCGCGGGCTGATTCTCGCATCTCTCCATCCCTTCTCGCATCTCTCCATCCCACGTCTGCGGGCGCGTAGTTGGATTTCCACGTTCGCGCACGTCGCGGTCGGTCAGGTGTGCGAGGGCCGGATGCCGTAATGGGATTTTCTCAGCTGCACCGCAGCGGCGATCGACCCGTACCGAGGCGTGCCCACGTATGTGAGTGTTCAGCTGGCTCACCGCTTGGCCTGCGGTCCAATCTCCTCGTCTGAATCCTCGTCCTCTTCGTCGGCGGCTGCCAGATTGCGCAGCCGCGCCACCAGTGTGGGATCTTCGGCCAGGTCAACAGGTCGCTCGCCCAGCTCATTCTGCGTCGCAAGCATCTCCTGCGCGGTGGCCTCGCCGGCGCGCAGCATCAGCAGCTCAGCGACGTGACCGTGGCCGCCTCGAGCGGCAAGATGGAGTGGCGTGTCACCATCGCTGTCACGCACAAAGATGGGCGCGCCCGCGTCAAGCAGCAGTTTTGCGATCTCGTAGAAACCACCCGCACAGGCGTCGTGCAAAGGCGTTGAGCGGTCCTCATCGAGTGCCGTCACGACCGCGCCGCGCCGGAGGCACTCCTGCACGACCTCGATCTTACCGTACAAGCAGCCGATGTGCAGGGCTGTGTCGCCGTCCTCACCGGGGGTGTCCACACCGAGGCCATTCATGTCAAGCAGATGGCCCATGATCGTGGCTTCACCCTGCTCCGCCGCTTCGAGAATCGGGTACATGCGCTGGTCCCATGCGGGCTCCTCCTCGGCCATGTCCGCGTCGCAAGCCTCTGCTTCCATGCCTTCCTCAGCACTCTCAACCTGTTCCGTCGGCTGCACGACTGCGGCTGTGAGTGCTTCACGAGCCCGCGCCTGCAGCTCAGACTTTTCGAGGCAATCAGCGTGGCTGAGGCCGGCGGCGGTGATAGTCGCGCGCAGCTGCGAGAGCGACATGGACGCGACCTCGTCCATGGTGTGGTTCAAGCTGCTGGCGGTCGGTGGCGCGTCCCAAGCCGACAGTGACCACAATCGTGACCACGTCGTTACAAAAACTTACTTTGTCAAGGCTCTGGGATAGCCACAAAACTTGAGCCAAACCGCATTTCACAAGCTCATTCTGTGAAATGTCACAGAAGTTTTTGTCCTCCGCCTCGTGCCGCGGCAATGCGCCGAAGACAGCCAGCATTGGTCGACAACCTGGTTGGGTGCCTCTCTTCCGAGGCCCTTGAGACGCTCGTTCGCAATGAAATCGCGGCCATCATCGAGAATCCGCCATCGTGGTACGATACGACCGCCGATAACGACGCAGCACCCACACCCATGCAACTGGAGCAGCAACGTGGCCGCAACAAATGGGCCCGCTTTGCGTGGCGCTGGGAGTGCAATGTGCACGGGCCGGCGGGTACGCTGTACGCCGGCAGTTCGTACCGCGTGCTCGTGCGCGTGCCTCGCTGCTACCCACAGCTGCCGCCACGCATTCTGGTACTCTCCATCTTTTCGCACGTAGAGGTGGAGACTCGTGACCCATACGAGGGCCAGCTCGAAGACAGCTTTTACGAGTGCCTCGAGCGTGTGCGCGCTGGTGCGATGGAGGTGACGACGATGCCATCAGTTGGTGCATGCAGCAGTGGTAGCTCCGTCGCTGGCGGCAGCGCGTTTTCAAGCGATGGCGGAGGCAAGCGGGCGCTTGACCATGCGGACGCCGCCGATCGGCGAGCCAAGCGACCAAAGGCAACGACGGCCGCTGACGGGGCTCCGAGCAGCGCTAAAACTACGTTGGCTCATTCAACAACATCGGGTGGACAGCGAGAGGACGACGATGAGGAGAAGGAGTGGTCCGATGAAGAGAGATCATACACGGTCGCGATGGCCCTCGCGATGTTCGTCAAGGCGCTTGAGGGGCCTTTACCAAGGTGGAGGCCGGCGGACGCTCACGAGGAAACGGACGACGCCCACGAGGCCGCGAAGGACGCCCACGAGGCCGCGTGGTACCGCGTCGCCGCCTCGCACCATGAGGATGCGCAGACGTGTGCGGCGTACCAGAGCTTGTGCCTGCACACGGAGCTCTTCCAACGGCCGCAGCCCTCGTGGTTCGCGCCGAGCTTTGCGGCGGCGTTTGCGCACGGTCCACCGACGGCCGCGGCCGTGCGCGCGCTCGTGGAGGAGGTGAGTCCGGGAGTGTTCGCCTTCGACTTCCTCTCGCCCTCGTTCTGCGAGAGGTTGCTCTGCGAGCTCGAGCATTACGATTCGTCCGGGCTGCCCGTGGTGCGTCCCAATTCGATGAACCGGTACGGCGTGGTTCTCAACTCGATTGGGATGGAGAAGACGATCGACGCGCTGCAGCGCCATTACGTGCGGGCGCTCGCCGCGGCGCTCTTTCCAGTCGAGGGCGAGCACGTCGACCATCACCACGCCTTCATGGTGCAGTACAAGCACGGGGAGGACCTTGGTCTCGATATGCACACGGATGCATGCGACGTGACGCTCAACGTGTGCTTGGGCAAGGAGTTCACGGGCGCGGGGCTGACTTTCTGTGGGCTGCGTGGCGGCGGGCGGGAGCGCACATTCTCGTATCGCCATCAGCACGTCAAGGGACGCGCGATCATGCACGCAGGGCATCACCGGCACGGCGCCGACGACATCCTGGGCGGCGAGCGGTACAACCTCATCCTGTGGAACAAGTCGTCGACCTTCCGCGCGTCCAAGGACTATATGAATAAGGTCGCACGGCCGGAGGCGGACGAGGCAGACAAGCCGGACCTCGTGTGCCTCTCGTACACACACGACGACGACTATGAAAAGTACAGGCCTCTGCCCGCCGGTGTAGTGCCCAGGCGAGAGCGCTGTGCTGGCTGACAATGATCTCGGTAGGCTCGCTCGGCGCGAGATGGCCCTGTGTGAGCCTACACCTTTCTTCTTCACACCTCTCTTCTTCACACCTCTCTTCTTCGAGGAGAGGTTGAGGAGCGCCGTTATTGGGCTCGGCCATCCCTCGGCGTTATTGGCCGTTATTGACCGTTACTGAGCCGTTATTGGCCATCCCTCGGCGTTGCGCGCTCGGAGAACGTGCGAGATGCACCCTCGGAGCGCGAAGAGTTGGGAGAGATGAGCCAATTGATGAGCCACCGCCTATGAGAGCTGTGGGACCCGAAATGGCCGCTCGCGTGGCCAGGGCCGAGCTGGAGGCGCCCCCACAATCAATGGCGAGCCTATCCACATAATGGACGAAGGCGCGAGGTGTCGTACATGATGGACTACGGACAGGTGCCGTGACGGTTTGTTCGTGCCGACATGCCCGTCTCCAAATTTCCACGAAGGCAATCGCATAGCTGTTAGCTCGGTTACCGGCCGTGCGACATGCCCATCGTATCTAACGTAATACGACTATAAGTTTAAGCACAGCTGTACCGTGTACGTACATGGCACGACAATCGGTCACGCGAGAGACAAAACGCGTTGCCCGGTGACCGCACGCTACACGTCACCTACGCCGCGCGCCCCGCGCCGACGGCACCGCACGCGGCGTGGTCCGACGACGCGACGTCACCGCGGGCGCGGCCGTGCCCTCTGAAAAAGTATTATTGCCGAGTATGTCTGAGCGACGTGGACATGGGACGAGCCACGGAGGCGAGGTGGGGCAGCGGGGGCAGAGAGCCGCGAGCGGACGAGCGGTGGGACCCCGACTCGAGTGAGCGAGAGACACAGTTTGCGAGTCACACGGTAGGGAGCCTACTTCGCCTCGTACCAATTTTTGGCGGTCTTCGCGTCGACGACGAGGTCGACCTTGAGCGACGGGAGCGCGTCGTCGAAGGGGTGCTGCATGCAGCGCACGACCTCCTCCTTGGCCGCGAGCGCGTGCTCCTGCGGCCCCTCGAGAATGACCTCATCGTGGATCTGGAGGAGGAGCCGGTAGCCGAGCTCGGCGAGAATCTGGGAGCTCTTGATCTTGAGCATCGCGAGGGTCATGATGTCGGCGGCGCCGCCCTGGATGGGCGTGTTGATCGCGGCGCGCTCGTGGTGCGCCACGACGGCGCGCGTGCCGGTCTGGATGCCCTCGAGCTTCCTGTACCGCCCCATGAGAGTTCGAGTCCAGCCCGTCTCGTGGGCGCGTCGGATGGTCTGCTGCTGCCATTCGCGTACCTCTGGACGGTCTGCGTACCACGCGTCGAGCATCGCCCGGGCCTCGCCCACTGTGACGCCCCAGTCTTTTGAGAGGCCGTGCACCGTCTTGCCATACGCAATCGAGAAGTTGAGCGTCTTGGCACGACGGCGCTCTGAGCCGAAGACGTCCTTGAGCAGCGGTGCGGGCGGCTTGCCCTGCTTCCAGTCCCACTCCAGCAGGCAGTCGCCCTTATCGACGGCGGTGCGCACGTGTGCGAACATACCCATGGCGGTGCGCGAGTGGAAGCAGCCACCGCTCTTGAACGCGGCGATCATTGATTGGCAGTCCGTCATATGAGCGAGCAATCGCAACTCAAGCTGTCCGTAGTCCGCCACCACGAGCGCGTTGCCCTCGTCCGCGCAAAAGGCCTCGCGGATGCGGTACTGGTCTTTCTCGAGCGCGGGCTGGTTCTGAAGGTTGGGCGCCCGCGAGGAGAGGCGCCCGGTCTCGGTGTTCAGGTTGAGCGAGCAGTGCACGCGCGAGCGCTCGTCCGCGTTCTCCTGCAGTGGCAGGATGAAGTTGGAGAGCATCGTGTCGATCGCGCCCATGCCGACGAGTGACGCGATCGCTTCGCACGCCTCGGCACCTTTGGCGCCGCCCCCGAACTGCTCGTACGCGGTGCCGTACACGGGCGGCGAGTCAAAGGGTGCGCCCGCGAGCAACTGCAGCGTGGCCGCGTCCGTCCTGGGCTGACCTTTTTTGGTCGTGCCGGGCACCGTGAGGCCGAGAGAGATGAGCTCAAACTCCACGTTCTTGACGCCCGGCTTGACGGCCTCGAAAGCTTCGAGAGGGTCCAGCGGCACGACGGCGGCGGTCGGGCCGGCGGCGCGTCGGTGCGGCAGTCGCTCGGCCTCGACCTCGCGTGTGGAGCTGCCGGGCTCGAGGTGGAAGCCGTACGAAGCTTCCTCAGCGAGGGTGGCGCCGTCGCGGGCGGCGAGGAGCTCTTCATATTCACAGCGGAGCAGGTTGAACGAGCGCCGGAGCGGTGTGTGCTCGCGGCTGACTGGGTTCGCGGCACCTCCAAAGAGGAGCTGCGCCACCTGCGTACCGCTCGATGGGTTCATGAACCAGGCGGCCGGGCAGTACGAGGCCGCCCAGCGGCGGAAGTTGAGCTCTAGTTTGGCGCGCTGCGCAATCGCGCGCCGCTCGGCGGCGGGCAACTGGTTCGTCGAGTCCACCTTGATGCCCTCGCGCTCCATGGAGGTGAGAAGCTCCCCGAAGGGCCGCCAGTACCGCGTGTAGTAGTGGTACAGGTTCGGCTCGCCAAACACTTCGCCATCGGCCCAGTCCATGCTGGTGAGCCGGCGGCGCAGCTCCTCGTGCAGCAGCCACGTGCCCTGCGAGTCGTAGCACGCGTACTGGATCCAGTCGGGGCGCGTGAGCGGGTTGTTCTGCAGCTCCTCGATCGAGGGCATGTCGAGCTTACGCCCCGGCTGCCCGTCCTTCTTCAGAGCTGGGATCCCAAAGAGCTCCTTCATTGGCGCCTTGCGCCGGCCTACGAGCTCATCGGTGAGCACCTCGAGCGAGTAGCCCGCGAGGCGCGACGCGTCCCACAGGCGCGCCATGTGCATCGTGTCGCCGCCGAAGCCGCGCACGTCCACGCCGTGGTTCCAGAGCACGTGACGGTCGAAGCCGTAGTTGTGCCACACCTTCAGGCAGCGCTCGCTTTCCAAAAAGGGGCGCATGGCCTCGAGCACCTCGAGGTCGGTGGTGTCGACCCAGAGCGCATGCCCCGGACCGCAGCCATAGTCGACCTCGGGCCCCGAGTACATCGAGACGCACGTCACCCTCCCTTGACCGAGCGGCGATTTCTTGACGTCGATGTTGTGCACCTCTGTATCGCACGCGTGGATCGTATCTTTGGGCAGCGCGAGCAGCCTGGCCACTACCTGGCGCATCGTGGCCGCGTCGCTCACCTCGAAGATGGGCGCAAGGTCTGGCAGCGCTGCCGAGGCCGCCGGCGGCGCTGCCGCCTTCGGCTGCTGCTGCTGCTGCTGCTGCTGCTGTTGCTGCTGCTGCTGCTGCTGCTGCTGCTGCTGCGATGGCGGCGGCATCACCGCCGGCTGTCGTTGCCCCGCGGAATACTGCAGTGGGACATGAACCGCGGGTGCGGCAGCGCTGGCAAATGGGCGCGACGAGCGCGGCGCGCCACCCGACGGCGGCATCATTGAGCAGCGTGGCGCGGGCAGCCTGTGCACGGCTGCCGCTGCCATGGCCCGGCGCGGCCGCAGCAGTGGCCACGCGCCGCGGGCGCCCGTGGCCACGAGCGAAGCAGTCGGCCGTAGCATCGACAGGGCTATGAACACGGCCAGGCGGCTCGTGCGGCGCATGCACTGCTGCGCGTGGCGCCCAAGAGCTCCCGCAGCGACAGCATGGCGGAATCGTTCGTGTGAGTTGCAAACGACAATCAAGCTTGCGTCGGACGCCGACCGAGGGTGCGTTGCGTGCTCAACTACGACCGCGTTCACACTTCGCTTAGTTTCGCGGCGCATTCACACGATCAACCAGTGTCCCCGAGGAGCCCCGAGAACATTCATCCCCACTTTTTCTGCACGGCATGGGAGGGGACTTAGACGAGTGGATCGCGCTCGTGCGCAAGTGCGAGCTGATCCCAGAGCGCGACCTGAAGCACCTGTGCGAGTACGTGCAGGAGATTATGCTCGAGGAGAGCACAGTGCAGCCAGTACAATCGCCGGTCACTATCTGTGGAGACATTCATGGGCAGGTGCATGCCTGCGCAGCCTTGCCTGCTGAAGGGAGCTCGATAGCGCCTGCCTGCTGCTGCAGACCGTATCGGGTCAGCCTGCTGACTCACCTGCGCGCCCTTGCCATCGATTCCCTGCTGCAGTTCCACGACTTGCTCGAGCTGTTCCGCAACGGAGGCGAGTGCCCTTACACGAGCTATATTTTCATGGTGCGCCCCCGTGCCTCGACGTTCGCAGCTGCGCCCGCTGCTGGCCTCAGTGTGCTGACAAGCGTCCGGCGCTCCTCTCTACAGGGCGACTTCGTCGATCGTGGCCACAACAGCGTCGAGACGATGACCATGCTGCTGCTGCTCAAGGCGCGGTATCCGCACCGCATCACGCTGCTGCGCGGCAACCACGAATCGCGGCAGATCACGCAGGTCTACGGTTTCTACGACGAGTGCCAGCGAAAATACGGCAACGCCAACCCATGGAAGTACGTGACTGAGCTCTTCGACTGGTGCCCGCTCGCGGCGCTCGTCGACGGGTCGGTGTTGTGCGTGCACGGCGGGCTGTCGCCAGACGTGCGCACGATCGACCAGATGCGCATGATCGATCGCAAGATGGAGATCCCGCACGAGGGCGCCTTCTGCGACCTGATGTGGTCCGACCCGGACGACATCGAGACTTGGGCAGTCTCACCGCGCGGCGCCGGATGGCTCTTCGGTGCGCAGGTGACGTCCGAGTTCAACGCCCTGAATGGGCTTGAGCTCATCTGCCGCGCGCACCAGCTGGTGCAGGAGGGGTACAAGTACATGTTCTCCGAGGGCCTCGTCACCGTCTGGTCCGCGCCCAACTACTGCTACCGCTGCGGCAACGTGGCGGCCATCCTGCAGCTGGACGACACGCTGCAGCGCAACTTCAAAATCTTCCGCGAGGTCGACACGCCCGAGCCCTCGAGCGGCGCGCGCGGGAATCTGCCCTACTTCCTGTAGCTGCCGCCGCTCCTTATGCCGCCGCGTCTACACACGTGCTGTGCACGTGTCAACTCGCGCGCCCGCGCGGCGTCCGCGCGACGCGAGAGCGCGCGCGCGCGCGCGCCGGGTCCCGCCCGGCGGTGATCCGACACCTACAGACCCAGTATGAGTTTAATACGCCTTTCGCAGAGAGTCAGGTGCTGGCTGCTGCGTGGAGCGTGCTGTATTTTTTGTGTTTTTTGAAGATCGCGAATCAGCGGCGAACACGTGTGGGGAAAAAGATTCTGATCGGCGCTCGATCAACTCTTGCAACAGGAGCATCGAGCTCACATCTCACGCACTAACAAATGCTGCGCATCACCATTGCCGCTCTTGTCGCGTCCGCCAATGCCTTCTCCGTGGCGCCCATTCGCGCGGCGAGCCCGGCGAAGGCGTCGCCAATCACGATGGCTGCCGCTGAGGGCGAGCTGGTCCCCGACATGCAGCGCCGCACCATCATGAACCTCGTGCTCCTGGGTGGTGCGGGTGTCCCGGTGTTGTGGCTCGCTGGCGGCTTCGTGTACTTCTTCATCCCGCCCTCGGCGGGCGGCGGCGGCGGTGGCCTCACGGCCAAGGACGCGCTTGGCGACGACGTGAAGACCGCTGTGTGGGCGAAGGCGCACCCCTTCCCCGAGCGCTCGCTCGTGCAGGGCCTTAAGGGCGATGCGCACTACCTGATCGTGAAGCAGGACGGCTCGCTTGAGAACTTCGCGCTCAACGCCGTGTGCACCCACCTGGGCTGCGTCGTGCCGTGGAACCGCGCGCAGAACAAGTACATGTGCCCGTGCCACGGCTCGCAGTACGACCCCACGGGCAAGGTGATCCGTGGCCCGGCGCCGCTCTCGCTCGCTCTCGCGCACGTCGACGACGTCGAGGGCAACGTGGTGCTCTCGCCGTGGACCGAGACGGACTTCCGCACCAACACTGCGCCGTGGTGGAAGTCGTAAGTCCTTCGTCCAGCGACCCACGCCGAACCTGGTGAGCACGAGTAGGTTCCAGGCCCCCGTGGCTAGGGGAGCCTTTGCCTTCCAGTCTCGATGACGGGCGACAGCAGGGGACGAGGGCAGGGTGCATGCTACGGGAGGTGACCCCCCGCTTCGCGAGATAACAACGCAAGGGGCCGTGAGCCAGGACACGGGGGCGCGCTAATGATAATGTGTGAGAGGCTGACATGTCGCTGTGACGGCTGACGCAGACGCCAGAGACCCACGCACGCCACGACGTCGCACATTGAGACCCAGTCGGAAAACTGTTGTCTACGTTTGTGTTCAGTGGGGTTGCAAGATCTTTCAGCAGATAAATTAGCGCGCGCGCACCGTCGCGTAGACGGAGGGGTTGCCCACACCCGCAGCGCCAATTCGCGCCCTGATGGGCACCCACTTTTGTGTTATAGAATGTGCGGAAGCTCAAGGACGCGAGCGGTCATCGCGGACGGGACGCAAAGTCTGCGACCCCGGGTAAAACTCAGAAATGCGCCATCAGGTTCAGATGGCAGTCCATTCACTTGCCATTTGCTCTAGCCTGTTGGCCATTCGCGAGCCCCAATGGCGCACCCAAAGCGCCGCACACGCCGATCGCATGCGCTCGCTACTCTCGCCCGGCTTCATCGACGAAGCAGAAACACGAAGGCGTGGCATCCACGCCGCCACGCCCTTGGACGGCTGGCGAGCACTCGACCCGGAACATCCTGTGTACAATTTCCTGCTCGAGTACTACGCCCTCAAGGGCGCCAAGAGCATGCGGCGCCTTGGTCGCTGGTCTCCTGCGCTGAGCCATGGAGGCGTGCTGCTCGAGGGCGCTGGACAGACGGAGTTTGAGAACGGCTGCCTCTCGCCTCGCGGCGCCACCCTTGTGCCTGAAGGCGTCGTGTACGACGCGCGCGAATTCAAGCGCACGGCCACCCGCGAGCAGTGCGCGGCCTTCCTGTGGTATCGGGACGTGTTGGCGGCCACTAGCGAGGCGACGCCGATCTTGCACTGCTATGGCCTCCACGAGTGGGCGATGCAGTACTGGCCCGAGGGCTCTGCGCCGCCGCCGAGTGCCATATACCAGTCGCATCTGCCGCTGCGGGTGAGCCGAGAGCAGATCAACGCTGCCGTCGAGCGCAGCGGCGTCTCATGCACACACGTGGATGCGCTTCGCTATTTTGCGCCTTCGGCCGCGCTGCTCAACAAGCACGGCGCACACCTCGTGCGTGCGCAGCAGCCGTTACTTGAGCAGCCCGCGTGCGTGCACGCGTCGATGGACCTGCTCAAGATGGCGCTCAAGCTCCACCCGTGGCTGCCGGCGGAGTTGGTCGGAGATTGCCTCGAGATTGCGATCGCGGCGCGCACGCTCGATGTGAGCGCCTCGCCCTACGACCTGACGCGATATGACCTGGCGCCCGTGTGCATCGAGACCGAAACGGGCCGTCTTGAGTTCCGCCGAAGGCAGCTCGAGCTCATGGCGCGTGCACAGCCCGTGCGCGCACGGCTGCTGCTGGCGTATGACGCCTTCCTCGACGCAGGCTTCCCGGCGGAGGTTGTGGAGGCGGCCCTCGCAACACCGAACGCGGTGCACGTAGCGACGGCGACGCCCGGCGGACCCGCGTGGCGGTGGAGCGATTTGGACGCGAGAGCGCACACGAGTCATATCACGAATGAACTTGGGTCAGAGTAACATTATACTTCCTGCCAGGTAAGCAAGCATGAAGCAAGCTAATTAAAGTCGAAACCACTTGTTGCAGCTAGCGCATAGCTTCTTGCGCGGTACTTCCGGCCATGATCGCGTAATCGGCTTGCCGTTGCTCGTGCTTGCTGCTTCGCCGTGCTTTTGCTTCAAAAAGGTCAGTTGAATCGACACTCTGCGGGCGCTGCGGGCGCTGCGGGCGTGCGGGGTGGGGTACACCGGTGACTTGTTTGGCTTGCAAGCACACCATCGGGGATGGGATCTGATGTCCGATGTAGCTTTCTTAGTAGCGAAAGTACCGGGAATCGGGGAAAAGTAAGAACCAACCCGGGGAATCTGTCTCGGTTTTCTCGCAAGCCAGCTCTGCCCTCTAGGGCGATCGCTCCTTGAGCTTGCGCCCAGGCCCCTGCGCCGGCAACTCGCTGCCTGGCGAGCGCCCCGCAAGCGCGTCAGCGTGCTCGAGCCAGCTCGCGACAATGGCCGCGCAGCAATGGAAATGCCCTCCGCTTGACGGATGGGGTGTGCACCCTAGCGGCGAGGAGAGCAGCTTGATGGATGCCTCAGAGCCACCCAGCAGCAGCTCGTGCGACGGTACGTCGCGCAAACGGCAGGGAGACGAGCTTCTCGAGCAGCGATCGGATGGATCTCGCGCGAAGCACAACGACGACTGCTACCAGTCCTTCCCCACCTATCAGAACCTTAGCGCAGTGCAACGCGCGATCATAGCACGCATCATTGGAATGCTGGACACAACGCAGGACAGCGTCGTGATCAGCAACCCGCAGCAGCCGTGCTCGCCCATCGTCTACGTTACCAACGCGTGGCAGGATATGTGCGGGTACAGGATGAGCGAGGCTATTGGGCAGAACCCTCGTTGTACGCAGGGCGAGCATTCGGATAAGGACACTATTCGAGGCATGGGGGTTGCGCTGAGCAATCAGCAGGCGTGCCGCGTTCGCCTGATCAACTATCGTGGCGGCGCCAATCACGAGCCCTTCTGGAACTGCCTCTCGGTGCGCCCAATGCCCTTGTGCCCCCGCCGCCGCGTTGTCGCGGGCACACGATGTCAAGACGAAAATGGGTGTTGACGTCATCATGGGTGTAGACGTCATCATGGGCGTAGACGCCTCTTGGTCCCGGCCTCTTGTTCAGGACCTGCGCTGATCCTCCCTCCCGCTCCCCCCTCCCCAACGTCCAGGTACAACCCATCTTCTTCAAGGGCGAGCTAGTGCTCTTTGCGGCGCGTTTGCAGGACTATTCCCATCGCTTGACGCGCCTCGTCTCCCTCAAGCCGGCGCAATTCTGCAAGAGCGGCAGCTGCTTCCAGTATCGCGTGCGGCTGGGGAACCTGCGCAGTGCGCGCAGCCTGTCGCAGGCGCGTATCGTCGATGTGACGGCACGCGACCTAGACAATGCCTCCGTCGGAATCTACGCCAGCGACACCGAGGAGATAGACGTCGCGGTGGGGGTTGGCGCGCCAGGGGGGGGCGTGCCTCCTCGGCACGTCAAACGGCTGGGCTTCGGCGGGCTGCAGCTCGAGCCCGAGTATCTGCTCGACCGGCTCCGGCACGAGTGCAACGATCTCGGCTTTCCCGCCATCACGCAGGACGTCGAGGTCGCTGGCACAGAGGTCATGCGAATGGAGATCCGCGGTCCCGCGGTCTTCGGCGCTGCAGCGGGCGGCAGCTCAGCGGATGCGGGCGCTCCGTTGGGGGCGGCAGGCGCGGGCGGTATCAGCGGTATCAGCGGTATCAGCGGTGCGGCTGGTATGCGCGCCGTCGTGCACGTGATGCCTGAGGATGACGAGGGCACATACGCCATTAGCCTCATGCGGCTGCAGGGCGACACATTCGAGTTCCACAGCCTGTATCGCAAGCTTAGGGAGCGGCTCGGTGACGTGACGCAGATGCCGCCCGTGCCGCCGCTACGTGTGTCTGCTTCTGCGGCGGCTGGCCGCGGCGCGAGCGCAAGCTGCAGCGCGGCGGCGGGCCTGCCTTCCGAGATGCCGCCTGACGGCGCTCTCGCCGCAGCGCCCACAGGCGATTTGCTGATGAGCAGCAGCAGCAGCGGCAGTGGAGGCGGCATTTGCTCTGGAAGCTGCGGCAGCAGCATTTGCGGCGGCGATGTAAGCCCATGCTAAGAGACCGCATAAGACCTCTCGGCGCGCGCTGCTGTCGTCTCGCGTGGCGTCTACCTGGAGTTTCGATTCGGGCACAAGGGCAGTGCGGATGTGATGTGACAGCGTACGGCGCCATTAACCAGCCGGCCGCAACTATAGAATAACTCCCCTGCGGGCTACCTGCGGCCTGAGCAAAGCATTGGGGCAGATGCGAGGCGGCGCGCCCCTCTTTGGGGCAGATCCATGTTTTCCATCATTTGAGTGGCAGCGCCGGCGTATCTCGTACGGCGGTCGCGGGATGCATATCGGAGTGTGCGGGTGTGATAGACATACCATAAATGGTAAAATTAGTGCCGTGCTGATGTGGCCCTTGTCGAGCTGCACACATCCCCGGATCAGATCGCCTGATCGCCGTCAGGATCCGAATTTGATGCCAGGTCTCACTGAGAACACCGGTCAGATCACGGTCACGCGGTGACACGTCGGCACGTCCCGGGGCTCCCGCTGGCCGGCCGCGCGCGAGCGGTCAGTGGAGCGGGGCGGCCGGGTCCGACCGCGACATCATCCGGGTCCGACCGGACGGCGACCGGACCGACCGGCGACCGACGCTCGACCTCGAGTTCGCTCGAGCCTCGAGGGTCGAGGCTCCACTGGGGACCGCGGCGCGATATCCGCGGCGTTATCCGATACATTCGAACCGCGAACCGAGCGGTCAGCGGAGCCACGACTCGACCGTAAGTACAACCACGCGGGTGCAAGCAATAAACCTCCTAGTAGGCCTGCCGCAACCCGCGCGAACCAGCACGGGGCTCAGCCTACTTTCATCAAGCACTCAGGAAGGCTCAACCCTCAAGCCGCGCGCGGGCGTCAAGGGTTTTAAACTTTTTAAGCGCCAAGATCCCTCATCCCATAAAGATCGCATATCGTAAGCGGTACGGCGGCGAAAGCGAAGGGCTTTAAGACGGGCGGTCCTGGTCGCTGGTGCGCGTCATGGCGTGCGGCGTGCCGGGTGCGGCCGGTGTGCGCTGTGGCGGACGGTCGGAAAGCGTCGTCGTTCGAAAATATTTATATTTAACGCTTTAGGGGGCGGGCGCGTAGCTTCGCCAAGCGCAGCTCGGCCCAGAGGCACGCCGAGGCACCAGGAGCAGGACGGTCACCTTCGGTCACGCAGGGAAGACGCCCGCATCCGGTCCCAGGGGCGTGCCACGCGGCAGCGACGGCCGACGCGGCACGCGCGAGCGGTGGGCGCATCGGAAGACGTAACGGCGCGGCCAAGGGCGAATGGACGGCGCGGCCCACTCCACTCCACGGCGCGCTCAGGACGGCGCGTGTGCGGCGGGCGCTCAGGACGGCGCGGCCCACTCCACTCCACGGCAGCCCACTACCACAGCATGGCTCTACCGAGCGAGATCTATGAGCTCACCGAGCGAGATCTATGAGCTCACCGAGCGAGATCTATGAGCTCACCGAGCGAGATCTATGAGCTCACCGCACGAGATCTATGAGCTCACCGAGCGAGATCTATGAGCTCACCGCACGAGATCTATGAGCTCACCGAGCGAGATCTATGAGCTCACCGAGCGAGATCTATGAGCTCACCGAGCGAGATCTATGAGCTCGGGGTCGAACTCATGCGGTCCTCCATGCCGATCGGTCAGCGGGCAGCCCGGGAAGCCGCAAAGGCCCTCCATGGCCCAGAGGCGCCACGTGCGCAGCGCGTCAGGCGTCTCCCACCACGCGTTGAGGCGTACATGCACACGCCGGTAGTGCGGTGCCGGCGCGCCGTGGTGGGCGCCACCTGGCGAGGCACACGGCGCGCACAAGGCCGACGTTGCTTTGGCCGTTGGCGCTTTGGACGCGGGTGCCTTTGGTGCCGAGGCCTTGGGTGACGACATCGTGGGCGCGACGGCCTTAGTGACTGCCGAGACGGCCATCCCGCCGCGAAAGACGGCCGCCACAGGCTTGGGTGCTGATACCGGTGCGCTGGCACTGGCACTGGCGCTGCTGCTGCCCGCCACGTCCTCAGAGCTCCGCGCGGCGGCGGGCGCGGGCGCCTTGGGTACGGCGGCCTTGGGCTTGACCCCCCCCTTGGGGTTGTTGGGCGCGTGCTTGGAGAGGGGCGACGAGATAGCCTGCTGTGCCCGTTGCAGCGCCTCGAGCGTGGAGCATCCCTCTTCGATCGCAAGACGGTAGGCTTGTGCGTAGACCTCACGCTTGTCCTCCAGGCTCTCCGGGCTGCCCAGCGGGCTGTCCGCCTCCGCGGGCAGGCCATCGTCGGCGTCCATGGAGCTGCCAGAGTAACTGCCAGCGGCGTGGGCGCTGCTCGCGCCGCCGTGGGCGCTGTTCGCGCCGCCGTGGGCGCTGCTCGCGCCGCCGTGGGCGCTGCTCGCGCCGTCGCCGCCGCCGTCGTACACGGCGACCGAGAGCGACTTGCGCTTCGCCGCAGAAGCACTCGCCGCCGAACTCGCTGCGCCGACGGCTGGCGCGCGCGCCGGCGCTTGCTTGGACGAGGGCGCCCTCGCGGGCGGCGGGGCCATCACCTGGGCGCCGCCGTGGGCACCGGCGCTGCCGTGGGCACCGGCGCTGCTCTTGCTCCTGCTGACGCTGCTGCTGCTGGAGGCGTCCGCCCGGTGCTTGGTGGAATGAGCGAGCTGCGGCACCGAATGGTCGATCTCAAACTTTGTGGGCGCGCACTTTTGCCGCTTCGGCGTCGGTAGAAGGGTAATCGCCTCATCGAAGCCGTGCTCTCCGGCATGCTTCTCTATGTAGACACATCCAGGGAAAGAGCACTGGCCGATCTCTTTGGTCTCCTCTCCGAGCACGCTACCGCTCGCGGCCTTCGCGAGCATCGCCTCCTCCTCGGCCGACATCCAGTAGGCGACCAACCGCAGAAAGACGCGCTGGAAATTGGCAGGCGGCGGCTGCTCCGGCAGCTCCGGCTCAGATGCGGGCACAGGCTTAGGAACGGCCTTGGGCACGGCTTTGGGCACGGCTTTGGGCACGAGCTTGGGTGGCTTCGGGGAGGGCAACTCAGCCCCGCGAACCTTGCCGCATATGTGGGCCCGGTGGGCTCCTTTGCACGCTCTGCAGTCGTTGCCTCCTAAAAAGTCCCCCACCAGTCGCGCTGGAGCCGCCTGTTGAAGCGCTTGCGCTGCTGTTAACGCCTCCTCTTCCGAGAGACCGTCGTTGAGGGCCTTGTCGTAAGCTTGCGCCGGCGCCGAGAGCAATGCCGATGGCACAAATGCCGCCCCCGCTAGCGGCATGGCCTGGAAAGGCCCCGTGTCGAGAATCGTCAAGAGGGCGTCTCCTCGCGAGCGCCGCTTTCGATCCAATTGCGGGTCAAAAGCTAGGACGAGACGATCAGATAAAAACTCACGCACCAAATCTCAACCGTCAACTGCAGACTTGTGGGGAATTGAAAGGTTGGATTCTTTGCGGACTCAGCAAAAAAGGGGGTGGTGCAACGTGGATAACGTGATGGCGACCCTCCGGCCTCTGCTGCTCTTCGGGCTGCTGCCTTTGGCATCGACGGCGCTCACTGCACAGGAAGTGGCCGAGTGCAACGCGCAGGTCGACCTTTTCGACTTCGAGATGAACGGCGGCGTCTTCGTGGAGCTCCTATTATTTCCATACGTGATCGTCGTCATGCATGTCCTTATTGAGGAGTGGTATGTGCCTGCTCTCGAGCTAGTAACTTCTCCCGACTTTCTCGACGTGCCACGGCCCCTCATCGGCTGCACCATCATGGCGGCCGGCAATTGCCTGCCCGAGCTCTCCATGTCGCTCGCGGCCGTGCTGCTGAGTGATTCGCAGGACATTGGCACGGGTGAGGTGTTTGGCAGCTGCGTCTTCGACTTGCTCGCAATCCTTGGGGTCCTCGGGATCCTCGCGCCAGAAGGCGACGGCATCCGCCTCGCGCCGCCGCTGGTGCTCTACTTTTGTGCCTGGGCCGCGATCGGCACCGCGGCGGACGCAAGTCTCTTTTTCGCAGATCTAGAGACGATGTGGTCGGCGAGCCTCGTGATGCTTGCGCTCTACCTGTGCTTCATCGGCGGCGCCTTCGTGTGCTGGCGCCTCATTCCCGGCTTTGTGGGCGAAGACGAGGTCGCCTCGCGACTCTCCCCTGCCCCGAAAGTGCTCACCTTGACCGCTGAGGCAACGTGCGCGCCCGGTGCGCGGGGTCTCGTCACGCCAACGGCCATCACGGCTGTGCGTTCGGCGCAGCGGCTCGACCAGCGCATCGACGTGACCGGGAGGGCGGAGGCGCTCCATCCGACGCTGGTAGGCATGGCCAATGACGCGGCGGTGGCAGATGCGGCCGACGCGATGGAGGCGGCCGTCGCTCAGAGGCGATCTCCCTCGGGGAGATCTCCCTTGGGTAGCTCGTACGCCTTCGCTGCGGCAGGCGCTGCCGCGCCTTCTGCTGCTGCCGTCCGCGCGGCCAGCGGTAGCTGTGCTAACTCCGATGGCGTTGCCGCCGCCCCTCGCGAGACGACGCCACTCCTGCGCCCGGCCGCTCCATGTCGCGGCACACAAGTGGCAGTGGTGGGCTCAGCGGTGGTGGGCTCAGCGGTGGTGGGAGGCTCGGCTGGGACGGGCCTTGCCGCCGCGTCCGAGTGGTACCCCGCAGCGGCCGCTCGCGCGCCGCTCGACGGCCTCAAAGGTGTCAAGGGACGCAGGGAGGCGATCGCTAGCCGCGAGAGCACGCCACGGCGGCATAGCTGGAGCATCTTCGATGCGCTCGCGACGGCGCCACGCTGGCTCTTCGGATGCATCATCCCGGATGCACACGCACCTATGGCGCTGCTGGGCGGCCGGCGGCCGTGGGGCTTGACTCTCGTCCTATCCATCAGCTACACTCTGCTGCTCTCGTATGTGATGGTCCAGATCGCTACGCGCGCCATCTGCCTGCTCGGAGTGCGCAAGAATGCGCTCGGCGCGAGCGTGCTCACCCTCGCGGCTGGCTGCCCCGACCTGATCACCGCGATGGTGATCGCGCGCCGTCCCGGTATGCTCACCATGGCGGCCGCCAACCCGTTTGGCGCCTTCGCCTTCAACGCGTTCGCGGCGCTCGGCCTGCCCTGGGCCATCTTGGGCACGTACGCCGACATCTTCCCGCCCGCGCGCGGGACGTGGTACCCATCGCTCATCGGCTTTTGCGCGATCGCCCTCGCGCTGCTAGCCATCTTCGCCAACCAGCTCCGCCTCACGCGCGCGCTCGGCGTCTACCTGCTCATCTTATACGCGCTCTACCTCGCGATCATCATCAACGACAGCGCGATGCGCCCGGCGCGGCCGCCAGCGTGAGCACAGGACTTAAAAAGTAGTAAGTTAGTAAAATCCGCCAACAGGCAGCGTACACGTGGCGGAGGGGTGTACAAGGCGAGGCGGACGGGTCGGAACGGAACTCTCAAGAAAATGACGTGCAGGTAAGATTCTAAAGAACCCCGGGAACGTACCGTACGGTAACGTAACGCTGCTGTAGTTTCTACTTAAGTACTTTCTACTGTTATGTACATATAGTAGCCACGACCACCAACGCGTGAAAAGAATCGAGCACCAAAACGTAGGACGGGGGCTCAAACACTTGGCAGGGGTTTCCAAAGAGGGCAACTTGTTCTTGAAAGTTTGATGTTCGCCCATTTGCTCCCGACGCCGCGAGTCTGAGACGGCCACTCCGACCTTGGTCTCTGTAAGCATGGACATCCCGAAGGGATCGATGACAAATAGACTCGTGAAAGGCGAGGCCCACGCAGGAGCATTGTTCGATGCCTTAGCCACCGACGATGAGGAGATGCTCACCTTCAAGCCAAGGCCACAAAAGCATCTCCGACACTCGGCGCTAGCACCAGCTTCGCTCAAGGTTTCAGACCCGACAGCAGGCGGGGCGTTGCGCCGCTCGGAGCTCATGCCGGGATCCCCAGTAGGGCGCTCCATTACGACGATGGAAAATGCCAACGTCGAGGCGATCATCTGCGCCATCGGCACCGTCATACATGCGTACATAAAGGACCACGCATCTGCAGCTCAGAGCCGTTGGCAACTCTCTCAAAGCGTGTTCGACGAGGATACGAATCCGCTTGATGCGAGCCGGCAGTGGCGCTTCATGCCCAAGCAGCAGACGGTCGAGGCCTTCGTGCGCACAGTGCAGCTCTCTCTCGAGCTTGATGATGCAAGCCTCGTCACCTCTCTCATCCTCCTCGAACGCGCCATGGGCGATGAGGGTCTCACGCTGTGCGCGCGCACATGGCGACCCGCCTTGCTCATGGCCATCGTCATCGCGTCGAAGGTCGTCTACGATGAGAAGGTGTACCTCGCGGACTACCGCGACATGCTGCCTGAGTTCTGCCTGGACGCGGCATCCGCGCAGGAGCTCGAGCTCCTCAAGCTCGTGAACTACAACACGACGGTCCGGCGCGGCCAATATGCGAGATACTATTATGCCCTAGAAGACGTGGCGCGCAACCAGTCCTCAAACCAGATTTTCGCCGCACGATCGTAGCCAGTAGCCGACTGGTACCAGGAACGGTGTTCACGAATACATGTAGTACGGTACATCTACATGCACACGACAGATGGGATCATGGGAACAACTTTGCAGACCACGTGCGATTTCATCGTCAAGTCCCGTACGCCTCGGCTGCGTCGTCCTCGGCATCGCCGCCGATAGACGGCCGTGAGGGGAAAGTTTTGAGTTCATGTGAATGGAAATGCGTCTCGACGCGCTGGAGCAAAAAGCTTCTCGGTCCGGTCCCGTCGGTGGACCCGGAGGAGACCGCCGATGGCGGACTCGGAGGAAACGTTTGGCGGCTTCGATGCACCCACACCCGACGGCAAGCCGGCACCTTCCGAGCCTACGCTCTCAGCGGCTCCTGATGCATCTGCCTTCTCGTTCCTCAACGCTGGGAATACAGCGCCGGTGCCGAGCGCGGCGGATACCACGCCAGCGGCACCTCCTCCTCCAGAGTCGTCGGCGAGCAGCTCGGCGTTTTCCTTTCTCAACCTTGCGGGCGCCTCGCCGACTCTGGACGCGCCAGCGATTGGCGCAGCAGCCGCCGCCGCCAGCAGCTGCTGCAGCTTTGCTGGCCTTGAGATCACGTCCACTTCTAGCAGCATGCCAACGCCTGTACTGGCCGGCGGCTCCGGCGGTCTGAGCTTTGCTGGCATGTGCATCGCCTCCGACGCTGGCACCGCCGTACCGCTGCCCGCGAGCGGCTGCAGCTGCTCCTTCGCTGGCCTGTCGATCGCACCGTCTGTGCCGTCAGCGCCGATGACCATCGACGGTTTGGCGGCCGCAGCCCGTCTGGCGGCCGCAGCGATGCCATCGCAGCCAGCCGCGCAACCGAGTGCGCTCTCAAGCCTAGCGGCCGGCTTGGGCTTTGTCGTCGCGGACGTGGCTGTCGGATCGGGAGCCAGCGTCGTCGGCAGCGTCGCTGTAGCTGCGCCGCCAACGATGCCGGCAGTGCCGATGACGGCAGTGCTGCCAGCCATGGCCGCGCCAGCAGCCATGGCCGCGGCGCCCGCTTTGCTCGAGATCGCGGCGCTCGGCCCGACGTCGACCTTGCCGTCGGCGGAGGCGCCTAGCGCAGCGGGTCCCAAGAAGAAGACGAGTAAGGCGAGGAAGCCAGGGTGGGCCTCCGCTGCGCTCGAAGCGCCAGCGGCTGCGCCCATCACGGCGCAGCCCGCCGCCCCCGCCGCCGTGATGCCGCCCACACAGCCGGCAGCGCCCGCGATGGGCGTAGCCGTCGGCGTCCACAGCGCCGTGATGGGCATTCACAGCGGAGCGGCCGCCGTTCCGCCGGGCGGAGCTCAACACGGCGCTGCAGGCGGAGCGAGCGTGTTTGGCGGGATGACAGTGCGCAGACCGCCGCCAGCAGCGCCAGCAGCTTACCCACCCTCGGCCTCGGTCGCACCCGAGCTCAAGTCGTTCGCCTCCGCCGCCACTGTGTCGTCTTCCCGCCCACTGCCTCTGCCGGACTACTTCAAAACACCACCCCTTGCTGAGGCCGACACTGCCCCAGCCGGCGGCGGCGGCGGCGACGGCGTCACTGCCCCAGCCGCCGCCGGCGGCGGTGGCGGTGGCGGCGGAGGCGGTAGTACGGCTCCCGCTCCCGCCGCCGCCGCTGCCGCCGTCCCCGTCGCTGCCCCCCTCCCCGCCGCCGCCTCCGCCGCCGCCGCCGCCGCCGCCGCCGCCGCCTCCGCCAGCCCCGCGCCCACCGCGGCGCGTGCGAGCCTGCCGCCGTCCTCGCCGGCAGTCGGTGGGCGCGCTGTCTTGGGCGCCTCGCCGGCCGGGGGCTCGCTACTATCGGGGCTCACTCTGCGCACACCCGCGTCGCGCAACGTCGCCACCCCCAGCACGCCTTCCGCCGCCGCCACCACCACACCCGCCGCCACCGCCGCCGCCGCCGCCACGCCCGCAGCCAACACGTCGGCCGGCTCCACCCTCGAGTCGCAGCCGCCCGCGCGCCCAGCCGACGGCAGCATGGTGGTGGCCGTTGACACGCCGAGGCCATCCGAGGTTTCGTCTACCGGTAGTAAACCTACGAACGAGATACAGCCTGTGCCAACGGCCACCCCCAATCGGGATGGCTTCTCTGCCGCCGCTCCCGCGAGCGCTGTCGCAAGCGCTGTCGAGCCGTCGCAGACGCCCTGTGGGAAGAGCGCGGCAGTAGCGCCAGACAGCGTGGCAGTAGGGCCGCCCGACACCGCCGCCGCTCCCACCGCCGCCGCCGCTCACACCGCCGCCGCCGCTCACACCGCCTCCGCCCCTACCGCCGCCGCAAGCGAAGCAGCGTCGGCCAGCTCCTTAGACGCGTCGACGGCGCTCGATGCCAGCGCAGTGGAAGCACTCGAGACGCTCCGCAACGCGGCGCCGAGCGTGCTGAGCGAGCGCACGGAGGCGGCCGCCGTGGTGGTCCAGCTCGAGGCGAGCGTCGCCAGCATGGAGGCGGCGCAGCTCGAGGCGACCGCCAAAGACGAGTTCGAAGTGGCCGAGGCGCTCGAGGAGCCGCTCAGGACGGCGCGCGCCGAGCTGGGCGCGGCGCACGCGCGGCTCGCCTCCGCCACCGCCGCGCTCCATGAGTACCGGTTGGAGCTGCTCGCGGCCTCGGGAGCAGCCCTCGAGGAGCTTCAAGGCACTGCGCTGCAGCTCGTGCGCTCGCGCGACGAGCAGCTGGCGCAGGTGGCGGCCATGCGTGAGGCGGCGCGCGAGGCCAGCGCGGCGGCCTCGGAATGGTGCCAGGGCGAAGCCGAGCGGCTCGCCCTCGACACGGCGCGTCTGAGGGAGGACGAGGCGGAGCTTGCGTCGGAGACCGAGGCGATCGAGGGGCAGATACGAGAGGCAGCCGCCCCCGAGGACGAGGCGCGCGCGAGCTGGCTCGTGAAGCACACGGCCGCGCAAGCTAAGGTCGAGGAGCTGCGTGCAATGCTCGCGGCGGCGCTCGTGGAGGAGGCCGAGTGCGCTCGGCAGGTAGCTCGGCATGACGAGAAGCTCACGGCCGTGCGCGCGTCGTTCGAGAAGCCCCTTGCGAAGCTCGGGCTGCGTCGCGACGCCCTCTTGACGAAACTGGGCGCTCTCGAGCACGCCGGCGCGGAGCTCGCGCGCCAGCGGCGCGAGCGTGTCGCGTCGTGGCATGCCGCGCGTGGGGAGGTGGCGGCCAAGTCCGCCGAGCTTCGTGCTCTGCGGGAGAGGTGCGTCGCAGCTCTGCGGATGGCCTCTGATGACCCTCCTCATGACCTCTGATGGCCTTCTGATTGCCTCTGATGACCCTCCTCATGACCTCTGATGGCCTTCTGATTGCCTTCTGATTGCCTCTGATGACCCTCCTCATGACCTCTGATGGCCTTCTGATGGCCTCTGATGACCCTCCTCATGACCTCCGATGGCCTTCTGATTGCGTCCCTCATCAGGTACGTCGCCCTTCGTGCCGAGCGCGAGACGCGGCGCGCGGCGGCGAGGCTGCTGCGGCTGGTCTGCGAGCACTCTCGAGCGAGCGAGCAGGCGACGGCGGCCAGCCGCGCTCGGTTGGCGCCCACGGAGGAGGAGGCCGCCGCCGTGAGCGAGGCGCTCGGTGCGGTTCGCACGGCCGCTCTTGGGCATAAGGCCGAGCTCGAGGCAGTCCGAGAGGCACTCAAGAGCCTCGCGGAGCGTCAGCCGGAGCTCGTCGAGAGGAAGAGGGCCGCGGCGGCCGCTCGGGAGTTCAAGTTGGCGGGCCTGGTGGCGGTGGAGCTCAAGGCGATGGCGGCGGAGGAGGAAGCACTGACCGCACGACAAGAGGCTCTCCGTCGACAGACGCTCGCGGATGACACGTCCATTCTCGTGCTTGGCGCGGCCGAGGCCGAGGCGCGTGAAGAGGCACGCCGGCAGCGCGCGGCGGCGGACGTGCGGCTGAGCAGGCTGCTGGCGGCGCAGCAACGGATCGGCCGGCGGATGCTCGACGAGGCACTCGCCGAGGGCAAGGGCGAGGGCGGTCGCGAGGCGGACTCCGGCGCCGTCCTGAGCGCCGAGCAAGCGCTGCTTCGAGCGCACCTCGACGCACTCGCCGAGTGGCGCGCGGCGCTCGTGACGGCGCGCGCGCCCAAGGCGGGGGACGGGGGCGTGGGCGAGCCGGAGGCCCAGGTGGTGGAGGAGGAGGCGGGCGCCGTGGTGAGCGCTTGCATGCACGGCGAGCAGGAGGCCCAGGTGGTGGTGGCGGAGGAGGAGGCAGGCGAGGCCCATGAGCCACATCGAGCCGTGGTGAGCACTTGCATGCACGGGGAGGCCGACGAGCCCAGAGAGCCACGGGACGATGCGACTGACGCAACCGACGGGGACGATAGGGATGACGGGGACGCGGCGGCCGAAGTGGACGACTCTCTTGAGGCATGGCAGCCAGCGCCCGACACGGCGCTCGACGACGAGGCCTACGAGGAGGTAGAGCTGTCTGCCGAGGCGCCGACGGTGGCCACGTCCACCGATGAGGCGAGCGCCGAAGCCGAGCGCGTCGTCGCGGCAGCGGTGGCTCAGGCGTTGCTGTCGACTGACGATGCGTCGGTGGCCGATGCTGCCGATGCTGCCGATGCTGCCACGGCTTCGGCACTCGTGGGCGCCGCCGTTGCACGAGCGCTGCAGGAAGCGAATCCAGAGCGCAGCGCCGCCGTGCCCGCGCTCGAGGCTCATCTGGAGCCAGTGGCGGAGCTAGAGACAAAGCCAGAGGAACCAAATGCGGAGCCGTCCGAATCTTCAGTGACGAAGCCTGAGGAACCAAATGCGGAACCGTCCCTATCTTCCGTGACGAAGCCTGAGGAAACAAATGCGGAACCGTCCCAATCTGGAGTGGACGCGGCTGCGGGCGCGATGGCAGCTGACGAAAGCGCGGCGGCAGCTGGCGTGAGCGCGGCGGAGGTGCAGGCGATGCGGGCGCGCGTGGGCGCACTCGATGAAGCCATAGATGCCGCCTGCGCTGATGAGGACTATGACTTGGCCGACGAGCTCGAGACAGCGCGGCGGGAGCTCACCGAGCGGCTGGCAAAGGCCGAGGTGGCCACAGGGGACGGCGAATGGCTATGAGTATGACGTACTACGCCGCGCGCATGATACTTGAAAGAGAAAGTGGAGTGGTACATGTAGAGACGACGTCTGAAGCGGTCCGGATGATTCATTGATCGATCATCCCGGATGTATCAGTTGAGTTGAAAAAGCGCGCACATACGATATGATTGCAGATTGGATTTTTTGCTTCGGTGTACACACAGAGAGAGCCAGAATGGCACCGTACAAGTGGGCGTCATCTGCACGAAGAGGCTGAACTCGTCAAGTTCATACGATAGAAGAGCGTGCCGACCCGACGTAGCATCGTGTGGACGAGGGCCCGGGCCCGCGCACACGTCGCAAGCCAGACCGAGCACTGTGATGTGTTCCCCGTCCTCGGGCGCGGCCTCGCAAGCTCGCACAATCTGTGAATAAGTGCTTTGTCCTCAACTCACTTGGCAGGCTCCGGAGTGCCCTCGGAGTGCGGTATGCTAGCTCGGCGCCGGCTCCGCGCTGGCCTTGGTGGCGGCGATGTGGGTCGCTGTACTTGGGGCCCTTGAGCATCAGCCTCGTGACGCTCCCGCAAAATGAAAGCACCACCGCCGCTCTCGCACAGCAATTCGAGCGCTCGATTGCATGTACCGATCGCACCCGACTCGTCCTCCTCAAGCTCGAGCATGTGCAAAGCCTTGCCAGCACATGGCCCGTGAAAGCACTCGCCATTCGTCGGCGAGAACTTTGCGCCGTGGCTCGTGCATAATAGTGCCGTGCCATCACGCGTGAAGAAGCGGTCGGGCAGCATGTTGAGCGGGCCGCCGGCATGTGGGCAATAGTTTTCGAAGGCACGCAGGCGGCCTTCGAGGTCACGACACACAAATATGTCAAGCAGCCGCACTTGTGTGTCGTTCTTAGCCACACGCACTGTGAGCTGGCGAGCTGTTCCCGTCGCGAGCGTCTTAGCTTCGCTCGCGTCCAGCAGTGTCAATCGCGAAGCGACGGAACACACGTGGCGAGTAAATCGCATTGAGAAACCAAGAACAGTCAAGTCAAGTCAAGTCAAGTCAAGACAAGAACACACAAAACTACTATCATATTAAAAGAGTGGTGAGACGTGAGCGATTCTCTCACTCACTCACAACTGCAAGTGGGATCATATTTCCACGGATTACGGGTGGACGCACGACCAACTCTGCGCCCCCCACGTTGTGTCTCCACGGGACCTGTGGCTGTGCGTCTTGCTGAGATGGCATATTAACGTGAACGTGAACGCGTACGTCGCGCGACCATTAATTTTGACGATTTCCGAAACCTCGCAGGAAGATCGGGAGATCATCTCATTTGCAGCAAAAATTACTTGGAAATGTCGGGTGCTCAAGACGCCACCGTGACGGCGGCTTTCTCGTCGGCTATGTCGCAGGAGATTATAGACTTATTGATAGGCACGACGGTCATGATGGTCATCATCGCCGCAGTCGCCCTTCACCAGTGCCGCATTGCCCTGCGGCCTGTCGCCGAAGCGATGCAACGGTGCAAACGGTCCCCTATACTGCGGGCTCGTGCCTTGGAGATCGGGAACGACGAGATGCTACGGGCTGCTCGCGACATGATGGTTGCCTTCGAACGGCGCAGCCCTAGCACGCTGCGCCGCTCGCGCGCCTCCAGGCGGCCGAGCCTGCCCACACTCATCGAGGATGGGAGTGGCGACCAGGAGGCACTCCATGCCAGATGCCGCCGCAACCCTTCGGGCAGCCTTGCCACGAGCGGGCCAACAGGCCTTTACGCGCTGCGCTCCTCCTTGGGCCCTCGCGGCCAGGAGGACGACTGTGACGCCGATCAGGCTGGAATCGCTGACGCGGTGGCCAGGCTTGCGCCCGAACCCACGAATCTCGAAGAGCTCTACAGCGCCTACGAATGGTTTCAAGAGCTCCTCCTACCCACGCTCAGGGCGCGCCCGGCTTGCAGCCCGATCAGGCGCTCGGATGGGCGACCGTCGCCAGCTGCCCCTCTGCCGGTTCAGCCGCAGACGCAGCAGCCGCAGCAGCAGCAGCAGCAGCAGCAGCAGCAGCAGCAGCAGCAGCAGCAGCAGCAGCAGCAGCAAGCACCACTCTCGCCCCTCTCGCCCCTCTCGCCGCAGTGCTGCAACGTCAGGTCTCCCAAGTTCCCTCGACGAGGTGCGCCGGCGGCACGACGTCCCACTTGCACGTCGAGCGGCAGCACCAAGGACAGCGACGCTCACGCCTCCACCATGGCCGTTATGCTCGACGAGCATGTCGACGTGTCGCTCGTAGAACAGGAACTAGAGGACACACCCACGGGCGGTGGACATCATTAGTGAGAAGAGTTGGAGGGGCGCGTGAACTTGACGAAACTGAGTTTCCAGGGACTTCCGAAGTCTGAAGTACTTTTTGACCCGAAAGCGTTTTCGGCGGAGCCCTCGTGAACCCGAGAAAGCTGCAACTTTGCTCACCGTGCTGACCGTGGACGACGGCGATACCAAACACTGCGCAGTAGTTCTCACAGCGACGATGATGCGCCTCATGTTCGGTAAGCCCAGGAAAAATCCCACACATGCGCTCGAGCCGGGCGAACTGTGTATGGCGCTGCCGGTAGAAGATGAGCGCCGCGTCGGTGAGGGCTCAAAGTACTTCCTCGCCACAGTCGTCGACTTCAAGAAGCGGATGGTCATCTTCTTTGACGACGGCTCCGAGTCTGAGGTGGAGGTGGCTGCCCTCTCGGAGGCGACCCGCGACGATCGCGAAGCCGCCAAGGCCGTGTACGGCTCCACGCTCTCCGAGTGCAAGACGCTTCTGGCCAACGACCCGGAGGAGATCATTTCCGCGGCGATCGCGAAGGTGAAGGCGCAGATGGGCGGTACACTAGGAGATGATGGCATGATCTCGTACACGCAGGCAGCCGGCGAGGAGATGATGGAGGGCCAACTGTTCCTCGAGGCGCTCCTACAAAACTTTGGCGCCATCGCGAAGCAGAGCCCGGCCATCGACTGGATGCGCTCGCACTGGCAGGAGGTGTGTGCGGAGCATGACATGGACAGCTCGGGGACCATCTCTGATGCGGAGGCGGCGTCCATCTGGGCGCAGATGGCCATGACAATCAGCGAATTCGTCGCCGCCAAGTTGGACGTACTCGGCGCGCCAGCGCGCCTTTACCGTGGTGACCTGTGCCTCGCGTCGCAGACGAAGCAGCCCCTATCAGCTCTTCCCGCCGGCGCCGGCGGCGACCTTGGGGTCTGGGTCAGCTCCCTCGGCAGCGACCCAGGACCGAGCCTCGCGACGTACATGAGCAGTACCCAGGTAGTGTTCCTCGACGGCGACGGCAAAGTCGAGAATGCCGTTGGGATCGCGCCCGCGTCTGCAGCGGCCAAGGAAAAGGCCATCTTGCGCTACACGATGGCGGTCGCGCAGTTGAAGGCGATCGCTCGCCGCCCTTCGAAGCAGCTGGTTCGCGAGGCGATCGATAAGGTGCGCGCGGCCATGGGCGGCACCCTCGGCAAGGACGCGGCCATCAGCTATACCCAAGAGGCTGGGGACGAGGCGCGCGAGGGTCAGCTGCTCTGCGCAGCGCTCATGGAGAACATAGGGGCGCTCAAGACGCACAGCCGCGCGGCGGCGGCGGTGGCGGCCAACTGGCAAGTCGCATGCGCTCAGGCGGACGAGGACGGCTCGGGCACCATCACGCCCAAGGAGGCGGTCGCCATCTGGGACCGGATCCTTCTCGAAACGATGCGTGCCATGACGAGCAAGCTGGATAAGCTAGGCGTGTATCCACTGCCGCTACTCCTTGAAAAGGGCGACTTCTGCATGGTCCGATGCATTCCGAGCGAGGCGTCCGTTTCCGACCCCCAGCGCCTGTACCTCGCCACGTACGTGGACACGACGCACGCGATCTTCTTCGACGACGGCACAGACGAGGTGCGCGAGGTGTCGAGCGTTGGGCCGGCGACCGAGGCGGACAAGGACGTGTACGTCGTCAAGTACATGAAGGCTCTCGACCAGTGCACCCAGCTCGCGGGGTACGATGAGCAGGGCGTGGTCACGATGGCCATCGAAGACGTCAAGAAGGAGTGTGGCGGCAAGCTTGGCCCCAATGGCGAAATCGACTATACCGAGTCCGCGGGCGACGAGGCGAAGGAGGGAAAGCTTCTCGTCGAGGCTCTGCTCTCCAACTTGGGCGCGCTCTGGGATGAAGCCCCCTCGCTCCGATACATGATGAGCCACTGGCGCGAGGTGTGCAAGGAACTCGACGTCGATGGCAGCGGCACCATCTCGGAGGAAGAGGCTGTCCAGATTTGGGACAAGGTGCTCTCCGCCTTCAGGATGATGGTGCTCCGCAAGCTGCAGCTGCTCGGCGTCGTCGAGAGGATGGTGGCCAGGATCAACAACGTCGTGACGGGGCCGCTTGCTGCATGAGCGTGTGCCTCTTTATACGTAGGAATGCAAACTTTCGAAAACGTTGTTGGTTACAGTCAGACTGCGTTCGTTTTGATTGAGTTTCGTCAGCCTCGTCAAAAGCGGTATGAATGTGTCCGTACATTGTTGTCATCAGAGGTTATCCGAGGTCATCCGAGATCATCTGTGGGCGATATCAAGCTTGCGCGCCATCAAGCTTCCCATGTCCGAACATCAACGAGCAGAAAGTGTTGGTCTTCTAACAGGTCGTGAAGTAGGCCTAGAAGGCTAGCTCTGAAACGTGCACGCCGCGTCCAAAGCATGCCTTTGCCACTGCCTCTTCCTGTGCGTTCACTCTTGACATTTTCATGGGCTGACAACGCTTGGTCCGAGGTGAACGGGCTGAGCCAACTGCCTGTCGAGCTCCTGAGCCACATTCTTGATCATCTCTCGACGATCGAGTGCATGACTGCCAAGTGCGTGAGCCGCTCACTCTGCAGTGCAGGGCGCGGTGTGCTCCCACGTCGCTGGCCCGGTTTGAGTGTGGAAACCGGCTTCTTCACGTTCGACGCTCTGCCTACGGCGCTCGTTCCCATCGGCTGCCACGGCGGCCGCATGCGCTTACATTCGGATGGCACACTTTCCGGTGTGTATTCTCACTTTCTGCTCGACCAACCCGTCAACCTCGCGGCGCTGGCGACCCCAGCCGCCAAATGCCAGCGCGGCCCATATTCCAAGATTCGTGGCACATGGACCGGCGATGCGCTGAACATCGAGCTGCTCGACTATTGCGCAAGCCAAGATGGGCCGAGCCTCGCCTCCTTTGAGCTTCGCGTCAGTACGTCCGAGCTCACGCTGCAGGGACACATGCTATGCCTCGGGGGTCAATGGAGGCTGCATGTGCTCCCAGAACAGGGCGGCGATACAGATCACGTTGGCGACCTGCATCGGCTGAATCTCAACTACTCACCTCCAAACCGACGACCGCCACAGGCGCAGCAACGAGGCAGGCGTACTCACCGCGAGCGTGCCGCACACATGGCCGAAGAAGAAGAGCACCCTTCCATCATACGTGATGTTCTGAGTCGGCCGCCACCGTTGCGCGATGGATGCGCTCGGAGCTGGTCAGCCTGTCCGTGCGGAGATGCATAGCGTTATTGTAGTCGACACCGAGACCCCTCACGTCAGACACCAAAAGTCCATCGGTCATCATTTCATGTGTGGTTATAATCCTGGGACTTGCGACTTCTCTGAAAAGGATATTGGATTACGTACGGATTATGCTGACCCACGCTGGATCCAACCTTCCAAGAATGCACATTCCATGGGCATGGCACATTGACATTCATGATATTGCATTTATTGCTGCCCTGCCGCTTGACCCCAACAGTTAAGCGGCCGTGAACTCAACGTGGGATGAGACTGTTGGCAGAGCTACCACAGGGGCCCAACCAGGGGGAAGGGGTATTGGGCATATGGGGTACCGTGCGGACGCATACCGGGAGATATGCTGCTCACGTTTCAGATTCAAGGGAATCTCGAAACTGTTTGATGCGCATCCCGATTTAATTCCAACGGAAGGCACGGACCGGGTGCATACACCTCGTTGGGGAGATCCTCGAACGATGGTCGCATTCTCGTCTGGCTCTCTGATGAGAGCGGAGTGGTGCTGGGGCCCGAGTGCTCGCGCCTTCATCCTCGCTTTTGCCCTCGGCCA